>Ga0209048_10003186_pt1 | contig 16051 bp, 15 predicted proteins | sample FrelakmetCRP12CR_FD_187146 | JGI IMG/M metagenome (GOLD analysis project Ga0209048, IMG submission 187146) | Freshwater lake sediment microbial communities from the University of Notre Dame, USA, for methane emissions studies - CRP12 CR (SPAdes)... | ecosystem: Environmental > Aquatic >... | reverse complement strand
ACCGCCGGTCACACCCAGGAAGGTGGGAATGGCGATAGCCAGCAAGATGGCCAGGATGAGCAGCACGACCATGAGCTCGATGAGGGTGAAACCGGCATCCTCACCGAGATCGGCCGCACCATCACGCCTGTCATTCAGACGGCTGATAACGGATGTAAACATGTGCATTCTCCTCTTGTCTGTTCGTATGTGCTGCATCTATGAATGGCCGCCGAGTCCGACGTCCAGTGTTGCCATCGTCCTGAGCAGGTAACAACTTGAGAGTGCCACCCGACAACTGACGCATGGCGCTCGACTCAGGACTCGAGGGACGTTCCGCCACTAACCGCCGCGTCAGTCAAAGTGCAGTATGCGCCCCTGCCGGGCACGGCCCCACTGGCAACCCCTCGTGTACCAAGTATCGGCCCTTCTGACCGCTATTCGCTAGGGGTATTGGTTGCAGAACTGGTGCAAAGACGGGCCTTGATTCTTCGAGTATGCCGGTAGAGTGCATTCGCTGTGACTCTCCGCGGTCAACTGGGGAACTCCGAGGTCAGGTATTGGACCGTTGCCGGCGGGCCGCTCGTCTTCGGGGTGAAGGCATTGCAGTCGGTCCTGGCCAGGTCACCCTTGACGTCGACGAAGCTGGTACCTGGCCCCGTGGGGAGTCCGATGGACCCGACAAGTGCAGCGGTCGGCATCGTCGTCACCGTGGACGTGCCGTGATACGGGGCGGTGGCTGCGGCCGCGGGGCTCAATGCGCCCGCATTGTCCACCACGTAGAAGCAGTCACCGGGGACGGAGAAGGCCGCCAAGACCAGGCCCCCACCATCGGACGAGACGGCGAGGGAGATGCTCGAGAGCGAGCCCGAACTCCCCTGGCTCGTCGCCGGCCCGAGCGATCCGGCTCGGAAGGTCAGTGAGGGCTGGGACGTGCCGAGCAGGTTGGCGAGCGCCACCGGATCCTGGGTGCCGTTGACGAAGTAGGTCTGTCCACCGCTCTGGAACTGGGTTCGTGCATCCGTCAGCGCCGTGAACAGGTTCGACTGTGCCGTGCGGTCGTCCGCGGCGTGCGTCGATCCGAGGAACGCCGGAAGGGCGACGGCGAGGAGGATCACCATGACCAGGAGCGCCACCATCAGCTCGATCGTGGTGAACCCGGCATCGAGGTCGCTCCCACCCACCGAGGTCCGAGGGACGAGCACGGGCGGGACCGACCTCCATCCGCCGGGCCCCGACCACGTCAGCACGGACCCATCGTCGGGTGGACCAGGAGCCACGAGGGCACACCTCGGCCGGACCACCTGTTCGATCATGATGCCGTTGGAGGTAGCCGATCCGAACGTGTGCATCCCCATTGATCGTCATTCCCCGCACCGAAGTTGAGCCGGAATCGGAGGATGCTTACCGGGGAGCGCGGGCCTGCGACGGACGACAGCGGACGACAACCGCCGCGCCGCCTCGCCGGTCGGGTCAGCTGTGGACGAGCTTGATGTAGTCGAACATGGGCAGGTAGAGGGCGATCACCATGAGACCGACGCCCAGGCCCATCACCACCGTGAGCAGCGGCTCGAGCAGGGCGGTCAGGTTGTTGACGGTCACCTCGACCTCCTGGTCGTAGAAGACCGCCACCTTCTTGAGCATGCCGTCGAGGACACCGGTCTGCTCGCCGACCTCGATCATCTGGACCATGAGCGGGGGGATGATGTCCTCGTGCTCCCGCAAGGTGTCGGCGAGCGGGCGACCTTCACGGACGCCGTTCTTGGCCAGGCGGAGCACGTCTCCGATGGTCACGTTCCCTGACGTCTCGGCGCTGATGTCCAGTGCCTCGAGGATCGGGACCCCTGACCCGATGAGCGAGCCCAGCGTGTTGGTCACCCGAGCGAGGCCCACCTTGTGGAACAGCTGTCCGAAGATCGGCGGCTTCAGCAACCACCGGTCCCAGATGCGCCGGCCGTCCTCGGTGGCGATCCACTTCTTGACGCCGACGATGGTGCCGACGACCACTGCGATGAGCACGAAGACCCAGGGGCTGGTCACGATGTTCGAGATGTCGATGAGGATCTGGGTCGGAAGCGGCAACTTCCCACCCAGGCTCTTGAACAGCTTTTGGAAGACCGGGACGATGAAGATGATCATTGCCGAGAAGATGAGGAGCATCACCGACATCACGACGGCCGGGTAGGTCATGGCCGACTTGATGGTCTTGTTGAGCTGGGCCTGCTTTTCGATGGTGTCGGCCAGCTGCGTCAGCACGTCGTCCAGGTTCCCGCCGACCTCACCGGCCTGGATCAGTGTGCAGTAGAGCTTGGAGAAGGCTTTCGGGTGCTTGGCACACGCGGCCGAGAGCGAGGAGCCGTGCTCGAGGTCGAGGCGCACCTCCGTGAGGATCCGAGCCAGTTCCGGATTGTCGACCTGGGACCCGAGGATGCCGAGCGAGCGCACGACCGACAGCCCCGAGTCGACCATGGTCGACAGCTGTCGGGTCATGACGGCGATCTCCCGCAGCTTGATCCGTCCGGACAGCCCCGGGATCTTGATCTCGGTCTTCAGGCTGACCGCAGACTTCGGCGTCACCGAGATGGGCATGTAGCCCATCTCGCGCAGTCGCCGCACCACGAGGGCCATGCTGTCGCCGTCGAGTTGTCCCTCGACGAGATCGCCGGACTTGTCCCGGACCTTGTAGTCGAATGTCAGTGCCACGGTTCCCCGCTTCGTCGGTCAGTGGTGTCGTCGGTGGACATCAATGGTGCAGGTGGTTTCGGAGATCCTCCTCATTGGAGGAACGGTCGTAGGCGATGGACTCGGAGATGATCCCGGACTTCACCAGGCCGGCCAGGCCCTGGTCCATGGTCTGCATCCCGAAGGACCCGCCGACCTGCATCAGGGAGTAGATCTGGTGGGTCTTCGCCTGGCGGATCAGGTTGCGCACCGCAGACGTGCACACCAGGACCTCGGCGCACGGCGCCCGCCCGTTGCCGTCGGCCGTCGGGACGAGCTGCTGCGTCACCACTCCCGAGAGCGTCGAGGCGAGCATCACCCGGACCTGCTCCTGCTGCTGCGTGGGGAACACGTCGATGACCCGGTCGATGGTCTGCGGTGCGTCCTGGGTGTGCAGGGTGCCGAACACGAGGTGGCCCGTCTCGGCGGCGGTGAGCGCCATCGAGATGGTCTCGAGGTCCCGGAGCTCTCCGACCAGGATGACGTCGGGGTCCTGGCGGAGCACCCGCCTGAGTGCCTCGGCGAACGAGTCGGTGTCCTCGCCGATCTCCCGCTGGGTGATGATCGATCTCTTGTGGTCATGCAGGAACTCGATCGGGTCCTCGACCGTCACGATGTGCAGCGGCTTGGTCCGGTTGATGATGTCGATCAGCGACGCGAGCGTCGTCGACTTACCCGAACCGGTGGGACCGGTGACCAGCACCAGGCCTCGCCGAAGGTCGGTGAACGACCGGATCGAGTCCGGGAGCCCGAGGCTGGCGAAGACCGGCATCTCGTGCGGGATGGGCCGCAGTGCCGCGGTCACCGTGCCCCGTTGCAGGGCGACGTTGACACGGAACCGGCCCACGCCAGGGATCGTGTGCGACGTGTCGAGCTCGTGCTCGGCTTCGAACCGCTCACGCTGGGACGCGGGCAGGATCCCGAAGATCATGTCCCGGATGATCTCGTTGGTGAGCGGCGGACAGCCCTCGATTGGGCGCATGGCCCCGTTGAGCCGGATCGTCCCAGGCATCGCCGCCGTCAGATGGAGGTCCGACGCACCCACGGACACCGCGTAGCGGAGCAGGTCGTCGACGTGGAGTGGAACCGATTCGTCGACTGCGGCGGCTGGGATCCCGGTGGCGAGGAGGTCCTCGACGATCGCCGCCCGGTCACGCTGGTCGGCGGGTCCAGTCGAGGCCGCACCGTCGTCGGTGACGCCTTCCGAGGGATCCGCAGTACCCAGGCGCTGGCCGATCAGCACCGGGTCGGCCAGCATCGGGTGGATCCGGTGCCCGACCATTCCGGCCAGGTCGTCGACGTCCTGGGCGCTGGGCGGCTCGGCGAATGCGACAGCGAGCGCATTGCCGTCGAACTGGAGCGCCAGTGCGCCGAACTCACGGCCCACCGATGCCGGCAGGACCGCGGCCGCATCGGGCTGGGGCGTGAAGGCGGCCAGGTCGACCGCCGGGAGCTGGGACAGCTGGGACAGGGTCCCCACCACGACGCTCGGCAGGGCGAGGTTTCGGGTGATCAGCAGGTAGGCGAGCGTCTGGTCGGAGGCCTGTGCCTCGTGGACCAGCGGCTTCAGATTCGCATCCGAGTCGTAGCCGGCCTGGACCATTGCCTGGGCCAGCCGGAGGGACCATTCGTTTCGCGTGTTCGCCGTGGTGGAGGTCATGCGACCACCCGCAGGACTTCCTCGAGCGTGGTCTCCCCTTCGACGGCCTTGCGGAGCCCGGCCTGGCGGAGGGCGACCATGCCCTGACTGACGGCGAGCCGGTGGATGTCCTCCACCGAACCTCCTTCGATGATCATGCGTTCGACCTCCTCGGTCATGGGCATCAGTTCGGCAAGGGCGAGTCGACCCCGGTAGCCGGTCTGCGTGCACGCAGAGCAGCCGACGGAGCGGTAGGCCTCGTTCAGCGTCCCGACGGCGGCCACTTCGGCTGGCGTCCAGCCGGCGGCGGCGATGTCCGCCTCGGTCGGCACATAGGGCTGCTTGCAGTGCATGCAGAGCCGCCGGGCGAGTCGCTGGGCCACCACCCCGGAGAGTGCCGAGGTCACCAGGAAGGGCTCGATCCCCATCTCGATCAGGCGCATCGGTGTGGCGGACGCACTGTTGGTGTGGAGGGTCGCGAGCACCATGTGCCCGGTCAGCGCAGCCTCGATGGCGATCGAGGCGGTCTCCTTGTCGCGGATCTCACCCACCAGGACGATGTCCGGGTCGGAGCGCAGGATGGCCCGCAGCGCGCTGGCGAAGGTGAGGCCGGCCTTGAGGTTGAGCTGGACCTGGTTGACCCCTTTCAGGGGCACCTCGACCGGGTCCTCGACGGTGATGATGTTCTTCTCCGGCGAATTGAGCGCGGTGAGCGTGGTGTACAGCGTGGTCGATTTGCCCGAACCGGTCGGTCCACTGACCAGGATGGTGCCGTTGGGCTTGGTGTAGAGGACCTCGTACTTCACGAGTATCTCGGGGTCGAACCCGAGCTCGGCGAAGCCGAGCACGACGCTCGACTTGTCGAGCACCCGCATGACGATCTTCTCGCCGTGGATGGTGGGGAGCGTCGCCATCCGGAGGTCGATCCCCTTCGCTCCCACATTGAGGGAGATGCGGCCGTCCTGAGGCACGCGGTGCTCGGCGATGTTCATGTCGGCCATGACCTTGAGCCGGGTCGTCACGGCGGCAGCGATCGACTTCGGACCTGTCGAGACGTCGTGGAGCACGCCGTCGATGCGATAGCGGATCCGCAGGTCGGTGGCGGTGGGCTCGATGTGGATGTCCGAGGCCCGCTCGTTGAGGGCCTGGAGGATCAGCAGGTTGACGTAGCGGACGATCGGCGCCGTCTCGGTGACGGTCTGGATGTCGTCGACGCCCGTTTCCACTGCTCCGGGGTCGATGCCGAGGGAGGCCTCCTTGGCCATGTCGGCCGCGTCTCCGCTGCTGAACGCTCGGTCGATGTAGGCGCTGATCTGGGTCCGGGTGGCCACCACGATGATGAAGTTCGTGCCCAGGATCGTCCGCAGGTCGTCCATGGCGAACACGTCGGTGGGGTTGGACGCCGCCACCACGGGGGCGCCGTTGTCCAGGGCGATCACCAACACGTTGTGATGACGGGCCGTCGTCTCGGGGATCACGCCGGACACGGTCAGGTCGACGTCCATGGTGTCGAGATCGACGAACTGGAGACCCATCTCCTCGGCCATCCCCCACATGAGGTCCGCCTCGGTGACCAACTTCTGATTGGTCAGGATCCGGGCGACGCTCTGTCCGGTGAGATGCTGCTCCTCAAGGGCCAGGCTCATCGCCTCGAGCGAGACTCGCCCCCCTTCCACCAGGGCCTTGGCCAGAGGGGGGAATCCGGCTGTGTCCGCACCGGACACCGCCGCGCTCTCGGGATGGAGGTCGTGGTACGTGGCGACCGCCTCGGCCACGAGGTCGGCGGCGTCGGCCGTGGTGTCGTCTCCGGTGGCTACCGCGTCAGTGGCGTCGGAGTCGGCGCCCTCCTCGACGGACCGGGCCAGGGCCACGAGTTCGTCGTCGTTCTGCTGGGGCGGACCGGGACGGCCCCCCAGGGCCGAGTCGCTGAACGGACCGGTGGCGACCCGCCCCGTCGCAGGGAGGTCGAGCGACGGCAGCACCGGCGCGGCATTCGCCTGCGTGACCTCGGCCAGGGCCTGGTCGAACGCGTCGACCTGCGGCTCGGGATCGGCTGCACCCGGCACAACGGGCCCGGCCGGCCGCACGTCGCCGTCGGCGAACATCATCTCGAGGTAGTGGTCGATCTGCTCGGGAGCAGCCACCACGGAGATGAAGTCGCGGCCCAGCGAGGCACGAATCGAGTCCAGGGCGAACAGGTCGTCCGGGTTGGAGGTGGCGATGACCGGCGTGCCGAACTTCCGTTTGACGGCGACCACCCGGAAGTGGCGCGACAGGTCGGCAGGAAGAATCGCGGCCGCGGCCGGATCGACACCGTAGGCGTCCAGGTCGACGAACTCGAGATCGCGCTCGCTCGCCATGTATCTCGTGGCCTCCACGTCACTCATGCATCCACCATCGGCAGACAATGGGTTGAGATTGAATGAGATTCTGCAACCGCCATCCAGAGAGACATTGGATGACCGCCTTCCCAATGTCACTCGAAGCCCGCGATGGCCGGCTCCAAGTTCCGTTTCCACCGTAGCAACGCGCGATGTGATGTCCTCCCACCGTACGCACCGAACCGGTCGGATCCTGCACCCGAGCCGGTGCGAGCCGGTGCCAGAACCACGGAACGACATGCTCGGACCACTAGAGTGGCCGACTCCACAAGGCAACGGGACGAGGCGCCACGATGCAGGACCCCGCCACCCACAGCGGCACGAACACCCTGCTCACCAGTATCCCTGGGGCCGGTCGGGCCGGTCGGCACACGCGCCGCGTGCTCGGCGCCACCGCCGTCCAGACCCGATGACGGAGGGTGGCGCATGACGGGTGCGAGCAGGACCGCGGCAGCGGTGATCGTCGCCGGCGCCGCACTGGTCGGACTGTTCGTCGGGTCCTTCCTCAACGTCGTGGTCTACCGGGCTCCCCTCGGACTCTCGGTGTCCGCTCCCCGTTCCTTCTGTCCGACATGTGACCGGCAGTTGGCCTGGTGGGAGAACGTCCCCCTGGTGTCGTGGCTGGTGCTCCGTGGCAGGTGCCACACCTGCCACCAGCCCATCTCGGTCCGGTACCCGGCAGTCGAGGCGACCACGGCTGTCGTATTCGCACTGGTCACGTGGGGTCTGACCGGCTCTTCGCTGGCCGCCGGCTACTGCGTCCTGGCCGCCACGACGATCGCCGTCAGCCTCATCGACTACGGAGGACGACGGTCACCGCTCTCGGTGGGTGCCTCCGGCGCGGCCATCGGCCAGGTGCTGGTCGTGGTGGCCTCGGCCTGGCTCGGTCGCTGGGGCGTCCTCGGTTGGTCTCTGGCCGGCTTGGTCGCCGGGGCGCTGGTGTTGGCCGGATTGCGGGCCCGGGACCCGGACTGCCGGGACGCGCTGTGGCGGGGACGGACGTTGTTGCCTGTCGCCGGCTGCTGGCTCGGTGGGCTCGGTGGGCTCGGCCGCTCCGGAGCCGGAGCGGCCGTGGCCGGTCTGGCCGCGTGGATCCTGGCCGAGTTCGTCTGCCTGGTCGTGCTCTGGATCGCGACTCGGGGGGGTCGGGCCACCGACGGCGACGGATCGGCGCGGGGTGGCCCGGTCGAACGGATCGCCGGAGTTCCCCTGGTCACGGGCATCCTGGTCGCGCTGATGGTGTCGCTGACTGTCGTCGGGTGATCCACCTACGATGGCGACATAAGCCGCGCCGAATCGAGCGATCCATGCACGCACGTCCCGACCGGAAGGATTGAGCGGTGACCGCACCGGAGGAGGTCCACCGCACCGTCATCGTGGACGACCACGAGCTCCTGCGCGCCGGAACCCGGGGGATCCTCGAGGACGCCCGCGGATTTGCGGTCGTCGGCGAGGCAGCCGACGCCGAGACGGCGCGTCAGGTCGTGGCCGCCACCCTCCCCGACCTGGTGATCGCCGACATCCGTCTGCCGACCGCCAACGGGATCGACCTCGCCCGACAACTCGTCGACGACCATCCCGGGCTCGTCGTGGTCATCCTCAGCGCCTACGACGACGAGCACTACGTGCGGGCCGCCATGGCCGCCGGCGTCTCGGGCTACCTCCTCAAGACCATGCCGGGCCACGAACTGGTCGCCGCCCTGCGCGACGCGTGCTCGGGCGAGGGCAGACTGACCGGCGTCCCGCTCGGCCGGGGGGAGAAGCACCTGGCCGAGAACGACGACGCCGGCCATGAGCAGTTGACGGCCCGCGAATCCGAAGTGGTCGCCCTGGTCGCCCGTGGCATGTCGAACAAGGCGATCGCACAGCACCTGAGCATCAGCCCACGGACGGTCGAGGGCCATCTCAACCACGTCTTCGACAAACTGGGCATCCTGTCGCGTACGGAACTGGTCCACTACGCGCTGGCCAACAGCCTCTTCGTCCGTGAGTCCGGCGGCCCGCAGGCGACGGATGCATCGGGTGACCCGGCCGGATCCCATGGCCCGGGTCTGCCGGGCGGCTCCGTCGGACCGAACGGCACGATCGATCCCCGCGGCACCGGGTGACCGGGCCGGTGCAACCGGTGAGGCCGACCGCTGCACCGGGCTCTAACAGGTCGTACGGGCGCACGGGGATCCCGACGGCCACGAGGCCGTGGACCGACTCGCGGTTCTGGCTCCTCCAGGTCGTCGTACTGGCGCTGGCCCTGGTTCGCCTGGCGGCCACGGTGGCGTTCCACCTCGACCCGGCCGGCCTCGTGCTCGAAGTCTCCTCCATCGCCCTCTTCGTCGTCCCGGTGGTCGTCGCCTCGCTCACCTTCGGCCTGTCCGGGGGCCTGGCCACGGTGGTCTGGATCGCCGTGCTCTCCGTCCCGCGGTTCGCGGATGCCGCATCCCACCACCGGACGGCGGCGATATGGGCGGAGGCGCTCCAGGTGGCCGTCCTCGGGGTCATCGCCCTCCTCATCGGCCAACGGGTGTCCGCCGAGACACGTTTCCGCGACCAGGCGGACAGCGCCCGCAAGGCACGGCTGCGCGCCGAGCTGCTCTACCAGGACATGTTCGAGTCAAATCAGGCGCCGATCCTCCTCGTCGACGCCGACGGGTATGTGGTGGAGTCCAACGCCTCGGCTGACCGCACCTTCGGCGCCCGGCCCGGGATGCGCGGGACGTCGGTGGTCGCCACCGAGAGCGCACCGCCCCGTCGGCTGGTCGACGTGGTCGGCGCGGAAGCGGCCGCCCTGGTCCTCACCCGGCTCATTTCCGATGCCGACCCGGGGCCGGAGGATCACGCCCACGCGGGCGACACGCAACCCGGTGACGACGTCGTCGAGGGAAGGGAGCGCGTCCAGCCGGTCGCCTACGAGGTCGGCGGGCGCCGGTTGCTGTTCCGTCCGACCGTCACCCTGGTCGGATCGACGGGCGCCGACCGACGCATACAGGTCATCTTCGAGGACGTCACCGCGGAGACCCGACGCCATGACCGGATCGAGGCGTACGCGGGCCAGGTCGTCCTCGGGCAGGAGGAGGAGCGTCGCCACATCGCTCAGGAGCTCCACGACGGACCGCTGCAGGCGCTCATCCACCTGTGCCGCCAGATCGACTCGTTGGACGCGGGCCCCGAGTCGGACGGATCGGTCGCCCCGTCGCTGGCGTCGATGCGCGCCACCGTCGAGGAGACGGTCGCCGAACTCCGCTCCATCGCCCGTGGCCTGCGACCGTCAGTCCTGGACGATCTCGGCCTGGTCGCCTCCATCAACCAGGTGCTGAGCGAAGCCACCGCACGGCAGCGCTTCGCCAGCACCTTCGACGTCGACGGGGAGGTACGCCGCATGCCACCCGCCGTCGAACTCGCGCTGTTCCGTATCGGCCAGGAGGCGATCACCAACGTCGAGCGTCACGCCGAGGCCGGACAGGTCACCGTCTCACTGGAGTTCGCGGACTCCGGAGTCCGACTGCGAGTCGCGGACGACGGCGTCGGGTTCGACGGCGACCGAAGGCGGCAGCTGGACGAAGGGCAGTCGCTGGGGCTTCCCGGAATGGGCGAGCGGGCCCGTCTCGTCGGTGGGCGACTCCAGATGACATCCCAGCTCGGGAAGGGTACGACGGTCACCGTCTGGGTTCCTGACGCTGCGTCAGGCCCGCACTGACCGAGAGTCCGTCACCAGGTGTTGTCGCCTTCTTGCCCCCTGGGATGCGCCCGTCGTGCCGCCGCAACTGTCACGCGACCGACACGGAAAAATGACGGTGATCCCGTGAGTCCGTGCGATACTGAGCACGTGGAGGTAATCACCATCGAGTCGTGCCACAGCACGTGGATCATCGACCGGGAGAACTCGCGCTTCCGTCGCGTGGTGAAGTCAGCTCACCGGACGAGCACCCCCGTCGCCACCGAATGGCAGCCCTGCTACGGCGTCGAGATCGACCCGTTGTCGGAGTCCTTCGTGGTGCTGCTCAACCCGGAGGGGACCCGGCTCCTTCGGAGTTGGCGCCACGTCGATCACTGCGCGCAGTGCGGAGGCGAGGCGACGTCCGAGTTGTCGCTGCGCGACCTCCGTTCCGCCGTCCGCAGCTGACCTGGAGACCACCGGCCCCTTGCCGGTGCGGACATGAGCGGACAAGCACCGTTGTCGGACATTCATTCCATGCACCCCGACCGTCGAGCCGTCCGTCCTGCTCGACGGACCGCATCCAGCGCCGGCTAGAGGACCGGGTCCCGCTTCCACTGGCCCGAGCTTCCCCCGGTCTTCTCCCACACCATGAGTTCGCCGATGCTCATGGTGCGGTCCGCCGTCTTGCACATGTCGTAGACGGTGAGCGCTGCGATGGCGCACGCAGTCATCGCCTCCATCTCCACGCCGGTCCGGTCGACCGTCTCGACCTTCGCCTCCACCTCGACGTAGTCGTCGCCGATGGTGAAGTCGACCTGGACCGAGCCGACGAGCAGCGGATGGCACATCGGGACCAGGTCAGAGGTGCGCTTGGCAGCCTGGATGCCGGCAAACCGGGCCGCGGCCAGGACGTCACCCTTGGTGATGGCGTTGTTGGCGACCTGTGCCGTTGTCTCGGGCTTCATCGCCACCCGGCACCGGGCCAGAGCGCGCCGTAACGTCGCCTCCTTGGGGGACATGTCGACCATGCGGGTCCCGGCGAACGGGTCCAGGTGGCTCAAGCTCCGGTCGGTCACAGTCCGCTCCCGTCGTTCACGGGTCCCAGTCTACGGGAGCGCATGGCCGGGAGACGGTATTGGCACTCGCTCAGGTAGACTGCCAGCCGAACGACGCACCGGACCGGAAGGAACACCGCGCGTGCCCACCTACGAATATCGCTGTGACAGCTGTGCGAAGGACTTCGACGTCGTGCAGTCGTTCAACGACGACGCCCTGACCGAGTGCCCCACCTGCGGATCGCCCGTCCGCAAGGTCTTCGGCAGCGTCGGCATCGTCTTCAAGGGCAGCGGGTTCTACAAGACCGACAGTCGCTCCGGCAGCGGCTCGTCGTCGGGGGCCAAGGAGTCGACCGTCCCGGCCGCGACCACGTCCGAAAATGGCGCCACTGGCTCATCGGGCTCGGGTACGGGCTCGGGCTCATCGGAAACGACGTCGACACCCGCTCCCGCACCGGCGGCCACGGCCCCGGCGAAGAGCAGCGGCTCGGGCGGCGCCGGCGGCTCGTCCTCGTCGTCCACCTGACGACCTCGGGTCGGGCGGCCGCTCCGTGGACCCGAACGGCTCGTCGGGGGGAGCCTGACGACCACTCTGCGCCGTCCCCCGTCCGCGCAGAGTGGTCAGGTAGCATCGAGGAAATGGACGTTGCTGACCTGGATCGCCTCCTGACCATGCTCGGGGACCTCGACGGCTCCGACCTGCACATCAAGGCGGGAGCGCCGCCCCGCATGCGGATCGCCGGTGACCTGCGCACCCTTGACGACGAGGATGCCTTCACTGCGCAGGAGACGATGCACATCGCCGAGGCGATGATGACCGAGTCGGTGCTCGAGACCTTCCACATCCACCACGAGGCCGACTTCGCCTACAGCGTGCCGGGAACCGGCCGGTTCAGGGTCAACGCCTACTACCAGCGCTCCTCGGCCGCCATCGCCATCCGGCGGGTCCGGGCCACGGCCGCCACGGCCGAAGAGCTCAACCTCCCGCCGGTGGTCACCCAGCTCGCCCAGGAGATGCGGGGGCTCGTCCTGGTCACCGGCCCGACCGGCTCGGGCAAGACCACCACCCTCGCCGCCATGATCGACCACATCAACCACCTGCGGACCTGCCACATCGTGACCATCGAGGACCCGGTCGAAGTGCTCCACCGTGACGACCTGGCCGCCATCGACCAGCGCGAGGTGGGCTTCGACACCGACTCGTTCTCGTCAGCCATGCGGGTGGTGCTCCGCCAGGACCCCGACGTCATCCTCGTCGGCGAAATGCGCGACCAGGAGACGGTGGCCGCCGCCCTCAGCGCAGCCGAGACGGGCCACCTGGTGTTTTCGACGCTGCACACCATCAACGCCACCGAGACCATCAACCGGATCGTCGACTTCTTCCCCCCGCACCAGCAGTCCCAGATCAGGCTCAGCCTGGCCGGGTCGCTCCAGGGGATCGTCTGCCAGCGCCTGATCCCCACCGTCGAGGGCGACAGCCGGGTGCCGGTCCTCGAGGTCCTCGTGGTCAACGGACGCATCCAGCAGGCCATCATCGACCCCATGCTGACCGGCGACATCGAGTCGATCGTGGCCGACGGTGCGTACTACGGGATGGTGACGTTCGACCAGTCCCTTGCCGCTCTGCTGGCGGCCCGCCGGATCTCGCTCACCGAGGCCATGGCGACGGCCAGCAACCCCCACGATCTCAAGGTCATGCTCGAGCGTCAGGGGATCCTGCAGACCGGCTCGTTCGCCACCCAGATCGGGTAGGAGCGCCTGCACGAAGCGACGGACGCTCAAGGTGTCGCCCGCTGGTTCCGATAGTCCCATTGCGGCCTGCCCGGCCATGAGAAGCACTGACGTATCACCAAGGACCGGAGACGACGAATGAGAGCAGTGAGGTTGCGTCCCGAGCACGGAGCACTCGGCATCGCCCGAAGCCACCGCTACGGCGCCCGTAGCGGCTCGCCCTCCACGCTGTCCACCACTCTGATGACAGGAGCACTGGCATGGCACGCCTGACGGTCGGCCTCGACATCGGCACCAGCGCCGTTCGCGCCGCCGAGCTCGACACCTCGAAGTCCACGCCCGTACTGATGACATACGGGCAGGTCGGGCTCCCACCCGGCTCGCTCGTCGACGGCGAGATCCGCGACATGACGTCGGTGGCCGAGGCCATCCAGAAGCTCTGGAAGAACGGCCAGTTCACCGGGTCGTCGGTCATCGTGGGCATCGCCGGCCTCCGGGCCATCACCCGAGAGATCGACCTCCCGTACGTCCCCGACGACGAGGTCGACAGCGCCGTCCGGTTCCAGTCCGAAGAGGTCATCCCCTTCCCGCCGGACCAGACGATCCTCTCCTCCCAGGTGCTGGCCGACTACACCAACGACGAAGGCGCCAGGATGCGCCGGGTCCTCGTCGCCGCCGCCCACGTCGACCTGGTCAACGGGGTCATCGAGGCGGTGGAGCGTGCCGGTCTCACCGTCGAGGGCGTGGACCTCATCTCCTCCGCGTTGGTGCGTGCCATCGGCGGGTCCGCCGCCACCGGCTCAGGCGCCACCGGCTCAGGCGCCACCGGCTCAGGCGCCGCCGAGTCGGACGACGCCGTGGGTTCCGAGGGCGCGGTCAGCACCAATCAGCCCGAAGCCGTCGTGTCCATCGGCGCCGGGCTCACCGTGGTCGTGGTCCACCAGTCGGGCCGGCCGCAGTTCGTCCGCACCATCGGCCTCGGCGGCAACGCCACGACGGCCGCCATCTCGTCCTCCCTCGACGTGCCGATCGTCGACGCCGAGACGATCAAGTACCGGTTCGGCGAAGACTCCAACCAGATCCAGGCGGCCGAGCGGGTCGCCCAGCCGAGCATGCTCGAACTGGTCGACGAGATCCGCAACTCGATCCAGTACTTCGCTTCGCTCCCCGACCGCCTGCCCGTCTCCCGGATCCTGGTGACCGGCGGCGGCTCCGAGCTCCACGGCCTCATCCCCATGCTCGAGGCCCAGGTGCGGATCCCGGTGAGCACCGGCTCGCCCCTGGTGCGGGTCGACGTCACCAAGCTCGGCCTCGCACCCGAGCAGGCCGCCGAGGTCGCCCCCGTGCTGGCCACGGCGATCGGCCTGGCCCTCCAGGAGCCCGACAAGGCGGTGAAGAAGTTCAACCTCCTGCCGCCCGAAGTGGCGCAGAAGGCACGCATGAAGCGGATCCAGCAATGGACCCTCGTCGGCTCGATCGTGGTGATCGCCCTGCTGGTGCTGTTCGGCGGATGGAAGTTCCTCCAGGCCCATAACGCACAGAACAACGTCAACGACCTCCAGGCCAACATCGCCTCGCTCAACGCACAGGTCCCGAAGTACGACCTCGTGGTCGCGGCCAACGACGCATACACCAAGGGCCTGACGCGACGGGCGTCCGTGCTCAACTCCGCCGTCGACTGGCCCCTGGCGCTGAGCAGCCTGATCACCATCACCCCGACCAACGCCGAGGTGCACACGTTCAACGGCAGCCAGCTGACAGCGGCCGCCGGGTCGTCGTCCACGGCCACCGGACCGGCCACCGGCACCCAGTCGGCTGCCATCGGGACTATCAGCTTCAGCGTCAAGGGTCCGGGGCCGAGCCTCTCCATCTCGGCGGCATGGATCACCGCCGTGTCCGGATCGCAGTACTTCGCCAACCCGCTGCAGGGTGCGACGACCGTGGACGCCGACTCGACCATCTCGTTCCCCTTCGCCGTCTCCATCACCCCGAACGCCAGCCTCTCCAAGAATGCGAGCCTCAAATGAACACGGTCCGTGAGTACCGCACGCCCCTGCTCATCGCCGGCGGGGCCCTGGTCATCGCCATCATCCTCTGGGTGGCGCTGATCTCCCCCCAGAACTCGAAGCTGGCCAGCCTCCAGGACCAGAGCGTCCAGCTCCAGTCCCAGGAGGCGGGGCTCCAGGCCCGCCTCACCGCGCTCCAGTCCGAGGGCCAGAAGCTCTCGTCCAACTGCGCCGACCTCCAGAAGATCAGCACCCAGATCCCGTCCGTCCAGAGTCCGACCGACATCGACGCCGAGGAGTCGAGTTTCGAGAGCCAGTTCAACGACCTGGCCGCCTCGTCCGGGGTCACGCTGGCCCTGTTCAGTGGGTTCACCCCGGCCAACACGACAGGGACCGGTGCGGCCCCCAGCTCCGCCGCAGGTGGGGCGTCCACCTCGGCCGCCGGGGTCACCGCCGTCCCGACGACACTGACCGTGCAGGGCAGCTACGGCCAGATGACCGCCTTCATCAACGGCCTCGACAGCTTCCCCCGACTGTTCGTGATCCAGAAGTTCATCCTGGGCTACGGCCCGGCGACCCCTTCGAGCTCTGGTGCGACGTCAGGGGCCACCGGAGCGCAGGGAGCCGCCGGGGCATCCGCCACAGGCGCCAATGTGACCGGACCGCCGCTGTGGGTCGGTGGCCAGCCGACCGCCGCCTCCGCCGGTCCCTACAACCTGCAGATCACCGGCTCGATCTACTACACCTCGACGCCGAACGCCCTGTCCGCCTGCTCCAAGGCGACGGCCGCACAGGCCAAGACGAAGTAGGCCCCCGGGCCGGCATGGTGGCAGGCCGGACGTGGCGGTTCGGACGGGTCAGGCCGGACGGGTCAGGCCCCGCTGATC
>Ga0209048_10003185_pt1 | contig 16055 bp, 12 predicted proteins | sample FrelakmetCRP12CR_FD_187146 | JGI IMG/M metagenome (GOLD analysis project Ga0209048, IMG submission 187146) | Freshwater lake sediment microbial communities from the University of Notre Dame, USA, for methane emissions studies - CRP12 CR (SPAdes)... | ecosystem: Environmental > Aquatic >... | reverse complement strand
CAGCAGCAACGAGACGTGCACCTTCATCGCAGCGCTGCCTCCGCGGCAGGCGACGGGACAACCTTCGGCTTATCCAGCGTGCCGGAAATGGCATAGGACTGCCCGTTGGCGCGCTCGAGTCGAAGATCCAAGGTACGGTCGTACAATGCAGTACCCTTGACCACAAAATCGCCGCTCTGCGATTGCAGCTTGCAGTCCTCCAACTTGAACGTTCCATGCGACAACACCAGTTTGCAGCTGAACTCGGAGAACGTCGTCGGCGCGGGATGGCCTTCGAGTGCAACGTGGCGGAGGGCGCCGCCGCTCCAGGTGAATTCAGCAGTCCCATCGGCGGAATCACGCAGAGCGGCTGCACTTGCCCCGGTCATGGCCAGGGAATACCTGGCATCCACGTTGCCTGTCGCCCAGTTGTCGTGCATCAGCGTCGCGAGTTGCGCCATCGAGAGCTTGCTGACACTGCCGGTGCCAGTAAAGGATGGCGGCGAAACCGTGAAGTCCGCGGTCCAGGTGCCGGTGTGCTTGCCGCCCAGCAGATCGCCATGCAGCTCGCTGACGCGCAACTGGCCGGCCTGCAGTTCCGCGGCGCCGGTAATGTTGGTCGCCAGCGCGGAGCCGACCTCCATGCGGGCGATGGAGAAGCGTCCGCTGGCGCGCAGCTTCATCAGCGCGTCGTTGCGCTGCTGCCACGGAGCGAGCAGGCGATACCAGGGCTGGCTGCGAAAAGCTGGATTGGCCAACTGGTTCAGCCGTGCCACGGAAGCGGCGTCAACCCGCGCGTCAAAGTGGAGCGTGCAGGTTTCGGGAACGGTGCAGTGTACCGGGAAACTTGCGGAGCCGCTGATTTGCGGGCCCTGGGCGAAGGCGGCGGTAAACGAGGAGAGGTTCAGCATCTGGTTGCTGAGCGTTGCCGCAGCCGAGGTGATCTGTAGCGGCTCGTTCACGCCCTGCAACTCCGCGGTGGCATTGTGCAGTTGCACCTTGCCCGACGGCGCCGGAGGCGCAAACCCTACCCACGCGCCCGCCACTTCCAAGTCAATCTGCGCAGGACCCGCCAAGCCAACCCCGGGAGTACCCACGCCTAGAGCTTTGGCGACGTTAATCAGCCGCGCCAGTTCGGCATCGCCGCTCAGTGTCAGGTTGTAATGCTCAGAATCGAATTCTGCGCGGGCGGTTGCCGGTGATGCCGCACCCAGGTTCAAGGCAAACGGTTCCACGACGACTCGCAGGGCGGGAGTGACCGCAGGTTTCGGAGATTTGGCGCGTGACGGCCATTTGCCCCGAGGGTTGGTAACCGGAGACTGAGCAGGTATTGCAAACTTCAATTCACCGATCTCCAGATCGCGCTGCAAAACGCCCGAACGCAGGGCCAGGTGATTGGCTTGTCCTCCACCGCTCCAGACAGGATTACTGCCCGAGGACTTGCGCACGGTGAACGTTGCTTCCACGTTGCCGTTCGCGGTGAGATCGAGAGGCAGGTCTTTCTTGGCGTGGCGTGCCAAAGCCACTACACGCTCGGCGGGAATCCGGTCAGCGGAAACGTCCAGATCGAATGCGTCCCCGGCCCAGCCCTGGGCGCTACCCCGCACCTGCAGCACGCCGGGACCGACCGGCGATTGGCATTGCACATCGTGTATCGATCCTTCGGGCGAGGAATACGTCCCGGTGCAGTGTACGCGCATGCGTAAAGCCTCGCCGAGGGCGATGTCATAGCGGCGGAAGTCGTCCACCTGGACATCGAGGGTTATGCCGAGCGCCTCGGGTGTTCCGGCCAAGGTGGCGCTGGAGCTGACGTTCCCGCGCCAGCCGCGGTCGTGCCCGTACATGAGGGTCGTGAGCTGGCCCAGCGGCCCTCCGGCGAAAGTGAGCTTCAGATTCACTGGCGTGCTGCGCAAGCTGGCGGCGCGCTCGAAGCGGCCATCGATCTTGAGCGTGCCCGTATCGTGGATGCCGACATCGGTGCGCATGGGACGCGCTACCAGCCGTATTCCCCACTGGTTCTCCGATTCCAGCCACAGCGCGAAATCGGCGTCGGTGAACGCGAACGCCTTCTTTACCGCGCCCAGCTTGAAGTTGATGCGGCCGGCGGAAGCTTCCACGTAAGGAAATCGCGGCCGCGCTTCGGGCCGGGTCTTTGCCGTTGGAGCGGAAGCTACCTGCGAAGAGCGCTCGACCAGCTCCTCCAGGTTCCAGTGACCGTCGGCGCGGCGAACCAGGTTGAGGCTGGGATTGTCCAGGTCCAGCGTGCCGATTTCCAGGCGTCCGCGCCACAGCGAGGTCAGACGGAGCGAAGCGGTAACGCTTTCCGCGCGCAGCATGGGCTCAGCGCCATAGCTGGGGCCGTCCGCGACGACAAAGTTGGAGAGCACCAGTCCGGGGCGGGGAAGCAGCTTCAGTTGAATGTTGGAGACCGTGACGTCGCGGCCCAGCGCGCGGCTGATGGACTCAGCCACCCGCTTGCGGTAACGGTTGACGTTGATAAACGGCGGCAAAAGCACCGCCAGGATGACGGCCGCAAGGACTGCCAACATCAGCACTCGTGAGGCGCGGCCCGGCATCAGTGCACCACGTGCAACATCCGGGACCAGCGCGTCTTATCGAAGAAATGAACGACGATGTTGAACAGCCACGAGACGCGGTCGCCAATGCCCTGGCGCTCATATTCGTCGCGCGGCGTCTCGAACGACCAGTAGATGAACATCGGCCGGCCAATGACGTTCTCGCGCGGCACGAAGCCCCAGAAGCGGCTGTCGAGACTGACGTCGCGGTTATCGCCCATGGCGAAGACGCTGCCAGTAGGAACGACCAGCTCACCGTCCTTCACATGCGAAGGTAGGGTGCGCCGCCACTCGGGGGTAACGTCGTCGTAATTGCCGGGCGGCACATCCGGGAAATTATCGCGGTAGGCGTTGTAAGGGGTGCACATTCCGGCAGCCATCATCTTGGAATCACAGCGATGCACATACGGCTCATCGAGCCGCTCTCCGTTGCGATACACGACGCCGTCCTGAAGCCGAATCCGATCGCCCGGAATGCCCATCACCCGCTTGACCACGTACAGTCCGGGCTGGGCCGGAGAAATGAACACAAAAATGTCACCATGCTGCGGATCGCGATAAGGCAGGAGCTTGCCGATCCATCTGGTTTTGGGCGCCAGCATCATGCGGTCCACGAAAACGTGGTCGCCGATGAGCAGTGTGTTCTCCATGGAGCTGGAGGGAATTTCGAATGCCTGCAGGGCGAACGTGATGATGAAAAGTCCGGTCACCAGGATGATCGCGATGGAGGCGACGAACTCCGGATGGGTTTCCTTCGGCTTGGCCGGCATCGCGTCCTGGCCCGCGGGCTCAGGCATGGTCTTTACAGTCTTCTTCTTGGCGGCCAAATAATCTTCCTTAAGAATCACGGCAACATCCGACGGCAGTCTAGTGCACAGTCCGGAACATCCGGCGCCAGCGCAGGCTGTCAATCAGGTGGGTGACGTTATACGTCAGAAGCGAAAGTTTATCAGACGGCAGGTCGTTGCCCAGCAATATGCTGTTGCGGTCCATGGAGAAGTAGATCAGGAGCGGACGTCCCACGACATTTTCCGCCGGGACGAATCCCCAGTAACGCGAATCGTAGCTGTCATCGCGGTTATCGCCCAGAACAAAATAGGAGCCTTCGGGCACGATCAGTTCGTCGTCCTCCACCAGTTTCTGGGCCTCTATGAACCATCGTGACGAGATCCTGTCGCCGAAAAAACCGCCATCGGGGAAATTGTCCCGGAACTTGTCGTGCTGTGCCCAGTTGAAGGTGGCATAGTCGTCGTCCTGCCGGACGCCGTTGACGTAAACGTGCTTGTTGACCAGGCGCACCCGGTCGCCCGGCAAGGCGACTACGCGCTTCACAAAGTGCTGCTGCGGGTTGACCGGGTAGCGAAACACCAGGATGTCTTGCCTCTGAATCGGGTGGTAGGGCAGCAGCCATCCCCAGGCCGGCGAATTCCCGTAGTGGACCTTGTCCACCAGCAGGTAGTCGCCGATAAGAAGCGTCTTTTCCATGGACTCAGAGGGAATCTGGAATGCCTGCACGATGAAGGTGATGACGAACACGGCAATGACGATGGTGGTGGCCAGCGATTGCAGGGAATGCATTCCGCCGCCCGACTTGCTTACCGGCTGAATAGCGGGGGCGGGCGGTACGGCTTCCGGCGTGGCTGTTTTCTGTGGATCGATACCAACTTCGCTCATGGCTCTTCAGAAGGCTTGCTGGCGGGACCCGGTTCCTGCACGGCAGAAGTTCCTTGTAACGATTGTAGATACTCCCAGGCCTTCCGTGCGGCCCCTTGTTCCGCCAATTTCTTAGTGCCCCCTTCGCCACGCCGGACGAAGCCGTCCTCACCTCCCGGTGAGGGCGGAACGTGGGCTTCCATGGTGAACATCTTGCGATGGTCGGGACCCTCCTCCTTCACCAGCACATAACGAGGCTGAGGCCGCCCGCTGGCATGTACCGCCTCTTGCAACGCGGATTTGTAATCGGTGACTGGAAGTTTGGTACTGCCATGCTTGTGTACTTCAGCCAGTTCGGGTTCCAGGATCGCCTGCAGGATGAAACGGTGCGCCTGTTCCAGACCGCCATCGAGGTATAGAGCGGCGATGATGGCTTCCAAGGCGTCTACCAGTAAGGCGCTTTTGCTGCGCCCCCCACTGCGCTCCTCGCCTTTGCCGAGCTTCAAGTATTGGCCGATCTTCAGCGCCCGTGCGGGGCGAAGCAGATGCCGCGCGCTGACCACGTGCGCTCGTAGCTTCGAGAGCTCTCCTTCCTGGTACTCGGGAAAGCGGCGAAACAACTCCTGGCTGACGACAAACGAGAGCACGGCGTCTCCCAGGAACTCCATCTGCTCGTTGTCAATCTCCTGGACGAGGCTTCCGGCGGCCGCGTTCTGTGATTCCAGTTCGCGGGCATAGGAGGCGTGCGTAAGCGCCTGCTCCAAGGTCGCCGGGTCACGGAAACGGTGCCCAAGAACAGCTTCCAGCGCCGAGATGTCGTGCGCATCTTGCTTCATTCGCAGGGCGCAAACCTCCAGCCGCTTCTAGCGCGGCGGCGTCTTTGGTTGAGTTTGCTCTGTCGGTTGCGATGGCTGTGAGCCCGGGCTTGCCGAAGTCGGAATCTCCGACGGCAGGCCAACCGCGCCGCCTCCGGAAGATCCCGCGGCAATCAATTTCTGCAAGCGAACCTGCTGCTGCTTGGCCAGGTTCTGTGCCTGGCTGCCGTCCGGAGCGTACTGCACCGCCTTATTGGCCGATTCCAGAGCTTCTGGATATTTCTTTTGCTGATCTTGGGCTACCGACAGCCGCAGATACACCACAGCCTCAGGAGCAGCCTTGCTGGCATCCGCCGCCTTCAGCAGGTCTTGCTCAGCAGCGGCGTAATCCTTCTTGTTCATATCGACCATGCCGAGCGTGTCGTAGGCCATGGTGATAATGCTTTTCTTCGCCGCTGCAACTTTGTCAGCCGGGGCGTTCGGCGGAACGATGAGTCCCGTGTCGACGTTGTCGATAGCGCCCTGCGCATCCTTAGCGGCCTCCGCCAACCGCTGCTGGCGGTCCATGTCGGTTTCGCGGGTCGATTCCGCCAGGGCGGACGCAACTTGCACCAGGGGCACCGGATTGGTTGGATCGGCGGCGATGGCCTTGCGGCCAGCTTCGATCAGCTTGTCCGCATTGTTCTGTTGACCGTAAAGATTCATGGCCCGAATGTACAAGGCCGCGCGCAATTCACTGTTGGGAAATTTCGCCGCAAAGGCGTCCGCGGCCGCCAGCGCCTGGGCCGGATCGGTGATGCCGATGTCATCGTTGTAGGCTTTCAGCTCGTCCTGTGATTTCGCCTGCAACATGCGGTGCCCACCGGTAGCAGGTTGGGATTGCGCTGCGTTCCCCGACGGGCCATTGGCGCCGCTGGGTTGCGGCGAGGATGGGCTCGTTGCAGGGGCCTGGGTGGGGGAAGTCTTCGTCTGAGCTAAGGCCGTGCTCGCAGCCAGCAACGCCGCAATGGCCAACCAACTGGGTCTCATCGTAATCCTTTCTGATGGGGAAGCCGCGGGCCTCCGCCGGGCAAATCTATGGTTGCTCTGTCTTGTGCGCTGGCGGCTGGTAAGGTTGCTTAAGCCCGCGTTCCGCTGCGTTTCTTGTCTCCGCCGAGATGTCACCTGTATTCAATGCAGCCTTGTATTGCGCCACGGCGGCGTCTCGCTCGTCCTGCAAGTCGAAGATGCGGCCAAGATAAATGTGACACCACGCTTCGATGCGAGGATCCTTAGTGGTCTCCAGTGCTTTCTGAAAATTCTCCTGCGCGCCCTGCATGTTACCGCCCAGGGTCGCCACGCGGGCCAGCACGAAGTACGCGCGGTCCTGGTCCTGTTTGGATTGCAAGGCCTCCTGGGCCAGCTTTTCCGCACCTGCGGGATTGCCGCTTACCAGTTCGCGCTCCGCCATGTCAATTCTTGCCGCCGGCGGTTTTGCCGCTCGCACCACCTCCGGCGTTGCCTGTGGGGCGTACTGCATTTCGGTGGCGAGCTTCTTCTCCTGGTCGATACTCATGTTGTGCAGCCAGTCAGGGAAGGCGCTCTGCAACCCGTTTCCGCCCTTTTCGAATTGTTTCAACTGATCGTAAAAATAGCCAGTGAGCACGAAGCCTTCAGCTTCGTCTTTCTGAATCATGGCTTGGCGGTCTTTGTCGGGCAACTTGGGATCTGCAGGAGTGCGGGCTTCAATGGCCCGGATCAGGCACTCAATGACCAGCAAACCGGGATCGAGCTTGTACTCCTCCGCCATTGGCGCCTTCTGAACCGCGATCAGAACCGGCTTCAATCGCTGCAGGGCTGTGGCCCGCTTTGCCACCAGAGGATCCAGTACAAAGTGCAGATAGGTGTGCCGTATCTCATCCATGTGCAGGTTATTGCCCGCCGGAGACACCACCACGTAGTAAAGATCCTGAAGATAATTGCGCGAGTTCACTTGGCCAGGTGCGCTCATCGGCTCCAGCAGTACGGTGAAGCTGTGGCCTGCGTATTCCGAGAGTGGCATGCGTAAGTAATTGTCGGTAGAGGTGATCATCCGGGCGACCGGCTCGTGGTACTGGTCTATAAGTGCCAGATACTCGGGTTTGTGCTTCAGCCAGACTTCGTGGAGTTTGGCGGCGCTGTAATAGGCCTTAAGCAGAGGGATGAACCCTAGCACATAAGTGGAATCCGGCGGCATGTCGGACTCTGCCATTTTGGGGGTGAAATCTGGAGGCGGACCCAGGTTCAGAGCCAGCGAGAGATACTGCGCCAGGTCATGGGCGCTGTCCGCAGTCTGGTGGTCCTTGTAGAACCGGCACATTTCCCTGGCGGCGGAGGCCGCTGCGGCGGACTTGCTGGCTTCCACCAGGTCGGCTCGAACTGCGGCGCGGATGGGGGATGAAGATTGCAGTTCCGTGTCGTAACCGCAGACGTTCATCGCCGAAACCACGCTGAAAAGAGTCTCGCTTACATCGAGAGTGGCCCGGGATTGAGCCAGGGTAGCGCCTGTCAGCGAAGTCAGGGTCAGCGAAAGACTAAGAACACGGAGAAACCAGCTCAGAGAGCCTCCTGAATTCGTCGCGGAGGGAATCGCTTCTCAAGTTTACGGGGTGCGTATCTTCCGTGCAACTGATGTGCATTGGCGCGCGCAGCTCAAGATTACGCAAAACCAAAACAATCTGTCATTTGGCCCGGGCGCGACGCTGAAATCATGCCTGGTGCAAGCACACCGGGCAAGGTTCTCTGCCTGCTATGGAAGTCATGAAGGGAGGGAGCCGTTAACCCTTGACCTGCACCTTGGAGAATGACAGGACCACCCGGCTCGCCGTCGGCTGTCCGAAGGCGGTGGCGGGATGGAAGGTGGTAAAGATCAGCATATTCTTCAACTGCGGGAGGATAGATTGCTCGTCCTCCGGCGCCGACAGGACACGGTAATCCTGCACCCGGCCATCGGGGCCCACATAGGCCTCGACAATCAGGGCGTCAGCGCTGCTGCCGCCCATCGACAACTCGAAGGGGGCGAACTGCAATTCCGCCGGAGTGTAAAGCACGGTGGGAACATCGTTCGCCGCGGTCATCTGGCTGGGGTAGATCATGCTGATGAGGACACCAAAAATGATCAGCGTGGTCACCAGTCCAAAAGTAGCGGGCACCATGATGGCGTTGAAGGCGTTGTCCCAATGCACCCGTAACGTCTCCCAGCGGGAACGTTGGGCATTGGCCATTTCCTGGGACAAGGCCACACGCAGTCGCAGGGCAAGATCAGGGGGCGCCACCTTCCGTCCCACCGATGCGACCAGGCCTTGCGTCTGCTGCATCATCGCATATTGCCCGGCGCATTCGGCGCACTGCTGCAGGTGTTCATTCACGTCAGCCAATTGGCTGCGTGTCACGGCGCCGTCCAGATGCGAGGACATGAGTCGCTTGGCAACTGAGCATTTCATGGCATGACCTCAACCTCTTGACCACCAAGTTTGCCCGGCCTCCGGTCGCGCGTTACTACTGGTGCCTTACCGAACGCTTCCAGGTGCCGCTCCAGGCGCTTGCGCAATGCCTCGCGCCCCCGAACCAGCCGCGACTTTACCGTTCCCAGCGACGTTTGCATGACTTGCGCAATCTCTTCGTAAGACAGCTCTTCGATGTCGCGCAGGATCACCGTCGTCCGGTAGGGCTCGGAAAGCGCCTTCAGTTCAGTTTCCACCCGTGCCTTCAATTCTTTGTCGTACACGCTCTGCAGGGGAGACTTGCCCTCGTCGACCAGCAAGTCCTTCATCGCCGGCGAATGCTCTTCATTTGCATTCTCGGCCGGCTCGATGGACCTTTCCTGCATCTTGTGCCGGAACCACCAGCGGCGATGGTTCGAGGCTTCGTGCACGGCAATCCGGTAAATCCAGGTCTTTAAGCTGGAATCCGCATTGAAGTTTCGGATTCCGCGAAAGACCTTGATAAAAACTTCCTGCGTGGTGTCGGCTGCGTCGGACGGATCGTCCAGGATGCGGTAAACCAGGCTATAAATCGGCTGGTTGAAGTGCGCGATCAGCCATGAATAGGCGTCCTCTGAGCCCGCCTTCAATTCGGCCACAATCGCCGCTTCTTGGGTACGGACTCCTATCGCACTCGCGAGGTCACTCAAGATTGTTGCTCCCGCCACTTGGGCGTACCTCAATCATAAATAGATTCGGAGCCCGCAACAACTTGGTCCGCACTGGCTTGCCGCCGATGCTGCTGCCACGCTTCCTCTTCCCCGACATGCGTCGTGCGCGCAACACGCCGTTCGTCTGAGAGGGGCTTATTGCAATAGACCCCGGCGACGCGCGAAAGGTTCCCGATTAGGACGGTGGATATTGCGAATCGGTTAAGGTTTCGGTGCCTGTTGGGTGGTACTGGTGCTGGAATCCGGTCCACTGCTGGGAGCCGGTTTCTTCTTGTGGACCGTCTTCTGCGCTGGCTGCGTGTCGTCCACTACGACCTTCTTGGGCGGCGCGGGAGGCGCCGCGACGGCCTGCTGCAGAGTTCGTACTTGCGTCCGCAATTGGTTCAGTTCCAACTGCGTCGAGGAAGTCAGCCACTCCAAACCGTCGCCGAGGTCGCGGCGGACTGAATCAATGACTTGCAGTTGCTGAGCCAGCGCATCGTAGTCGGCTTTCGGGCCGAATGCGCCGGCCGATTCAGTGAGCGAACCCATCACATCATAGAGAGCGTTGAGATTGCGGTAGAGCTCAAACTCCGCGTTCAAGTCCTGGGGCGCGGAGCGGACGCTGTCAATCATTCCCGGTAATGCGGAAGTCAGGTTACGCTGTACGGAGTCGGCATTGCCCTGGGCCTGCCTTTTGGACTCGCCATCGGCCTTCCACTTCTCAATCCGCATGTGACCGATTTCTATGTTGAGCTGGGCAGCCGCGGCTTGCAGCTTGTCGAGGTCGGGCAGAATCGAAGTCATCGAAGCGCTTCGGGGACTGCTTTCGTTCATCGCGGACGCTGCCGTTGCTGGAGAGGTTTGCGCCACGGCCGCCCCCGCTGCCAGTACAGCAAATGTTATGGATGTCACCAATATCATTTTTCCGCTCCTGCTGGAGGAAGGACAGAGACGATAGGCGCGGACGAGGCAGAGCACTGCTGGGCCCGGATTCACAACCCTAATTGGATGTTACCGCATTCCCGCGGTTGCGTTGAGCACGATGTTCAGCGGCGGCACCTGCGCGGGTTTGACGTACTGATTCACCAGGAAGCGCTGGCCATCGGCAGTCACGTCATAGCTGAACAGATCGGTGGAGGAGATGATCGTGCGCCCGGGGACCTGAAACAGCGGAACCGGCATGCCGGTGGAGAGCCCGCCCTGGGCGCTGACCGCCACCGCCATCAGGCGCTTGGTCATGCCCGCGTAGCTGACGTAGAAGATCTCCTTGCCGTCGGCACGCCAGCGGGGCTCCATCCCTCCGCCGCGCGAGACCTGCAGCTTGCCGCCGGTGCCGGGAAGGGGCGCGATGTACACCTCCCAGTCGCCGGATTCGTTGGAGGCATACGCCAGCCAATTGCCGTCGGGTGAGACCTGGCCCTGGCGCTGGCTGCCACCGGGATTGACGGCTGGCTTGAATGTTTGATCAGCCAGGGAGAGCAATTGCAGCTTCGATCCGCCGGACGAGGGCTGTTCCGCGAAAACAATCCCGGCGTCATCGGAGGTCCATGACATGGGGATGGTTTGCCCGGCCCCTCGATCGGGCCCCGCGCTGCGGTCCGCCTCCAGCCCACTGGCGCTCTTCAGCCGCACCATGCCGCCCCCCGCGGAACGGTAGGCTACAGTCTTGCCATCACGCGACCACACCGGATTGGTTTCCTCCGCGGGATCGAAGGTGAAGCGCGTATAGCTGTGGCGTTGCAGATCGTGGATCCAGATATCGATGTTCTTGTCCGTGCCGTCGGCAACATCCACGGCCACCCGTTGCCCGTCCGGTGAAATGCTCGGGTTGGCCAGGATGGCGCTTTCCCCAAGGCGTCCCAACTCCTTTCCGCTGTGGTCATACCACGTCAGTTGGGAAAGCGGCGCGGCGGCGCCGAGGTGATAGACCACCGTGCCGTTTCCCGCGACCGTGAATGCCGACCAATAGGTGGAGGGTGTCCGCCCGACTTCATTCACGATGACCTGTGGGCGGTCGAGCAGCTTCCCATTGTCAGGATCGATAGGGACCGCCACCAGCGCATGTTTGTCGTCGCGATAGAAAAGACGGCCCTCGCCGTAACCGGCGCTCGAGCGCGCCAAAGTGACCATGGTTTTCTTTTTGGCAGAAAGCGAGCTGAGGTAGATCCCGCTGAAGTGATCGTCCGGGCTCTCCTTAAAATTGCCCGCCCAGAAGAGGAAATGCTCCCCGTCGGGCAGGAAAACCGGCCAGCGATGCGATAAGAAGCTGGTGTCCATAAGTTTGTCGGTCACTGGCGCAGCGTCCGTCCCGTCGGGATTCACCCTCCATATCGGGCCCGCAGCGCTGGGAGTGTAGAGGATGATGTTCTGTTTTCCCCATGTGCCACCACGGCCGTTTTCCGCGTTGGCGATCACCTCCGGCACGCCGCCCGGGACCGCTACCTTCTTCAACTTACCGTAGGCAAAGAAGGCAATGTACTTCCCATCCGGCGACCAGAAGGGATAACTCGCGCCCTGGCTGCCATCCAGGTGGTTGGCCGTGGCGGAGCCGACCCGCTGCACGTGGATGAGGCCCTCGCCAGTGGTCTCATCCGGCGAGACATAGGCCAGCATGCTGCCATCGGGCGAAAGCGCCAGGTGCGTCACTTCGCCTTCCGTGGGAATGGCAAATTCCATTCTCCGGCCGGACGCAGCCGGCCGCGCCGCATAGTAACCAAGCAGCGCCGCAGCCGCCAGCACCACCCCCGCAACCGCCCACGTCCAGCGGCTTCGCGGACGCGCGGCTCCCAACGCCAGCGCTGGAGCCGACCCGGAGCCGGAAAGCGCTCCCAACGCGAACGTCAAATCGCGGGCCGACTGGAACCGGTCGGCCGGGTTCTTCTCCAGGCAATGGCGCACGATGCGGTCAAGGCCCGGTGATATCTTTGCCGTCGCAAGGTCAATTTCGGGAGGATCCGACTTCAGGATCGCGGTCATGGTCTCGACCGTGGAGTCGCCGCTGAAGGCGCGCTTGCCCGACAGCATCTCGTAGAGCACCGCCCCGAAGCTGAAAATGTCGGCGCGATAGTCCACTACCTCGCCCCGTACCTGCTCCGGCGCCATATAGGGCGCGGTCCCCATCACAACTCCCGGGGCTGTCCGCATGGTAACGGTCGCGCCGTCCGAGGAGCCTGCACTGGAGGCGGCTGATTCTGCTTTTGCCAGGCCAAAATCCAGCAGCTTCGTATGGCCGTCCCTGGTCAGGAAAATGTTTTCCGGCTTGAGGTCGCGGTGGATGATGCCGCGCTCGTGCGCCGCCGCCAGGCCGTAGGCAATCTGTGTCCCGATCTCCACTGCCTTGCGCACCGGGAGCCCGCCGCGGTTCAGCCGCTCGCGCAGCGTCTCGCCCTCCAGCAGTTCCATGACCAGATACGAAGTGCCGTCCTGCACTCCGACGTCATAAATGGCCACAATGTTTGGGTGGGTGAGGGCGGCTACGCTTCGCGCCTCCTGCTCGAAGCGGCGCATGCGGTCGGCATCGGCGGCGATGGTCTGGGGTAGCACCTTGATGGCAACCGACCGCTCCAGACGGGTGTCGTGCGCGCGATACACCTCGCCCATTCCGCCTTCACCGACGGCTGCGACGATCTCATAAGGCCCGAGTTTTGCGCCGGGAGAAAGTGGCATGTGGAGGTCGGAATTATACCCCGTGCCGCCGCGCCTGCCAGTCAGCAAGATCGAAGCGACGGCGGACCATGATGCTGGACAACTGGTTCCGCCTTCCTCGGCTTCACCAGATGCGTACGCGCTCCGCAGGCGCCAGGTACAGTGTCTGGCCTGGGGTGACGTCGAATGCCGCATACCAGGCGTCGATGTTGCGGACCTCATCGGCCCGGTACTCGCCCGGGGAGTGCGAATCCACCATCACTTGCTGCCGGAGGGCGGCATCCCGCGTCTTCGACGCATAGTTCTGCGCAAAAGCGATAAAGAACTGCTGGTCGCCTGAGAATCCATCCTGGACCGGAGCGGCTTTGCCATTGAGCGAAGCGCGGTAACCGTCATAAGCCGCCGAAATGCCGGCCACGTCGGCGATGTTCTCTGCCAGCGTCTGCTTGCCGTTGAGCGAGAGATCAGGGAACGGCTTGTAGGCGTCGTACTGCGCGACCAGCTTGGCGGTGGCGGCCTCAAAATGCGCTTGATCGGCCGGTGTCCACCAGTTGCGCACGCTGCCCTTGGAGTCAAAAGCACTGCCTTCCGAGTCGAAGGTGTGGCTGATCTCGTGCCCGATGACGGACCCGATGGCACCATAATTGGCTGCCGCTGGCGCCAGGGGGTCGAAGAACGGCGGTTGCAGGATGGCGGCCGGGAAATTCAAGGCATTCTGCAGTGGCAGGTTGACCGCATTCACCGTCTGAGGCGTCATGGACCATTCCTTACGGTCGACCGGTTTCCCCAGGCGCGCGACGTTGCGGTGGTAGTTAAACAGGTTGCCGCGCCACAGGTTGCCGAAAAGGTCGTCTGCCTTCACTTCGTAGGCGGAGTAGTCGATCCAGCTTTCCGGGTACCCGACACCCACGTAGAGAGTGTCCAGCTTGGCCTGGGCCTCGGCTTTGGTGGAGGGATTCATCCACGGCAACGCTTTGATCCGCTGCCGGAAAGCGGCGATGATGTTGGCCACCATGGCCTGGGCGTCGGCCTTGGCTTGGGGAGAAAAATAGCGTTGTGCGTAGATCTTTCCCACGTCATCGCCGAGCAGGCGATTGACGATCACCACTCCACGCTGCCAGCGCGGACGCTGCTGGGGCGCGCCCTGAAGCGTCTGTCCGAAAAAAGCATAGCGTTCGTCTGCCAGCGCCTTGGGCAGTGCGTTGCCATACTCCTCGATCAAGTGGTAGGCCAGCCAATCCTTCCACGTGTCCAGCGGAGTGGAAGCCACCAGGGCCGACTCTCCGGCAAACGCCGTCGGCTGCCACACGATGAAGCTGGCCTGCTGGCTGAGACCGGCGGCGCGAAAGTACTCCGCCCAGTCCAGGCCGGGAGCTTTGGCCGCGAAGTCGGACTGCTTCCACGTATTGTTGGCCTTGTGAATGTCATCGTTGTCCGCCAGGCTGAGGTGCTTCTCCGCGATGGCATGCTCCAACGCGACAATTCGCTCGGCGCGCGCGTCGGTGTCGGTAAATCCCGCGAGTTTCAGCATGGCTGAGACGTGTGCCTGATACTTGCCGCGGATGTCACGCATGTGCTCGCTGTCGGACAGGTAATACTCGCGGTCGGGAAGCTGCAACCCTCCCTGTAACAGGTAGGCGGTGTAGTGCTCCGAATCGTTGAAGCCGGGGGCGACCCACAGTCCAAACAGGTGGGAAGTGTGAAAGTTGGTGTTATTCAACGCGTCAACGTCGGCCCGCAATGTTTGCCCGAGAGCGGCGGACAGTTCGCGCTTGCTCTTGATGGCCGCGATGGCGTCCAGGTGCGGACGCAGGGGCGCGAGGCCCTTCGCCTCGATGGCGGCTTCGTTCATGTAGGAGTTGTAGAGATCGGCGATCTTGCGCGAACTGGAACCTGCCGGCGCGTTGCCTTTGGCGGCCTCTTCAATCAGGGCGGCGGTGCGCTTGTCGCTGAGATCGGCGAGGGCGCTGAAGACGCCCATGCGGCTGCGGTCGGGCGGCAATTCGGTGCGCTTGATCCAGTCGCCGTTGGCGTATTCGTAGAAGTTATCGCCCGGCTTGACCGAGCGGTCCATGTTGGCGACAACGATGCCATGCGTGTCCTGTTTCGGCGCATCCTGCGCGTAGGCAGCCAGTAGCGCAAAACCGAAAGTCCAAGCAAGAAGAAGTCTGAAGGCGGTGCTGAAGGGTTTCCGGGTGAAATTCATGTATGAAGGCTCCGAGTATTGAGCGGCAAACCAGGCCGCTTGATGTAGACGGCGAACAAAACAAGAGGGTAGCACGATGGCGGCAGGCGGCGGAGACTCGGCACGAAGCAGCCTCAGGCAGTCCGGACCGAGACCAGAGTCGTGATCTAATCATCTGTACCGTTCAGGTGAACTGCTGTGCCGGCCGCTGCCAGGAAATCGAAGAAGAAGAAATACAAACAAGAGCCGGGAGAGAAACCTGTCTCGCAGGCCACGCTGAAGCTGCGCCTGCTGAAGCGGCTGAAATGTACGTTGAAGTACGAAAAGCTCGCATGGAAGACAGGCGCCAAGCTGGTTGCCGGAGTGGACGAGGTCGGTCGCGGCTCGCTCTTCGGGCCGGTGGTCGCTGCGGCGGTCATCCTCGATCCGAACTACCGCATTCGCGGGCTGCGCGACTCCAAGCTGTTGGACCGCGAAACCCGCGAGAAGCTGGCGCCCAGGATTAAAGAACATGCGCTGGCCTGGGCCGTGTCAGCAGTGGACGTCGCCATCATCGACCAGATCAACATCTACTGGGCCTCGAAGCGCGCCATGGAAGAAGCCGTCTGCAAGCTCACGTTGCGGCCTGATCACCTGCTGGTTGACGCCATGCGCATCAGCTTCGATTGCGAGCAGACGCCTATCATCCACGGCGACGCGCTGTCCGCGTCAATCGCGGCGGCTTCCATCATCGCCAAGGTCGAGCGTGACGCGATGATCAGCGCCTGGGACCCGGTGTTTCCAGAATACCGCCTGGCCTCGAACAAGGGCTACAGCACGCCGCACCATCTGAAGGTGCTGCGCGAGAAAGGGCCGACGCCGCTGCATCGGCTGTCATTCGCGCCGGTGTGGACTTCGTCCGCGCCACAGGAAGTGCTGGCGTTCATGCTCGAAGAAGAAGCAACTAGCGACTAGCAATTGGCAACTAGCCATCTACTTTGTGGTTCGGTTCGCCGAAACTGGCACCCCGCAGGGATGGCTCGGTGCAGGCCCGATCGAGAACATCAACC
>Ga0209048_10003184_pt1 | contig 16063 bp, 10 predicted proteins | sample FrelakmetCRP12CR_FD_187146 | JGI IMG/M metagenome (GOLD analysis project Ga0209048, IMG submission 187146) | Freshwater lake sediment microbial communities from the University of Notre Dame, USA, for methane emissions studies - CRP12 CR (SPAdes)... | ecosystem: Environmental > Aquatic >... | reverse complement strand
CTGCTGTAGTGCCGACCTTTAAGGTTCGGCCCCATAGATTCCAATGAGTTGGCGCGCGCGCACCCCCTCAGTTGGCGAAGTCGGGCTAGCCAAACGCAAGGTCGTTCGACGGGTCGGGCGGCGGCGGGGGACGGATCCGGCGGGACGGCGACCCTCGTTCCCCATCCGGCAGCGCGTCGCTGGCCAAGCCTCTCCTTCGCGCGGAGACGAAAGGCAAGGCTGTAAAATTCCGAGGGTGGCGCGGGCGCTGAGTAGCCGAACAGGCGAAAACCTACCTGGCCCCGGGGCGGCGAGAGGTCCCCGATGAACACGTTAAATCGCGCTACGGCCGGAAACGGAGCCGAAGCGTCCCGGACTCCTTCATCCGCGCCGCAACCCGGCGACGGCAAATCTTGCGCGCCATCGTGAGGATATATTGTTTCAACAATCGCGACTGCATGAAATTATCGTTCGGATTTCCATCGACGACAGACTGGTCACGTCATCATGGTCAGAAAAATTCTCTGCATAGTTTTCGTCCTTTTCGCGCTCCCCGCATTCGCGCAATCTCCGGGGCTTGACCGCGTGCTTTCCGTCGCGACGTTGAGCTTCTCGCAAAATGGCGAAACGGATCGCGCCGTGTTGGTCGAAAACGACAACGCCGGCGCAGATCTTTATATTTTTCGGGCTCGCGTCCATCCCTCGATGTGAACGAGAAGGGCTCGCTGCTCATCAAATCCGCCAATGAAGCGATTGGGCGAAGCAGATGGAGCCAGACCCTCACGATCGTCTATCGCAATGGGCAATTTCTGGTGGCGGGTCTCACGCGCGAGGCGCGCGATAAGCTCGACCCCAAAGCCGGCGGCTCCTGCGAATTGAATTTTCTGAACGGCAAGGGAAAGAGCGGCGGAAAGGCCGTTGAGTCTTCTTCTCGACCCATCAAGCTCGCCGACTGGTTGGATGAAAAACTTCCGAAAGAGTGCAACTTCTGACATTCTTGTTTGAGGCTTGTCATTTCGTCGACTTGAGAGAGCGCAATGTCCTTTGAACCGACACGCGAGACAGACGACGGAAACGCTCATTCCTGGTCCGCGAGCAAAGTTTCTTTCTTTGCGCGCGCTTTTCTGACGCTCGGCGCAATCTTCCTCACTTTGCTGCTGGCTCAGCCCTTTCTTTCGAGCCTCACCTTGGCGCTTGTGCTTGCTGTCGTTTTCGCCCGGCCTCATCGGGCGATCGAAGCCGCCGTTCGGCAACCTTCGGTCGCCGCCGCCCTTTCGGTGACAATCGTGGCGCTGATCGTCGTCGTTCCGCTGCTGCTCATTTCCAGTCGCTTGATCGGCGAGGCGGTCGTTGGCGCAAACTATATTCAGCAGCAGCTCGAAGGCGGCCAATGGCGCAATTTTATAGATGCCCATCCATCGCTGCAGACATTGAACGCTTGGGTCGAACAGCAGTTCGATCTTCAGGCGATGCTCGGCCGGGCCGTGTCCTGGCTCACCAACGCCAGCGCAACGATCATCCGTCAATCCACCGGCCAAGCCATATCGATCCTGCTGTCCTTTTATCTTCTATTCTTCTTTCTGCGAGACCGGGCTCAGGCGCTCGATCTGCTGACGCGCCTTTCGCCTTTTTCGACAGGCCAGACGCGCGCTTTATTCGAGCGCGTCGGCGATACTATCTATGCGACGATTTATGGAACGATTGCAGTCGCAGGACTGCAAGGTCTGCTCGGCGGCATCGCCTTTTGGTGGCTCAAGTTCCCTTCGCCTGCGCTCTGGGGAATCGTCATGGGCGCCCTCTCGATCATCCCCGTACTCGGCTCTTTCATTGTGTGGATCCCGGCGACAATTTTCCTCGCCCTCGAAGAGCGATGGGGCGACGCCATCGCTCTGGGACTCTGGGGATCGCTGGTCATCGGCACCGCAGATAATTTCGCGCGTCCGCTCTTGATGGGAAACAGTCTCCGCCTTCACACGGCGCCAACATTCATCGCGATGCTGGGCGGAATACAGCTCTTCGGCCCGTCGGGCATTGTGCTCGGGCCTATTGTTATGACGACGACCGCCCTGTTGCTTGAATTCTGGCGCAATCGTAAAGACGCGTAGCGCCTTGCAGATCACGCCGTATCCGAAACTGCCGCGAACGCTTCGTCGAGCGCTCCTTCGGTCGCCTCGATCGCCTTCGCGTTTTCGGTCCAAATCAAAAAGCAGCGCACCCTTTTGCCCGGATAGAGCGGCGCCACAGCGGCCCGATAGAGCGCGAGTTGCCGCAAGTGAGCGGCGTCGGATTCGACGCGCGGCGCGCCCGTTTTGAAATCGGCGACGTAAATTTCGCTCTCTCCTTCCGCCAGCCGATCGATGCGGCCTGAGAGCGCGATCTCGCCTTTCGCCGTTTGCAGCCGCGCGACAATATCGACCTCGGCCAAAGAGCGAACGCCAAACAAAGGCGCGAGGGCTCCGTCCTCGATGACGCCGATTGCGGCTGTCGCGAGCTTCATGCGGCGCTCTTCCGGCAGGCTGGCGCCGCGCAGCGCAAGAAAGCGCAGAGCGGACTCCATGCGACCATCCGCGACAACATCGGGCAGATATTGCAACAGGGCATGCATCAAACGACCGACCAGCAGACGTTCGCCGTCTCTTCGCGTCGGCGTCGAACCCTCGCCCGACGCGGACCACAAATCCGCGCTCGCCAGGGCAGTCGAAGGCCGCAGAGGCGGAGCTGGCGCGCGCTCGTGCGGCGCGGGCCTGAGCGCGAAATCCGGAATGGGCGCGATTGGTTCGCTTTTCACGCCGCCCGCGAGCTGCGCGACCGGCGCGAGCGATCCGCTACGCAAGATTCGCATATTCTCATCTTGTGGGTCTGAAAGCTCCTCGCATGACGGCGCCAGGGCTTCCCAGATCATCTGATGCCAGCAACCGCGTGCGGGCCCTCTTTCTCCGTGGAAACCCGCGATATAAAGGCGTTCCTCGGCGCGCGTCAAAGCAACATAGAGCAGGCGGCGATGCTCGTTGTCCGCAGTGCGTCGGAAATCTTCTCGCGCGCGGAGGATCGCGGGAGGGTCCGACTCCTTCTTAAGCGACCAGGCAAGCGAACTCTCGTGCTCTCCACCGAGCGCGAACAGCTTCGGATCGTGCCGCCCTGACGGCGCGCTGCAACTGTCGGGCAAAAAAACGATCTTCGCCTCAAGGCCTTTCGCTGCGTGCACAGTCATCACGCGCACCGCGTCCCCTGCGGCTTCCATGTCCCGTTTGATCGAGATATCGAGCGACTCGACGCTCGCAAGAAAACCTACAAGGGAGGGAGCCTGTTCGCGTTCGAACGCCAGCGCTAGCTGCAGAAACTCGTCGATCGCGTCGTTGGCTTCAAACCCGAGACGCGATACGAGCCGCTCGCGGCCGCGTCCAGCGCCGAGGACGCGGCTGTAGAAGTCGAAAGGCGTCAGCGATCTCGCTTCGCGGGACCAAATATCGATTTGCTTTGCGGCTTCACGGTGCGCGGCGTGATCGGATCGAGCCAAGGCGTCGAAGAGAGAGCCGTCCCGCTTGGGCGCGATTTCCATAAGATCATCATCGTCAAGTCCGATAAGAGGAGATTTCAAGAGAGTCGCGAGAGTGAGATCGTCGTCACGCAAGAGGGTGGCCCGCCCCAATGCGATAAGGTCCATGACGGCTATATGTTCGAGAAGATCGAGCCGGTCGGCGCCGGCGACCGGGACGCCCGCCGCTTTGAGGGCGGCGATCATGGCGTCAAAGAACGCGTCGCGCTTTCGCACCAAAATCATAATGTCGCCCGGCTCGACCCTGCGTCGCCCGCCCTTGTCCTCCACGCTCTCGGCATTTGCAGGATCGAGCAGCGATCCTATCTTTCCCGCTATTTTTCTCGCCAATCGCACTGCAGGATCAGCATCGTCCACATAATCGAGCGGCAAGCGCCAATCGCTGCGAGGCTCGACTTTCTGCGACCCGATCGGCCGCCAGATTTCGACGAGACCTGGCGCGTCTATCTTATGCGCCTCGTGCCTCAACTCGGGCTCCTCCAAGTCCGAGGAAAGTCCGCGGCGGTTGTCCTCGAGGCGAAATATCGCGTCGACCGCCTTCAGCACATCTGGGACAGAGCGAAACGAGCGCGTCAGTTCGACACGCTCGAAATGCAGTTCGGCCCGAGAGAACTTCGCTTGAAAATTGCGCCGCATTGCGTCGAACTTCTCCGGTTCGGCGCCTTGAAAAGAAAAAATCGATTGCTTCTCGTCCCCGACTGCAAAAAACGTTCGCCCGCAAGAGCGGGCTCCGGCCCCTGCACAAAATTCCTGAGCGAGCGAATCCAGAATGTCCCATTGCGCAGAGCTCGTGTCCTGCGCTTCGTCGAGCAAAATATGGTCGATCTGCTGATCGAGCTTGTAGAGAACCCAGGAAACGCTAGTGCGGCGCAAAAGAGCCCGTGTGCGGTCGATCAGATCGTCGAAATCCAACAGTCCGCGGCTTTGTTTCAATCTTTGATAGGAGGCGATAATAGCGTCGCCAACTTTCACCAGGGCTAATGAGCGCTCGAACGCCGCAGCGGCTTTGCGTTTCTCGACAAGGGGGACAAGGCGCTCGCGTTCGTCCTCCAGGCGAGCCAGAAGTTCGGGATGTCGCTTTTGCGATTCCTTTGAGATCAGTTTTTGCTTGCCGGCTCCACGCGCTTCGCTTCCTCCAACGAAAAAAATGCCAAGGTAAACATCTATGCAATCGGCGCCCCGAGCAATGGCTGATGCGGTCTCGAAATATTCCGCGAGTCGGCAATCCTGAACACCCCCTTCTCGCAAGGCGCGCGCGATAGCGGGCCATTCGGCTTGTGCAAGTCCCCGGGTGAGAATCTCGTCTTCGACCGAAGCGAGCGTTTCGCCTTTTGCAAGCCCGAGGTGTCGTCGCAGACGCGCGGAATAGGCGTCAACGTCGGCAAGCTCTCCCAGAATCGAGCGGTGGCGGAGCAGTTCGCCGATGAGCTCCTGGAATCCGCGACGGGACGTCAGCGCTGCGACGCGTTGTAACGCGTTACTGAACTCTCCCTGATTGAGAACCGCATCGCGCAGCGTCTGATGACGCGCGCGTTCGAGCAGTTCGGAGCGCTCAATATCGTCGAGAACGCGAAAGCCCGCGGTGACGTTGGCTTCGAAGGGAAAAAGATGCAGCACGCGTTCGCAAAACGCGTGGATCGTTTGAATCTTCAATCCGCCGGGCGTCTCGACCGTTCTCGCGAAAAGACGCCTCGCAAAAAGAAGTTCACCTGCGTTTGGAGGATTTGCGCCCGTCGCGATAATCTCTTCAGCGAGTTCGACGTCGCTTAGCAACGACCAGTTCGAGAGAATAGAGGAAATTCGCGCGGCCATATTCGTAGCCGCAGCCTTTGTGTAGGTGAGACACAATATTCTGGAAGGCGCGACGCCAGAGAGCAATAAGCGCACGACCCGCTGCGAAAGAACATGCGTTTTACCGGAGCCCGCATGCGCGGACACCCAGGCCGAAGCTCGTGGATTCGAGGCCCGCCGCTGACGCTCTCTCGTTTCGTGAGAAATAAGCCGCGCGCTCATTCCTCGGCTCCGCCGCCGCGTGTCCACTCTTTCACCCGCGCGAGGTGATCGTAGTCACCCGCGCGCGAAGCAAATTCGACAAAGGGCCGCGAGGGAAAAGGCGTCTGCGGATCACGAAACTGACTCAAAAGCTCGAAGAGCTGACGCCTGTGCTCATCGACAAGTCGAGGAAATTCACCCTTCTCCCTTATCCATTGGGGTTCGCCCCCATCCGGACCGCCAATGCGAACGTAAGCAGCGCGATCCACCACATGTGCGCCGATGCCCCTGAAAGCGCCCGCTTCGATCATCGCCGCCTCGAGAGTCAATTGAGGCGCCAATCCCGTCTCGACCTGCTTGTTGGAAGGCGGGCTGCCTGTTTTATAATCGAAAACGGCGACTCCATCGTCGCCGAGTTCGATACGGTCTGCGACGCCGGAAAGAAGGAAGCTTGACCCATCGTCGAGAGAGAAGCGCCATTCTCCGCGCGCCTCAACGAATATCTTGGCCCCCTTCTCCCGACGATTGCGCTCAAACATAAGCGCGTGGTCTAGCCCAGCTTCGATGCGCGGCCATTCGAATGTCAGGAAGCTCGCATCGTGCAAGAATCCGTCGAGCTCTGTCTTCGCAAGCGCAAGCAGGCGCTCTCGCGCATTGGAGGGCAACGGTCCGCGAGGAAATTCGCCTGCGAAGCGCGCCAAAGCGCCGTGGATCGCAATGCCAATTTCTCGGGCGCCTTTTTCCTGATCGAGCGGCGCAAGCGGAATCAATTTCAAGATCTGCTCGGCGTAAATGGAATATGGATCGCGACGCAGCCTCTCGATCCGCGTCACGCTGAGCTGGCGAGGGCGCAATTCGAGCGGCGGACGCGGCAGCGGACGCTCGACGCTACGGATCTCGCTTGGTCGATCAAGCGCCGCGGCGACTGACAGCATGGAACTCCCGCGACTCTTGCAAGCTGTGAAGGCCTCTCCGCACAGCGCCTGCAGTCGAGCGACAAACCGGGAAACAACCGTTGGCGAACCCTGCCGTTTGCGCGCCCTGCTTATAACGACTTGCGGCGCGCCGAGCGCCATCGCGAAATCATGCGCGCTTTGTCCTATGCGCCGCTCCGGCGGCGACAGGCCGAGTTGTTGGCGCATCGAGCGATTGAGAAACGATCCGGTCTCCGCCTGCGGCGGCCAGACTAGCTCGTCGAGTCCCGCAAGCAACACAAGATCAGCGCTCAACAGGCGCGCCTCCAGCGGGCCAAGTATCTTTAATCTCGGATGCGCACGTTGTGGACCGCGCACGATCGTCTCCTGCGCCAGCCTGTTGAAAAAAGCGCAATAGGCGGCGGCGTCGAAAAGAATTGCGGCGTCGTCGCGCGAGGACTCAACTCCGCTGAACAGCGCCAGAAGCTCTTCAGCGCCTTCGCTCGAGCCATGCTCCGTTGTTTCGCAAGAAACGATGACGCGCTCAACGCATTCTCGATGCGCAGTGACGCGCTCGCTCAGCGGCGCTGCCTTACTCGCAGTCATCAAGGCGACCGCCTGATCAACGCGCCGCAGCAGATCCTCGATGTCGAGCCAATCCTCATCCGTTATTCGACGCAGGGCCGGATAGGCATGCGGCCTCGTGGCGACCTCACGGGCGGCGCCGACGCCCTTCGACCAGCCTTTTTCGCCACGCTCGACGCTTCGCAACACGCCGGTGTCTACAAGCGGCGCGAGCTCCGATATGCGCTGACGAGGCAGTCCAAAACATGCAAGCGGATGCGCAAGCAGACTCGCGACGCTCACGCCGGATAGTTCTTCTTCGGCCGCCTCCGCAAGGAGGCGCGCCAATCCGCCGACAGGCGTGGCGGCGAGCGGCCGACCGCCAGAATCGTCGACCTCTATCTTCCAGCGGGCAAGCTCTCCGGCGACGCGCCGCGCGATGTCGCGATCGGGCGTCACCAGCGCCGCCGTTCGTCCCGGCGTCTCAAGCGCCTCACGCATATAAAGCGCAAGCGTAATTGCTTCTTCGCGTTCGTCGGGCGCCTCGACAAATGCAACGCCATCGAGGGCAGCTTCGAATTGCGAATGATGCCCCGCTCGATAATCGAGCCAGGTCTCCGTTGTGTCGGCCGGGCGTAACGCTTGAGCAATCAAAGTCTCCCGTGCGCGCAGTTCAAAAGGCGGAGCGCCAAGACGCGTGACTTCGTCACGCGTTATGCCCAGAACGCAGAGAAGTCGTTTCAACATTGTCTGCGGATGGGTGAAGCCGGACTCTCCGCTCTCGTCGCCGGTGTCTCCTATGGCGCGCCACGCTGTTTCATCCAAGTCCGCGTCGAGCCCGGGCAGAACGACCGCGCCGAACTGCCTCCGCGCAATCGCTGCGAGCAAACGCGCCGTCGCCGCATTGGCGCCTGTGGATCCGAGCGCGACGACGACCGAGTTGTTGGCGCTCGCAGCGAGGCGCGCGATCTGAGCCTCGATCAGCGCAATCTTGCGAACGGCGACGTCGCTCAGTCCGCGCTCCTGGAGAATGAGCGGCCATTCGTGCAGAGCAATCCGTAGGAACTGAGTGGTAATCGCCCAGAAGCGATCGAAACTTTCATCGGCGATTGTATCGATCCGCCGCCAATCGACGTTCTCAATTGTGAATTCATCGATAAGGGCGCAAAGCTCTCCCGCCAAAGCGTAAGCGCTGGTGGGCGAAGTTGCGACCAGCATACTCTCGTTCGAATCATATTCCGGGACGCCGCTCGGATCGATTGAGACAATGGCGTGGCGCAAGGCTTCCATCCAACGAAGGATAAGCGAGGAGAGGATCAGCCGACGATTGATTTCCTCGATTGCTGGCGTCTCGACGCCGCTGTCCGCGCCGTCAAAAGCTGCATCGAACAAGGACTCCGTCTCCTGTTCCTCCAACCCGCCGAGCGGCAAAATCCGAGGCAGAAGCGCAGCCGGCGCCTCCAAAGCCTTCCCGAATTCGCTCGCCAGCGCACGGCCCGCGCGGCGCGTCGGCACGAAGATCGTCGCCTTGGCGAGTTCGAGCGGCTCGCATGCGCGCGAAATCGAAGGAACGATTTCACCCTTCAAGAAGGCCTCGACAAAAGTTGCGAGAAAGGGAACGCCAGGAGGAATGGAAAATACATTGCGCCCCACCGCGTTTCTCCTAGCGCTCTCCCGCGGCGATCGCCGTTTCGGCTTGCTTTATCGCTGCTACGGTCCCAACGTGGCACCATAGGCCCTGCGAGACAACTCCGAACAGTCGTCCCTTCGCCGCGGCTGCAAACAGAAAGGGCGCCAGGCGAAAAACATCTTCCTTCACGCCTCCAAAGAGCTGAGGCTTGATAATGCCGACGCCCGTATAAACGTAGGCGGCCCTGCGAGCCTCCGCATGCTTTACGATTCTGCCTGATGCGTCGAGATCGAAGTCGCCGCTCCAATCGACCCCGACGCTCGCATCTGTTGGAGCCAGAAGCAGATTTGCGTCCATCAATTCGTCGTTCCACGCTGCGGCGAGCGACAGCAAGTTCCGAAAGGCATGGCTTGCCCAAAACGCATCCGTGTTACAAATCAGAAATGGCGCGTCGTGGAAGAACGGCAGCGCCTTTTTTATTCCGCCGCCCTGGTCCAGCAGTCGCGCACGCTCGTCCGATATAAAGATATGCGGACGCTTGCGATCCGTAAGATGCGCCTCGATCTGATCGGCGAGATGATGCACGTTGACGACAGCCGTTTCGACGCCGGCCTCCGCGAGTGCGTCAAGATTGCGATCGATCAATGTGCGTCCGGCGACGGAAACGAGCGGTTTCGGCGTGGCGTCCGTCAATGGCCGCATTCGCGAGCCTAGGCCCGCCGCAAACACCATCGCGGTATCGGGCAGATTCGAAATCCTTTCCGGAGCGTCACTCGGCGGCGCGGAAGATGTTGGGAAGATTTGCTTCATACCACGCCTTGATGTCCGCGAGCGCCGGGTGCCGTAAGTTCTTTTCTAGATAGCTCGCCACGCGCGGGAGGTGCGCGAGATATTGCGGCTTTTGATCGCGCTGGTCCAGGCGTGCGAAAATGCCGAGCACTTTTGTCGCGCGTTGCGCTCCAAGTATGCTGTACGCCCTGGCGAATCCAACGACGTCGAATTCAGGATCGACCTCCCGGCGCAACCGCGCATAAGAACCAAGCAGCTTGAGCTCCAGGTCGTCCGAGACATCGACTCGCGCGTCCTGCCCCAGCGAGACGACGTCATAGGCGGGATGGCCCAGCACGCAATCCTGAAAGTCCAGCAGTCCGACCCGGGCCAGCCCATCTCGCTCCTGCAACCACAATAAATTGGGAGAATGATAGTCGCGCAGCGTCCAGGTCGTCGGGGCGTTTGCGATTTCGATAAGAACCTGACGCCACAGATTAATGAATGTCGCACGCGCGCCGGATGTAATCGTCCTACTCTCGACCCGAGCCGCATACCAATCGACGATGAGTTCGATTTCGATCAGAAGCGCGTCGAGGTCGTATGGAGGAATGTGATGAAAGCCCGCGCCCTTGACGGGCAGCATGTCCGGAAGCTTTCGCGCATGCAGATGGGCCAGCACGGCGATAGCCACAAGATAGCGCTCGGCTATGGGGCGGCCGTTCGCATCCAGTATTCCTTCGCCGCCAAGGTCTTCTATAATCGACAGGCCAGCGGCGACATCGGCGCCGTAAATTTTCGGAGCCGACAACCCCTGCGACCGCAGCCCTTCCGACATCGCAACGAAAGACTTTATATTTTCCGCGAGCCTTGCAATCGCGCTGTAGGATCGCCCGTAACGAATGGGCGGCCCGTCAGGACGAGACGGGGAAATCATCAGGATCGCGCTTTCGCCGTTCGGCTTCGTGAGCCGCTCGTAAGCGCGCGTTGAGGCGTCGCCTTGCAGATAGGAGCGCTGGGCGTCAGCCCAGCCTGTCTGACCCAAAAGCTCCCGCAGAGCTTTGAACGCCGCGAGCCGCGCCCCAGCGGCGCTATAACCGGTGAGCGTGATTTTGCGCACCCCGGCATCGCCCGCGACATCATAGGCGAGCCCGACCTCGAGGCGATCGCCGGCAAATAGGTCGCTCGCATGTTCGGGCCACTCGACCAGAACCAGAGCATCCTCGACGATGTCTTCCCAGCCAAGGTCCGTCAGCTCGGTCGACTTCTCGATACGATAAAGATCGGCGTGAACAATCTTGTAATCCGGCGCTTCATAAACCTGCATCAAGGTAAAGGTCGGGCTCGGCGCTTCCAGCGCCGGATCTCCGACAAGCGCACGGATAAGCGCGCGCGCGAAAGTCGTCTTGCCCGAGCCGAGATCGCCTGTGAGAGTCACGAGATCGCCGGGCCTCACCAACGAAGCGACGTCGTTGGCAAGCGCAACGGTAGACGCTTCGTCACGGGCCTCCATGCTCCAGACTATCGGCGAGCGCGCCTCCTGCGTCATGACGCGCGGGCTCCGTCGCGCAACGCTGGCATCGAAACGCCTGCCGCACGCGCGGGAAATAGGCAGGTCACGGTTGTTCCCTCTCCGGGCGCCGAGTCGATCAGGACGCGTCCGCCATGAAGCTCCGTATATGCTCGAACGATCGAGAGTCCTAGCCCGACGCCGCGATGGCGCGAGCCTGCGGTGTGCGATTCGAAACGATCGAAGACTTTTTCGAGAACTTCAGGCGGTATGCCTCTTCCGTGGTCGCTCACCTTAAACACGACTTCATTTTCGCGTTTGAACGCGGCGAGGATAACGGCCTGGCCGGGGCGGGAGAAACCTATTGCGTTGGAAAGCAGATTAAACAGAATTTGCCGTAACCTCTTCGCGTCGGCGCGGAACGAACCGACTTCGCCTGTCGTGACGATGCGAAGTTCGATCGAATTTTCCGCGAGCCGATCCTGCACTCCCTCTGCTGCCGCACGCATTGTGGCTTCGACGTCGACGTCTTCGAGCTCAAGCTCCATCGCGTTTTCGTCGATGGTCGCAAGATCGAGAATATCGTTGATGATAGCGAGCAGCGCGGCAGTGGATTTGCGGGCGTAGCTTAGATATTCGAGCTGGCGCTCGTTCAGCTCTCCCGTCGATTTCTCGCCAAGCAGATGGATAAATCCGTTGATGTTGTTCAGCGGCGACCGAAGCTCGTACGACACGTGATGGATGAAGTCATTGCGCAGCTTTTCAGCCGCGAGCAGCGCCTGATTGCGTTCCGTGAGGACGCGCTCGACGTTGACGCCCGCTGTGACGTCTACGAAGGTCAATAGCGCGGCGCCTTCCGGCAAAGGCTGCGCCGAGACGTCAAAGACAAGTCCGTCGCTTCGCTCAATTCTGCGCGTCAATCCCCTGCGCATATCGCTTAAGCCGGTGACGAAGCTGCGCAATGCGCTCCATGTCGCGCCGTCGGAATGCAGCTTTCTGCAGTGCTCGCTGATCGTCTCGAAATGCGGTTTCTCCGCGAGAAGGGAAGTGTCGAGCCGCCAAAAGGCCGCGAAGGAGGGATTGCTGAATTTGAGCCTGCCGTCGGCGCCAAAAACCGCGACTCCCTCTCGCAACGTCTCCAGCGTCTGATCCTGCATTCTGTGAAGCGCGTTGAAGCGTGACTCGAGCGCATATCGTTCGCTAACGTCGTCGTAAAGATACGTGACGCCCCCCTGCGGATTAGGATTGGCTACGACCCGCAGCGTGCGGCCATGCGGCATGTGCCATATGTGTTCCTGCTGTTCGGGCGAGCGGTACGCCTCGAGCAATTTACCCTTCCAAAGCTTGTAATCCGCTTCGACCGGCAGGCGTTGCTGCGCGCGCATTCTGTCGAGCACTTCCGAGTCGGTCGGCTTCTGCGCCAGGAATTCCGGATCGAGGCGCCAAAGCTCGTCATAGGCCGGGTTGTGATAGACGAGCCGCTGGGCTCCGTCGAAAATCGCCACCGCGATCGGCAGCTGCTCCAGCGTGCGCGCATGCGACTGCATTTGCTGTTCGAGATCCGCGCGCATTTTCTCGATTTCGAATCGATCGAAGGCGATGGCGGCGGAGGAAGTGGTCCAGGGCGCTTCGACGACGTCCAGAAGGCGGCGCGATCCGGCGACGACGGCGCCAACCCGATCACGCCATACCGCCTTTTTCGCACGCAGGGCTGCCGCTCGCTGGCGGGCGGGCTGATCCAGCAATTCGCTCTGGCGGGCGACGGCGTCGGCGGCGTCCTTCGCTTCGACCGCCTGCACATAGGCGCCATTGACGTAGGAAAGACGCCCCTGCGCGTCACGAATCCAGATCGGCGTCGGCAAGGCTTCGAACATGAAGCGCAATCCCTCCAAATCGGAAGAGATCGCCGCGTGCCGTTCGCGCAGGCTGATGAGTTCGAGTCTCTCGCCCGAAACTTCGCGGATGCGCAATACGGCTCGTCCGCCGATGGCGCGGCCGTCGGCGTCGAAATGGCGGCCTGTGGAGCCCACAAGCGGAATTCGGAACGACTGCCCCCGCCGCCGGAGCTGATCGACATTCGATTCGAGCTGGCCTGCGCATTCGGGCGTCAGCCAGCTCGCGAAACCGAGCGCGCGGCGCAGAACGGGCACGTCGGTCACGAACAATTGATAGGTCTCGATCTCCGGCTCTTCCGAAACGCCATCCCATGCGATGAGGAGTTGCGGCTCAGACGCGAGGAATACGTTGGCCCTGTCGAGCCTTGCGCGCGTTTGCTCGAGCTCGGACGAAAGTTCGGTCTCGCGGCGGCTCCACGCGTTTCTCTGGCGGATATGCTCGATTGCGACCACGGCAGAGAACAAAGCAAGTCCGCCGCTCATGGCGATGCCAAAAGCTTCGAAATCCTGGGCTAGATCGCTGATGAAAGCGATGACCTGCGCTTGAGCGCTCGCTGCGGTCAGCGAAACAAAGCCGCATGTCGCAAGCAGCTTTAGACAAATAGAAATCGCGGATTTTCTTGAATAAGGGCGGCGATTGCGCCCTGCGTCGTCGCCATTGGGGCGAAGATACGCGAATTCCTTCATCGCGGCGCGACTCCAGAAGACTCATTCAGTCCTAGGCAAGTCATCCGAACCGGTCTCCACGGTCGATTTGCTGGAAACGTCTCTACAAACGCCGTAAGCCGTCCGGCGCGAGCGCGCCCGAATCACTCCAATCTAAAACGCGTTCGCAAAAAGTGGAATCGGGTTTTCCCATTCCATGCGCCACAAGCGAAAAAACCCTCCAAGCGTTGTGAAAAAGTGGCGCCCCTGCGGCTTTTTTTGCGCGCTGCAGCGCAAAGGCAAACGCCCCCGGCTTAGGCCGGAGGCGCTTCTTGCGTCGGTTCGGCCAAAGACGTCCCTTTAGTAGCGGTAATGCTCTGGCTTGAAGGGGCCATTTTGCGGGAGATTGAGATAGGCCGCCTGCTCGGCCGTCATTTTCGTCAGTCGGACGCCGATCTTGTCGAGGTGAAGCGAGGCAACTTTCTCGTCGAGGCGCTTCGGCAGCGTGTAGACCTTCTTTTCATATTGGCCCTGCTTCGTCCACAACTCGATTTGCGCCAAGGTCTGATTGGTGAAGGACGCCGACATCACGAAGGACGGATGGCCGGTCGCGTTTCCGAGATTTACAAGACGGCCCTCGGAAAGAAGGATGATGCGTTTTCCGTCCGCGAATTCGATCTCGTCGACCTGCGGTTTCACATTGTGCCATTTGTAGTTACGCAAACCCGCGACCTGTATCTCACTGTCGAAATGGCCGATGTTGCAAACGATCGCGCGGTCCTTCATGCGGCGCATGTGTTCGACCGTGATCACGTCGACATTGCCTGTCGCCGTCACGAAAATGTCGGCGCGCGGGGCGGCGTCCTCTATAGTGGTGACTTCATAACCTTCCATTGCCGCCTGAAGCGCGCAGATCGGATCGATTTCCGAAACCAGCACGCGGCATCCGGCGTTGCGCAATGAGGCGGCGGAGCCCTTGCCCACATCGCCGAAGCCAGCGACCATCGCGATTTTGCCAGCCATCATCACATCCGTGCCGCGGCGAATGCCGTCGACAAGCGACTCCCGGCATCCGTAAAGATTGTCGAATTTGGATTTGGTGACGGAGTCGTTGACGTTGATCGCAGGGAAGAGAAGCTTGCCCTCTTTCTGCATGATGTAGAGACGATGCACGCCGGTCGTCGTCTCTTCCGTCACGCCCTTGATGGTCTCGGCGTTACGTTTGTACCAGCCAGGATTCGATTTTAGGCGCCGCTTGATGGCCGCGAAGAGAACGTCTTCTTCTTCATTCGTCGCCCTGTCGAGAAAATCCGTGTCTCCGTTTTCCGCACGCAGACCCAAATGGATGAGTAATGTCGCGTCGCCGCCGTCGTCCAAAATCATATTGGGCGAACCGCCGTCGCTCCACTCGAAGATTTTATGGGTGTAGTCCCAATAATCCTCCAGGCTTTCGCCCTTGCGCGCAAAAACGGGCGTACCGGAAGCGGCGATCGCCGCAGCGGCATGGTCCTGAGTCGAATATATGTTGCAGGACGCCCAGCGAACGCTGGCGCCGAGCGCCTGAAGCGTCTGAATGAGCACTGCCGTCTGAATCGTCATGTGAAGCGATCCGGCGATCCGCGCGCCCTTCAGCGGCTGCGAGGAACCATATTCGGCGCGTGTCGCCATAAGACCGGGCATTTCCGTCTCGGCGATGGCGATTTCTTTTTTGCCCCAATCGGCAAGCGAAATATCAGCCACCGAATAGTCGTTGAAATGCACGTTCATAAGAGTCCCCTGATTGTCGGCGCGCGTCGCGCTTGCGCCTCACTCCAGCGTCGGCGCTCCTATAACAGGGCCCTGCGGCCGAGGCAATAAAGATATATACAAGTCTTTATATTGAAAACCGCCCGCCCTGCTGGAACTCCTCCGTGTCTATCCAAGGGATGCGACGTGGATTATACGAACAGTCGTTCCAACCGGTCGAAGCCCATGCTTGCCGCGCTCAAGACCTTCATCGACGAACTGACCGGCGACGCTTCCGGCAAGCGGCAATATGCGCCCGCCGATTACAGGCTTGCGGCCGCCGCTCTTCTGGTTCATCTCGCCTCCATCGACGGAGAATTCGACGACGGCGAGCGAGCGTATCTTCAACGTACGGTTGAATCGCGCTTCGGCCTCGACCCCGCCGCGGCTCGGGACCTGATCGATCAGGCCTGGGAGAGCGAACGCGAGGCTGTCGATCTCTACCGCTTCACCAATGTGCTGAAACGCACCATGGACGAGGAAGGACGCCGTCAGGTGATCGGCATGTTGTGGGAGATGGCCTACGCCGACGGAAAGATTCACGAATTCGAGGAAAACATCATCTGGCGCGTCGCCGAATTGCTGGGCGTCTCGACACGCGACCGCGTCGGTTTGCGCCAGAGCGCGCGCGACGCCGCCGAGCGGCCGGCTCCGGGCCCCTGGTCCGATCAGGGGAGCGAGTAATGGATAAGGCGACCGCGGAAGAGCTGCGCAAAGTAACGATCGTCACAGGCGCTTCCGATGGCATCGGCGCGGAGCTCGCCCGCGTTTTCGCGGCGAATGGCCACGAGGTGGCGCTGGTGGCGCGGCGGCGCGACCGGCTCC
>Ga0209048_10003183_pt1 | contig 16067 bp, 10 predicted proteins | sample FrelakmetCRP12CR_FD_187146 | JGI IMG/M metagenome (GOLD analysis project Ga0209048, IMG submission 187146) | Freshwater lake sediment microbial communities from the University of Notre Dame, USA, for methane emissions studies - CRP12 CR (SPAdes)... | ecosystem: Environmental > Aquatic >... | reverse complement strand
GAGACGCAGCTCCCGGAACCGAAGTCGTCCTTCACGCCGATTGCCTCTGCAGCCTTGGCGACCCGGTGCGCCACCACAGTCGGCAGCGGTGACCTCGACCCCGGTCAGGGCACTCGTGATCGCCCCGAGCAACTCCGTCTGCACATCGGTGAGGCCGGTCTCCGGCGCCACCGCCGTCGCAATACCCCGAGCGACGAGCGTCACCTCGTCAACGTCGTGACCGTCGAGAACTGGTGTCGGATCGAAGTCCACGCGGTGAACCCTTCGCTCGTTCGGAGCGTGATGCTCGGCGAGTCGACCAATAACGCGCGAGGGTGGCAACGACCCGCCGACGCGCGCCGATCTGCTGGGACCGAAGCTCGCGGAGTAGCCGGGTTCGGGCGCGTTGTGTCCGAAGAGTCCGTTTGTCCGGTCAAGGGTTCGGAAATCGCTGCCGATCTTCTCCGTGGAGAAGGCGCCGGTCCGGGCCTGGAGTGATGCCTGGCGGGATGAATCGGATGAGTTGATGTTCGCAACGAGAAGGTTCTTGAAGCACGTCTGGTGCATGCTCGTCATGGGCTCGGTGCTCGGCGGTGCCGTGGCAACCGCGGAGTTGTCCGGGACCGCCCTCGTTGCCCACGCGGATGCACCCGCGTGTCCCGGCCAGAAGGGTTGCGTGAGCACGGTCGCGGGCGGTGGGATCAGCGGCGGGACGATCGACGACTACGCCCCGACAGGAATAGTTCGCGTCGGTAACGACCTGTACTTCGCGACCTGGAGTGGTGCGATCCTTCGTCGGGATCTCACGACCAATCGTCAGACCAAGTTCGCGGGCGCCTTCAACGTCGCCGAGCACACCGGCGACGGCGGCGATGCATCGGTGGCTCACTTCAACCATCCGCGGAGCATCATCGCTGATTCGGTGGGGAATCTGTACGTGTCGGAGTGGAGTTCCTGCGACGTGCGCCGTATCGATCACGCCTCCCACGCCGTGACCACCGTCGCGGGGGACGGCACGTGTGGAACGCCGGCCGACGGGGTTCAGGCCACGGCGACGCACGTGCCCGTGTACTTCTCGTTGGCCGTCGACGCGAACGACGACCTCATCATTCCGGGCAACACCGTCGTGGCCCGAATCGATCACGCAACTGGCGTGCTGCACTACCTGGTCGGTACGGGCGCGAGTGGTTATGTCGACAACGTCGACAACAACCCGGCGAACGCGGAGTTCAATCAGGTCACTGCGATCGCGTACGACGGCACGAAGCTCTACATCCTGGACGCGGGGAACGATGCCGTGCGCTGTCTGGGCTGCGACGTCGGAAATCCCGGCAACGTGGTGACGATCGCGGGTGGAGGGATGACCGGCGGCATCGAGGCGGACAACAGCGGGGATTCCAGCAACCCCGTCGGGCGCGGATACCACGGAAGCGCCTCAGGTGTCGCGGTCGCCGACGCTCGCTTCGATTTCGACTGGGGCGCCAACCTCTTGGTGAATCCCCTGACGCACGAGATCTACCTCGACGACGCAGGAAACATCGCTGACAAGAACGCACGGCTTCGCAAGCTCAGTGCCGACCTTGTCACCGTCACCGACGTGATGGGAACGGGAACCGAAGGCACCCCGGCCGATGGCGCAGTCGCGAACACGTCCCAGATCGGTGCCGTGCGAGCCGCGGCATGGGAGACCGACGGAACGATGTACTTGGACTCGCAGGTGAACAACACACACAACGAACTGCTGACGCTCGACACCCAGTCGCCGCCACACATCCACGATGCCAACCAGTCGGCCAACGGCGACGGCGGTCCCGCGACCGACGCCGAGTTCACGCGACCCGCGGACCTCATCCGTGTCGGGAGTGATCTCTACATCGCCGACCAGGGCGCCGACCGGGTCCGCAAGGTCAACTGGAAGACGGGCATCATCACCACGTTCGCCGGAACCGGAAGTCCCAACCACGATTCGAGCGGCGATGGTGGCCCCGCGACGAACGCGTCGCTCGACTTTCCGACGGCACTTGCCCACGACCCCACCGGCCACGGCGCGATCCTGATCTCGGGTTTCGATGCGAAGATCCGCAAAGTCGACCTACAGACCAACGTGATCACCACGATCGCGGGTACCGGCGCTCCCGGTTACTCCGGCGACGATGGCCCTGCCACAGCAGCGCAGGTGTCCTCGACGGTGACTGGACTCGCGGTCGCTCCCGACGGTGGGGTGTTGATCGCCGATCTCGGCAACTACCGGGTCCGGCGGATCGACCCGGCGACGGGCGTCATCACGACCGTCGCCGGAGACGGTGTACAGGGATCATCTCCCGATGGCACCGTCGCGACGGCCGCGCATCTCGTGGCGCCAAGCAGGCTCACCATCGCTCCGGACGGTTCGGCGGTCTTCGCCGATACGTGTGACCTCCAGAAGGTGTTGATCCCGATACTGGGGCAGCATTGGGACCAGATCCAGTCGGTGTGCGACGGTCGAGTACGCCGCATCGATACGTCATCGGGTGTCGGTGTGCTCCGAACGGTCGCGGGCTCGCAGGGCAAGGACTGTGAACCCGATATCACCGCGACGATCAACGGCCTGGTCAACGCCTACCACTTCACGCCCGATCCGTCGGTCCTCGTGAGCGACCCGTCGTACCCGGTGTGTGGCGACGGCGCCGCCGCCACTGCTGCCTCCCTGCGAGGCCCGGCGGCACTCCGGTATGACGCGGCCGGCAATCTCTATATCGGCGAGATCGGCGGTTCCTACGTCGACTATATGACGGTACTCTTCGGCGTGCTCGACCCTTCGGTCCTGCAGACCGGTATCCGGCGCGTCGATGCCGCGACCGGCATCATCACCACCATCGTCAACACCGATCACCTCGGGGCCGGCTTCTCCGGTGACGGCGGCCCGGCATCCCAATCGAAGTTTCTGTTCCCCGCCGCCTTCGCTCCCGATGGCGGGACACACTTGTTCGTCGCCGACTTGATGAACAACCGGATCCGGAAGATCGAAGGGGCGAAGCCGGACTTGCACGTGTCGTTGGCGGGTGGTCCGTTCACGGCCGGTCAGACCGGCGTGTTGCACGTGACGGTGACCAACGCGGCGACGGATCCCGACGCCTACCTGACCGGGCCGGTTTCGACGGATGTGACGCTGCCGGCGGGGTTGTCGTATGCATCGGCGAGTGTGGTGTCACCGTTTGGTGTGCACAAGGCGCAGGATGGTGTTGCATCGTGGTCCTGTGACGGTTCGGGTCAGGCCGTCTCGTGTTCGACGAACGACAACCTTGCGCCGCGGGCCGCCTCGACCTTTGACATCACCGTGACGGTGGATCCGAACGCGCCGGATACGGTCACGGTCAACGCCAACGGTTCGTCGGACAGCGATGTATCGAACCCCGCGAATCAAGTTGCCGTCCTGGGTATCTCGGTACGTCGTTCCGCGCCCCCCGCTCCGTCTGACGGTCGCACCGGGCCGATCAGTGAGCCCGAGAGGGGGTATGTGTTGGCGGGTGCGGATGGTGGGACGTTCGCGTTTGGTGCGGCGTCGTTCCCGGGGGCGGCTGAGGTTGGTGGGAGTCGTGTCGTGGCCGGCGCGCCTGCTGGTGCGCATGGCTCCTGGTTGACGACTGCTGATGGTTCGGTGTTCACGACCGGTGACGCGCAGTTCGAAGGTTCGTTGGGTGCGACGAAGCTCAACAGTCCGATCGTGGGGATCGCGGCGCATGGTGCTGATGGGTATTGGTTGGTCGGCGCGGATGGTGGTGTGTTCGCGGAGGGTTCGGCGCGGTTCCATGGTTCGCTGGGTGCGATGACGTTGAACAGTCCGGTCGTGGGGATGACGTCGACTCCGTCGGGCAACGGGTATTGGCTCGTCGCGAAAGATGGTGGTGTGTTCGCGGAAGGTGACGCGCAGTTCTTCGGGTCGTCGGGTGCGACGAGGTTGAACAGCTCGATCGTTGCGATGCGAGCAACGTCGACGGGGATGGGTTACTGGCTCGTCGCGGCGGATGGTGGTGTGTTCGCCTACGGCGATGCGATCTATGCCGGTTCACATGCGGCGATACCGCTGAACTCGCCGATCGCGGCAGTGGTTCCGACGCAGTGGGGGACCGGGTACTGGCTCGTCGCAAGAGACGGCGGCGTCTTCGCCTACGGCACCGCCGCGTTCGACGGTTCCATGGCCGGCTCGAAGCTCAAAGGCCCGATCGTCGCCGCCTGGTAAGCCGCGCGGACACGGCTTCGATATCGTCACGGAGCGCGCAGGCCGCGTCGCGGCAACGGCGTTGTTGGCCGCACCAGTACGCTCACCGTCGGCTGGGCGGAGCGGGCGTGGGCGACGATCCATGGGGGTCTCGACGATGACGGAACCCATGACTGCGTCCAGTGTCTCCATCACGGAAGTTGCCGTCGGGTTGACGACCGCGGAGTCGACCTCGGCGCAGGCCGAGCCACCATTCCGTGCCGGCGCGCCCAACGTCGTCGTGGTCGTGCTCGATGACACCGGGTTCGCGCAGCTCGGGTGCTACGGATCCGACATCGCGACGCCGGCCATCGACGGACTCGCCGGGCGGGGGATCCGGCTCACGAACTTCCACACGACCGCGGTGTGCTCGCCGACGAGAGCGTGTCTGCTCACCGGGCGCAACCATCACCGCGTCGGCGTCGGCATGTTGCCGGATCTCCCGATGAACTTCCCCGGGTACACCGGCCGCATCCCCAACGAAGCCGGCACGCTCGCCCAGATCCTCGCGGCCGAGGGCTACGCCACCTTGGCGGTCGGCAAATGGCATTTGACGCCGCGCGATCAACGGTCGCCGTCGGGCCCGTTCGAGAACTGGCCCCTGGGGAAGGGTTTCGAGCACTACTACGGGTTCCTCGGCGGTGACGCGAACCACTGGGCGCCGGAGCTCGTGCGCGACAACAGTTACGTCGACCCGCCCCGCACGCCCGACGAGGGCTACCACCTCAGCGAGGACCTGGCCGCCGAGGCGATCACGCGCCTGCGGGAGCTGCGCCGCAATCAGCCCACCCGACCATTCCTGCTGTGGCTCGCGCTCGGCGCGACCCACGCGCCCCACCACGTCACGCCCGAATGGTCGGACCCCTATCGAGGCCGGTTCGACCGAGGTTGGGATGCCTGGCGCCACGAGACCCTCGAACGCCAGGTCCGGCTCGGGATCGTCCCAACGGGAACCGAGCTCCCCATCCGATCGGAGCACGTTCCGGTGTGGGACGAGCTCGACGCGGATCGCCGGCGGCTCTACGCCCGCATGATGGAGATCTACGCCGGGTTCCTGACGCACGCCGACGCGCAGATCGGTCGGCTCCTCGCCGCGCTCGACGAGCTCGGAGAGCGCGACAACACGATCGTCGTGCTCGTATCGGACAACGGCGCGTCCGGCGAGGCGGGCCCGCACGGCTCGGTGAGCGAGTTCCGCTTCGCGCAGGGCCGCGACGAAGACGTCGAGCTGAACGTGCGGCTCATCGACGAGCTCGGTGGTCGACGTACGTACAACCACTATCCATGGGGATGGGCCGAGGCCGGCAACACTCCGGTGCGCCGGTTCAAGCGCTACACCTTCGAGGGCGGCGTCAGGGATCCCTGCATCGTCTCGTGGCCGGCGGGTCTCGAAGACGCGGGCGCGATTCGCGATCAGTACTGCCACGCCGTCGACGTGCTCCCCACGATCCTCGATCTCATCGGTGTGGAGCCACCCGACGTGCTTGCCGGCTCGACACAGATGAGCTTCGACGGCGTGACGCTGCGCGACGTGTTGGGATCGTCGGACGCGCCGCATCCCCGAACGAGTCAATACTACGAATGCTGGGGGAGCCGGGCGATGTACGAGGACGGCTGGAAGGTCGTCACCAATCACGTCAATCAGCTCACCCATTCCGAGCGCGATCTCATCGCGGGCAGCAGCACCTTCGCCGAGGATCACTGGCACCTGTTCGACACGCGCCGTGACCCGGCGGAGAACTACGACGTCTCCGCCGAGCATCCCGACATCCGGGATCGGCTCGTCGCCCGCTGGTACGAGGAGGCCGAACGCAACGGCGTGTTGCCACTGAGTGACGGTGTCCTCGATCGGATCGCGCATCTCTTCCTGCCGTGGCCGACCGGCGCGACACGCGTCGAGCTTCGGGCAGGGGAGCGCGTGTTCGAGGACAACACGCCGGGACTCTCGAACGGGTTCACCATCACCGCGCGTCTCGGTGCGCCCATGCCGGGCGACGCGGTCGGCGTACTCGCCGAACAGGGCGACTACAACGGCGGTTGGGTCTGGTACGCAGGCGATGGATCGTTGACGTTCGCGTGCAGCTTCGTCAGCGAGTACGTGACCAAGCTTGTCGCACCCGTTCCGTTGGGCGCCACAACCGTTCGCATCGTCGGCCGCCGCTCGGGTGACGGCATGGACCTCGCGTGCGATGCCGACGGCGAACTGATCGGGAACGCGCGGCTTCCTCACCCGTGGCCGGGATTGTGGACGCCGAACTCCTCGGCGTCGCTGCTCGCGGGCATCGGTCGACCGCTGCCGGTCTGTGATGGATACGACCCGACCGTGCCGTTCAACGGAACGCTCGACCGACTCGTGGTCGCGGCCGACGGTGGAGCAACCTTTACCGAGCTCGCCCACCAGATCGAGACGGCATTCCGGAACCAATGAGCAGGATTCGCAAGGACGATCGATCGTGAACACCAGCGACCGACACCGAGGGGTCGTGTTTCCCTCCGAGCTCGACCAGTTGACGCCCGACATCCTGAGCGCGGCGTTGGCCGAGCGCGCCCCGGGCGTGATCGTCGACGGTATCGAGATCGTCGCGGCGAAGCGTTGCGGCGAGGGTGTCGCGTCGACCGCCGACCGCGTGGTCGTCGACCTCACGTATCGGCCCGGGACCGGCACCGGGTTGCCTCGGCGACTCGTCCTCAAGACGATGCTCGTATCGCCGCATGCTCCGCACGCGATGTACGAGAACGAAGTTCGCTTCTACCGCGAGATCCGCGACGCGCTCGACATCGAGACCCCCGCGGTGTTCGCCAGCAACTTCGACCGGGCGACCGGGCACTTCGGACTGCTGCTCGAAGACCTCACGTCACGTGACGCGCGGTTCCCGTCCGCGCTCGACCCGGTGACCCTCGACGAGGTGCGTTCGATCCTCGGACATCTCGCGAGGATCCATGCCCGCTTCTGGGACAGCCTCCGATTCGGTTCCGATCTCAGCTGGGTGCCGACGCCGATGGCCGGCGGCATGTCGGACGTGTTCGGAATGATCGGCCTCGAGCTCATCGAAGATCAGGTGGCGCGCCACCCGTTCAAGGCGGACTTGATCGCACCGCTCGGTCGCAGCGTCCCCGAGATGTGGGAGCTGTTGTGGCGCGTCCAAGAGCGGCACTCCCGGGCGCCCACCACGCTGCTCCACGGCGACCCGCACCTTGGGAACACCTACCTCCTGCCGGGAGGTCGTGGGGGGTTGTTGGACTGGCAGCTGCTGACGCGAGGCAGCTGGGCGCACGACGTGACGTACATCCTCGTCACCGCGCTCGATCCGGAGACCCGTCGGGTGCGTCAACGCGAGTTGCTCGGTGAATACCTCGAGCAGCTCGCCGCCGGTGGTGTGGTCGGGGTTCCGTCGGCGGACGACGCGTTCGAGCGGTACCGAGCCGCGGCGCTGTGGGGCCTGGTCATCGGATGGCTCATCTGCCCACCCGGCAACTACGGCCAGCCAATTACCGCGGCGAACATCGCGCGTACGGTTGCCGCGGTGGAAGACCTGGACACGTTTGCGGCCATCGAATCGCTGTTGTCGAAGGATCCGCAATGACCGCGAACCAGCAGCAATCCGAGGCCTGGAACGGCGCCGAGTCTGCGCACTATGTCGACCATGCCGACCGGTACGACCGCCAACTCGCGCCCTTCACCGACGCGCTGTTCGCATGCGCCGAACTCGGACCAGACCGCGCGGTGCTCGACGTCGGTTGTGGTTGCGGCGCGACCACGATCGCCGCGGCTCGCTGTTCCCGCACTGTGCTCGGTGTCGATCTCTCCAAACCGTTGTTGGAGATCGCGGCCGATCGGGCCCGGTCGGCTTCGATCGGCAATGCCGAGTTCGTGGTGGCCGACGCGCAGACCTATGCCTTCGCCGAGGGTGCCTTCGACGTGGTCATCAGCCAGTTCGGTCTCATGTTCTTCGACGACCCCGTGTCGGCGTTCACGAACCTTCGGCGTGCGCTCGCGCCCGGCGGTCGGACCGCGTTCGTCTGTTGGCAGGGACTCGAAGCCAACGAATGGGTTGCTGTTGTCGGCCGCGCGGTAGCGCAACATGTCGCACTTCCCGATCTTGGTGGGCACGCCGGCGGGCCGGGCATGTTCGCGTTCAAGGATCCGGATGAGATCGCTGCGCTGCTCGATGCTGCGGGCTTCACGCAGATCGCGATCGACGCGATCTCTCCGACCATCCTCCTCGGCGGGGGTGGAACGCTCGATGACTCGGTCGAGTTCCTGCTCGGTACCGGCATCGCTCGCGGGCTGCTCGGCCGACTCGAGCCCGACGCGGGCGACGTGGCGATCGAAGGGGTCCGTGTCTCACTCGCCGAACGGTACGAGCCGGGTGTCGGCGTCCGACTCGGGACCGGCGCCTGGCTGGTCTCCGCTCGCAAGTAGACAGCTGTCCCGGCGAAGACCGCCGATCACCACATCCAGCACCTGGAGACGAAGATCGGCGTGTCGTCGGGGGCGCGACGGCGTCGTGGGCGATGCAACACGGTGTCGTCGCCTGAAGAAAGCGCTTCCGGTCCGCGTCCGGCACGGTCGACCCGGGACGGTGTCGGCGGGGATGCGGTCCCGACGCTACGGCGCCGGCGAGATCGTCGTGGGGGACAGGCGGGTCGGTCCGCCGGCAGTGGTCTTGAGCTTGAGGTTCTCGCGCTGCACGGAGCGGAGCCGCAGGCCGAGCGTCTCGATCAGCTTCAACGCGACGCTCGGTGCCTCCCGTAACAACAGCGCGAAGTCCCCTCGCCTGATCGCGTAGAGCTCGCAATCACTCGCCGCGCTCACCGTGGCCGAGCGCGCCGAGCCGTCGACCAGTGCCATCTCGCCGAACGGCGTGCCCGGTCCGAGGAGCTTGGGCTCGAAGCCGGGCCGCTCGATGCGGATACGACCACTGAGGACGACGTAGAACTCCGTGCCGCGGTCGCCGCGGCGCATGATCTCGGCGTCGGCCGGGGCTTCGACGACGGTGCCGAGCTTCGTCACCTTGGCGAGCTCCGAGCGGCTGCAGTTCTGGAACAGCCAGACGGACCCGAGCGTCTCGGCGATCTGCTTGCGGGTGCGGCGCATCTCTCGCCTCCTCGTGAGGCCGCGAGGCTATCCAACGTTCGAGTCGGCTGCATCGAGGCGGCGACGTTGGTGCCGCGCCCGGCGTCGGCCGGCAGGCCGGGGTCAGCGCTCGGTTTCGGCCTCCGCGTGCATCTGTTCGATGAGCGTACGGAAGGCCATCTCGAGAGCGACGTCAGGATCGCGACCGGCTGTGCGTTCCTCCTCCATCCAGTGGATCGCAACCGCAGCGGCAAGGCTGGAACCCGCGGCCTGATGGGATTGGATCCATCTGGTGCGACTGAGCTCCTGGTACTCGAGGCGGGCGATGATCTTGTCGACGACGTCGGCCGGTGCGCCGAATCCGAGCACGGCGTTGAAGAACGGCACCAGGTCGAGCCGGTAGTCGTGGCCCTTGGCGTCGAACTGGCCGGGCACGACGGTCGCGGAGTTCTTCATGTCGACCAGGCCCTGGAGGAACGAGGTCGTTGGCGTCCAGCGCATCCCCTTGGGAACCCGACCCGGTCGGGTTTCCCGTGGGCCGAGCCATTCGGGCGCGCGCAGGAGTGCATCGGGCCCGAACAACGCGACGCCGTCGTCTTCATGCGTGATCATGACGTACCTGATCGCGCGGCGCTCGTCGTCGTCGAGTGCGTCCCATTCGCCGATGTTGTCGAACACGCCGATCGTTCGCCGGTCGATGTGCGGGTCCTCGTCGTTGAGCACCTCCTCCTTCCACTTGCTCATGTAGGGGGTCCCGATCCAGATCGCGTGGTCGACGCCGTCTTCGAGAAGCCCGGCGGTACCCCGCCCCTGGAAGCTGTCCTGGCTCGTCCACGCGCCCAGGCTCTCGCCGAAGACCACGAACTTCGGGCGATGGCCGGCCGGCATGGTGGCGATCCGTTCCCCGATCGCGCGGATCAGCTTGGCCGCGTGCAAACGACCCTCGGCGACGCGGTCGAGCGAGAGGACCGATGGGCGCGCCGAATACTGCATCCCGACGGTCGCGCAGTCGCCGCGCGCCAGGCACTCGAGCGCACCGACCGCCGCGTAGTTCACGTACCCGGTTCCCGTGGGTGAGGCGAACATGAGCCAGGAACGATCGAATGCTCCGGTGCGTTCGAGCTCGGCCATCGCGAGCGCGACGCGCTCGTCCTCGCTGGGAGCACTTTCCAGCCCGACGTACGCTCGGATCGGCGCCGCGAGCGGCGGGGCGCCGATGACCGCCGCGATGCCTTCCGGTCGGACCACGTTCCATACGAAGCGGCGGCCCTCGCGCGACAGGGTTTCGAACGGCACGAGACTGGCCGAGCTCCCGCTCACCTGGGACGCGGGGGGCGGCAGGTCGAACGCGGTCTCGAATGCCTCACCTTTGCGTTCGATGCCACCGAGCATCTTGCGGGCGCCGGCGCGGGAGGCGGCGGTGATCCCGCCCAGCACTGCGATGCGCCCGACCGGTCGCCAGAGTGCTGTCGACCCGGGAAGCACGCGGCTGATCCGGCCGGCGATCGCGTCGCTGAGCGCACGCGTCGCCGCGCCGAATCCGAGACCGGCGGCCGCGACCCCGAGGCTCATCGCCAACGACTGCAGCAGGTCCGCGCTCATCTCCTGGGCCGGGAGCTCTTCGTTCATCCGGGTGAGGCGCCGCCGGCGGGCTTCGGTCGCCGTGGTCGCGAGCACGGAGATCGGGATGCCAACCGGGAAGCGACGGGGCCGGCCGGTCGCGGTTCGTGCCTCCTGGTAGCCGCCGACGAGGACCGCCGCGCCCGCGGAGACTCCGGTGAGCCAGGCGCCGGTACGCGTTCCTGACACCAGCATCGGTTCTCGGGGTTTCTGTCGTAGGCCGCGCTGGACGGCAATGCTCGCGAGCACCGCGACGGCGTCGAGTCCCAGGGTCACCTGGCCCCAGCGACGCTCGTGGTCGTCGGTCGTGCCGGCGACGAGAGCGAGGGCGCCGGCCGCGATGCTGTCCTGGACGAGCGCGGCGATCGCGTGGTTGGCCGTGAGCGAGAGACCGGTGACGAGCGCCTGATCCATGTTCGAACGCGGCATCAGCGTGCGCTGGAACGTGAGCGGCGCGCTCGCGACCGCGACGCTGATGGCCGTCTGTTCTGTTCGCGAGTCGAGGCGTCTCCGGCTCGTTCCCCATCGGCTCATGCACGTCCTCCTTGCTGCGGTTGGGTCGAGCGTGACCGGTGTCGAGCTGCCGACCGGGCCACTGCGAACGACGTCATGTTGAGCGCCGAGTGCGCGACCACCGGAGCGACCAGACTGCCGGACCGTAGCCGAAGGAAACCAAAGGCTGCTCCGGCACAAGCGGTCGCGGCAACGACGCCGGCGACCGCGCCGACTCGCGCCGCCGGACCCTCGCCGACCGACGCGCCGACCGCCGAGCCGTCCATGCCGGCCCAGGTCGGCAGCACATGCCAGAGCCCGAACAGCGCCGAGTTCGTGACGAGCGCGGCCGGCGTCGAACGTCGACGCAACGCGAGGCCGAGCAGTGCGCCCCGGAAGATCACCTCCTCGGCCAGCGCGGTCTCGAGCGGAATGCGTACCGCAAGCTCGTACGCTGCCTGCACACGGTCATGGGTCGCCACCCGGTCGTCGGAGAACCGTTCGCGCACGGCGCCGAAACGGCCCGCTACCCCGATGCCCACTGCGATTGCAGCCCCGGCAGCCGCTCCCCATCGCACGCCATCGGCCACCCGATCCCGACCCAGGCCCAGCTCCGACCAGGACACGCCCGCCCGCCGCGCGATGACAACCGCGGTGCCGGCCGCGCCGAGAGCGGCCGCGAGGCGAGCGTCGCTCGGCAGGACGCGCTGGCTCACGTTGGCTGCGACTCCGACGGCGCCGACGGCGAGCTCCGCGGACGCGACTCGACCGACGCGATCCGGGCTCACCGCGGCAGCTCGCGGCTCGCGGCTACCCCTGACACGACGGCTACCCCTGACACGACCGTCGAACCACATCGCCGGGGACCATGCGGCGAGACACTAGGAGCTTCGAGCCGCACCCGAAGACCCGCATTGCCGGTCCGTGCCCGGCCGTCCGGAGGTTCGCATCCGGCCGGAACCTCGGGCCTATTCTCGTGTCGGCCGCAGCCGCGTAGCGTCCAGCGGACCTGACGAACAGGAAGCGGCGTCGACCATGACGGACACGACCGAAACGACGGACCAGGCGATGGGCAGTGCGGCGAAGGCCGTGCTCATCACCTTGGCGGCGGGGCAGTTCGTGATGATCCTCGACGCGTCCGTGATGAACGTGTCGATCGCAACGGTCGCGAAGGACCTCGGTACGACCGTGGCCGGTATCCAGACCGCGATCACCATGTACACGTTGGTGATGGCGTCGCTGATGATCACCGGCGGCCGGATGGGCGCGATCCTGGGCCGCAAGCGTGCGTTCACGATCGGCTGCGTGATCTACGCGTGCGGTTCGACCATTACCGCGGTGTCGCCCAACCTCGCCGTGTTGATGTTCGGCTGGTCCTTCCTCGAAGGGGTCGGCGCCGCCCTCGTCATGCCGGCAATCGTGGCGTTGGTGGCGTCGAACTTCGCCAAAGCCGACCGGCCGCGCGCCTACGGGATCGTGGCCGTGGGAGGTGCGATCGCGGTCGCGGTCGGTCCGTTGATCGGTGGGCTCTTCACCACCTACTGGTCGTGGCGGTACGTGTTCGCCAGCGAGGCGGTCATCATCGGCGTGATCCTCCTCCTCAACCGACGGACCGCCGACACGCCGAAGGAGGAAGGCGCCCGGCTGGATCTCGTCGGCACGGCCCTCTCGGCGCTCGGGTTGGGTCTCGTGGTCTACGGGGTCCTCCGGGCGGGGACCTGGGGCTTCGTGCAGCCCAAGCCGGAAGCGCCCACGTGGTTGGGGCTGTCGCCGGTGATCTGGCTGATCCTGGGCGGGGGCGCGGTGTTGTTCGGGTTCCTCGCCTGGGAGAAGCACCGGCGCGACACCGGCGAACCGGCGCTGCTCGATCCCGCGATCCTTCGGGTCCGGTTGCTGCGCACGGGACTCGCGGCGTTCTTCTTCCAGTACCTGCTCCAGGCCGGGTTGTTCTTTGCGGTGCCGCTGTATCTCTCGGTTGCGCTCGGGCTCTCGGCGATCCAGACCGGCGTGCGGATCCTGCCGCTGTCGATCACCCTGGTGATCGCCGCGGTCGGGATCCCCAAGGTGTTCCCGCACGCGTCGCCACGGCGGGTCTGTCAACTCGGATTCATCGCGCTGTTCCTCGGGCTCGTCGTCTTCGTCGCCGCGCTCGACGCCGGCGCCGGTCCCGAGATCGTGACCTGGCCGATGCTCCTCGCTGGTCTCGGTATCGGCGCGCTCGCGTCGCAACTCGGCGCCGTGACCGTCTCCGCGCTGCCCGACGAGCAGAGCGGCGAGGTCGGCGGCCTCCAGAACACCTTCTCGAACCTCGGTATCTCGATCGGCACCGCGCTGTCCGGTGCGGTGCTGATGTCTGCGCTCACCGCATCGTTCTTCACCGGGATCGAGAACAACCCGGCTGTACCCAAGGACCTCACCTCGAAAGCCCAGACGGAGCTCACGAGCGGTGTGCCGTTCATCTCCGATGCCGACCTCGAAGCCGCGCTGAAGGAAGCGGGTGTCACCGGGGCTACCGCGACGGCCATCGTGGACGAGAATGCCCAGGCCCGGCTCGACGGCCTGCGCGCCTCGCTCTCGGTCCTCGCCGTCCTCGCCCTGGTCGCACTCTTCCTCAGTCGCGGTATCCCCACGGTCCCGGTGGGCGCCGAACGGACCGAAGCCGCCCTGCCGACGTAGCCGGTGGGGCCGCGCGCCGAGCCGGCCCCTTTTCGTCGCACCCAACGCGCGGTTATGTTGGGGAGCTTCCACAGACATGGGCTTCGGGAGGCGCGGCATGGACACGTTGAAGACGATGCAACAGGTGATCGACGAGACCGGCAGGATCGTGGACGGAACGAAACCGTCCCAGCTCGACGACCCGACGCCGTGCACGGAATGGACCGTCCGCGACCTCCTCAACCACATCACCGGCGGCTCCACCATGTTCGCGGTCTGCATCGAGGAGGGCGCTGTCCCCGACGAGCTGTTGGGGCAACTCATGGGCGGCGACAACCTGGGCGACGACTACAAGGCGGCGTTCCGTGCAGCCGCGAACCGTGCCCTCGACGCCGGGAGCAAACCGGGAGCGCTGGAGAAGATGGTGAAGCTCCCCTTCGGAGAGATGCCCGCCGGCGTTGCCCTCAACTTCGCGATCTTCGACGTGACGACGCACGCCGCCGACCTGGCCCGGGCGACCGGCCAGACGATGGAGGACACCGAGCTCCTCGACACCGCACTCGAGGTCGGCCGTCAGATGGTCGCACCCGAGATGCGCGAGCACGGTCCCTTCGATGCCGAACAGCCGGCCCCGCCCAACGCCGGCGCGGCCGACCGCCTGCTCGCGTTCGCCGGCCGCCGCGTCTAGCCCGTCTCGGAAGGAACACCGAGCACCGAGCCACCGGTCTCACCGTCGGGATGACCAGGGGTCGTGTGCTGCTCGAGCGGGTCGACGGCTGGCAACAGCGGCGTCGCGGTGTCGCGTTCCCTGTTGCCGTGCTCGTGCGCTACCGGGAGGATCGTGGCCGACAATACGGCGCGTTGCTCTCGTACTACGGGTTCGTGTCGCTCTTCCCGTTGTTGCTGGTGCTCGTCACGGTGTTGGGGATCGTGCTCGACGACGACCCGGACCTGCGAAACCGGATCCTCGACAGTGTGTACTCGAGGATCCCCGTCCTCGGCGCGCAGCTCCGTGAGAGCGCGACGAGCCTGAACTCGAGCGGTTTCGTCTTGATCATCGGGCTGCTCGTTGCGCTCTGGTCGGGTCTCGCGGTCGTGAAGAATGCCGAGGAGGTACTGAATCTCCAATGGGGTGTGCCGCGGTTCCGGCAACCCGGCTTCGTGGCGACCCAGGTGCGCGCGATCGGGGCCCTGGCCGTCGTCGGCCTCGGCCTCGTGCTGGCGAGCAGCGCGACGAGCGTTGCCGCGTACCTTCCCGACCTTCCCTGGGCGGGCCGGCTGCTCGGGGCGATGATCGCGATCGTCGTGAACGTCGCGGTGTTGACGGTGCTGTTCCGCGTCCTCGTCCGGTCGGACGTCGGGTGGCGCGCGTATTCCGCCGGTGGAGTTGCCGGAGGCGTCGCGCTCTGGATCCTGCAACTCGTCGGCGCGACGTACATCTCTCGCGTGATCATCGGTGCGAGCGACGTCTACGGAACGTTCGCCGCGATGTTCGGTCTTCTGGTCTGGATCGCACTCGTCGCGAAGGTGACACTGCTCGCCAGCGAGATCAACGTGGTACGAGCCAAGCAACTCTGGCCCCGGAGCCTGCTCGGGGCGGCGTCCACCGATGCCGATCGTCGCGCCATCGAGGAGACGGTCCGACGTGAAGCGTTCCTACCGGGTTCCCGAGTTGTGGTTCGCGACGCCGCCGACGATCGATGAGCCGAGGGCATCACCAGACCAGGATCGATGTCCGTACGTCAGCGACGGTCGCGACGGTCGTCGCGTCGGTCCTGGCGACGGTTGACGCCGTGGGCGACCACGGCGGCGGTGCCGACCACCGCGGCGGTGCGGGCGACGGGTGCGCCGATGACGCCTCGACGAGCTGCGCGTCGTGCAACCATGGGCATGTCAGGCTCCTTCTTCGATGTCTTCTTCGAGCGACGCGATGATCGCCTGGATGGGGATACGACCGTTCGCCACGAGCTGACCTCCCGAATGGCGCACGGCCGACGCGAACGGCGC
>Ga0209048_10003182_pt1 | contig 16069 bp, 14 predicted proteins | sample FrelakmetCRP12CR_FD_187146 | JGI IMG/M metagenome (GOLD analysis project Ga0209048, IMG submission 187146) | Freshwater lake sediment microbial communities from the University of Notre Dame, USA, for methane emissions studies - CRP12 CR (SPAdes)... | ecosystem: Environmental > Aquatic >... | reverse complement strand
GGGGGAGACGGTCGCCCTCCGCATTTATGAGGAAATACACAGGCAAAAGCTGGATTTCAGGGATTTTGCCGTAATGTACCGCACGAACGCCCAGTCCAGATCTCTCGAAGACGCCCTGCGCCGCTCCAGCATGCCATACATTATCGTGGGGGGGGTTGAATTTTACCAGCGGAAGGAAGTCAAAGACGTGCTGGCATATTTGAGGCTCCTGGTAAACCCGCGCGATGAGGAAAGCTTCCTGAGGATAGTTAACTTTCCCCCGCGGGGGCTGGGAGCCGCGGCTGTCGGGTCTCTGAAGGATTTCGCAGCAGCGAATTCTTTGAGCCTATATGACGCCGCGGCCAGGGCAAGTGAGATGGGCGGGCTCCACCCGAAAGCCCGTAAAAGTCTGGAGGCGCTTTTCCTCATGCTGGAGAAATACCGCCGGCTGGAGGGGGAAATGTCTGCCGGCGAGCGTTCACGGGCTCTCGTTGATGATATCGGCATCCTTCGGATGTTTAAGGAGGAGGGGACTCAGGAAGCCCTCACTCGACGGGAGAATGTTCAGGAGTTGCTCGGCGCGATATCCGAGTTTGCAGAGCAGCATCCGGGGACTACTCTGGAAAATTTTCTGCAGGATGTCTCTCTGGTATCGAACCTGGACACCTGGAACGATAAAGGCAACGCTGTCACCCTGATGACACTGCACAGCGCAAAGGGGCTTGAATTTCCCGTGGTTTTCATCACCGGATTGGAGGAGGGACTCCTGCCTTTTTACTCCGCGGTTTCAATAGACCGGAAGGACCTCGAGGAGGAGCGGAGGCTATGTTATGTCGGGATGACGCGTGCCATGAAAAAACTTTATCTGAGCTACGCCGTATCGAGGTTCCGGTTTACCGATAAAAGCTATCATCCGCCCTCCAGATTCCTCGACGAGATCAGCCCCGAAATGATCGAAGTCCCGGCCGCCAGACGGAAGGTGGCAGAGATTCAGTCAAAAAGAGGCTCCCGCACCGATCGTGCACAGGGTAAAGGCATGCGGGAGAAGCCCGGCCCAGCGGATTCGCACTACTTCACGGACAGCTTCCCCGATTATGAAAATGAAATGCCCGCCGGATACAAGCTGCGCCGAGGGGTTCTGGTAGAGCATGAAATCTTCGGGCGGGGGAAAGTTATTTACGTATCGGGGAAGGGCGACTCGCTCAAAGCGGTCGTTGAATTCAGGAGTGCAGGCAGGAAAAATCTGATGGTTAAATATGCCCGTCTTAAAATCGTATGAGCCGGGGACAGAATAAATCCCGGTTTCACTTATTTGACTCGGTGCGTTATTATGCGGCGGGGTTATACCGCCGCTTCAACGAAGAGAACATCCTCTTTCTCTCTTCGGGGATCGCATTTAACGGGATCCTCTGTTTGCTCCCCTTTATGCTTTTACTGACATCCCTGCTGGGAATATTCTTGCACTCCTCTCATTTTCAGGTTCAGAAGCTGGACGATATGCTGAACGCGGTTTTCCCCGCCGAGCCTTACGCAAGGCAGATAAGAAACGCAATCAAAGTGGCGGTCTTTGACATAATAAGATACCGTTCGGCATTCGGATATTATGGAATCGGCGTTCTCCTGTGGACCGCCGCTTCGCTTTTCAGCGCAATACGGATAGTGGTTAACAGAATCTACAAGATAAAATCCTCAAAAACTATAATCGTAACCGCTATCGAGAATATTGTGTTTGTGATAATCCTGGGTTCGCTGTTTATTGTTGCCAACGCTTTTACCTGGATGCTTACTTTCATAGATTCTTTCCTGAAGCAAATTCCGGCCTTCGAAGGCGTCAATCTGACAGTATATGCAAAAACCGTGTCCTTTGCCGGCTCCTACGTATCTGCTCTGGTAATGTTCTACATCGTCAACAGGTTCATACCGGGGAAGGAGGTGAGTTCAAAGGTAGCGTCCGTTGCTGCGATCACCGCCGCTACGTTGTGGTGGATAGCGGGCAAAGGCTTCGCATGGTATCTGGCTGCATTCCCCTCATACAAGACGCTTTACGGGACATATGCGTTCCTGCTGGTTTTTCTTGTCTGGATCTATTATTCCTCGACTGTTTTCATTATTGGGGTAATTTGCGGGCAGCTTTACAGGGAAAGGGCATTAGATCCCAAGCTGCCGGTAAACGGTTAAAATTATTCTTACGGGATTGCAAATTTCATTAAGTTTCTGTATGTTCGAAGGAATAAAAACAGATACGATTATCAAAATCCGGGGGTGAAATTATGGAAGGTTTTGTTCCGGTTGCGTCGTTCACAAATGTAACGGAAGCCGAGCTGGCCAAAACAACTCTGGAGGCTGCGGGCATTGAGGCGTTTCTGAAGTACGAAGATACAGGCGGGATGATTCCGGGTCTTCAGTTCACTGAGGGAGTGGAGCTTCTTGTGGACCCGTCTAACCTGGAGGAAGCCAAAACTCTGCTTTCGCAGCCAGCCATAGGAGAAAATCCCCCGGAACCGGCCCCCTGATGATTCCGGATACCGACCTGCGATCCAATATCAGAACCCATTAAAGGAATAATGATCAGACATCTCTTCCGTACCAAGAGTCTCGATGAGATATTGCACGAAGGGGAAGTTCCCCAGCATCAATTGAAACGGGTGCTGGGCGCGTTCGACGTGGTGCTGCTCGGGATCGGGGCAATCATCGGCGCGGGAATCTTCGCCACAATAGGCACAGCAGCAGCCGGCGATATCGCGCGCCCGGGAGCCGGACCCGCGTTAATACTCTCATTCGTACTAACAGCGATCGCCTGCGGATTTGCGGCTCTCTGCTATGCGGAATTTGCCGCTATGGTGCCTATCTCGGGAAGCGCCTACACTTATTCATATGCGACCATGGGGGAGCTGGTGGCCTGGATTATCGGGTGGGACCTGATAATCGAGTATGCGGTCGGGAATGTAGCAGTGGCTATCAGCTGGTCAAATTATTTCAAGACATTCATTTCCGGATTCGGGCTCTCGGTCCCCGACTGGTTGTCTACTGACTACCGCACTGCTTCAAAAATGCCCGGTCTTTTTGAAAGCGCTCCTCATATTTTCGGGGTTCCGATCGTATTCAACATACTCGCTTTCGGCATCGTGGCCCTGATAACGATCGTGCTTGTTATCGGGATCCGCGAAAGCGCCCGTGCGAACGCGGTAATGGTGCTGCTCAAGCTGGTTGTGCTCGGTTTCTTCATTTTTGTGGGCTGGAAATATGTTAAACCTGAAAACTGGACGCCCTTCGCGCCCAACGGCTGGGCCGGAATTCAGGCAGGCGCAGCTATTGTCTTTTTCGCATATATAGGATTTGACGCGGTTTCCACCGTCGCGGAAGAGGTCAAGAACCCGAAGAGGGATTTGCCTATCGGCATCATCGGATCCCTCATTGTCTGTACCGTTATCTACATAATTGTAGCGGCTGTCTTTACCGGGATAATTCCGTATTCAACGCTTGTGCAGATGCTGGCTACCCAGCAGGCTGAGCCGCTCACGATGGCCCTGCAGTATGCGAATATAGAAAAATGGGGGACACTTTTTGTGGGGATAGTGGCCTTCGGGTCGGTGGTGGCCCATACAGCCGTTCTCTTGGTATTCCAGCTCGGTCAGCCGCGGATATTTTTCTCCATGGCCCGCGACGGTCTCCTTCCCAAGAAATTTGCAAAGGTCCACCCTAAATACCGGACCCCGTATGTGACAACCATACTCACCGGCCTTGTCGTGGGAGTCTGTTCCATGTTCACAAGCATAGATGAAATGGTGGATCTGACCAACATCGGCACCCTCTTTGCGTTTGTGCTCGTCTGCACCGGCATCATCATCCTGCGCAAGAAGGACCCTGGCCGGCAAAGGGCCTTCAGGACTCCCTGGGTTCCCGTGATCCCCGTGCTGGGGATAGCATCATGTTTGTACCTTATGATGGGCCTGCCCTGGGTGACATGGTTCAGGTTTGGCCTCTGGCTGATCATAGGAATGGTAATATATTTCATATACGGATATAAAAAAAGCAGGCTGAGGGAACAGATCTCAGAGTGAAATAGTCACAAAAAAACAGTAGATTTAAGCCTAATGAATAGTCAAACCATAATAATCTCTGATATATAAAGAAGAAAGGGAAATCTCATGATCACAAAAGCACTTCAGGATGCCATCAACGAACAAATAAACAGTGAGCTCTACTCGGCATACCTTTATCTCTCCATGTCTGCGCACTTTCAGGCCGAAAACCTGCCGGGTTTTGCCCATTGGATGAGGGTCCAGTACAAGGAGGAAACAACTCATGCCATGAAGTTGTTCGATTATATTTACGAAAGGGGCGGCTGCGTGCTGCTCGGGAAGATCGAACAGCCTCCTTCAAAATTCAAATCAGCACTGGAGATTTTTAAGCAGGTCCTCGCTCATGAGGAGAAAATCACAAAGGCAATCAACAAGCTCTACGAGCTTGCGTTGAAGGAGAAGGATTACCCGACGCAGATCATGCTGCAATGGTTCATCAAGGAACAGGTTGAGGAGGAAAAGAACGACAATGATGTAATCGCTCAGCTTGAGATGATAGGAGATGCCCCCGCGGCCATGGTGATGCTTGACAGGCAGATGGGTGCAAGGAGCGCAGGATAATTTTTTTTATTTCTCACAGGTCCAGAAGAGGGGGCATTCAGACGGCTGCTCCCTCTTTTAATCCCAGGCCTTGCTAGGGGCTGTACCGGTCTCTCAAGGCAGCCCCCAAAATTGAAAGACAGGATTTGCCCGGAAAGTCGGATCAAGAAGAGATGCTACCTTACTGCTTATCCAGGGGGGTCGCTGATTTTTTTCCCGCTATCGCATAGAAAAGCACGAGACCGATTCCCACAAAAAGCGTGACCATGCCGATAATCACACCTTCCTCAACATTATACTGAACGTGCAGGAAATTACCCAACAGTATCGCGGCACCGCCCAGAATAAAAAGTATTCCCCATTTCAGCGAGCCGAGATGGTTGCGTTCGGTGCTGCGCGAGTATAAGGCTTTGATGTCCTCGCTGGAAAGACCTTTTTCAACGATTGCCATCCTCTCCCTGTGTCGCGAAGTTATGGCTGTAAGGATGACCGCGCCCAGGAATATGAAGAATGCTATAGGGATTAAAAAATCATCAGATCTCATAATGACAGCCTTTCATTGTTTTTGATTTTTGCCCTTTGTCCGGTTTGACCTGCTTTTTCCCTTAAGGGTTTCACTTTTTGATCAAATATTTGTACTATTGTGGATGTTAACCAGATTGTACCGCCGGCTGTGAAGAGAAACCGGTGAAACCCTGAACCGGTTTTGCTGGTCTAAAATAGGCAAAAGGCCATATGTCCTTGTCTGACGAGGAGATCATACAAAAAATCCGAAGCGGGGAAGAACGTTATTTCTCCCAGATTGTAGACCGATATAAAGATAGGGCAATGACCCTGGCTTTGCGCATGTTGAAGAACCGGCAGGATGCGGAAGAAGCAGCGCAGGATGCCTTTGTGAGGGCTTATAATGGATTGGACAAATTCCAGGGAGCTTCAAGGTTTGGAACATGGTTTTACAGGATAGTTTATAATGTCTGCCTCACTAAACTCGGGAAAGCGAAAGAGGCCTTCCAAACGAGCGAGTATTCGGATGAATCAGATTACAAAGCATCCGTATCATTGTTTTCATCCGGCCCTCATCCGGGATTTGAACAGAAGGATACGATTGATTTTATCAGGAAATGCATCGGAACTCTCCCCGCGAAATATGCAACAATCCTCTCGCTCTTCTATTTTCAGGAATTGTCTCACCAGGAAATATGCGAAGTTACTCAGCTTCCGCTGGGTACTGTCAAAGTGCATCTTTTCAGGGCCCGCGCCCAGTTGTACGGGCTCTTGCAAAAGGATTTAGAGATGGGGAAAGCGGTATGAATCATCCGGATTTTTCAGAGCTTCAGGAATATGCGTTTCTTCCCCGTAGAAATGAGCTGGAACGGCACCTCGAGTCCTGCAGCCAGTGCAGGAAGACACTGGAGGCTATCCGGGCTTTTGACAAGATCTTGGGGGGCATCCAGCTGGAAACTGCTCCCCCCGGTTTCACCGAAAAGGTCATGAAGCGGCTCAGGATATCGGAAACCCCCACTTTTATCTGGTCAATCCTGCAAAATCTCGCCCCCTTATTTGCTCTTTTGTTTGTATTAGCGACCGTATACATCTTTCTCAGGTTAACCGGCGTGTTTGAGGGCTCCCAGATGGCTCAGTCTGTGGAAACCACACAAACGGTTTACAAGACCTTCGCAAACCAGTTAGCCAAAGGCATATCCGGCCTTAATACCTCCTTATCCAAGCTGCTGCCCTTCATGTTTGCGAAGAGCAGTTACGGTCTGACCCTGTTTCTTATCTTATTTTTCGGCGCGGTTGCACTGCTGGATAAATTCTGGTTCCTGCCTATGATGAGAAAAAGGCTCTGAGTTCGCCCAAGTGCGGCAATTACAACAATTTGATTTTGCCTACCAGCTGACCTTGGCAAGCAGCAGCACCCAGAGGAGGGTCCCTAGCAGAATCCTGTAGTATATAAACGGATAAGTTGTGCGGGTCCTGAGGTATTTTAAAAGAAAAGCGATAGCGCCGTAGCCCACGATGCAGGACACGATGGTCGAAACGACAAGGGGTGTGATCCCCAGATCCGGCATGTGGTGGCGGGCTTCGTACATTTCATAGAGTCCGCTTGCAATAACGGCCGGAATGCTCAGCAGGAAGGAGAATCGCGCCGCAGTTTCTCTTGAGAGGCCGAGGAAGAGGCCTGCCGTTATAGTTGTGCCCGAGCGGGAGGAACCGGGTATGAGAGCGCACGCCTGCGCTATGCCTACGATAAGCCCGTCTTTCCAGGTTGTCTGGTTCTGCGTGCGAAGGTGCTTTCCCACCTTTTCTGCCCATAAGAGCAAGAGGGCAAGAACTATAAGACTTGAGGCGATCGTGCTGATTTCCTTAGTGAAGGTTCCTTCGATTATCTTTTTAAATGCCAGGCCCACCACCGCGACAGGGAGCGTTCCGATGATAATCTGCCCGGCAATCCTTGACTGCCCGCTCCAGTTCCTCTTTGACCCGGGAGGTTTCCCTTTCAGATCGGAAATAACCGCACCTGCCATCGAGTAGAGGTCCTTAAAAAAATATATGACCACCGCTGTCATCGTCCCAAGCTGCATGATCGCTATGAAAGCTGTCCAGTCTTCGGGGGCTGTCGAGCCGACGATCCCCAGCAATTTCCCCGTTATGGTCAGGTGTGCTGTACTGCTTATCGGCAGGAATTCAGTTATTCCCTGAATGATGCCGAGTAGTATTGCCTGTAATATGCTCATTTATTCAACCTCCTGTTTGTGAGGGGAGGGGTCCAGAGTTGAACTCCCCCTCCCATTTTGCTATAACTGCGCTTGCCAGGCAGTTGCCGATGACGTTGACGGTTGTTCTTCCCATGTCCAGTATTTCATCAACCCCCAGAATTACCGCCACCCCCTCTAGGGGGAGCCCGAAGGAATTGAGGGTTCCCGCCAGTATCACCAGAGAAGCGCGGGGAACCCCCGCCACACCTTTGCTTGTCGCCATTATTGTCAGCATCATCAGGACCTGCTGGCTGATGGAAAGCTCCACTCCGGCCGCCTGAGCCACAAATATCGCCGCTAGTGAGAGATAGAGCGTGGAGCCGTCCAGGTTGAAGCTGTAACCGGTCGGTATGACAAACGCCACCACGCGCCTCGGCACCCCTATGGATTCCATGGCCAGCATCGCCTTCGGAAGAGCCGCCTCCGAGCTTGTGGTCGAAAAGGCTATCAGAGCCGGCTCTTTTACGGCCGCAATGAATTTTTTCAAGGGTATCCGGGCGATAAGTATGACGGCACCCAGCACAAAGACGACAAAAACCAGGAGGGCCCCGTACATTGTCAGAATCAGGAGCCCCAGGTTGACGAGTACCGAAATCCCCTTGTGCCCCACAGTCACGGCAATTGCCGCGCCCACGCCGATGGGAGCGTAGCGCATCACTATCCCCGTGAATTTAAACATTGTCTCGGCCAGCGAATCGCAGAAGCTCAGCATTGATTTTCTTTTACTTTCGGGTATCATCGCCAGGCCGAAGCTGAAGAAAAGGGTAAAAACAACAATCTGAAGGACTTCCCCCTCCGCTGCAGCTTGGAAGAAGCTCTGGGGGACGATGTGAGTAATGACTTCCGAGAAAGTCTGTTTCTTGGAAACTATATCAGCTGCCTGGAGATCGGGATGCAGCTGGACCCCCACGCCGGGCTTTATGAGGTTAACGGCTACGAGGCCCACGATAAGGGCGAGCGTGGTGACCGCTTCAAAATAAATGATTGATTTTATCCCCATGCGGCCGACCTGTTTCAGGTCGCCGTGGCCCGCAATCCCTATGACCAGCGTTGCGAAAATCAGCGGGGCGATGATCGACTTGATGAGCCGCAGGAAGATCACGCTAAGGGGCCGGAGCGTGCCTGCCGCGTCGGGCGCGAGCCATCCCAGGAGCAGCCCGCAGCCCATACCGATAAATATCCATTGCGTGAGAGAGGGTCTGTAAATTTTCATTGCCCGGCAGAACGGTTTTCTCTATCAGGAGAAAATTTTTTCCACAGAAAGTAAACGGGGATCCCGGCGAGCACTATGAGCAGGCCGGGCCATGTATAATCCCGCTTGAAAATCAAGAGGTCTACGGAGACTGCAGCGGCTACCAGTATGTAAATTGCCGGGAGGAAAGGATAGGCGAAGGCTCTGTATGGCCTCTCGGCTTCGGGGCGCTTCTTCCTGAGTAGAAAGATTCCTGATATGGTCAGTATATAGAAAATGAGCACTGCGATGACCACATAGTCAAGCAGGTCGCTGTATGTTCCCGAAAGGCAAAGAAGGGATGCCCAGACTGCCTGGAACAGGAGGGCTTTGCCGGGGACGGAGTTCCTGTTAAGGGTTCCGATGTTCCTGAAAAAAAGGTTGTCTCTTGCCATGGCATAATAAACCCTGGCCCCGGCCAGTATCAGACCATTATTGCAGCCGAAAGTGGAAATCATTATAAGGACGGCCATTATGACCACAGCTGGATCCCCGAATATTCTACTTGCGGCAGCAATTCCCACCCTGTCGGCAGAGGCGAACTGGATCCCCCGATCAAAGACGCTGGAGCCGTCGGGGTTGCCGTTTAAGGGCAATACCAGTAGGTAGGAAAGATTGGCGGCTATGTACAAGATGGTGACCGTTCCGGTCCCGATGGCAAGGCTCAGCGGGATAGTTCTTTTTGGATTGACGACCTCCCCGGCGATAAAGGTGATGTTATTCCAAGCGTCGCTCGAAAAGAGCGATCCCACCATAGCCGCCCCGATGGCGGCCGCCAGCATCATGCCGTTCAGGGCCTGGTACGAGACGATTTTGCCCGCTTCGACATGGGTCCATCCGGCGTTCCAGAAAGCGGAAAAATTCGCGGATATTGCGGTGGAGTTTTTGCCTATAAAAATGCCCAATAGGATCAGTCCAAAAAGGGCGGCGGTTTTTGTCAGCGTGAAGACGTCCTGTACAATCTTGCCCTCGCGCAGACCTCTTATGTTGACATAAGTCAGAAGAGCTATGCTTGTGATGGCAAGCAGCTGTGCTGCGCTGAACTTTATTCCCCCTATCGCCAGCAGGATGTTGTTTTCGCTGAACCATGGAACGAGGACGCCGGTGAATTTCGCGAATGCAACCGCCACTGCAGCTATGGTTCCCGTCTGTATGACCAGAAACATCGTCCATCCGAACAGAAAGCCGACAAGCGGGTTGTATGCTTCCCGGAGGTATACATATTGTCCCCCGGCGTGGGGCATCATCCCGGCGAGCTCACCGTAGCTGAGGGCCGCAGTCACGGTAACCAGGCCCGTAATCACCCACACAAGCAGCAGATACCCGGGTGAGCCCACAGTCCTGGCTATGTCGGCGCTTACAATGAAAATGCCGGATCCTATCATGGATCCGATGACAATCATCGTGGAGTCGAGCAGCTTGAGCTCGCGCCTGAACTCCTGCGGTGACGACTGCCTGCCCGGGTCCTGATTCATGCTTCTTCCGGCTGGAGCTTGGCACTGTCCTTGAGTGCCTGCTGTTGGCGTATCTTGGCCATGACGCTGTGCCTCCGTCCGTAACTGAAGTAAATGATGAAACCCAGCAAGAGCCAGATTATGAGCCTCATCCAGTTTTCAGCAGGCAGGGAGAACATCAGAAGAAGGCATGAAAGGATGCCCATGATCGGAACGAAAGGTACGAGCGGAGCCCTGAAGGGGCGTTCGGCATCCGGGTGGGTCCGCCGCATGATGAGCACAGCGGCGCACACTATTAGGAATGCCAGCAGTGTGCCGATATTTGTGAGTTCCGCAAGTATCCTCAGGGGGAGAAATGCGGACATTGTCGCGACAAAGATGCCCGTGAGTATCGTGGATTTGTAAGGGGTGCGGAACTTCGGATGGACAGCACCGAAAAAGCTGGCTGGTACCAGTCCGTCGCGGGCCATAGCGAGCATCACCCGTGGCTGGCTTAGCATCATCACCAGCAGAACGGAGGTTATGCCTGTTATCGCGCCCACATCAATTAACCGCTGGGCCCAGGGCAGCCCTTGCTGTGCGAATGCATCCGCTACGGGAGCGTTGATGTTTATCTTTTGAGAGGGAACCATCCCGGTCAGGATAGCGGAGACGGCGATGTACAGCACAGTGCAAATAATAAGAGAGGCGATTATTCCGATCGGTACGTCGCGCTGGGGCATGCGGGCTTCCTCGGCGTGCGTGGATACCGAATCGAATCCTATGTACGCGAAGAATATGATGGCTGCGCCGGCAAGCACCCCCAGTGGCGCACCTCCGAGTCCCGTTTGGCCGAAAAGGGTGTGACCGAAAAAGCTGATACCCGTGTAACCGTATGGAGCGAATGGTTTCCAGTTGTCGGGGTTTATGTAAAACGCGCCGACTGCAATCACGAAAAGTACGATGGTCAGTTTCACGATCACCATTCCGGCGTTGATCCTTGCGCTTTCCTTTATCCCCTTGACCAGGATCGCGGTTATTATTGCTGTTATTATTATGGCCGGGACATCGAAGTAGGCGCCGGTGGAGAGAAATTTACCGGTCTCGGGGTTGAAATCGAATGGTGCTGTCTTGAATGCGTAAGGCATGCTGACCCCGAAGCTCCCCAGCAGATCCTGGAAATGCGCAGACCATCCGTGTGCCACCGTAGAGGATCCTACAGCATATTCGAGAATGAGATCCCAGCCTATTATCCATGCGAACAGCTCGCCGAGTGTAGCGTATGCATATGTGTAAGCCGAACCTGCCACCGGCGCCATAGAGGCAAATTCCGCGTAGCAGAGTGCAGCAAAAATGCATGCTACTCCGGCGACTGCAAACGACAATATCAGTCCGGGCCCTGCCTTATCATGGGCTGCTACTCCCGTCAGTACAAATATGCCCGTGCCGATGATCGCACCCACCCCCAGACTTGTCAAAGTCACCGGACCGAGCACGCGGCGCAGCCGGTTTTCCCCCCTCATTTCTTCGAGCAGCAGGCTCAGAGGTTTTTTCGCAAATAGTGGATTGCCCATGAAGTAATTCTCCGTTCAATTTGGATTATTTCCCGGATTAAATTCCGGACTGACTTATTGAAATAACCACGGAAATTAACAAAAATAACTGTAAGACTCAATAGAAATATGTTAAATAAAAAGCCGGTCAGAACAGACTGACCGGCTTTCTGTAATCACTTTTGAAGGGGGCTGGGGGGGGATACGCCCATTACGGGGCGCATTTTAATCGATACTATTTTACCAAAAGCATCTTTTTGACGCCCGTGAAGAGCAAACTTTCACCATCCGTGCCCGTAGCCATGATGCGGGAATAATAAACGCCGGAGGGCAGTCTTGATCCGTCAAACTCGAGTTCGTTTTCTCCGGGGCTGAAAAACTCCCTCTCTGCCAGGGTTGAGATTTCCTGGCCGAGCGTGTTGTATATTTTCAGCGTAACAAGGGCCTCTTTTTCGAGTTCAAAGCGGATGTATGTCGTAGGGTTAAAGGGGTTCGGGTAGTTTTGCCAGAGCATGGTGGTAGGAGGGGTATCCGGGTAAACCTCGTCCTGCTCTGTCGATGGATGAACCCTGGTGAATTGCTCCGCGCTTCTGAAAACGCCATATTCGGTACCCATGAGCAGGTAACCCTTCCGGCTTATGGCTACAGAGATCGGCATGTAGAGGCTGTCACTTGAAAGATCGCATGCGCGATATGCCGGAGAAGGTGGAACACCCATGTTGAATTCGCCCCAGGTGGCGCCGTAGTCGCTTGAAAGAAAGATCCCGTCATTGGCGAGTGTCACAGCCATCTTCCCTGCCCCGTCGCTTGCAAAGGAATTTGCGTTTATCAGAGGCCACGCACAGATGCATGCGGATTTATGGTTGAAGATTTTTGACCAGGTCACCCCCCTGTTCGAGGAACGGAAAATCAGAGTACTATCCCCCCTGCAGTAGCCGGAAAACACATTCCCTGCCGGATCTGTCCATACATTGAAGTATTCACCGTTCAAAATTTCCTTCGACGTTATTTTGTGCCACGTATAGCCTTCGTTTACTGAAATAAATATTTCGCCCCGGTCCATGGCCGCGTAAATTGCTCTGTCTTTGTTTACGGCTAAGGAATGAACCGCCACGTCGCGCTTCCTAGATGGCACGTGAATTTTGCTCCACGAGCGCCCCGAGGTCGCGGACCTGTACAACCCGCCTGAAGTGGCGGCCATGACAAAACCCCACGTGCTTACCTTGACCTGCTGGAGCCCGCATCCCCTCTTGATAATTGACCAACTGGCCCCCAAATCCGTTGACCGGAAAAGATTATTGCAAGAGCCTCCGAACAAATATCCCCTCTGGCTCAGGGCGACCGAGCTTATATGCGAATCGGCGAAGATGTTTTTCCATGTGGCCCCGTCATCCCTCGATCTAAAGATGCCTCGGCTGCCTGCAGCATAAACAACTCCGCCCGGAGTGATTTGTATGCAGTAAATACCGCCAGAACAGCCGTCGGTTTCCGCCCAAAAATGTTTCTGGGAAACAGCTCTACCGGGTGAGAGGCATGAGAGGCACACTAACGCCGAAACTAAAATTAAGTTTATTTTTTTCATAGCGGCTCCTTCCCTTATAGATTTGGAGTTGATGGAATGCTTGAAATGGCTGGGAGGGACGTAAGTCCAAGGAATTTCGGAGTACCTCCCGCTACTTGTCCGCTTTGAATGGGTTTGAACCAATATATGCATTGATTCGGGGTTTGTCAATAAGGGAAAACCCTTAGGGTGTGGCTACTTTTCAGTTTTCAGCCTTTGAATATCTTCTCAGGGTGTGCGCGCAGATGGGACTGATTATTCTAAAACCGGTCAGGACGTTAAATCTGAACATCAGAACTGATTTCTCAGACAGGATTTCTGATTTTTTCCTGGAATTTGGGAAGTGGAGGCCTCCTGAGGCGCACATGCGGAATGTGTTTCAACAGCTTTAATGGGAACAAAAATCCGTTAACCTCGAGAATTTAATGCAGATGCAGCATTATGGGGGGATTTGCTATCTGGCAGGGAGAGAATGCCCAGAGAGGACCTGCTCGTAATATCTTTCGTAGTGATTCACAACTTTTGGGGCGCTGAAGGACTCAACGGCCCTCTTACGGCTGGCTGCAGCGAAAAGCTTGTACTTGGCTTCATTTGAGAGAAGCTCGATGGCGTATTTTGCCATGCGCTCTATGTCCCCCATTTCGGCTATATACCCTGTTTCGCCGTGAACCACAAGTTCCGGAAGCCCGCCTATGCTGGAGGAGACAACGGGTAGCTCGCAGGCCATTGCCTCGAGGGCTGAGAGCCCGAAGCTTTCGGACTGGCTGGGCATCAGGAAAAGATCGGCTGCCGACAGGATCGGAACCAGTTCGATTTGCTTTCCGAGGAATTTCACATCCTCGATGATGTTCAGATCCCGCGTTAGCTGCTCGCAGATCGAACGGTCCGGCCCGTCTCCCACGAGAATCAATTTTGAAGGGATTTTTTTACGCACCAGGTCAAATATCCTCACAACATCTGGCACCCTCTTGACATGTCTGAAATTCGAGACATGAATCAGAATTTTCTCGTGGTGCGGAGCCAGATAACCGCAGATTTCCCGTGTGTCGACCTTGTGATATTTCTCAGTATCCACAAAGTTGGGTATTACTTCAATTTCCTTGTTTATCTGGTAATTTGTGAGTGTTTTTTCTTTCAGAAACCTGGATACGGCGGTAACGCCGTCGCTCTGTTCGATGCTGAATTTCATTACGGGCAGGTAGCTCGGCTCCAGCCCGACCAGTGTTATATCGGTGCCGTGGAGAGTCGTGACGATTTTAATCCCCGAGTTGCCCAGAATTTGTTTGGCAAGGAAGGCGCTTATGGCATGCGGAATCGCATAATGTGCATGAATGATGTCCAGCTTGGCGAATCTTGCAACTTCCACTATCTTGCTTGCAAGTGCGGGAGTATATAGGGGAAACTCAAAAAGGGGATAATTGGATATTTCCACTTCGTGGTAGACGATGTTTCCCAGAAACCCGTCCAGACGGATAGGCATAGCGTAGCTTATAAAATGTATGGTATGGCCCCTCTCGGCCAGCGATTTACCCAACTCGGCCGCGACTACTCCGCTTCCCCCGTATGTGGGATAACATGCAATTCCAATGTTCATTGAATGCCTCGGGTGAAAGTTAATCAGAAATCGGATGACTCTCAAGTCAGTTTCTCTGAAACTTATCTGTTCTGATTCCCGTATTCTATAATCAGAGTTGAGATCGGCATCTAAAAATTTTATTTCATAAACCTTTAAAAATCGAGCGTTTAAGGCCTTTTTAACCGATTTACCTTACTTAAAAAAAATTAATTATTTTTGGGGATTGTTTTTTTAAAATTTTTGTTTATATTTGGGGTGCTAAACTCCCCGATACTCGAAATCTATTAAATTTCAGCATTTTTGAAAGGATAGCTTACCGTGAAGCAAAAAGCAAGGGTCATTGGTATGGTTATAACAAGTTGTCCATGCTGCGGGAACCCTATCAACTTCGACCGCCAGGTATCGAAAGTCTGTGCATATTGCGAAGAAGTTGTGCATATTGACCTGGATAAGGTGGAAGTTAGTCTGCATGGTCCAACGACCGATAGCAGGCGGTTGAAGATCAGTATGAATTAATATTGAAATTTTAGGGCCGTTTAGTTAATTATATATCATAAAAAGGTTCCGTTAATCGGAATCTTTTTTTGGGGTGAATCCGGACTTATATGGTCGTATATTACTTGAGGTAAAAAAATGTTCCAGCTTTCTAAAAAGGTTGAATACGGGCTAATAGCTATCAGGCATATGGCCTCCGGTTCCGGCGGACAGATATTTACCGCGAAGGAAATATCAGACAAGTATCAAATTTCACATGACTTGCTTGCGAAAGTCATGCAAAAGCTGGCAGGAAAGGGTTACATAGCCTCTTACCAGGGTGTGCACGGCGGTTACACTCTCACAAAAAATCCGAATGACCTTAAAGTTTCAAATCTAATCAGCGCAATCGAGGGAAAATCCTCAGTTGCACTCGTGCAGTGTGAAACCGGTAATCCGGAAGAGTGCGCCATCCGCACCAGGTGTACTATAAAAATCCCGCTCGTTAAAATCCAGAACAGCATCAACAAGATGTTTGACGAAATGACAATCATGGAAATGTTTTAATGAAAACTCCCGTATATCTGGATTACCAGGCTACCACACCGGTTGATCATGAGGTTCTGGAGGAGATGCTTCCCTTTATGACCGAAAAGTTCGGCAACCCCGCCAGCCGTCAGCATGCGTTCGGGTGGGTGGCTGAGGCAGCGGTAGAAGCCGCCAGGTCCAAAATCGCGAACATCCTGGGTGCGCAGTCAAAGGAGATCATCTTCACAGGCGGTGCCACTGAATCCAACAACCTGGCTATCAAGGGGGTGGCGGAGGCGTGGAACCAGAAAGGGAAACATGTCATCACCGTCCAGACCGAACATAGATCTGTC
>Ga0209048_10003180_pt1 | contig 16070 bp, 17 predicted proteins | sample FrelakmetCRP12CR_FD_187146 | JGI IMG/M metagenome (GOLD analysis project Ga0209048, IMG submission 187146) | Freshwater lake sediment microbial communities from the University of Notre Dame, USA, for methane emissions studies - CRP12 CR (SPAdes)... | ecosystem: Environmental > Aquatic >... | reverse complement strand
CTGATCTGGGCCCAGGTGATCATGGCCCGCCCGCGCATGATGAAGATCTGCGAGAAGTGCGGTGCCTTCCAAGAGAAGGAACAAGCCTAGCCACCCCCTCGCACACCTCTTTTTCCGACGGTCGAGAGTCGCGCCTCCTGCGGAGCATTCGGAGAACTATCAGATAGGAGAGGCGCTGAGGGTGTGTCCGCCGCCGAAGATCGAAGCGGGTGTCGGCTCTCGCGGTTGCACTGCGACTGAGGCGCCGCCCCGGGAATCCACGCGATTCTCGGGGCGGTTTTTTTGATTCCCAGACGTTCCGAGTCTGTCGCGACGGCTCGGGAGATTATCCGTGGACGGATGGCTACTGCTGGATCGCGCGCTGCGGAATCAACTGACGGACGTGCTTCTGGCCGCGTTCGCGGATCCCGCGAAAGGCGAGGCGCTCGGCTGGCTGTCGGTGTTCTGCGAGCTCGCGACGGACCAGAACCACGACGTCGTTCCGGTGACCGCGCTCTTGAAGGCGCGGACCGGATCCGGTCGGGCCGCGCTTCAGGAGGCCGTCGCGAGTCTCGGTGGAATGCTCGAATGGCGGTCGGCGGAACCCGCCGGCGTCGTTCCCGGACCGCGAATGGTCGCGCAGCTCGCCTCGGTCGGTGAGGTGGTCCAGATCTACCTGACGGTCCTACGACATGCGGGCGAACGCGAAGCGGCGCTAACGGCGATGGAGCCCCTCTCCCGAGCGGTCGCCGAGGCCGCCTTCTGTTTTAATGCCGGGTTGTTTTTCGAGGCCCACGAGCATTTGGAGCATCGCTGGGTGATGTTGCCACCCGGACCCGTCAAGCGGTTTGTGCAAGGGATCATTCAGGTCAGTGTCGGCTTGTATCATGCCCGGCGGGGGAGCTACCACGGGGCGGTCAACCAACTGGCGAAGGGGCTGGACAAGCTGGGTGGTCTTCGCGGATCCGTGATGGGATTGGACTGTGTGCAGTTCGTGCGAGAGGTGGCCGCCTTCCGCCAGCACCTCACTGCCCGTGGCTCGGACGACATGGGACCCGTGCGCCCGCAGGAGATGCCGCACATGCGCCTGATGGGTCGCTGACGGTGCGCGAGGCTTGTACGCCAGTGCCGGCGGCCCGTACCTCTCGTGGTTCGCTCGACAGGGGCTCCCAAACTTGCTAGATTCTGTGGCATCCGGCAACCCGGGGCGCGATCGCGCGGCAGGGCGGCCGGCGGTCATTCAACAAGTGGCCTTTGGGCCCCTCACGGTCACCGCGGACGCGTTCTATCGTAAGGCGACGGCGCGCTTCTGGCATTTCCTGCGTATGACCTGGCGCGAGTACCCCTTCGAGTGGGTCCGAGGCCAGCGATACGCGGTCTTGCGCCTCTTCGACTCGGGACCATTGAACGCGTTCTACGGCGGGGTGGAGGTGGTAGACGAGGGCCAGCGGAGCCGCCTGCGCGTGTTCGCAGAGTTCACGCCGCGGACGCTGCTGGGCTGGGCCATGGCGCGGATGCTGGCGCGGAAAGAGATCCGGGACATCTTCGCCTACTGCCAACGATTCGTCGCTCTCCGCATGTCGAGCCTGGACATCGGTCTGCCACCGCCGCCGCGGGTGAGCCCCGTGAACCGCACCATGCTCGACCAGATGTTCGATGCGCTGCAACGCGAGACGGTGGGCGCCCCCGTGTTGGCGCGATTTGCCCGGCACGTGGCGACGGCCTCGGATGCCGAGGTGCTGCGGCTGCTGGTCGGCGCAGAGCGGCAGGGGGCGCTGCACCACACCTGGGAGGTGATGTGTCCGAACTGCCGGGTGCCGACGGTGCGGACCAGCACCCTGGCCGGCGTCCCGGACCGGCTCCATTGCGACACCTGCGGCATCGCGTACGACACCGACCTGGAGCGCTGGGTGGAACTGCGATACTCGGTCACCCCCCAACTGCGGCCGGCGACGAACGAGGTGTACTGCATCGGGGGTCCGGCCAACGCGCCGCATGTGTGGGCACAGAACTATATGCTTCCCGGGACGGAGCGGACCTTCTCCCTCACGTTGCCTGAGGAAGCGTTTCGAGTGCGGGTTCTTCGGGTCAATCGGATATGCCCGCTGGAGCCGAACCACGCCGCCGCCGGTGACGCGACCTTCACCTACCGCCCGGACGGCTGGTTCCAGATCCGTCAAGGGTTCCGGCCCGGCCCCGTGACGGTGCGGCTCAGGAACGAGGCGCCGCACGTTGCGGTCGTGGTGCTGGAGCGCGTCCAGGCAGACCCGCGGGCCATCACCGCGGCGCAGGTCATGCGGCAGTCGGAATTCCGTGAGATCGCCGGGGCCGACGTGGCTCCACCCGGCACGTCGAGCGACGGCGTCGAGGCGCCGCCGTCGCGGGGGTGACGGCGAGGGGCGCGCGGGCGCGCGGAACATCATCCCGGCCGGGTTCAAGGCGACGGGGAAGAGCAAGGAGGTTTGAGGGATGGCACGACCGTCTGGACGCAAGGCGAGCAAATACGCGTTTCTTCTTGGCGAGCACATCTCTCATTCGCTGTCACCCGCCATCCACAATCCCGCGTACACGGCCCTGGGATTGGACTACGAATTTGGTTTGATGGACGTTCCGCCGTCGAGACTCCAGGAAGCGCTGGCGCGCATGCGGGAGCCGGACTGCCTGGGGGGCAATATCACCATGCCCTACAAGCGCGACGTCCTGTCCGCGGCGGACGAGTGCTCGGACACGGTCCGCCGGTGCGAGGCCGCCAGCCTCATGATCAACCGCAAGGGGCGGTTTTTGCTGCACAACAATGATGTCGAAGCGATCGCTGCGTGCCTAGGTCGTCGCGCGGCCACGGTGGCCAAAGGCCCCGCGGTGATCATCGGCGCTGGGGGTTCGGCCGCCGCGATGCTGGAGGCGCTGCGCCGCGTGCCACCGACCCGCGTCGTCGTGCTGGCTAGGCGGCCGGAAGCCGCCAAGGCGCTCGTCGAGCGGGCCAGAGGGTGGGTCGGAGTGCCGATTGAGTCGGGTCATCTCGCGGAAGGTGGCGGGAAGATGGCCGACGCGGCCGTCATTTTCAACGCGACATCCCTGGGCGTGCACCCGGGTGACCCCAGCCCGGTGCCTCGAGAGTTTTTGCGGCCCGGCCTGCTGGTCTATGACATCGTGTACCAGCGCGAGGCCCTGAACACGCTGCAAACCGAGGCCCTGGCTGCGGGCGCGCTGGTGTGCGATGGGATGATGCATATTTTTGAGCAAGCTCCCTTTAGTTTCCAGATGCTCACGGACCGCGACGCGCCACGTGCCCTGATGCTGGAGAGTCTCGTCGCGGCGACCGGCCGCAAGCCGCTTGACTGGGGCTCGGACGGGACCGCATGAACCGTGCAGCGAGTGCGCTGCACAGCGGCTCGCGCTGCCGTTCGGCCGCCAGGCCGGAGTAGGGGCGGTCGTCGAACAACGGTCAGCCCACAGCAAAGTTTCACGGGCCGTGGGTGAAGTTCTCGCACGTCTTGCCGTCCGGTACGCATCCTCTCGTTCGTGCTGAAAGCTGACAACTGATTCCTGAACGGTCCCCCTCTCGCTTAGTGCTCCGGGCCGCAATTATCGTAAGTATTACACCCGTTCGTGGTGAGCCGTTCGGCTGAGCTCACGACGAAGCTCGTCGAACCACGAACGCCGCGTCCCCTTCGACAAGCTCAGGGTGAACGGTCATCCGGCAGATGTCACCCTAATTCCGGCCGGAACCACTAATCGGTCAGATTGAGGGCCAGCCGCCGTCCACGCTCAGGACCCGCCCCGTAACAGCAAGGGCGGGGCAGGCGAGCATCCGGCTCCACAATTTCTCTGCAAGAAAACGTTCAGTACGAGCCACGAAGGAATAGGAGAAGCGAGGCGAAGGACCGCGTCAAGGATCCCCGGGTGTGCGTGAACGGAATGTGATGTAACAGATGACTGTCTGAAAAACGGCTTGACATGTTTTCTAGGCTTGTGCTAATGATATTTTTGGAATATATCGTGAATATTTTCAAAACATTTTGTCTAGGTAGGAATCCGATGCCAGAGTCCAAGAGCAAGAAACTGCTCGTCTACGATGTACTCAAACAACGGATCATTACCCAGATCATGAAGCCTGGAGAGCCCATCAATGAGGGGGTTCTTTCGCAGGAGCTCGAGATCAGCAAGACGCCCATACGGGAAGCCATCCAGCAGCTGGAGAAAGAGGGCTTCATCGAAAACATCCCGGGCAAAGGGAACTTCGTGTCCCAGATCTCCATCCAGGGTCTCCGAGAGCTCTTCGAGATCCGAGAGATGTTGGAGTGCGAGGCCATCAAGCGGGCGGCCGTGAAGCGTGACCCGCAGAAATTGACGGAGATCCGGAAGGCCTTCGAGTTGTCTGGGGAGTCCTCGCAAGATGGCTCACCGCAGCAGTTTCGTGCGGGCGAGCACATTCACATTTTCATCTTCGAATCGCTCGGAAACCAACGCTTGCTGGAGATTTACCGCCGGCTGCACGATCACATCGCCAGACATCGGAACTATTTCTTCAGCGACGTGCATGAGGGGCGGCCGGAGAAATCATACCGAGAGCACCTGGAGATCCTGGGCGCGCTGGCTGCGCAGGATCCTGCGCGGTGCGAGCAAGCCATGAGGGTGCATCTCAAGAATTCTCTGGAATACGTCAAGAGCATCATTTGAAGCTGGCACGGGGTACAGTTACCGCGGTGTTGCCCCCGCACGGCTGAGTGGCGTCCGGGCAGGCGGGCGAGTTGCAGCAGAGGATCTCAACGGCAGTGTGTGGATGTGGTCTGCGGCTCTGCGGGAGTGAACAGCCATGATACACATCAGGACCAAATTTGAACGCCTTTCGAAGGAGTTGACGGAGCGCTTCAGCAAACTCGGATCCGCCACCGTCCACGAAGCCTCCGGACGCAAAGGGGCCGTGGATCCCGCAATCAAACCCATTCGAAAAGGCCTGCGCCTGTGCGGCCCGGCGTTCACCGTCCAATGCGCTCCTGGGGACAATCTGATGCTCCACAAGGCTCTGGAGAAGGCCCAACCCGGCGACGTGCTTGTCGCCGCGGTCAGCGGGTATCCGGAGAGCGGGTACTTCGGCGGCCTCATGGCCGTCTCCGCCGTGGCGCGGCGGCTCGGAGGACTCGCCATCGACGGCTGCATCCGAGATTCGGAAGAAATCATCGCGATGGGCTTCCCGGTGTGCTCCCGGGGATTCTGCATCCGCGGGACAAGCAAATCGGTGCCAGGGTTGGTCAATCACCCGACGATCTTCGGCGGCGTTGTGGTCCAGCCGGGTGACCTCATCCTGGGCGACGACGACGGCGTGGTCGTCGTGGAGCGTGGCGAGTGCCAGTCGGTTCTCGCGAAGGCGCTGGCAAGAGTGGAGGCGGAAGCCAAGAAATCTGAGCAGCTCCGGAGCGGCATTTCGAGTGTTGAGCTCAATAAACTCGGCAAGGTCTTCGAGGCGCTCGGGCTCGTCGAGGAGTAGGTCTATGGCTACGGTCACCCCGGAACGGTTGAAAGAGGTTGTCATCGAGGTGTTGAAGGGGTTTGGGGCTGCGGAGGATGAGGCTCCCATCGTTGCGGAGAGCCTCGTCCGGGCCGAGATGCGGGGCACCGATACCCACGGCCTGCCGTATCTGAAGCTGTTGGTCGAACGGGTCGAAGCCAGAATGGTGTCGCTCCCGACCCGGGTAACGGTCCTCAACGACGACGGCGCGACGGCGCTGCTCGACGGAGGGAACGGGATCGGGCAAATCGCGGGCTGGCAGGCCATGGAGCGGAGCCTTCGCAAGGCCCGGGAGCACGGAATCGGCCTCACGCTTGTCCGGAATACCAACAACCTGGGGTTCCTCGCGTTCTATACGATGCATGCCGCGGAGCAGGGATTCGTGGGCGTTACGATGGGCAACGCGAACGCCGCCATATCGCCATGGGGCGGCGCCGAGGCCTTCTTTGGCACCAACCCCCTCTCCATCACGGTCCCAGGCAATGGGGAGCCAGTGGCACTCGATATGTCCTCCAGCGTGGTGGCCCGCGGCAAGGTGCGCAAAGCGCAGCGGCTGGGCGAGAAGATCCCGCTGGGATGGGCGCTGGATCAGTCCGGGCTGCCGACCGACGATCCCGGCGCGGCGCTCAAGGGAACGCTGCTTCCTATTGGAGGGCCGAAAGGATATGGCTTAGCGCTCATGGTGGATGTGCTCGCCGGGATGCTCTCGGGGGCCGCGTTCGGACAGGAGATCAAGAGTTTCCATCAACTCATGGGGCCGACCGAGGTCGGCGCGCTGACGCTCGCGATCAACGTCGAACGCTTCATGCCCGTCGGCCAGTTCAGGGACCTGATGAAAGGGTATGTCGATTCGATCCGCGGAAGCCGGAAGGCGAAGGGAACAGATCGGATCTATTTGCCGGGGGAGATCGAGTCCGAGAAAGAAAAGACGAGCCGAGAGCGGGGCATCGAGCTGAGACCGGCGTCCATCGAGTTGGTGAATCAACTACTGGAGAAGGTGAAAAGCCCGATGCGGTTGTAGGTTGGGAAGCGTTCAGCGGTCAGCATTCAGCGCTCAGCCGAAGGTGGAAACAGAAGAGATCGCCTGGGTCGCACCGTTCGAATGCCTTGCCGCCGGTCGTTAGTACTTGTTCTTGCTGAACGCTGAAAGCTGATGGCTGATAGCTGAAGGCTTACCTGTCCGGAGTACTCATGATGACTCTCGCAGCGTGAGGAGGAAGCCATGGATGAACTGAAGGATCTGGTGGTCGTCGTCACGGGGTCGGGAAAGGGGCTGGGGAAGGGGATTGCCGAGAGTTGTTACGCCGAAGGCGCCACGATCGTCACGTGGGATCGATCCGGCGCGGCAAAGGCCGTCGCGGATACCCTCGATCCCTCCGGCAAGAGGACGCTGTACGTCCAGGCCGATGCGGTGAAGGAGGAGCAGGTAGTCCGAGCCTTTGATGAGGCTGTAAAGAGGTTTGGCCGAGTGGATATCTTGGTCAACAACGCTGGGATCTCGCGCCACAAGCCCATCGAGGAGATGACACTGGAACTCTTCGAAGAAGTGATGCGCATCAACGTGACAGGCCTCTTTCTCTGCTGCAAGGCCGTCGTTCCCATCATGAAGAAGCAGGGGCGCGGGAAGATCGTCAATATTTCGTCCCTGGCCGCTCGGACGGGTCGTCCCGGGGTCGGCGTGAACTACGCGGCCTCCAAGGGCGCCGTGGTCTCCATGACGCAAGTTTTGGCCCGGGAGTTGGGTCCTGCCGGGATCTACGTGAACGCCATCGCTCCCGGCTCAGTGCTGACGGAACAGACGCGCCAGTATCCCCCGGAGGTGTTCGCGAAATGGAATGCCGGGCGGGCGGTGCAACATGACGGGCTTCCAGAGGATGTGGGGGACGCGGTCATCTTCCTGGGGTCGAAGCGGTCGGACTGGATCACCGGCGTCACGCTCGATCTCAACGGAGGGATCCTGATCCGCTAAGGCAGTCGTGTGCGTAGACCGGTCATACGGAAAAAGGAGAGACTATGTCGGAACTGAAGGTCATCAACATCAAGGACGTGAAGGGCGAACGGCGAGATCCGCCGCGCATGTCGTGGGTGCTTGTCTCCGAGAAGACGGTGGGGGCCCAGAATCTCGCCATGGGAGTGAATGAGACGTACCCCGGCGGAATGGTACCGGAGCACAAGCACGACAAGGAGGAAGAGGTCATGTTCTTCCTCGCTGGCCGGGGGACCTTTGTTACGGAAGACCGGGAGATTCCCTTAGAGCCGGGAGTGTGCATCTACAATCCACCGGGCAAATCGCACAAGATCCTTAATACGGGGGACGAAGTGCTCCGATTTGTATGGATCTATTCGCCCCAGTTGCCTGGTCATCGGAAGCAATGAGAGGCAGCGGTCAGCCGTCAGCTATCAGCGATCGGCAGAGGCTGAAGATGTCAGCAGCTTTGCGCAGAATCCGCTTTCTTTCCGGGGGCGGCTGAACGCTGATTGCTGATGGCTGAGCGCTTGTAGTGAAGGGACCGATCACCCGTCAAGAATTTGTTGGGCTCTGCGCTAACCACTCTTGTATCGAAGGAGACTCACGATGGGAAATTGGACGCTGCCCGCCACGGGCGGTCACATGGAGAAGCCGTCGAAGATCTATTACCAGACGATGACGAAGAAGGACGTCGAGGAGCGCCTGAAGGTGAACGACATCCTGCTCATCCCGTTCGGCTCGACCGAGAACCACGGCGACGCTCAGCCGTATGGTGAAGATGTGTTCATCGTGACGAGGATGTGCGAGATGATCGCGCAGAAGACCGGATGCACCGTGGCGGAGCCACTCTGGTACGCGTCGCATCCCTTCGCCCACCTGGGGCAGACGGGGACCGTTCCCATCCCCGATGACCTGACTTCGGCACTCGTGCGCTCAATCGTCTCAGGGTACTGGAACGCAGGGTTCCGCAAGCAGATCCTGATGAGCAGCCACGGGCAAGAGTACATCATCCCATCGGCCATCCAGGAGTGGGCCAAGAAGTACCAAGTTCCTGCCGTGATCATCTTCCTGGACGTGATGAAGATCATGGGCGACGCGTTGAAGGACAAGGCCCACGGCGGCCCGTTCGAGACCCCCTTCCGGCACGGTGACGAGGCGGAGAACTCCATGTGCCTGGCGCTCTTCCCGGAGTTCGTGCAGATGGAGAACTGCGTCGACACCAAGACGTGGGGCTTCCTGCCCGAGGGGCATATCGACAAGGGCGGCGACATCTACAACTACCCTATCCCCGGCCAGAGCCACGTGGGCGGCAGCGGGGTGGAGTTCGCGATTTACCCAGAAGGCGTGATGGGCAAGCCTTCGCTCGCCAAGGCCGAGAAAGCTTACCAGGCCATCGAGAACTACTTAGACTACGTTGTTAAGCTGCACAACGACATCCGGGCGAAATTCCCTCCGGGGGTACTGCCGGAGGCAAAGTACATGACCCAGAGAAGCGAGGAGGAGATTGATCTCCTCCTCAAGGGGCCGGACAGGGGCGGTAGGCACATCTACACGATCGCCTGGCCCTCGTGATCGGGAAGATTGTGGTGAAGGCAATCGTCAAGACAGACCAGAGCCGGGCTCCCATGCCGGGAACCCGGCTCTGGAGAGGCCGCTACTTGGACTATCGGCGGTGGGGGAGGGAGCCTCTCGATCCTCCCCCCGCAATCTCACCACGTGAGGTCTGCACATGAAAGCGATCGTGAAAGCCAGGGAAGATGCGGGGGCGATGGAGGTGCGCGACCTCCCCATCCCGGAACCCGGTCCCGGAGAAGTGCTGGTCAAGATGAAAGCCGCCGGGATCTGTTTCAGCGACTTCATGATCCTGACCAACAAGTACAAAGGCCGCGTCCCCGTCCCGATTCCCATGATCATGGGCCATGAGGGTGCGGGAGTCGTGGCCGACGTGGGGAAGGGAGTCCAACACGTCAAGGCCGGGGACAAGGTCGGGCTGAATCCCCTCTGGGGTTGCGGGCAGTGCGAGAACTGCTTCAACGGATATCCGAACATGTGCATGACCTGGCGCCATCTGGGGATCACGTGTGACGGCACCTTCGCGGAATACCGCGCCGTGCCGGCCTTTGTCGCCTGCAAGCTCGCGGACAACGTCTCGCCGGTGGATGCGGCCTTCATCGAACCGATCAGCCTCGCGGTCGGAACCTTCGAGCATGTGAAGCCGATGTTAGGGGATACCGTGGCCATCATCGGCCCCGGCTCGATCGGATTGTTTCATCTGCAGGCCTTCAAGTCCGCCGGCGCCGGGAAGATCATGGTCATCGGCCTCGACAAGGACGCCCAGCGGTTGGAAATCGCGAAGAAGCTGGGCGCCGACCACATCATCAATGGGAGCAAGGAAGATGTGGTCCAGCGCGTTCGAGAGCTCACCAACGGCCTGGGGGCCGATATCGTGGTGGAAACCGCGAATCACCCCTCGACCGTTCCGCTGGCCGTCAGCCTGGCAGCCCCCAAGGGGCGTGTCCGTCTCTTCGGCCTATACCCCGAAGCGACCATGAGCCCCCTGACCCTTCTCCGCGCCGGCGTGACGATGGTCGGGGATGTGGCGACGAATACGCGCTACTTCCTCAGGGCCATGCGATGGATCGAATACAGGAAGGTCCTGGCCGAGCCCATGGTGAGCTGCCGTTTCACGCTGGACCAGGCCACGGAGGCCTTCGACGCTTTTTCCCAGGGAGGTGCGGTCAAGGTGCTCTTCGAGATGTAGGTGGCGAGTGCCGGCTGGCGGTGGCTTCGTTCGGTGGGGTGACGCTGGCCTGCGACCATGCCAAACCACCGACCGGAGCTGTCTTGATGCTAGAAGCGGACGGGAATCAATGGGAAAGGGGGCAGAGCATGAAGCGAAGCGGTCTGGTGAGCGTTGTGATGGCTCTCGGGTTGATCGCGTGCGTAGGGTCGGGCGCCCTGGCGCAGGTATCGATTGCGATTCCCATCGAGCAAAGCGGGGCAGGGGCGGTCGTCGGCCTGCGGTGGATTCGGGGCGTCGAGATGGCGGTGGCCGACATCAATAAAGCCGGCGGCATACTCGGGAAGAAGGTCGAGACTTTCACGCTGGATACAAAGACTGAGCCGCCGGTGGCGGTGGCAGCGGTCAGGAAGGCGGTGGAGAGCAAGCCTTTCGTGATCATGGGACCCATCTACAGCGGCTCGGCGCTGGCCTGCATGGGGGTGTCGCGGGATGCGGGAATCCCGCAATTCGTCGGGTCCGAATCTCCGAACATCGGCAAGCAGAACAACGCAAACATTTTCATGACGACGAATAACTCCGAGAACGCTACCAGCATGGTCGTCGACTGGCTGACGAACGTGGTCAAGGTAAAGAAGATGGGGATCGTGTATGCCAACAATGATTTTGGCAAGGCTGGCCGGGATGCCTTGATGAAGCTGCTCCAGCCGAAGGGCGTGCAGTTCGTAGCGGATATCGCTGCGGAACAGGGACAGACTTCTTTCAGCGGCGAGATCAGTCGGATCAAGGCAGGGGCGCCCGACAGTCTCTTCGTGTACCTCAATGAGGAGGAAAGCGCGCGCGCCTTGCGGCAGATCAAGGAGGCCGGCCTCGACAAGCAGATGCGACTCATCGGCTCCACGACCCTGATGAACGTGGACGTGATTCGGCTGGCCAAGGATGCAGTAAACGGGGTGGAAGGATTTATCGGGGAAACATATGCCGCCCCCGCTTACAAGACCCTGAACGACCGGTATGTCGCGCAGTTCAAGGAGCTTCCCGACCACAACTTCTTCAAGGCGTACATGGGAATGATGACCGTCAAAGCCGTGGTGGACGAGACGAAGTCATTCGACCAGCAGAAGTTCCGCGATACGCTCCACAACAACACGCTGTGCGTGAAGGATCACCCAGAGATACTGATGGACGTTCACTATCTCGAAAACGGCGACCTCGAGCGGCCGGGATTCGTCGTCAAGGTCGTGAACCAGGAGCACACAATCGTCAACGCGCTCACGCCGCTCCATCCGGAGTGGTTCTCAAAGTGTAAGTAGTAGGCCCGATCTCTCTCAGGAGGAGGGTGCGGCCTGGAGGCTTGCTGCTGAGCCTCCAGGCCTGCCGAACTGACTATGCTTCCAGAGCTGCTGATCAAAGGGCTGTCGCTCGGAGCGATCTACGCGATGATCGCCATGGGATTCTGCCTGCTCTGGCAGACCTCCCGCCTGGTGAATTTCGCCGAAGGGGAGTTCGTTACCATCCCCGCCTTTCTGATGGTCATGTTTTACAGTGTGCTCGCCGTTCCCTATCCGCTCGCCATTCTGTTCGCGATCCTCGTGGCGGCTCTACTCCTGGGCGTGGTTATGAAGAAAACCCTGGTGGACGCGCTCATCACAAGAGGGAACACGCCGTTCGTCGTCACCACGATCGCCCTTGGATTCTTCGTCAAGGACTTCCTGACGGTGTTTGCGACACCCGAGGCGATGAACTTTCCGAGTATGGTGCGCCAGACCCCGCTTCATTTCGCCGGAGCCGCATTCTCATCTCTCGACCTGTGGAATATCGTCATTGCAGCCGTGGTCATTCTGGGCGTCGGCTTCTTCATTCGAAAATCAAAACCGGGGAAGGCCTTGCAGGCGGTGGCGCAGAACCGAGAGGCTGCCGTCATCATGGGGATCGATGCGCAGAAGATGATCCTACTCGCCTTTTCCATCAACGCGGTCTTGGCGGCCTTTTCTGCCTCGCTCGCAGCCCCGATCTACATGGTGAAGTATGACATGGGCAACGAGCTGGGCTTGAAGGCGTTCTACGCGGCGATCATAGGCGGGTTCAACCAGGTGCGGGGGGCCTTACTAGGCGGCTTGCTCGTCGGGCTCATCGAGATCCTCACCGCCGCCTATATCTCGACCAAATACAAGTCAGGGTTTGTGTTGCTCGTGTTGATCGCGGTGATTCTCTTCAAGCCTGAAGGCCTTTTGGGCACCAAGGAGCAGTGAGGCCGATATCCCCTCATAAGGACGGTTGACATGGCACAGGCCAACCACGCGATGAAATTGCGAAGCGTGCTGATCGGGTGGGCGCTCGCGCTACTGCTGCTACTCCTGCCGGTATTTGTCTTCAAGTCGCAGTACTTATTGTACATCTCCAGTCTTACGTGTATTTACATGATCGTTGCTTGCGGGCTCAATATCGTCCTGGGGTATGCGGGGCAGATCTCATTGGCCCAGGCCGGCTTTTTGGGGATCGGCGCCTATGTGTGTGCCCTCCTTGGCCCCACCTTGTCTTTCTGGGTGGTGCTCCCGTTGGCAGGGCTCGTCTGTTTCGTGATCGGATTGGGTCTCGGGTTTCCCTCCCTGAGGGTCAAGACGCATTTTCTGGCGATGGTGACTCTGGGATTCACTGTCATCGTCTATCTCATCCTCGTCAACGAGGAGAACTGGACGGGGGGGCCCTTCGGTGTCTTCAACATCCCACGGCCCAAGATCGGTTCCCTGTCCTTCAGTTCGCCGGCCAATTATCACATCATCGTCGCTCTCGTGACGTTCATCCTACTGCTCTTGGCCTTCTGGGGGTTGAATTCGCAATGGGGGCGAGCCTTCAAGGCCATCCGGGAGAACGAGGCGAGAGCAGAGATGCTCGGGGTGAATCTCCGAAACTACAAGCTCATGGCCTTCGCCATCGGGTCGGCTTTCGCCGGGGTCGGTGGCGCGCTGATCGCTCCACTCTTCGGCTATATCGATCCGACGATGTTTGCGCTCGGGTTTTCATTTCAGTTCCTTCTGATGGTGGTGGTTGGAGGCGTTGGCCGCTTCGAAGGGCCGTTGCTTGGCGCCATGATCGTTGCGATCCTCCCCGAAATGCTGCGGGTGACGGAGAAGTACTTCCCGGTCATTTTCGCCCTGGCGGCAATCCTCATCATGGTGTTTATGCCGAAGGGCTCCGTCAGTGCCGTCGACTGGGCATACAAAAAGATTACGGGCAAAGAAGAACCCCACTTGACCAAGTAGTGCGGTGAGGACACATGAGAGCACTGGAGGTTGACGGTCTTCGGAAATGTTTTGGCGGGTTTGCTGCGCTGCGAGGGGTCGATCTTCACGTTGACGAGGGAGAACTATTCGGCGTGATCGGACCCAACGGCTCCGGCAAGACAACCTTCTTCAATTGTGTAACCGGCACCCTGAAGTGTTCTGCAGGCAAAGTAGCGTTCAAGGGACGAGAGATTACGAATGCAGCACCCGATGCAATCTACCGTATGGGGATCGGACGAACGTTTCAATTGATCGAGCTCTTTCCTGGCATGACGGTCCTGGAGAACATGCTCCTCGCCTTGCAGGAAAGGCAGGGAAGCATGCTCGGCCGCCTTTTCCGGATACGGGAAGAAACCAATGAACGACAGGCCCTTGAGTTGCTCGAGTTCCTGCGGATCGCGCATCTCCAAGATGAGTTGGCCAGAAACCTTTCGTACGGGGAGCAGAAGCTCCTCGACTTCGGCATGGTCATGATGTCCAACCCGGGCTTGATTCTTCTCGACGAACCGACCTGCGGTGTTGAGATCCAGATGCGCCAACAGATGATGCATCACATCAAAGAGTTGAACAAGCAGGGGACTACGATCATTGTGATCGAGCACAATATGGATGTGGTGATGAACCTCTGTACTCGGATCGTAGTGCTGGATACCGGAGAGAAGATTGCCGAGGGAAGCCCGCAGGAGATCCAGAATAATCAGAAGGTCATCGATGCCTATTTCGGTGCGGAGGAATAATGTTAGAAGTCTCCGATCTCGTCTCGGGATACGGGAAGTCTGAGGTCCTCCGCGAAATCAGCCTGAAGATCGCGAAGGGGCAGATCGTCACGATCATCGGCCCCAACGGGGCCGGGAAGACCACGCTCTTTCGCACGATATTCGGACTTCTGCCAGCTCGGAAGGGCAAGGTGCTGTTTGAAAATGAAGATCTGTCGAAACTGCCCCCCCTCGCTCGAATTCAGCGGGGGATTGCGCTCGTTCCCCAAGGTCGCGCGGTTTTCCCGGATTTGAGCGTCTTGGAGAACATGGAGATGGGGGCGTACACGGTCAATAACAAGAAGCGAATCCAGGAGAGGATGGAGGAGTGCTACCACCTGTTCCCGGTGCTTCAGGAAAGAAAAAGCCAGCGGGCGGGGACGCTTAGTGGTGGTGAGCAGCAGATGCTCGTTATCGCCAGAGCGCTCATGAGCAAACCGCGCTTCCTCATGCTGGACGAGCCGTCCCTGGGCATTTCTCCCCGTCTCGTCAAAGAGATCTTCAAGACAATCGACGTCATCAACAAGACGACGAACACGACGATTTGCCTGGTGGAGCAGAACGCGAACATCGCCCTTAAGCATGCCCACTTTGGCTACGTCATGGAGGGTGGGCAGATCAGGATGAGCGGCTCGGCTCAAGAGTTGTTGAATGATGAACGGGTCAAGCACGCCTACCTCGGGAAGCGAGAGGCCTCCTGAGTGCGGAAGATGCCTCCGGGATCACATTGGATTGCTTTTCCTGCCAGACCGATTGGGAAGAACAGCGGATTAGGAGGATGGCTTCATGAAGAAGATTCTAGTCCTGCACGGCGTCAACCTAAACATGTTCGGCAAGCGTGACTCTACGGTGTACGGAACAGTCACATTCGATGAGATCAATCAGCGGCTTCATGCGCTCGCCAAGGAGCTGGGGGTTGAGCTGGAGACCTTCCAGACGAACTTCGAGGGAGAGTTCTGCGAGAAGATCCACAAGGCGTATCTGGAGAAGGTGGATGCGGTCGTCGTCAATGCGGGTGCCTGGACGCACTACAGTATCGCCGTCCGAGATGCCCTCGGCATGCTCACGGTGCCGATCATCGAGTGCCACATGTCGAACATTCACGCCCGGGAGGAGTTCCGCCACGTGTCCCACGTGTCTCCCCTGGCGAAAGGAATCATCGCAGGATTTGGAGTGCACAGTTATCTGCTGAGCTTGCGGGCTGCCGCAACATTGATTACGGACAAGGGATAGCAGAGGTAAGCGTTCAGCACTCAGCGGTCAGCCTTCAGTTTCAGAGATGACGCGAAGAGTCGCCTCGAATTAGGCAGGGGACCCGTTCCGAAGCTGATTGCTGATGGCCGACCGCTGAACGCTTCCGAAAGGAGATTGACCCCATGTTGTACGAGATGCGCACCTACACCACAATGCCCGGCAGGCTCCCCGACCTGCATAAACGCTTTGCAGGGATCACGCTGGGTTTCTTCAAGAAGCACGGCATTCAGACGGTAGGGTTTTGGACCAATGAAATAGGCGGAGCCTCGGATCAGTTGATCTACATTCTGGCGTACGAGAGCCTGGCTGATCGGGAAAAGAAGTGGGCCACCTTCCTGGCGGATCCGGAGCGGTCGGCTCAGTTTGCGGAGACGGAGAAGAACGGCCCCTTGGTCCGGCGTCTTACTGCCCAGATCTTGCGGCCGACTCCCTATTCGCCAGCGCAATGAATGCGAGCGTTCAGCTTTCAGCGAACGGCGCCAAGAGCTGAAGGCTGCCGGATGGATGGCTCGTTAGCTGATCGCTGACTGCTGCCTACTATCGTGTCATTCCAGTCGAAGGAGGAGCCACGGTGCGCAAC
>Ga0209048_10003179_pt1 | contig 16073 bp, 7 predicted proteins | sample FrelakmetCRP12CR_FD_187146 | JGI IMG/M metagenome (GOLD analysis project Ga0209048, IMG submission 187146) | Freshwater lake sediment microbial communities from the University of Notre Dame, USA, for methane emissions studies - CRP12 CR (SPAdes)... | ecosystem: Environmental > Aquatic >... | reverse complement strand
GTTCGATGCGCCCCGAAGGCTTGAAGCGAAGGACGCCGTTCGACGTCCCGACCCAGATCGTGTCCTGGGGGTCCTGGCCGATGAAAAAGACCTGGCTTGAGGAATAGCCCGGTTCATTGCTTCGCAGACGCCACCGTCCATCGGTATCCCTGACGGCCAGGCCACCGTCGTTTCCGGCCCACAGCCGGCCCTGACGGTCTTCGTGAAGGGCAATGATGTCGATGCCCGCCGGCAGGGGCGGACGGTCGGCCATCTCGTGCACGGTGAGCCCGTCCGATCGGACGATCCTGTCCGCGACGGCGACCCAGACTCCGCCCGCATGGCGTCTGGCCACGACGTTGCAGCGCCTGAGGGGCTTTCCCTCCTCCGACGTGTTCCAGGCGTGCCAGCCCGCGGGGTCGTGCGCGGCCAAGCTCGCCGTGTGGCCCGTCCCGGCCAACCACACCCGGCCCTGGCCGTCCAGGGACAGGCTGTAAAGCTCCTGGTCGGGAATGGCCAAGGTCTTGGGCAGCCGCTCGAAACGCCGCTGGCCCGGGCCGCGGCGGTGGAAGGCGTTATCGGTTAGGACCCACTCCTCGCCTTGAGGAGTGACGACGATCTTCCAAACGTGGTTGTCGGTCAGGCCGTCGCGGGCGCCGATCGTCTCCAGGACCTGGATCCCGCCGTCAACGCGGCAGCGTACGCCCCCGCCGAGCGTGGCGAACCAGGTCTCGCCCTTCTGCAAGGCCGGACCGATGCTGAAGACGCAGGAGTCCGGCAGGCCGTGGGCCTGGGTATAATTGACCACGGCCATGCTTCGCAGGCGCGCCAATCCGCCGACGTCCGTCCCGATCCAGAGGTAGCCCTGCCTGTCCTCGAGGGCGCAATTCGCGACGTTGGAAGGCAGGCCCTGGCCCATGGAGAACTCCTGGAACGACTTCTGGCCCGGCGCCCGGCGGAAGAGGCCCGCATCCTGCGAGGCGACGTAGAAAGCGCCCGACACGCCGACCGTCAACCGGTAGATATTCTTGGCCTTCATCTCGGCTTCCGGGACGGGATGCCAGCGGCCGCCGCTTTGGATGAAGAGTCCGTGCTCATTGCTGCCGATGAAGAGCTCGTCCGGCGTGCGGGCGATCGCCCTCATCCTTCCCTCCGGGATATCGGGCCCCAGGATCTTCACGGCCGGGCCGGCGGCGGAAGCGCGAAAGAGGCCGCGGGCCGTGACGGCCAAGACCCCGTCCCCGTCGGCCACGAGCCCATAAACGATCCCCTGCATTTGCCGCCCGTCATCGGGGACCGGGACAAAAACTCCGTTCTGGCGGAATACGAGGCCCTGATCGGTGCCGACCCAGAGATGACCCTTGGCGTCCTCGGCCAGGGCCCGGCAGTGCACGGTGTTCACCGCCCGGTCGATGACCGCGACCAGGCGATGGTCCTGCCAGAAGGCCAGTCCCGCGGCTGTGGCGATCCAGAGGACGCGGTCCTTATCGATGAACAAATCTTGGATGCGGCTGCTTGGCAGGCCGTCCTGGACGAAAAAGTTGGTGAAGCGGTCACCGTTGAACCGGGCCAGACCGCCCCAGGTGCCCGCCCAGATGTAGCCTTCGGGGTCCTGGGCCACGCAGGTGACTTGCGATTGGGGCAAGCCTTCCTTGAGACCGTGCACTTCGAAGGGAAGGGTTTGCGCCGCGAGCGCACAGGGAATGAGCAGGGCAAGGAGCGGGAAAATAAAGCATCTCCGGAAACACCCCACTTGCGACATTAGCAATCATCCTATCACAAGCGGGGGAAAAACTAAATTCAAGGACTTTTTTGATTCTCCCCACCCGCCCGGGGAACAAGGGGGGTCAGATCAGCGACCTCAGGAGGTCTTGAATCTTCTGGCTGACCGGCTGGGCGCCGTTGCTGTAATTCGACATCACGGCCACCGTGTAGCCCGAGTCGAGGTACATATCCAGGTTGGAATTGATGCCCGTGAACCCTCCGGAGTGTCCGACGACACGGCCGAGTTTTTCATCGACGGAGAGGCCGAACCCGTAGCCGTAGCCGGGGGACTTGAGTTCGGGCTTGGCCGCCATCAGGAGTTCCCGGGTCTCCTGTTTGAGGAGCTTATTGGACCTCAGGGCGACGTCGAAGCGGAGGAGGTCTTCCACCGTGGAGAATCCTCCGCCCGCCGGGCCGCCCTTGACGACGTGGTCGAAGATATTGTTGCGGAATCCAGGCTTGCCGTCGGGGCCGAATACCTTCTCGTAGCCGATGGCCAGGTTGGGGGTCGGACGGTCCATCTCGTACGAATCCGTGTTGACCATCCCCGCCGGCTGGAAGATGTTCTCGCGGACAAAATCAAAATAGCTGTGGCCCGTCACTTTCTCGATGATGGCCCCCAGCAGAAGGAACCCGGTGTTGCTGTACTGCCACTTCGTGCCGGGCTCGAAAGCGGGCTTGTCGTCGGCCACGAGCGTTTGATAATCGTCGACCTTGCGGAAGAGCAGACGGCTGGACCGGTCGAACTTCTCATTGAAATAACTTCCCAGGCCCGAGGTGTGGGACAGGAGGTGACAGACCTTGACCTTCTCGGCCGTCTCGGGCGTGACCCAATTCGGGCCGAGATACTTCCCGACCGGGTCGTCATAAAACAGCAGACCGCGCTCGACGAGCTGGGCGACGGCCACGGCGGTGAACATCTTGTTCATGGAGCCCAGGTTGAATTTCGTATCCAGACGGTTGCGGACGTCAAAGCTTTTGCTGGCCAGGCCGTAAGCCTTGGCGTAGAGAGGGTGTCCGTCTTTGGCCAGGAGCACCGTCCCGGAAAAAAGGTCCGCGGCCGCGAGCTTGTCCATGTGCATTGCGAGCTCGGCGACGGCCTCGGCGGCCGTGATCTTTTTCGCGGGCGCCTGGTCCGCCGGAGGGGGCGACGGACGGAAGCCCAGGCCCGCGATCTTGTGAGGCGGGGCCTGCTCGACGTCGACCAGCCATTCCGCCCAGCCCCCGGTGAGCTTCGCCTGAACGATGGCCGCCAAGCTGAGTTCGGACGACCTCTCGAGTTTCTTGAGCTCGACGCCGCGGCTGCCGTCATAGACCTGGGTCAGAATGTTGACGTGCTCCTCCAGGGGAGCGACGGCCAGGAATTCCCGGTCATAGTTCTCCTGGATGAAGGCCCGGAACCGGCCGCGGTCGCCCGAGTTCACGACCTGGATGAGCAAGGCCAGTTTCTGACCTGCCGGGGTGGCGGGGACGGCCGACTGAGCCGCGGCGTATTGATAGAAGCCGAGCGCCGCAACCATGATCATAACGGCGAGGGCCGAAGCTTTTAAGAATCTCGTCGGCATCGTTATTTCTCCCTATCGAACGGAATATCCCTCATCGGATTATAACTAGCATTCCGTCCCTAATAACGCAAGGCAGTCCAAAAGGTTGCTTGAAAAGCCCCGGCCCATGAGGAATTTCATCGAGTCTGATCTATAATAGCGGCTGGCGAGATGTCAGAGACCCAAAAATCTGCGGAGGTGAAAGTCATGCGGCGATCAACCTGTCTTTTCCTGATCGGTATCCTTTTATTGATAAGCCTTGCGGCGTTCGGCTCCGCGGCGAACACGCCCACGGCGGCGTCCCGACAGAAGACCGCGGTGAAGGCCGCGGCCGTCAGCCTGACCGACCCGGCCGAGCTCAAGGCGTTGAAGTACCGGTCGATCGGCCCGGCCTGGGGCGGACGCGTGTCCCGGGTCTCGGGCGTGCCCGGCGACCCCAACGTATATTATGCCGCCACGGCCTCGGGCGGCGTCTGGAGATCCGGCGACGGCGGGTTCAACTGGAAGCCGGTCTTTGACGACCAGCCCGTCTCCTCGATCGGGTCGATCGCCGTGGCCCCTTCCAACCCCAACGTGATCTATGTCGGCTCGGGCGAGGCGAACATCCGCGGCAACGTGGCCGCCGGGAACGGGATCTACAGGTCCGCTGACTCCGGCAAGACCTGGGCGCATGTCTGGAAACAGGAAGGCCAGATCGGGACGATCGTCGTCCATCCGCGCAACGCCGATATCGCCTGGGCCGCGGTCCTGGGCCACGCCTTCGGGCCCAACCCCGAGCGCGGCGTCTATCGCACGCGGGACGGCGGCCGGACGTGGGAACAGGTCCTTAAAAAAGATGAGAACACCGGCGCCTCGGACGTGGCCGTCGACCCCTCCAACCCCGACATCGTCTTCGCCGGACTATGGCAGGCCCGGCGCTTTCCCTGGGATCTGCAGAGCGGCGGACCCGGGAGCGGACTTTACCTGTCCCGCGACGGCGGCGATACCTGGGCGCGCTTGTCCGGCAAGGGACTGCCCGACGGCATCTGGGGCAAGGTGGGCGTGGCCGTGGCGCCCTCGGACGGCCGCCGGGTGTATGCCCTGATCGAGGCCGCCCAGGGCGGTCTCTACCGATCCGATGACGGTGGCGACTCTTGGACGCGCGCCTGCGCCGACCACTTGCTGACCGTCCGGGCCTGGTATTATTCGACGATCACCGTCAACCCCGCGAACCCCAACGAGGTCTGGTGCCCCGAAGTGACGTTGATGAAAAGCATCGACGGAGGACGGAATTTCGGCATCGTCCGCAACCCTCATTGGGACCATCACGACATTTGGATCGACCCCCTCAACCCCAAACGCCTGATCGGCGCAGCCGACGGCGGGGTGAAGATCTCCTTTGACGGCGGCGAGACCTGGTTCGCCCCGCCTCTGCCTATCGGGCAGTTCTACCATGTCTCGGCCGACAGCCGGGTGCCCTTCCACGTGGCCGGGGCTTTGCAGGACCTCGGCACCGCCCAGGGCCCGAGCCGGAGCCTCAGCGCGGCGGGCGTGGGCAACTCGGAGTGGCACGGCGTGGGCGGGGGAGAAGCGGGTTGGGTCGTCTCCGACCCTTCGGACCCCAACATCGTTTATGCGGGCGAGTACGGCGGGTACATCTCGCGCTATGACCATCGGGCCGGCCAGGCCCGCAACGTCAGCATTTTCCCCGAGGACCAATCGGGGCATGGCGCCGAGGACCTGCGGTACCGGTTCCAGTGGACAGCGCCCATTGCCCTCTCACCCCACGACCCGCGGGTGATCTACCACGGGGCCAATGTCCTCTTTAAGACGGCGGACGGCGGTCAGACCTGGACGGCGATCAGTCCCGACCTGACCCGCAACGATAAGTCCAAACAGAAATGGGCCGGAGGCCCGATCTCCGGCGACAACACCGGGGTCGAGGTTTACGGCACGATCTTCGCCGTGGCCGAATCGCCCCTGCAGAAAGGCCTCATCTGGGCCGGGACCGATGACGGCCTGGTCCAGGTGACGATCGACGGAGGCCAAACATGGAAGAACGTCACCGCCGGAATGCCGGGCTTTCCCGAGTGGGGGACGGTCAGCCTGATCGAGCCCTCGCGTTTTGATGCCGGGACGGCCTATGTCGTGGTTGATGCTCATCGCCTGGACAACACGAGGCCCTATCTGTACAAGACCTCGGACTTCGGCCGGACCTGGATCCGTCTCGACACGGGACTGCCTCAAGATATTAATCTTCACGCCGTGCGGGAAGACACCGTGCGCGGGGACATCCTCTACCTCGGCACGGAGCGGGGCGTGAGCGTGTCCACGGACGGAGGTGCGACCTGGCACTCGCTCAAGCTGAACCTGCCGACGGTCGCGGTCCACGACCTGGTGGTCAAGGTCGACAGCCTGGTGCTGGCCACGCACGGCCGGTCGTTCTGGGTCTTCGACCACCTCGGCGTGATCCGGGAGATGTCGCCCCAGGTCGCATCCGCCGAGCTTCACCTGTTCAAGCCCGCGGACGCGATTCGCTGGCGCTTCAGCGGCGGCGCCGCCGAGAACTGGACGGGCGAGAATCCGCCGGGGCGCGCGGCCTTTTATTATTGGCTGAAGACCGCCGTCAAGGACGAGGTGAAGATCGAGGTCTTCGATCCCGGGAACAACCTGGTCGAGACCTTGAGCAGCAAGCCCAAGACCCCACGCGGCCATACCGACAACGCGGCGGAGGCCATGGACGCGGCCAAGAAGGCCGCGCTCTCGAGCGAGGCGGGCGTTCAAGCCGCCGCCTGGGACCTGGGCTATGCCGGGGCCGAGCTGATCCCGAACGCCAAGATCGATTCGGGCGACCCGTTCTCCGGGCCGATGGCCCTGCCGGGAACTTATGCCGTCCGCCTCTCGGCCGGCGGCCGGACCGCGACCGAAAGCCTGAGGATCCTTCCCGATCCGAGATTGACGACCGGGGCGGAAGCCCTGCCAAGCCAGCTCGAGCTCGCCCTGGCCCTGCGGGACGATATCAGCCGGCTGACCCGGGCGGTCAACAGGATGCGTTCGATCCGGCTGCAGTTCGCCTCACGCAACGCCCTTCTCAAGGGCGACGCCAAGGCCGAACAACTCGTGAAGGACTCGGCCGCGCTCATGGATAAGCTGGACGAGCTGGAGGCCCGGATGCACAACCCGGTCGCGGAAGTCGTCTATGACATCATGGCTAAGAAGGGCGGGGTGAAGCTTTATTCGCGGATGGCCTTCCTGTTCCAGGCCCTCAAGGACGGAGACGGCCCGCCCACCCAGGGCATGCGCGAAGCGTACGCGGCCCAGAAGGCCGAACTCGGGCGCTACGAATCCGAGTTCAAAGGATTGCTCGACAAGGACCTGGCGGCCATCAACGAGGCCGCGCGACGGCTTGACCTGCCGCACATCATCGACTGAAGTCCGGGAAAGGCTGTTGCTTCTTCGGGGAGATTCTTCTATTATCGCTGTTGAAATTGCTCGGGCGGAGCCGAGGAGGTAGGCATGGGCGGATTCTTCGGGGTGGCATCTTATCAGGATTGCATCGCCGACCTGTTCTACGGGACCGATTATCACTCCCATCTCGGGACGAGGAGGGGAGGGCTGGCTGTCCTTCGCGAGGAGGGGCTTGTCCGGGTCATCCATAATATCGAGAACTCCCCGTTCCGGTCGAAGTTCGATGGGGATATCTCCGGGCTGCGCTCCTGGATCGGGATCGGGGCCATCAGCGATTATGAAGACCAGCCCGTCCTGATCCGCTCTCATCTGGGAAGCTACGCCATCATCACGGTAGGGGCCGTCAAGAACGCCGCCGCGCTGGCCGATGACATCCTCCGCTCCAAGCGACTGCACCTGACCGAACTGAGCGGCAAAGTCATCAACCAGACCGAGCTGGCCGCCCTGATCATAAACCAGGAGGACAGCTTTGAAGCCGGCATCCGCAGGCTCCAGGATTCGATCCAGGGGTCATGCTCGCTGCTGATCTTGACCGACAAGGGCATTTATGCCGCCCGGGACAAGCTGGGCCGCACGCCCGTGATCATCGGCAAAAAGACCGGCAGCGTGGCCGTGACCCTGGAGACCTGCGCGTTTCCCAACCTCGAGTTCGAAACCGATCAATACCTCGGGCCGGGCGAGGTCGTGTTCATCACCCCCGAAGGCTGCGAACAGCGGACGCCTCCCGGACCCAGGCTTCAGATCTGTTCTTTCCTGTGGGTTTACTACGGCTATCCGGCCTCGAGTTACGAGGGTATCAATGTCGAAAGGGTCCGCTACCGGTGCGGGTCCGCCCTGGCCCGGCGCAACCCGATCGCGATCGACCTGGTCGCCGGGATCCCGGACTCGGGCGTGGGGCACGGCCTGGGCTATGCCGCCGAAGCCGGCATCCCTTTCCAGCGGCCTTTCGTCAAGTACACGCCCACCTGGGCCCGCAGCTTCATGCCCCAGAACCAGGATATCCGGGACCTCGTGGCCCGGATGAAACTCATCCCCATCGAGGACCTCATCCACGGCAAGAAGTGCCTGTTTTGCGAGGACTCGATCGTGCGCGGCACCCAGCTTCGGGACACGATCAAGCGGCTGTATGACGCCGGGGCCGTGGAAGTCCACATGAGGCCGGCCTGCCCTCCGCTCGTCTATGGCTGCAAGTTCCTGAATTTTTCGATGTCGCGGTCCGAGCTGGACCTGGCCGGGCGCCGGGCCATCCGGGAAATTGCAGGCGAGAACATCAAGGACCCTTCGGCTTACACGATCAACGGCACGGACAAGTATCAAGCCATGGAAGAGCGGATCCGGAAGACGCTCAACCTGACCACCCTGAAATACCAGCGGCTGGAGGATTTGGTGTCGGCCATCGGGCTGCCTAAGGACAAGCTGTGCACGTTCTGCTGGGACGGCGCCGAATGAACCGGCCGGGCTAGTCCCTGTCTCTCAACCAGCGGCGGATGTCGAACCCGCCACGCGCGTCCCGCTCCCTCTTAAAGAAACTTTACAGGAATGTCTCGCCCGACATCCGGGATGAGGGACAAACGCCCGCAATTTCGCTGGCATAAAACTTGCTTTAAATAAAGGATAGAATGCTGGAAATCAGAAACATCACCAAGAAGTACAGCGCCATCCCGGTCCTCCAGGACGTCAGCTTCACGGTCCAACCCGGCGAGGTCCTGGGCTATCTGGGACCCAACGGCGCGGGGAAGACCACGACCATCAAGATGCTGGCCGGGCTCCTGGAGCCGACCGACGGCGAGATCCTGTTCGAGGGAGGCGACATCCGCCGGAACGCTTATGACTACAAGAAGCGGCTCGGGTACGTCCCCGAGCAGTCTGAGGTCTATCCCCATCTCAGCGGCTACGATTACCTCGTGATGGTCGGCCGCTTGCGCCGGATTCCGGACCGCGTCCTCAAGGACAGGGTCCTGGAGTTCCTGAGGCTGCTCGGACTGGAGAGCGACCGCAACACCGCCCTCAGCGCCTACTCCAAAGGCATGCGGCAGAAGGTCCTCATCGCCGCGGCCCTTCTCCATGATCCGGAGCTCCTCCTCCTGGATGAGCCCCTCTCCGGGCTGGACGTGACCACGGCCCTGGTCGTCCGCGACCTCGTACGAAAGCTGGCCGCGCAGGGCAAGATCATCATCTATTCCTCGCATGTCCTTGAAGTCACGGAAAAGGTCTGCTCCAAGGTCATCATCCTTCACCGCGGCCGGGTCATGGCCCATGACTCGGTGGACAACCTTCGCCAACTCATGAAACTGCCCTCGCTCGTCGAGATCTTCAGCCAGGTCGTGGTCCAGGAGGACACGGACAAGATCGCCGACGACCTCGCCGCCGCCATGAGGTCGTGACGTGAGCAGCCTTCGAAGCACGGCGTCCCGGCTGGTCCAGCGGACCATGCCTTTCCTGGTCCTGACCCGGCACTTCTTCAACCGGCTCTTTCAGAACGACGTTTTTCCCTTCGACGAACAGCTTAAGGAGAAACTCTTCGCCGGACTGGCCATTCTGGCCGCCCTGGGCGGCCATGTGGCCAACCTGGTCTTCATCAAATACATGATGGTCGTGCCCGACTACGGGAGGTCCTGGGAGGAGAAATGCTACTTCCTGACGCTGTTCATGCTCGTCCTGGCCTTCGTCGTCGTCCTGGAATGGGACGTCGTTTTTCTCGATAAGCGGGATTATTCCAACATCATGCCCCTTCCGATAAGGCCACGGACGGTCTTCTTCGCCAAGTTCTCCTCGTTCCTCGTCTTCATCGGCCTTTACACCCTGGCCGTCAACGCCCTGGCCGTCTTCGTCGTGGCCATCTACCTGGCCCAATGGAAGTCCAAGGCGATCGGGGCCATGCTGGGCTACATGGCCGCCCACATGGCCAGCGCCGCGGCTGCCAACTTCTCCGTCTTCTTCCTCATCGTCCTCATCCAATCCGGACTGCTTGTCCTCCTCAGCCCGGCTTGGTTTAAAAGGGTTTCCCTCTTTCTGCGCTTCGTCCTGCTGTCCGGGATCATCTTCCTGCTCCTGATGTTCCTGGTCGACGGGAGCTTCTGGGGACGGCTCCTCGGTTATCTCACGGACATGAAAGCTCGCTCTTCGTCGGCCATCCTGGTTTTTCCGCCGATGTGGTTCACAGGGCTCTATGAAGTCCTGCTCGGAAGCCGCGACCCTCTGGACCTTGTCCAGGCCCGAACCGGGCTGGCCGTCCTGGTCGGCCTGGGCTTCATTTACTCCCTGGCCATGCGAATCGGTTACAGAAAGCACCTCAGTCGCTCCCTTGAGGTTCAAACGGGGACGGCCCATTTCAAGAGGTTCAAAGACCGGTTAGCCGCGCCTTTTAACGCGGTCGTGCTCCGGAACCAGGTCCAGCGGGCAGTTTTCCAGTTTTTCGGCAAAGCCTTGAAGAGCAGTCCCTTGCACAAAGTCCGGCTGGCCGGATACATGGCCGCGGCCGTGGGCATGACCTTGATCCTATTCGTCTCGCGGGGGAGCATACCGGAAGGCTTGACCGTGGCCAACCGGAGCCTTCTGGCTGGTCCTCTCATCCTGTCGTTCTTTCTGCTGGTCGGACTCAGGTCCCTGGTCAGTGTCCCTCTCTCATCAGAGGCGAACTGGGTCTTCCAGCTTACCGAGGAAGAAAATCACCGGCCCTATTTCGTCGGTGCCAAAAAAGCGGTATTTTTCCTGACCCTGCTGCCGCTCTTCGCGGCGATTCTGCCCTTTTATATCTGGCTCTGGGGAGTTACCGCGGCCCTCCTCCATTTCGCCTACGGGCTGGCGTGCAGCCTGGTTCTGCTTGAAGCGCTGTTTTGGAAGTATCCCAAGATTCCCTTTGCCTGCTCTCCGGCCCCGGGCAAGGCCAACCTCCATGTCCTCTGGGCGGCCTACCTCGGGGGGTTCCTGGTGTACGTCGTCTGGCTCGATAAGCTGGAACAATTCCTGTTCCGGTCCCCATCGGCCTTTCTTCAGTTTTTTATTTTGGCCGGGGCGCTACTCGTGATCCTGGAGCTCATCCAGGAGCTCTGGTTCTACCGGCGGACACCCCTGATCTACGAGGATGAACCCGAGCCGGCGTTGGTTACGTTGGAATACAAGCCGCCGGCTCCGATCCCGAACCTGGATACCGAAAGCCCGACCCCGGCGTCTCCGACGGGGACGAGAATCGCCGGGCGCTGAGGCCGCACGGCCTCTTCCATTCTGCCGCCGGCATGATCTTTTTCGGGCTATTGTCTCCCGAGGAGATCTTCCTCGACCGAAGACTGACCGCCGCCTGCGCAGAACAGCCGGACTCAGCCCTCATCACCATCGGGTCACGGGAATCACTCTCCCCAAGGACCGCCCGTCGTCTTGGAAGGCTGCCGGCCGCGGCGCACTACTGCGGCCAAAATCGGATGAACCGATAGAGGTGGGAATGAAAGAAGATCCGGAGGAAAGCCAGGACCACGAGCATCAGGGACAAATAGACGGGAAGCCGTCTCTCCCATCTCCGTAGAAAATCCACGATCTTCGGCCTGACCTTTAAAAAAGCCATGACCCCGGCCAGGGACAGAAGGATGTAGGCCGGGAAAATGTAACGGTCCGCCTTGCGGTCGGACAAGGAAAAGAAGACCATGATGCCCAGCGACCCGGCGAGAAGAAACCGAACGAAACGGTCCTGGGCCAGGCGGAGTTTCTTTTTTTTCGAAGCGGCCAATTCGTAGAGAAGAAAAAGGAGCCAGGGTGCCGAAAACCAGAGAACCCGGGCGGCGTACCAGAGCAGATTATAGACCTTGCGAAGCGGATGGAAGACGCCCCCGATGCTTCGCGCGCCTTGGATGGCAAAATAGCTCTGCCAGAAGCTTTGATGGGCGATCCCCCGATACCAGAGCTCGAACAGCACGGCGACTCCCAGGACGATCAGGTGGCCGGCCGCGATCAGGACGAACGTCTTCCTGTTCCTGGCCACGATCAGCCAAAAGAGAAAGGCCAGCATCGACAGCAGCAGGACGCTCACGCCCTTGACGAGGAGGCCCAGGACGAGGGCCGCCACGAAGAGCCAACGACCGCGCCGGGACTCCTGGCTCCGGACCAAACCATAGATTCCGGCCAGGACGGCCAGGTTCAAAGGATGCTCCTGGTTGGCCCGGATCAGATACTGCAGGAAGATGGGGGTCAGGATGAGGCCGAAGACCGCCCCCCAGCCCAAGGCCGTGTTTCCCCAAAGGCTGGCCAGCTTGAAGATGAAATAAAGGCTGAGCAGCAGGTAGAGGAAATTGGCGCAGAGGGCCGCCACGCTGGGCTTGATGCCCAGCCGAACCAGGAGGGCGGGCAGCCACAAAATCCCGGGAGGATGCTCCCGAAAGAGGCCCTGGTTGCCCCCGTGTCCCCACCATTGCGGGGCGCACCATTTTGACAGGGGTTGGAAGGCCAGCTTCTGGGACAGAGAGCTGTAGCAGGAAGAGTCCGAATCGTAGTATTCATAGGGAAAAGCGATGACGATGACGCAAAGGACGATCAGGGTCAGCGAAAAAACGAGGACGAGGAGCGCCTGGTCTTTGATCATCGGACGGCCATAAAAACCTCGGCCAGATTACCATAAAAAAAGCGGGTGAGCAAACTTCGCGGCCGCGGGACGGTCGCTGGTCCAGGCCTCAGCGGACTCGGCCACGATCTATTTTATTTCGATTCCTTCTTGGTCTTTTCCGCTTTCTTCTTCCGGCCCATCTTGTCCGTGACGACGTAGAAGGCCGGGACCACCACCAGGCTCAGGACCGTGGACAGGACCAGGCCTCCGATGACGGCGATGGCCATGGGCGTGCGGATCTCGGAACCCGACCCCAGGCCCAGGGCCGGCGGGATGGCCGCCATCAGGGTGGCCACGGCCGTCATGAGGATGGGCCGCAGGCGGATCGGTCCGGCCTTCTCCATGGACTCCCGGGCGCTGAAACCCTGGTTGCGGAAATTGTTGGCGTAGTCCACCAGGATGATGGAGTTCTTCTTGACGATGCCCATCAGCAGAAGCAGACCGATCATGCTGAAGACGTTCAGGCTGCGGCCGGTGAGGAGCAGGGCGAAGGTGCCGCCGGCGATCGCGAGGGGCAGGATGGTGATGATGGTCACCGGATGCTTGAAGGAGTTGAACTGCGAGGCCAGGATCATGTAAGCGATGGCGATGCCCATGATCATGGCGAACAGCAGGCTGCCCATGGATTCGCGGAAGGCGACGCTGGCCCCGCCGAGGACGATGCGGTTGCCGACGGGCAGGTCCTTGCCCATGGCCTCGACGAAGGCGACGGCTTCGTTCTGGGAATGGCCGGGGGCAACGTTGGCGTAGAGCGAGATGGCCCGCTCGCGGTCGCGCCGGGTGATGGCCTGGAGAGCGGGCCGTTCGACCGTGGTCACGAGCGAAGAGAGAGGCACGAGCTGTCCTGTTCGCGTCCGGACCTGCAGACGGGCGATGTCCTCCGGACGGGAGCGCTGGGAGGCCATGAGCTTGAGCCGGACGTCGATCCGGCGGCCGCCGGAGCTGTACTTGCCCACGCGCAGTCCGCCCACGAGGGCGTTCAAGCTGGTGGCCACGTCGTCGATCGAGACGCCGACGTCCGCGGCCATGGCCCGGTCGGGGGAAACGCGCAGCTCGGGCATGCCCAGCTGGTAGTCCGTATCCAGGTCCACGACCAGTCCGCTTTCACGGAGCCTGGCCATGACGTCCTGGCTGACCGAGACCAGTTTGTCCCAGTCGGAACCGCGCACCGAGAACTCGACCGGGAAGCCGCGCTGGGCGGTTAAGCCCTGCTGGGACAGGTCTTGAAGAACCGCCCGGATCCCGGGGATGGCGTTCAATTCCCGCCGAACGTTGTTTGAAAGCTGAGCCTGGGTCAGCTTGCGCTCTTTGGGCGGGACCAGGCTGACGAAGAGATTGCCGCCGTTGACCTGGCCCCCGTAGCCGCCGATAAAGGCGAAGATCTGGCTGACCTCCGGCTTCGGGGCGACGATGGCCTCGCACTTCTGGATGAGCTTGTCGGCCTCGGTCAGGTCCGAGCCGACCGCGGTCGTGATCCGAACCATGAGACGGCTCAGATCCTGGGATGGGACGAACTCGGACGGCATCCGGGTCATGACCACCAGGGAGACGACGAACAGGACGGCGGCCAGGATAAGCACCAGGCCCGACTTGCGCAGCCCGACCCGAAGGACCTTGCCGTACGTCCGTTCGAGCCAGCGGAAGCTCCGGTCCACCAGCAGGCCGACGCGGCTCCGGCCCTCGCGAGTCGTCTTCAAGAACTGGGAACAGCGGGCCGGGGCCAGGGTGACGGCCTCCACGTAGGACAGGAGAACGGCCAGGCAGAGGGTGATTCCGAACTGGAGGAAGAACCGGCCGATGATGCCTTTGATGAAAATGACCGGGACGAAGATGGCCACCACGGCCAGGGTGGCGGCCAGGGCGGCGAAGGCGATCTCGTGGGTCCCTTCCATGGCGGCGGCCACCAGGCCTTTGCCGCTCTCCCGGTGCCGGAAGATGTTCTCCATGACCATGATGGCGTCATCGACGACGATGCCCACCGCCAGGGCCAACCCGAGCAGGGTGAAGGTGTTGAAGGTGAACCCCAGGAAATAGATGATGGCGACCGTTCCCATGAGGGACATGGGGATGGCCAGGATGACGTTCAGGGTGCTCGACAGGGACCCCAGGAACATCCAGCAGACGAGCGCCGTCAGGACGACGGACAGGAAAAGTTCCAGCTGGATTTCCTTGACCGAATCCTTGATGAAGGTGGTCGAATCGGAGACGACGCTGGTCCGCATCCCCTCCGGGAGGGTCTTCTGGTACTCGGCGATGGCCTCTTTAGCCGCCTGGGCGACGGACACGGCGTTGGCCCCCCGCTGTTTCTTGATCCCGATGGCCTGGGCCGGGACGCCGTCCAGCCGGGCCATGCGCCGGACGTCCTCGAAGCCGTCCTCGACCATGCCCACGTCGCTGAGGTAGATGGGCGCGCCGTTGATCTCGCGGATGACGATGTGGCGGAAGGTGTCCAGGTCCAGGGCCTCGCCCAGGACGCGGACGTTCACTTCGCGCCCGGACGTTTCCAGCCGGCCGGCCGGCAGTTCGATGTGCTCCCGCTGGAGTGCCTGGATGACGTCGCTGACCGTCAAGCCCTTTTCGTCGAGCTGGGCCGCATCCAGCCAGACGCGGACGTTGCGCGTCTGGACGCCCATCATGGTGATCTCGCCGACGCCGGGGATGGTCTGGATCTTTTCCTTGAGCCCGTACTGGATGTAGTCGCTGATCACCCGGGCCGGGTAGGGTCCGCCCATGGAGACCATCATGATGGGCTGGTCCTCGGGGTTGGATTTGGAGATGACCGGGGGGTCGATATCGCGGGGGAGGATCCGGGCCGCCTGGGAGACCTTGGTCTGGACATCCTGGAGGGCCAGGTCCACGTTGCGCGAGAGCTCGAGCTCGATGGTGATGTTGGCCGAACCCATGCGGGACGACGAAGTGATCGTCCGGAGCCCTTCCACTTGGACGAGGGCCTCTTCCAGGGGTTCGACGATGTCGTTTTCGACGACCTCCGGGGCGGCGCCCTCCCAGACGACGGACACCGAGATATTCGGGAAATCGACATCCGGGAACTGGCTGATACCGATCCGCGACGCGGCCACCAGGCCGAAGACGATCGTGGCGGCCATCAGCATCCAGGCCAGGACGGGTTTTTTTACGCAGATTTCTGTCAGGTTCATAAGGGATGTCCTCTCAGCGGGCCATTACTTCGTCGCGCGATTGACCGCGGGCTTCGTCTGCGGCTTGCCCATCCCCAGGCGGACCGGGGCCCCGCTGCGCAAGGCCTCGCCGCCGCGGATGACCAGGGTCTCTCCGGGGGTGAGGCCCGAGAGGACCTCGACCTGGCCTTCGGCCGTCCTCATGCCCAGGCTCAGGACGCGCTCCACGGCCTTATCGTTCTCGATGACATAAGCCAGGAATCCCCTGTCGCTGGGCCGGATGGCCGTCTGGGGAATGACCGGCGCTCTCCGCTCGCTGCTGACCGGGACTGTGATCTCGGCGAAAGAGCCGGGCCGGAGGGCCGAGTCCCGCGTATCGCTGACTTCGGCCGTCACCGCCACGAGACGGGTCACATCGTCGGCCGCCGCCGCGACGTGCACGACTCGGGCCGCATACTCCCGGGTGCTGTCCCGCACCTTGAAGGCGGCCTGCAAGCCGATCTTGATCTGGGCGGCCTCGCGTTCGGGGACCTTGAACCGGAGCAGGAGAGGGTCGCGCCGGACGAGCGTGGCCAGGACGGTCCCGGTTTGAACGTACTGCCCGGTCTGGAC
>Ga0209048_10003178_pt1 | contig 16081 bp, 12 predicted proteins | sample FrelakmetCRP12CR_FD_187146 | JGI IMG/M metagenome (GOLD analysis project Ga0209048, IMG submission 187146) | Freshwater lake sediment microbial communities from the University of Notre Dame, USA, for methane emissions studies - CRP12 CR (SPAdes)... | ecosystem: Environmental > Aquatic >... | reverse complement strand
GAAGTAACAGCATGGGGCGGCGAAGTCCAATAGGGTCGGAGGGACATGTGTATGGACGACGAGAACAGGACTGGCGAGGCGCTGCTGGCCGACGTGCAGCGGCGGCGGATTCCGGAAGACGCCCTCGGCATTTGGTGGATCGGGCAGTCGAGCTTCATTCTCAGGGGTGGGGGAATCACGATCTACGTCGACCCCTACCTGAACCCCAGTCCGAAGCGGATTGTGCCGCCTCCGCTTCGGCCGGAGCAGGTGACCAACGCCGATTTCGTCCTCTGTACCCACGACCACGGTGACCATATCGACCCCACCGCCCTGCCGGGTATCGCCACGGCCTCGCCTCATGCCAAGATCCTGGTGCCTGGGGTGGCCCGGGACAAGCTGGTCGGGCTGGGTATCCCGGCCCAGCAGATCGTGGTGCCACAGGTCGACGACCCCGTGATTGTCGGGTCGCTGACCGTCACCGCGATTCCTGCCGCCCACGAGGAACTGGACTACTCGCCCGAACGCGGCTACCCCTACCTGGGTTACGTGCTGAAGCTCAACGGGGTGACCCTGTACCACGCGGGCGACTGTACGATGTACGAGGGATTGATTGAGCGGCTGAAGGTCCACCGACCGGACGTGGTTCTCCTGCCGATTAACGGGCATGATTGGAAGCGAACCCACAAGGGAATCATCGGCAACATGACATACCGCGAGGCCGCGGATCTGGCGGCCGAGGTGGGGGCGGACCTCACCATTCCGATGCACTACGGGATGTTCGCCCACAACACCGAGCCTCCCGGGCATTTCGTCAACTACATGCTGGACTGTTACCCGACTCAGAAAATCAAGGTGATGGCGCGATACGAGGGTTTTGTCTACCTCAAGCCGTAGGCGCCCCTTGTGGCGGAGTACAGGAACTAGACCGCACGGCCGTCGAGATGGCGAAGATCATGGAGAAGACGGAGGGGAAGTAGGATCCGTGACGGTATGGAGGTGTCTGCATCATCTGTGGTTGACCTTGTTGCTCCATACGCACTCGCAGGAAGAGGAAACGTTGAGACCATGCGATTCAACACGACCAAGCGGCTGCTGAAAGCCGGGAAGCCCGCCATCGGGGTCTGGCTCAACTTTCCCTGCGTCAACGTGGCCGAGGTGATGGCGCATGCCGGCTGGGACTGGGTCACCGTCGACGCCGAGCACGGGCCCATGACCATTGAAATGCTGAGCAACATGTTCACGGCGATCGGGACTACGGCAGCCATGCCCCTGTGCCGGATCCCGGACAACGATCCGGTTTGGATCAAGCGGATCCTGGACGCCGGGGCGATGGGAATCGTGGTCCCGATGGTCTGCTCGGCAGAGGAGGCGGCCAACGCCGTGAGGTATGCCAAGTATCCCCCCGCAGGGGTTCGGAGTGCCGGCGGCGGGCGGTGGCGCTACTGGGCCGGGGACGACTACCCCAAATACGCCGATGACGAGATCCTGATCGTCGTCATGATCGAGCACATCACCGCCGTCGAACACGTGGAAGAGATCCTGGCGGTCCCGGGCGTGGACGCCTGCTTCATCGGCCCCAACGACCTGGCCTGGTCCATGGGTCTCGGCAAGGGGCCGGGGGCGAGCGACCCGTCCCACGCGCAGGCCATCGCGCGGGTACTCGCCGGGGCCAAGAAGATGGGCGTGCCCGCCGGCATCCACTGTCGGAGCGTGGACGAGGTGCCGATGCGGGCGGAGCAGGGCTTCCAGTTCCTGGCCTGCACCAGTGACCACGCCATGCTGTTCACGACCGCCAGCCAGGGCGTCAAGTCCATCCGGGAGAAGATTGGCCGCCCCTCGGTCGGGGAGTAGTCCGCAGACCTCGGGCGCGCCGCCCGACTGGCGATCGAGGGCGGCGGACCTCCCCTGAAGTAATCGACGAAGTCTCGGGGGTGAGGCAACCGGAGGGACGAGAGGAGGGTGCCGTGCAACCACACAACGAGTTCCGGCTCCATCCCCAGGTCGTGCAAATCGGTTGCTACTGGGGGGAGGGTGGCCACACCGAGCTGTACCTGTTGCAGGGGGACACCCTCGCCATCGTTGACACGGGCGTCTACGACACGCCGACCGAGTACCTCGCGCCGGCGTTAGAGACCTATGGGCTCACGCTCGGCGACGTGGATCTCATCTTGAACACCCACGGTCACCACGACCACACAGGCGGGAACGGGGAACTGGTGGCCGCGGCCGGGGCAAAGGTCTGGATCCATGAGGCCGACGCCCAGGTCGCAGAAGATCCCGACGCCCAGTTTGACACCTTCTTCGTTAATCGCCACATCCTCGTCGGGCGGGCAGACCGGCTGGAAGCCGCTAGGAAGGCATTCAAGGTGAACGCCGGGAAGCCGACGAAGGTGGACCGGAAGCTGGTGGACGGCGACGTGGTCGATCTCGGGAAAGGGATTCGGCTCCATGTGGTCCACACCCCAGGGCACACCCAGGGTTCGGTCTGCTACTACTGGGAGTCCGAGAGGCTGGCGCTCTGCGGGGACTCGGCCTTGGGCCTGAGCAGTCGGCCGGGCGGCCTTCCGCTCATCTACTATCCGGCGGATTTCGAGCGCACCATCAACCGGTTACTGGGGATGGACATCGCCACGCTCGCGCTCGGGCACCACTATCGGACGCTCACCGTGCCCAGAGACTCGGTGCACCTCGGGCCGAACGTCAAGACCTACCTGAGAGCCTGTCGGGAGATTGCCGACGTTATCAGCGAGTCGCTGCGCCGAGCTGCGGCGTCCCGCCCGGACGCCGACTTCCTGGCGGTGGCCCGGGCCGCAACGGACCTCGTCGCGGAGCGGCTCCCCATCACAAAGGGTGAAGATGGGCTCCCGCTATACGGAAACGTGGAGGCCTTTTACGGCTACTGGCAACTGCTGCACTAACCTGAAAGTCCGCGTGGACAGTCCTGCAGACATTGAAAAATGGGGAACGCTGCCATGCGTAGGTCATTCAAAAAGGGAGGGAGACTATCATGAAGCGGCGGAGACAGCATGCGACCGGTTTCCCTGGGATAAGTCGTCGGGATGCCCTGCGGCTCGGCGCCACGGCGGTGGCCGGGGCGGCGGTCGGCCCGTTCGTCATGCGGGTAGCTGGCGCGGCGGACGCCTTCAGCTGGCAACGATTCAAGGGGAGCAAGATCTTCATCCAGTTCTCCAAGAACCCCTGGGCCGACACCATGGAGAAGATGCTTCCGGATTTCGAGAAGCAGACCGGCATCAAGGCCGAGTCCGCCACTCTGCCCGAGATCCAGGCCCGGCAGAAGCTGACGGTGGAATTTACCGCCGGCTCGGGCGGTATCGATGCCTGGTATACCAGCCTGCACGTGGAGAAGCGACGATTTTGGAAGTCCGGGTGGTACCTCGACGTCGGCAAGTTCCTGAAGGACCCGACGATGACCGCACCGGATTACGACTGGAGCACCGACGTGCCTGACGCCGCCAAGCAGCTCGTTACGCAGCGGGACGGCACCATCTCGGCCCTGATCTTCCAAGTGGACCCCTGGATTCTGTTCTATCGGAAGGACCTGTTTCAGCAGAAGGGTTTGCAGCCGCCCAAGACCCTGGCCGAGATGGAGGAGTTCGCGCAGAAGTTCCACAGCTCGCCGAACCTGTACGGCTTCGTCGCCCGCGGCCTGAAGAACGCCAACGCCCCGGCCTGGGACTGGGTCCTCTTCAGTATGGGGGGGAATTTCCAGACGACGGAGGGCAAGGCCTCCCTCAACACCCCCGAGGCGGTCAAGGCCATGGACTATTACGCCGGGATGCTCAAGCGCTTCGCGCCTCCCGGCGTGGTGAACTTCAACTGGTACGAGTGCAGCAGCGCGTTCATGCAGAGCCAAGTGGCGATGTACTTCGACGGCGTGAACTTCGCCGGCCAGTTCGAGGACAAGGAGAAGTCCAAGGTTGCCGGCAAGGTTGGGTACACCGTGCTGCCAGCAGGGCCCGGAGGCCAGTTCTCCCCGGTCTTCGGCAACGCGGTGGCCGTCAGCGCGCAAAGCAAGAATCCGGGACCGGCCTACTTCTTCGCCCAGTGGGCCACTTCCAAGCAAAACTCGATCAAGGAGCAGTTGGCTGGCAATGGAAGCGTGCGGACCTCGGTCTGGAACGACCCCGAAGTGAAGGCTAAGGCCAAGATGCCACCCGAATGGTCGCAGGCTTACCAGGACAGCATGAAGATCGGACGACTGGGCCTGCCCGAGATCGTGGGTGTGACCGAGTACCGGGACATCATCGGTGTCGCCATCCAGAAGGCCATCGAGGGGGCCAAGTCTACCGATGTCCTCGCCCTGGCCCAAGAAGAGTTTCAGGAGGTTCTGGACAAGACGGAGAAATAGGTTCCGCTTGCATCAAGGCGTTGACCGGACCGCTGTAAGAATCCGCTTGACGCATGAGCAGGGTTGTTACATATTTCAATTAGTTGTTCCACACAACAAACTAATTAATGAGCAAGAAGTCATCTTCGGAGACAGGTAGTCTGCCCCCCGGATTCCCTAGGGGGAAGCCTTCTCATCCGATGACGCCAGGAGTGTCTGTGAGATCCTCGCACACCACGGGACCGACCGTGCCGGACGTGGTGCTGGCACCAAGCGGCGACCACATGGCCGGGCCGCATGCGGATGGAAGCCACCCGCAGCCGATGACCCCACGTTATCGGACAGGGGACCAGAACTGGGTGCGTGAGCGCAACCTCGCCATTGCCCTGAGCTACGTCTGGGAAGCCGGGCGGCCGATCTCCCGGGCCGAGATGGTCAACACCAGCGGTCTGAACAAGTCCACTGTCGGGAGTCTGCTGGCGCAACTGCAGGCGTGGGGCTTCGTCAAGGAAAGCGGCCGTTCGGAGCCCCGCCCCGGACGCCCCGGAACGCTGCTGGATGTCAATCCGGATGGGGGCCGACTGATCGGCGTTGAGATCGGCGTCGGCTTCATCTCGGTGATGGTCACGGACATGAAGGCCGAGGTGGTCTGGCAGCAGAAGGTGGACGTCGCGATCGGCCCCGCATCCCCTCTCCGGCACCCTACGCGTGTGCTGGAAACCGCGGAGCGCCTCGTGCAGGCCGCGATCGCCAAGGCCGTCGGCAGGCATCGCTTGCTCGGGATTGGCTTGGGTGTGCCCGGTCTGGTCGACCACGAAACCGGAACGCTGCTGTTCGCCCCGAATCTCCACTGGCGGGATGTCCCACTGCGTGATCGGTGGATCGAGCGGTTCGGCGTGCCGGTGATCGTGGAGAACGAAGCGAACGCCGCCGCCCTTGGAGAGCAGATGTTGGGGACCGCCAAAGGGGTGGACGATTTCATCTATCTCAGTGCCGGGGTGGGTCTGGGTGGCGGGGTCGTGGTGCGCGGAAAGTTATACGGCGGAACTGGGGGATTCGCCGGGGAAGTGGGCCACATGACGATCGAACCCGACGGCCCACCGTGCAACTGCGGCAATCGGGGATGCTGGGAGACGCTGGCGGGTCCGACCGCGATCATTCGCCAAGTGCGCGAGGCGATCGCCGGGGGCCGTTCGCCGCGACGGACGCTCGTTGGTGACGGCGGGCTGGAGACGCTGCAGATGGACCAGGTTCTCCAGGCCGCCGCGTCCGGCGACCCGGTTGTCCTGGAGATTCTCAGCGAAGTCGGGCGTTATCTGGGGATCGGCATAGCGAACCTCATCAATGTCTTCAATCCAAGCCGCGTCGTGATGGGCGGAGTGCTCAGTTTAGTCGCGCCGTACGTGCTCCCGCGGGCCCAGCAAGAGATGGAAGCCCGCGCGGTCGCGGCGCCTCGCCGGGGTGTCCAGATTCTCGTGTCCCGGTTTAAATTCGACGCCTGCGTCATGGGGGGGGTGAGCTTGATCCTGCGGAAGATTCTGAGCGATCCCGCGGCGTGGCGGCCCCGGCAGCGGCAGGCTGTGCGCGCGGAGAGTGCCCTGGTCCTTCGGCGTGGTGCGCTCTAGCGCAAACTCGTTATGAAAGGAGGCAACATGAACGGCATGCGGGTGGTTGCGGGCGATTCTCGCAAGACGTGTCACGGACGTGCGTACGTCGTCGCGGGCCTCGCGCTGGTGCTGCTGGCGGTGACCGTGCCCGCCTGGGCGCAGACCAAGACGCTGAATCTGTCCATGCTGGCCGGGTTCAAGGAAGACGTGCTCCGCGCCAATCTGCCGGAATTCGAAAAGAAGACCGGCATCAAAGTGGTCGTCGATTCCGCCCCGCTGGGGGAGCTGTACAAGAAACAGCTCCTGTCCCTGAGCACGGGGGCTCGCCACGACGTGTTCTTCATGGACGAGCCGTGGGTCCCGGCCCTGGCGGACTTCCTCTTGCCCTTGGATGACCGCGTGAAGAGCGTCGACATGCCGGACTTCATCCCCACCACGGTCGAGGCCGGGGCGTACGGGGGCAAGCAATATGCGCTGCCCGTGGACCCGAACGTCCAGGTCTTGATCTACCGGAAGGATCTCTTCGAGCAAAAGGGGCTGAAGCCGCCGACGACCTGGGACGAGCTGCTCGCGGCAGCCAAGGCCCTGCAGGATCCAGCCAAGCAGCAGTACGGCTTTGCCCTCGCGGCAGGGACCGACCCCCAGGCGCCCCTCTACATGACCTTGCTCCTCTGGTCATACGGGGCCGAACTGGTGACCAGCAGCGGCCGTGCGGGTGTGAACACTGAGGCCGGCAAGAAGGGGGCCGAGATGTTCTTGGAGTTGGTGAAGGTGGCGCCCCCGAACGTGAAGAACTATACCTTCGCCGACGTCAACAAGGCGCTTCAGCTTGGCCAGGCCGCCATGGCGGTCCAGTGGGCGTCGGGCGCCAAGCCGCTGGAGGATGCGAGCAAGTCGAGCGTGGCGGGGAAGCTTGGGTACGCGATACCCCCGAAGGGGACGCGAAACACGCCGATGCGGGGCGTGTGGACCGTCGCCATCGCCAAGAACACTCCCAATCAGGCAGCGGCCTGGGAATTCGCCAATTGGTTGAGCAGTAAGGAATTCGGCCTCGCCTCCACCAAGTTCCCGAGCGCCATTTCGGCGATTCACAGCGCCCGCGTGTCCGTCTTGCAGGATCCCTCCACCAAGGCGGCCCTGCCATACGTGGATGCGCTGCTGGCCAGCCTTCGGACTGCCAAGGGGCGGCCGCGTCTCAAGGAATACCCCGACATCCAGGAGCACATGCGGACCACGACCGCGCGTTTGACGGCAGGCGAGCTCACCCTGGACAACGCGCTAAAGGAAATGGATGCCGGGATCAACAAGATCCTCGGCAAGTAAGTAGGCGGTGCGGGGGACCATGGGGACTCTGCAATCACGTCGCTGGTACCTGATTCCCGGACTGGTGTTCCTGATCGGAATCGACCTGGTCCCCCTCGCCTACTCCTTGGGCGCGAGCCTCTTCAATTGGTGGCTGGTTCGCCCCCAGGAGATTCGCTTTCTCGGATTCGGGAACTATCTCACGCTGGCGGCGGACGCCGCCTTCCGGCGCGCAATCTTGGTCACCGGAGTGTTTACCGCAGGCTCGGTACTCGTGGAGCTGCTGGCGGGGTTGGCCCTGGCGCTACTCTTCGCGCAGCCGTTTCCGTTTCTCCGGCCCATTCGAGCGATCCTGCTCCTGCCACTGTTCGTGGTGCCCGTGGTGGGCGCCACCATGTGGCGGCTCATCCTCCACCCGGACATGGGCGTGGTCAACTACTACCTGGGCGTCCTCGGCCTGGGCCAGCCGGCCTGGCTGGGCGAGCCAGCCCTGGCCATGATCGCCATCGTCCTGGTGGATGCCTGGCGCACCATCCCGTTCATGTTCCTCGTCATCCACGCCGGTTTGGAGACTTTACCGGCCGAGCTCTATGAGGCCGCCAGGGTGGACGGGGCGTCGTGGCTTCAGAGCTTCCGGCTCATTACCGTCCCTCTGCTGACGTATATCATGCTGCTCGCGGTCCTCATCCGGGGGATGGATGCCTTCCGCGAGTTTGATATCATCTTCGTCTTGACGGGGGGCGGGCCGGGGACGGCCACGGAAACCATCCAGTTGCTCAACTACCGGATCTTCGGGCTGGGTCATATGGGTATCGCGAACGCGGTGGGGATCGTCACGCTCGCCCTGGTGGCCGCCATGTGCTTCCTCCTGATCCGCGCCATCCTGCGACCGAGGTGAGGCGATGCGCACGCGGCGACTCCTAACCATCCTCGCGCTTCTCCCGGTGCTCGCCTGGACCCTGTTTCCACTCTATTGGATTCTGGCGGCCTCATTCAAGACGGAGCTGAGCCTGTACGCCAAACCGCCGCAGTGGGTCTTCAGCCCCATCCTGGAGAACTACAAGCGCGTGCTCTTCAATATCCCCTTCTTTCAATACCTGGGGAACAGCCTCCTGATTGCGCTGGGCACGACGATCGGCAGCCTGGTGTTGGGCACCCTGGCGGCCTACGGCTTTTCGCGCGTCAAGTTCCGCGGGTCGGAGGTCCTCCGGTTTCTCATATTGGTCACGCGGATGGTGCCGCGGATGACGCTGGTGGTGCCCTACTATTTGCTGATGATGAAGATCGGAATGCTGGATACGTACATCGGGCTGGTGATCGCCTACGTCTCTTTCGCCCTGCCCTTTTCAATTTGGCTCCTCATCGGGTTCTTTGATGACGTGCCGATTGAGGTCGAAGAGGCGGCCATGGTCGACGGCTGCACGCCGCTCGGGACATTGATTCGCGTGGTCATTCCCATTGCGGCGCCCGGGCTGGCCGTCGCTGCCATTTTCGCGTTCTTGGTGTCCTGGAACGAGTTTCTGTTCGCCCTGATCTTGAGCGGCCCCGCCTCGAAGACGCTCCCAGTGGTGATTGCCGGCCTCACAACGGATCTGGGGCCGCTGTATGGGGAGATGAGCGCGGCCGCGGTGATGATCATGCTGCCGAACATCGTGATGACCCTGGTCATGCAGCGCTACGTCGTGCGGGGGCTGACGCTGGGGGCGGTCAAGGGCTGAGCCGTGGCCCAGGCCGCGAAGCCCATGAGGATCGTCCACCCTACGGGAGGAGTCATGGAATCACGGAATATGGCCATCGGGCGGGCACTGTCGTGGGAGCGCACGGCGGATGGCGCCAGGTTTCAGTGTGTCGCGGCGGGTCTCGTGGCCGCAAATGTTGTGGTGACGGCAGTTGCGCCCCACATCTTCCGGATCCGCATCACGCCGGGGGCGGTGCCGCCAGCCAAGGGCTTCAGCTACGTTGTGAACAGGCCCCCTGCTCCTCCTTGCACGATCGAGGACACCGAGAAGCGCGTCGTGGTCGCCACGGAGCGTCTGGCCGTGGTGGTCGACCTCGAGCCGTGGTGCCTCAGCTTCAAGACGCCCGACGGCCGTCTGCTGACGCACGAGATTCCGGGGGACACCAACTTCGGTGGGCATGTCTTGGCCCCGCCGCCCGGCTTTGAGGTGACTGGGCTGCCGCACGATCCGGCCCGGCGGATCTCCGCCGTGGTGGAGACGCTCCTGCTGGACCCCGAAGACCACTTCTACGGTGGGGGGGAGAAGTTCACGCGCCTCGACCACGTGGGCCGGACGATCCGAACCTGGCAGCGGAACCCGTACGGGACCCGCCTGGAGCTGGCGTACAAGAACATGCCGTTCCTGGTGGGCACGCGTGGCTACGGCATCTTCGTCGATGCGCCGACCGCCGTCACCTTCCATCTGGGGAGCCTCTCGAATCGGAGCTACACGATTCATGCGGCCGGCCAGGAGCTGGACTATTACCTGATCGTCGGGACGCCCAAGGAGATCGTGGGGGCCTACACGGATCTCACGGGAAAGCCGGCGGTGCCGCCCGAGTGGGCGTTCGGCCTGTGGGCCTCCAGCGCCTTCATCCAGGCCACCGAGGCTTCGGTGAAGGAGCAGACGACACGCCTGCGCAAGGAGGGCATTCCCTGCGACGTGTACCATTTTGACTGCTTCTGGCAACGCCCGCTGATGTGGTCGGACCTGGAGTGGGACACCTCGCGCTTCCCCGATCCGCCGCGCCTCTTGAGGGAGCTGCGTGCGGAGGGTTTCCACAACTGCCTGTGGGAAAACCCCTACGTGGCCGTCCAGAGCGCCATGTACCAGGAGGGGGCGGCCGAGGGCTACTTCCTGCGGCGGCCGGATGGACGCGTCTACGAGGCACTCCTCTGGAGCCAGCGGTCGGAGCGGGGAATGGGTCTCTGCGCCATCGTGGACCTCACCAATCCCGAGGCGGCGGCCTGGTTCCGGCGGAAGCACGAGGGGCTGCTGGCTCAGGGGGTGGACGCGTTCAAGACCGACTTCGCCGAGGAGATCCCCGAGGACGCCTGTTTCCATAATGGGTTGACCGGGGCCGAGATGCACAATCCGTACGCCCTCCTCTACCAGCAAGAGGTCTTCGAGGTCACCCGGGCACACGCGGGCCGCGCCGTGATCTGGGCGCGCAGCGGCGCCCCGGGCAGCCAGCGTTACCCCGGCCACTGGTCCGGCGACCCGGAGTGCACCTTCGCGGACTTCGCCAGCTCGCTGCGGGGCGGTCTCGCGGCAGCCATGAGCGGATTGGCCCACTGGAGCCAGGACATGGGCGGCTTCTGGGGCACGCCGACGCCGGAATTGTTCGTCCGGTGGTCGCAGTGCGGCTTCTTCTCGGCGCTCAGCCGTTATCATGGCGCGACGGCGCGCGATCCGTGGCTGTTCGGCGAGGAAGCTCTTGGCATCTTCCGGCAGTACGCCAAGCTGCGCAGCCGGTTGGTTCCGTATCTGTACAGCTACGCCTGGGAAGCCGCGGAGTCCGGCATTCCGCTGATGCGGCCGATGGTCTTGGAGTTTCCCGAGGATCCGGCGGGCTACGCCTTCGACCTTCAGTACTGTCTCGGGCGGGAGCTGCTCGTCTCGCCGGTGGTGAATGCAGACGACTGGGTCACGACATATCTCCCTCGGGGGCGCTGGCTGGACTGGTGGAGCGGGGCGATCGTGGAGGGGCCCACGACCGTGCGGCGGCAGGTGCCGCTTCAGGAGATACCGCTGTACCTCAGGGAGAACAGCCTGCTCCCGCTCGGGCCGGTGCGCAGCCACGTCGGCGAGCGGTCCGCCGACCCGCTGACGCTGGAGGTCTTCGTCACGAGCCAGGCGGAGTTCTGCCTGAGATCAGATGCGGGCCAGATCGCCCTGCGGTGCCTGCGGCAGGATCGTCGGATCACGTTCGAGGCCAGTGACGCGCCGTGTACCTATATCCTGCGGCTGCACCAGTGCGACACGCCGAGCAGCGTGCGGGCCGACGGAACGAGGCTCGCGCGCGTTGAGCTCCAAGGGTTGGCGGAGATCGGGGCGGGGTGGACGCTGGACGCCGGCATGGTGGTCGTGAAGGCGCGGGCGCGGCGAATCGAAATCGAGTAGCCACGGACGGCGATCATGCTCCTGCTCGGGTACGACATCGGAAGCTCCTCCATTAAGGCCTCGCTGCTGGACGCCGCCACGGGCCGGCTCGTTGCCGGCGGCTCCTCACCGAAGACCGAGCTGGCCATCCTGGCCAACCAGCCGGGGTGGGCAGAGCAGCACCCAGAGGTCTGGTGGGAACACGTCGGCCTGGCCACCGCAGAGATCCGGACGCAGGTCGGCCCGCGGCTCGCCGATGTGAGGGCCATCGGGATCTCGTACCAGATGCACGGGCTGGTCGTGGTGGAGAAGAATCTGGAGGTGCTCCGTCCGGCCATCATCTGGTGCGACAGTCGGGCCGTGGAAACCGGCGCGCGGGCCTTCGCGGCCCTCGGGCCGGACCGGTGCTTGACGCGGCTGCTCAACTCACCGGGAAACTTCACGGCCTCCAAGCTCGCCTGGGTGAAGGACCAGGAACCGGAGCTCTACCGGCGGATCCACAAGTTCTTGCTGCCCGGAGATTTCATCGCCTGGAAGATGACCGGCGAGGTCTCTACGACGGCGTCGGGCCTCTCTGAGGGCATTCTCTGGGATTTCGTCGACGGGCGCGTCGCGGACGTCGTCCTCGACCACTACGGCATCTCTCGCGATCTCGTCCCACAGCTTGTCGGCACGTTTGCGATACAAGGCCAACTCACCCGGGGCGCCGCAGAGACGCTCGGCCTGCCGGCCGGAATTCCCCTGGCCTACCGAGCCGGGGACCAGCCGAACAACGCTTTCTCCCTGAACGTCCTGCACCCCGGAGAGATCGCCGCGACGGCGGGGACCTCCGGAGTGGTGTACGGGGTGAGCGGGCGGGCCGTCCACGATCCGCGCTCGCGGGTTAACACCTTCCTCCACGTCAACCACGCGCCGGACCGGCCACGATACGGGGTCATCCTGTGCGTGAACGGCACGGGGATCCTGAACAGCTGGCTGAAGAACCAGCTCTGGCCTGCGGCGGGTTCAGCCTATGATGAGATGAATGCCGCCGCGACGGCGGCCCCGGTGGGATCGGCCGGCCTCGCCGTCCTCCCCTTCGGGAACGGGGTCGAGCGGACGTTGGGCAACCGGAACATTGGCGCCTCGGTCCACGGACTTGAGCTCAATATCCACACCCGTGCCCACGTCGCGCGGGCGGTACAGGAGGGGATCGTCTTCGCCTTGAACCACGGGATCGGTGCCCTGCGGGAGATGGGTCTGGAGGTGGTGACCGTCAAGGCCGGCCACGCCAACCTGTTCCTGAGCCCGGTTTTCACCGAAACCTTCGCCACGGTCACAGGGGCGCGCGTGGAGCTCTACCGGACGGACGGTGCGCAGGGAGCGGCGCGTGCTGCGGGGATCGGCGCGGGCATTTACCCCGGCACGAGGGCGGCCTTCGCGGGCCTGGAGGCCGTGCGGGCCGTCGAACCCACGCCTGCGCTGATCCAGCCCTGTCAGGAGGCTTACCGGCGCTGGCTGGGCGTGTTGGAAGCAGAACTGGCCAGGAGCGCGAACGCATAGGGCGCAACCTGGAGGTGCGATCAAACGAACGAGCGGAGGCATCCATGACAAACCACCACACATCCTTCCACGGCGTCTGTCGCTGGACCTTCAACGCGGGGAAGGGCGGTTTCGTACCGGGGAACATTCGACCCGAGTGGGATTGGGACAAGCTGGACACCGCCGGCGTCGTGCGATTGATCAAGAAAGAGATCGCTCCCCGGATGCCCGCGGACGTGCAGCTGGGCTTCGAGGTCCACTACAACTCTGAGGTTGACGAGCGGACCGCGGCGGCAGTCGCGGATGCCCTGGCCGAGTCCCAGATCTATCTGGGGATGATCACACCGGGCGCCCACAGTCACTTCGGGTATGGCGGGATCGCCTCGCTGGACCCGCAGGAGCGGCAGAGCGCCGAAGACTTGGGGCGCAAGACCGTGGACCTCGCCTACGGTCCACTCAGGAAGGCGTGGCACCCCGATCCCGCGCTGGCCCCGACCCTGGTCCTCTGGAACGGTTCCTACGGCTACGATCTGGCCTCCGTCGGCGTCAAACCGATGTACCAGAACTTGAAAGCGAGCGTCGCGGGGCTGTGCCGGCACGAACAGCAGGCTGGCGGCGCGATGTGCGTTGCTCTCGAGCCCAAACCGAACGAGGGTCATCCGGCCATGCTCATTCCGACTGTGGCCAGCGCCATCCTTTTTTGGCGGAAGCTGGAGGAAGAGTTCGGGATTCCGCGACGAGGGAAGGGGGTCAACAAGGAGTTCGGGCACAGTGAAATGATCGGTCTGGACCCCGTCTATGACTCCGTGGAAGAGTTGGACAATGGAGCCATGGTCCACGTGCATCTGAACAGTCAAGGATTGAACGACGGCCTCATCCACGGTGGTCCGGGCAAGTACGACATCGACCACGGAGCCCGGGTGAACGGGTTGAATATCGCCATCGCCGGCCTCCTGCAGGAGTCCGGGTACCGGCGCTGGAAGGGCCATGACATGCAGGTCCGGCCCTACGACGACGTGCGGCAGGGGCTGGACCGGGTCATCCGGTCCATTCTGAGCTGGGAGGCCTGCGAAAAGGCGGCCCGGGAGCTGGACGTCAAGGCCCTGCTGGCATGCCTCGCAGCACGCGAGACAGCCCAGGCCGAGGACCTGATGCGCGCCGCCGTGGTCAGCGCCCAGAAGCACTTCGACCAGATGTACCGAGGTTGATCCCGTCGTTCGCAAACACTCCATCCGGCGGCACCACCTGCCGTTGCACTCCCCGGCCACGCTCCGGAATATACGGCGCGCCGATGTGGACCCGCCGGGATGGAGTGAGACTTAGGACGGACTACGTTGTAATAGGTTGGTACGGAAGCAACTTCCCGCCGGCCCTGACGGTAGACGGTCAATCTGGATGAAAGCATCCATTGCGACAGTACGTTGTCTCCGCACCTCAATTACCACTACAGGATCGGCAGCCGACGGCCGGGGTTTGAGGGGAAGGCGCGGCCGGAGCGATGTTGCGCAGGAGGCGGAGTCTGTGATAAGAGAAGGCAGAGTCCGACCTCGGCCACTTTGTCCATGCCGTTCTTGAGCGCATCGGCCTTCCGGACCATCCGTTACAGGGAGCGTGAGCCGGGGAGATGGGTGCGTGGGGTGGGCCGGGGACTCCCCGGTCGGAGCGGACGCGGCTCCGCCGTCCTCTGCAAGCGTGCGCGGCACGATCGCGAGAAAGGATTCAACCATGAGCGTCCCATCGGATTCCGGCGGGGCACCCGGCCGCCCCGAGCCCCCGGCGCAGCCGGCCATCCTGCGTCCAGGCGAGCTACCCGCGACCGACCGGGGCGGGGGCAACAAGACGATCCCGCTCGTTTCTCCCCGGGTCGGCTCCCAGCAGATGCTCAACGGGATCACCGTCATTGCGCCGGGAAAGGCGATCGGGCTCCACGCGCACAACTGTGAGGAGAGCGTGATCGTCCTCGAAGGGCAGGGGGTAGTGGAGCTGGACGGGGTGGACCATCCCGTCGGCACGTTCGACACGACCTGGGTCCCCGCCGGCGTGCCGCACCGGTTCAAGAACACCTCCGACGCGCAGCCGCTCCGGATCTTCTGGACCTATGCCTCTCCTGGCGCGACCCGCACCCTCATCGCCACCGGGGAGACGCACAGCATCGCGTCCGAGCACGTGAAGTAGCGCCGCCGAGGGTCGGCGCCGGGCGCCGCACTGCGGGATCGCATTTCTCACTCACGACTCGAAGGACGAAGGGAGATATCGCATGGCATCCGAAGGAACCGCGCGCGCATTTCCGGTCAGTCGATTGGAGGTTTTCATCACCAGCGCATTGACGGCGCTCGGACTCGAAGAGCAGGATGCGGCGATCTGCGCGACCCGCATGGTGGAGGCGGATCTGCGCGGCGTGGACACCCACGGCATCTTCCGCCTGCCCCACTATAGCCAGCGGATTCGCGCCAACGGGATCAACCTGCGTCCGACGGTGCGGACCGTCCGCGAGAACGCGGTGACAGCCCTGGTGGACGGGGACAACGCCATGGGCCACGTGGTGATGACCTACGCGACCCAGTTGGCGATCAAGAAGGCCGCGGAGTCCGGTCTGGCGTGGGTGGGGACCCGCAACGGCAATCACGCGGGGGCCGGGGCCGCCTACTCCTCGATGCCGCTGGCCCAGGACATGGTCGGCCTGTACATGACCGTGGCGAACGGCAACCACATGGCCCCGTGGGGCGGGGTCGAGCTGATCCTCGGCACCAATCCGATCTCCTTCGCCATCCCGGCCGGCACGGAGCCGCCCGTCGTCCTGGACATCGCGACGACGGTGACCTCCTACGGCAAGGTGAAGCTGGCGGCCCAGAAGGGGGAGTCGATCCCGGTCGGCTGGATGATCGACCGGTACGGACAGCCCATCACCGATCCCAAACGCTCCTCGGAAGGATTTCTCCTGCCGATCGGGGGCTACAAAGGATACGGCCTGAACGTGGTCATCGGCATGCTGGCCGGCGTGCTCAACGGCGGCGCCTTCGGCCGGGACGTCGTCGACTTCAACAAGGATCTCGGGGCCCGGAACAACAGCGGACACATGATCCTGGCGATGCGGGTGGACAACTTCCAGCCCGTCGAGACCTTCAAGCAGGAGATGGACCGGGTGATCCGGGAGGTCCGGGACTCCAAGCGTATGGAGGGCGTGGACCGGATCTGGCTGCCGGGCGAGATGGAGTACTATC
>Ga0209048_10003177_pt1 | contig 16090 bp, 13 predicted proteins | sample FrelakmetCRP12CR_FD_187146 | JGI IMG/M metagenome (GOLD analysis project Ga0209048, IMG submission 187146) | Freshwater lake sediment microbial communities from the University of Notre Dame, USA, for methane emissions studies - CRP12 CR (SPAdes)... | ecosystem: Environmental > Aquatic >... | reverse complement strand
ATCCTGAAGTTCATTGAACGACGTTTTAAATTGCCAACATTGGCAAGTATCAATCACCAGTTCGATACTTCGACTCCAGGAACTAATAATGACGCGGCCAATGGCAATCCAACAGGCCCCGCAGAGCCTCCGCGTGATGGCTTGAGACAGATCGGCGATTTCTACGAGGTCTTCGATTTCACACAAAACCCGAACTACCATCCGACTCTATCACATACGTGACATAGATGCATCATGGAAGGGTGCCCCTTCCATGATGCATCTATGTCACTCTACTAATCCTTGACGCTCTCCCCTTACGGTGCTATCCTGCAAGCAGCATAATGAGACGCCATCTATCGCGTCTATAGCAGGGTTGTCGAGAGGAACAGACAAACAGTATGGGTATCATCGAAACTCGTATAGAGCGCAACAGCCTCGAATTTCAAGAAAACACACACTATCTCCAACAACTCTTAGATCAGCTTTCTGAACGGGTACAACAGGTTCAACACGGCGGCGGAGAACACGCAATAGCCAGGCATCGCAAACGCAATAAATTACTGGCACGCGAACGTGTTCAGTTACTCTGCGACCCCGACACACCCTTCCTGGAATTGAGTTCACTGGCAGCATGGAACATGTATCATCACGAGGCTCCGTCAGCAGGCATTGTGACGGGTATCGGTCTTGTTGAGGGACAGGAATGCATGATTGTTGCCAACGATGCCACTGTAAAGGGTGGCACCTACTACCCGATGACGGTCAAGAAACACCTGCGTGCTCAAGAAATTGCTGAACAAAACCATTTGCCATGCATTTATCTGGTCGATTCAGGTGGCGCTTTTTTACCTTTGCAGGCTGATGTCTTCCCAGATCGGGATCACTTTGGACGCATCTTCTACAATCAGGCGCGCATGTCTAGCCAGCGCATCCCGCAGATTGCGGCAGTGATGGGTTCATGTACAGCCGGCGGAGCCTATGTTCCTGCTATGAGCGACGAGACGGTGATTGTACAAGGTAATGGCACTATTTTCCTGGGAGGCCCACCCCTCGTTAAAGCGGCAACTGGCGAAGAGGTAAGTGCCGAAGATCTGGGTGGCGCGGATGTTCATTGCCGTATCTCGGGTGTCACCGATCACTACGCAATGAATGACGAACACGCTCTTGCAATCTGCCGCAGCATTGTCTCCAATCTAAATCGGCGGAAATATATCCCCTGGGAGATCACTGCACCCGAACCTCCACGTTACGATCCCAATGAACTCCTTGGAATAATCCCAAAAGATAACCGCAAAAGCTATGACGTACGTGAAATTATTGCGCGTCTAGTCGATGGAAGTCGCTTTCACGAATTTAAGGAGCTTTACGGCACAACGCTGGTATGCGGCTTTGCGCGGCTAATGGGTTATCCAGTCGGGATCATCGCTAATAACGGTATTCTTTTTTCGGAGAGCGCTCTCAAGGCTACCCATTTCATCGAACTCTGTGCTCAACGCCAAACTCCTCTGATCTTCTTACAAAACATTACCGGCTTTATGATAGGTCGTCAGTATGAAAACGGTGGCATTGCTAAAGATGGAGCAAAGATGGTAATGGCTGTCGCCAATGCCCCTGTTCCTCGCTTCACCGTCATTATTGGTGGGTCATTTGGCGCTGGCAATTATGGAATGTGCGGGCGAGCATATTCTCCAAGACAGTTATGGATGTGGCCCAACGCGCGCATCTCGGTCATGGGTGGCGAACAGGCCGCCAGCGTTCTTGTTACTGTTCGCAAGGAGGGACAATCCGTACATGGTAAAAGCATGAGTGAAGAGGATGAGATAGCATTCAAGCAGCCAATTCTGGACAAATATGAAGAAGAGGGCAATCCATATTACAGCACAGCACGTCTCTGGGACGATGGGATTATTGACCCTCGGGATACACGCGCTGTACTCGCGCTGGGTATTGCAGCTTCCTTAAATGCTCCAATGCCCAACACGCCCTTTGGAGTGTTCCGAATGTAAAGGAGTGACAACATGTCGTCATATACTCACATCACTGTTGAAAGAAGCCATCAGGATAAGATTGCCACAATTACCATGCGTAGGCCCGAAGTGCACAACGCATTTAACAAACAGCTTATCCTGGACTTAATGACAGCTTTTACTGATCTGGGCACCGATACACAACTACATGCCGTGGTATTAACAGGTGATGGTCCTTCATTTAGTGCTGGAGCCGATTTGAATATGATGCGAGAATCGGCAGTATATACCCATGAACAAAACCTGGATGACGCGCTGCGTCTGGCTGAACTTTTTGATACTATCAACAACTTTCCTTGTCCCGTAGTTGCACGTGTAAATGGCACAGCTATGGGTGGAGGACTGGGATTGCTCGCTGTTTGTGATATCGTGATCGCAGTCGAAGGTGCACGGCTGACTTTTAGCGAGGTGAAGTTAGGTATTGCGCCAGCGGTTATCTCACCCTACGTGGTACGCAAAATCGGTGAGACACATGCTCGTGTTTTGTTTGTGACAGGTGAACGTTTCACTTCAATCCACGCTCAAAAGATTGGCCTTGTGCATATCGTCACGAAACCTGAAGACCTCGACGCGACCGTCAGTAAAACTGTGAGAGAGTTACTCATAGGCGCACCACAAGCCATTCGTGCTTGCAAAGCCCTTGCATTGAAAGTAGGTCAAATGGATCGTGATTCGGCTCGCACTTATACCGCCGAAACTATTGCCACGCTACGAGTAAGCTCAGAAGCACAGGAAAGATTGCGCGCCTTTCTGGAGAAAAAATAAATACCGAAGTTAAAACTTATCAATCTGGACATAATAGATTTAGAAATATAGGGGCATCCCTTGCGGATGCCGGTTTCCACAGCAGGTACCGTACATGTTCAAAAAAGTCTTAATAGCCAATCGGGGAGAAATAGCCATCCGTATTATGGCAACCTGCTGTGAGATGGGCATACGTACCGTGGCTATTTACTCAGCCGCCGATTGCAAAGCACGACATGTACGAGAAGCTGACGAAGCATTTTACATCGGCCCTGCGCCTGCTGCTCAAAGCTATTTACGTATAGACTCTATCCTTGACGTAGCCAGGCAGAGCGGAGCAGAGGCTATTCACCCTGGGTATGGCTTCCTTTCCGAAAATGTACTTTTTGTTGAGGAGTGTAAAAAAGCTGGAATTGTCTTCATTGGCCCTCCAGCATCAGCGATGCGACGTATGGGATCAAAGATAGCCGCCAAGCAATTGGCCCATTCTGTTGGAGCACCGACTATCCCCGGTTATGATGGCAAAAACCAGGATGATACTACGCTCATCACTGAAGCGCAGCGCATCGGTTTCCCTCTACTGATCAAAGCCTCTGCAGGTGGTGGTGGCAAAGGAATGCGTATAGTTTATGCCATCAACGATTTCGAAGAACATCTCGCAAGTGCACGGCGTGAAGCATTAGCCTCCTTTGGAGATGCGACTGTCTTTCTCGAACGCTTGCTTCAAAAGCCACGACATATTGAAATTCAGGTACTTGGTGACACATTTGGCAACCTCATTCATCTCGGCGAACGTGAATGTTCTATCCAGCGACGCCATCAGAAAATAGTCGAAGAGAGTCCTTCAGTCGCCTTAACCCCGGCTCTACGAGAAGAAATGGGTGCAACAGCAGTACGTATCGCCAGAGCCGCCGGATATGTGAATGCTGGTACGCTTGAATTTTTGCTCGATACGAATCACCATTTCTACTTTCTTGAGATGAACACGCGCTTGCAAGTAGAACATGCTGTTACTGAACTCGTCACTGGATTTGATCTGGTACGACACCAACTACAAATTGCTGCAGAACAACCGCTCAACTTAACCCAGGAACAAATCAGCACTCGTGGGCATGCAATCGAAGTAAGACTGTATGCTGAAGATCCCGAAACGAACTTTTTACCCTCTACTGGTACAGTATCATGCTTTATCAAGCCTGAGGGTCCTGGTATACGCATCGATAGCGGCATTGAGAGCAACGACGAAATCAGCCAGTTTTACGATCCAATGATAGCTAAACTCATTGTTTATGGCGAGGACCGCCCGACAGCAATTGAGCGCTTACAAGCTGCTCTTAAACAACAAGCAATCCTTGGTGTTAAGACGAATGCTCAGTTGCTACTTGCAATTGCAGGGCACCCTGCATTTCAAGCAGGGCTTACCTTTACGAACTTCCTTGAAGAATATGGTTTGCTTGATGGTGAGCCAGCAAAACAAGCTAAGACTAATCTGGAACTAGAACCTTCAGATCAGCAAAACTTGTATCACGCATTAATAGCTGCAGCCATGTCTGATATGGCGAGGCTTAATGAAAATAGGTCTCTAAGAGATGGCCATATTCCTTCAAATCCATGGCTAATGCTTGGTCCATGGCGTATGATCGGCGAAACAAGAATCACCAGCTATACTCATCAAAGTGAAAAATACCGGGTCGCTCTTTCACCATCCAATGAAATAGCAGGAATGTGGCTTGTACAGGTTGATTCTCAACCCGCAGAAACTATCTCTAGTATTTTGGGCAATAATGATTTTATTCTGTTACGCATTGGATCAAGCCAGGTACATGCATACGTACATTCATCCGAGGGTGAGGCACAGGTTATGTACGAGGGTCGTACATATCTTTTTGAAAGACGCCGACCGCCAAATGTAGATATAGCAAGTCATGGTGGAAAAAAAGCTCACTCGCAAAAAGTGCTCACTGCTCCAATGGCAGGCACCATCATAAAAGTGCAGGTTCGAAATGGTGAAAAGGTTCAGCATCGACAGGTGCTGGTTATCCTGAGCGCTATGAAGATGGAACATTCAATAATTGCACCCTATGATGGCAAAGTACTAAGAGTGCATTACCATGAAGGCGAAGTCGTCAAAGGCGGCGCTGTCATCATTGAAATGGAATAATTCAGAAAGGACTATCCCCTTATGCAGGTAGGTTTTATTGGCATCGGAGTCATGGGACGTCCCATGACGCTTAACTTGCTCAAAGCTGAGCACCACGTTACTATTTATGCTCGTCATCCAGAAAAGTCAGATGTACAGGAGGTAATCAGCTCCGGCGCTAAATTAGCTCCATCTCCTCGAGCCGTCGCAATGGCTTCTGATATAGTAATAACCATGCTACCTAACTCTCCACAGGTAAAAGAAGTTGTAGCTGGGCCGCACGGTTTACTTGAAGGCGCTCGTAAAGGACTCATCATCGTTGACATGAGCACTATAGCGCCGTCAGTTAGCCGCAAACTAGCACAGGAGAAGATACTCTAAACCCTTGCACCAAACGTGAACGGACCCATCGAGTGCAACGACCTGTTGTTCAAATGCCTCCAAGTTTCGTACCCTTTCTCGCTTCTTGAGTAGAAGACTGCTTACTTAATGCGGTCGAGCCAAGCTAGAACGGTTGTCAAGCAGCTATGAAGAGGCTGTGCAGTATCTACTACAAGATGGGGGTGAGTAATCGGGTAGTGGTGTTCCTGAAACTGGGACTGGCGCAGGAGCCGTTGGTAGGCATCCCAATCCGTTTGATGATGTAATGGAAGCTGATGAGTTTTACGATCATTGATTCGTTGTTGCCAAAGTGACTCATTGGAACAGGTACATTCCACAATAGCAAGCAATGCCTGCGCTTGTGTGGCGGCGGACTGCGCACGTTCATAGGAGATTTTTCCCGTCAGCGGGCTATCACAGATCACGTTGAGACCCTGCAAAAGCTGGCGACGAGCGATATTGTACATGATTTCATAGGCAAGCGGACCGGCAGCTTGCACGTGGCTATCCAGGAGATCCTTGACATCGTCTTTGTCGATCAAAGGCCAGCCAAGCTCTTTGCTGAGAGCACGAGCAAGCGTGCTTTTCCCGCTACCAGCCAAGCCTTTCATCGCGATCAACCACCGAGGCATCTATCTTTCTCCTCGTTCTCTTAAAACAATTTGGGAGTGTGTAGCTTATATCCCTTCTTCCCGCTTCCCTCTTCTTTTGCTAGTTTTGCGTCTTTGAATAAAATCGTCAAGGTCTTTACGAGAGATGCGGTAACCTCTACCTGTATCGAAAGCATCAAGTTCTCCCTCACGTATCCATTGCCTCACCGTTTCGGGATGAACACGTAACTCTTCAGCGACCTCTTCGACAGTTAATTGTTTCTCTGCCATGCATAAGCCTCCCGATAGTTTTGCTTATTGTATCATGCCTGCTGTTTTCCGTACAAGATTGTAATTAATTGTATATATATTGACCAAACTGATAGAAATTGAGTATAATAGAAAAAGACTGTGTTATATATCTCTTTCAAGAGAATAGAAAGCGAGATATGACTGATGACTACCCAGATGAGACAACTATTCTCTCCCGTTTCCGATTACCCATTCGTTACCATTACTGACCCAGTCGTTCAGAATGGCTATGAAGAAGCCTGATTGCTGTATGCAGGTGTTGCTCGTTAGTAGCAAATTTTTTCTCAAAACGAAGGAGTTGTAGATGGGTATCTTTCCTCCAAAACGAGAGAGAGTTTTTGGTGTCCCGTTATCCAGCCTAGAGGTTGGGCAAAGGACAGAGGCCTTCATCGTTCATTGTCTTATGGAGTGTGGATACACCGTCCTCACCCCTGTCGGAGTGCAACGCTATGACCTGGTGATCGAGGATGCGAACGGGCAGTTCTGGCGCATTCAATGCAAGACTGGAAGGCCGCGCAACGGGACAATAGAGTTCAACACGAGGAATAGTAGTATACCTGGCGCTAAGAAGGTACAGAGAAATTATCGAGGAGACACTGACTACTTCGCGGTCTACTCGAGAGAAACGGGGAAAGTATACCTTATTCCTGTAGGAGATGTTGGAACGAGCCTCGGGTACCTGCGCGTTGAACCTGTCAAAAACCACCTACAGAAAGGGGTGCGTTGGGCAAAGGATTATGAACTCTAAAGCGAGTTGATGCAACAGTACCTCCTACGTGCTGCGAGCAATGAGCAAGAACATCGTTCATGTCTGGCCAATGGACTATCACATCAACCTTCGTAGTACTAGTCAAAATCGGGCAGATGGTGTTATGCTCCATGCTGGATAGACTGAATTTTTGGGAAAGGATATTTCAATGCAGATCGGATTTATCGGTATCGGCACCATGGGACGCCCCATGACGCTCAACCTGCTTAAAGCGGGGCACCATGTCACCGTCTACGCTCGCCACCCTGACAAGCCGGAGGTGCAGGAGGTTCTGATGGCCGGAGCTAAGCTAGCACCGTCCCCGCGGGCCGTAGCGATGGCCTCCAATATCGTGATTACCATGCTGCCCAATTCGCCTCAGGTTGAAGAGGTTTTGACCGGCCCGCAGGGCGTCCTTGAGGGTGCCCGAAATGGGCTGATCATCATCGATATGAGTACCATCGCTCCTAGTGTGAGTCGTAAGCTCGCACAGGCTGCTATCAGCCATGGAGCGAACTTGATGGATGCACCTGTAAGCGGTGGCTCACAGGGAGCCGTCAATGGCACGTTGACCATCATGATAGGCGGTGAACGTGAAATTTTTGAACAGGCACGGCCAGTTTTGGAGGCTATGGGCAAAAAGGAGAACATTTTCCACGTCGGACCGAATGGAGCGGGTGAAATTATCAAGCTTGTGAACAATGTGCTATGTGGCGCAATTGCTGCAGCCATATCAGAGTCATTTGTGCTTGGCGTCAAAGCGGGCGCGGATGTTGATACAATGGCAAAGATCATAGGTGTCAGCACAGGAGCAAGCTGGCAACTTGCAAACCAGTTCCCCTTACGCGCCTTCAACGGCAGTTTTCAACCAGGTTTTATGACCGATCTACTGCATAAAGATCTGGGCCTTGCCCTCGATCTCGCCGCTGAAAACACCGTGCCAGCGGCAATGACTGCTCTTACACGTCAGATGTACGAAATGGCTCGGGCAGAAGGATTTGGACGAGATGACTATACATCCCTCATGAAAGTGCTAGAACAGATGGCAGGGGTTGAAGTAAGAAGCAAATAAAAAGCTCACATCGACACCTGTAGGGGCGATCTTCATGATCGCCCGTGGGTTGGGAGAAGCTCACTGTCCCAAGGAATAGATCATTCCATGAGAAACCGCCATACCTAACACAAGCACAGCAGCAAGCCCGAAGTAAGCCAGGCCCAGTACAATACGCTCAGCTATCGGAACATCATAATAAGCCCTGGCTTCCGGCGTATTTGGCACAGAGCGTCTTGTCCAGAGCTGAGAAGCGGCCAGAATAACAAACAAAAGCAAGAAGAGTGAGTGATTGCCGTTGATCCATGACCAGATCTGGAATGCAACGAGTCCTATAAATCCAATAATCCATATGCGCCGATCGATCGCTCCTAAAACTCGACCACCATCAAATGGAACAATAGGTATCAAGTTAAACAGATTAATGAAAAAGCCAAAGTATGCTAGTGGTGCCCAAACTGTATCTGGGTTTTCGCGTGCTAGGGCTAAACAGACCATAGCTGCAATAGCGCCTGCAATGGGTCCAGCTATACCAACCTCTGCCTCATCTTTAGCATTTTTGGGCATCTGTTTCATGATGACTGCTGCACCTAGTAATGGAATAAAAATCATACCCCCAATGGGTATACCTTTCAGTTTCATCACAACGGCATGCCCCATCTCATGCACAAAGAGCAACGCTACTAATCCTACTGCAAACTGCCAGCCAAAGATCAGAGAGTAAACAATAACCGAGAACAGGGCAGAGAAACCTAACCAACCAAATTTTAGCAAAGGTGCCAGTAAAGGGAATTTCAGAAGTAATGCGCTTAGCACAGCTCCAAGACCACCAAGGCCCGCAAGCCCTTTGCGTTTGCCACCGCCTTCTGTGGTATCACGCTTTGCAGCCTCTCGTTGTTCAGCGCCTATATCTTCCGTATAGCCATCTATACTTTCTGGACCGGTATAGGGTGTCATTAGCTGGGCTTCATTATCCAACTTATCAGAAGGTAACTCATGAGTATAGTCGGAATACACTGTAGATGGATCCAGGGATTGCACAGGTTGAGCAGAGCGAGGCGCCTTAGCTGTATCGCTCTGGTAAAAGGCCGGATTAGAATAATCTATAGTATGCGAAGTTTGATCATAATATTCAGAAAAATCATCTTTGGGATTCCAGGACATTCATGCCTCAATTCCATCTATTCCTTCACGATATCCATCAACATATATCTTACCATATACTACGAATAACAGAGACTGTGGTTGTGTTATTCCGTTGTGGAATCAATAAGTTGGCGCCAAAAAGTATTATTGGCCGGAATTGAGGGTTAAGGTTGCTATGAATTGTCCTTGCTGAAATGCAGTTATTGCTCCCACTTCCCCTGGGACCGGGTCAATCTGCCCATCACCATTCACATCGACACCATGAAATGCAGAATCCGCAAGTCTCACGATCTCTTCTACTTTTGCTACATCAGTGGGATGAGTGCGCAGGAGGATTGCATCCTGGTCAATCGTCGTCAACCACCCGTTGATATTTGAGAGAGATACATCCATGAGTGCTGTATGAACATGCATAGCATTTGTAGCATCGGGTTGGCTGATTGCAAAACCTGCATGTTCTGTTGAGCCAGTCAAATAGCCATCTTTGCCTTGCAAGCCAAAACCATCTCCAGTTGTCGTCCACATTTGGAGTGTGCATGACTCATCGAGCTGTTTGTAGTTTGAGCCGTGCTTCCCTTCGATAATATCTAGCATACTTTGAGCTTCACATCTTATTGCGGCTGTATTCTGATTAGCTGCTTCGTTCTGCAAAACAGCAGCCTGGATATCCAATAAGTGAGTCTGCTCCAAAACACCTACCAGTAATCCAATTTTGCCCGGTGTCTGGGGATAGTCGATGAGCAAATGCCCGACATGCGCAAATGATTTTATAGGGAATGTGCCTGTAAGGATCACTTTACCAGCAGGTGCTACAACCGTTCCCTGTTCCAGAGTGATCTCAATTTTATCTCCAGGAAAGAGCAGGTTGTCGTTCGATCCTAGATAGGTTAGTGATCCCGTATGGTTATTCATCTTCAATGTACCAAGGGTCATGACTGCCTCTGTATCCTGGTTGATGAGCCAGACAGCATATTCTGAACCAGTAGGAAGGGTATCAAGGTCATGAACAACAATATTGAGAGCATCTCTGTTCGCACCTGGTCCATTCTGGTTTGTAAAAAACGCCACTTGCCCTTTAGCACTCGACATTGCACTACTTCTTTGTGAGAGCAGCACACCCCCGATTAGACCACTGGCGATCACCAGTAATAGTATCAATCCCACAATCAGTACAATATTCGAAACCCTTCTTCGCTGAAATCGACGCATCAAGTCAGGTCGTGGACCAGGACCAACGGAATCATCATCAGTAAAGCCATGCAATGAAAGGAAGAATATCGGGATGTTGCAAAGTTGCAATCTGGCTTGCTTGATATTGAAAACGTTCAAGATATAATTCGTGTCCTTTTGATGATTGGTTCGCGGGCCCAATCAAAAAACGCAGTTGATAGTCAGTTGAGCTCGCATTAGTACGAGCAAGAAATACAGGACCCCAATTACTTTGCTCAATAAACTGTTCTAAACGGTAATTCCCCAGAGACGTCCCGATCCATTTCTCAAAAGTAGTGTTCTTTAGCATACTAGATCATCCTTTTTGGCACCTTTTTTGACGATTCCCGCTATGTAAAACGTTTGCAAATCCCTTATGTATGAGGCTAGTACTTTATGTCTTGCTCCATTCAACGAATAACTTTCACAATTCAGCAGGGATTGCAAGGGTCTCGCGGGTCATTTACAATCCCTGCTGAATTGTTGCTTTTGATTATCGTATTCTTACTGACTTAGAGCGTAATGTTGAATATTGTACTCAGCAGTAACAGCACAACTAAAATAGTAATCACAATAACCGTCGCCCAGGCAATAATGTTGAAGCCAAGTTTGTTCACATAACGACCCATCAAGCGACGATTGTTAATCAGCAAGATAATAAAAACCAGCAGTATAGGCAGCATGGCCGCATTCAAACTTTGCAGTACAATGAGCACCTGGATAATTGGAAGACCTGGTATCAATGCCACCAAAACGCCCAGTATAATCAGGCCAGTAAAAATGCTCTGAAAGACTGGAGCTTCTTTGAAACTTCGTGAAACTCCACGCTCGAAGCCGAATGCTTCACTTATCGCATAAGAAGTAGAAAGTGGTAAGACCGCTGCTGCCAATAGCGAAGCCCCAAAGAGGCCTATGCCGAAGAGCAGTGAAGCGTAATTTCCAGCAAACGACTGCAGTGCTAACGCTGCGTCAAGAGCCGAATTGACCGGATGATCAGGATAGAGAGTAGCTCCTGTTGTTATAACCACGAAGGCAGCGATAATCATGGCGAAAACTGTGCCACTATAAATATCTAGTCGCTCGTACTTATAATCACTCGTGCGGATACCTTTATCAGCAACAGAAGATTGGACAAAAAACTGCATGTAGGGGCTGATTGTCGTTCCAACAAGCGCAACAGCCGTCAACAAATAGCCGCTACTTGTACTCAGACTTGGAAGTATAAGCTCTCGACCGACAGTATGCCAATCGGGATGAGCGGCGAAAGCAGCCGGGATATACGCAAGAAAGCCCAAAGACATGATCAGAAAGACCTTCTCAACACGCCGGTAGGAACCCTTAATTACAAGCCACCACAATATCAAGCCTGCAAGAGGAACAATAATGTAGATTAAGGGAGTTTGAGGATTGTTAGCTAATACCTGAACGGCAGCGGCGATACCGATAAATTCAGAAACGGTCACGCCAGTATTAGCGATCAGTAGGGCAAGCATTGCAAGAGCCGTCCAACGCACACCAAATTGCTCGCGGATAAGATCTGCCAGCCCTTTTCCTGTTACAGTCCCCATACGTGCGCACATTTCTTGTACAATTGCAAGGCAAAAGCCCGAAATAGCAAGTGCCCACAGAAGACTATATTGATAACTGGCTCCTGCCTGAGAAAATGTAGCAATGCCTCCAGCATCATTGCCCGCGTTCGCTGCGATCAATCCTGGCCCTACTATTGCAAATAGCTTGAATAATGAAGAAGATCGGCTCAGACGAAAACGCGACCGCGCCTGCTTTTTTTTGCGTTCAGCGCGGTCTTTAATCTGGGGATCTTGTGCTTTCTCGTTCGGAGTATCCATGAGGAGCACACCCAGGAAAGAAGAGATGCGTAACTATTCTTACCTGCTTTTCCTTTCTTCCGTCCTTGCAGCAGATAATATCACGCTCGCCCATATGGCGCAAGAGCATCTCAACATATAGCTCCGAACTATTGACCTTTCTTTCTCCCTTCCAAATGCAATCGCAACAGATTGAGCGTTGCCAAAACAGCAAAACGCTTATTGTCATCGCGACTTGCACGCCAACCTGGCCCCATACCTGTAACTACACCATCTGGCCCCTCAATGGCTATATGAACTGTTCCGGCAGCCTTACCTTCTTGCTTTTCTGGACCAACAACACCAGTAATGCCTGTTCCGTAATCTGCTCCTAACCGCTCCCGTACTGCATGCGCCATAGCTCGAGCTGTTTCTTCACTAATAACTCCATATTGATTGATAATCTCTCGTGGCACACCCATTTGCACGCTTAGCTCTGGATTGTATGAGATAATCGCCCCTTTGAAATACTGATCACTACTGGGATTATCCGTAATTGTACTTGATAATAACCCTCCTGTAATTGAATCCATTACCGCCAACCACTTATTGCGTGATGAGAGCTGATTACCTGTTACACTTTGCAATGTTTCTCTGTCTACTCCGAAAATATAATGTCCAAGAATCTGCCGTGTTCGCGTCTCCATTTCTGCGACCTGCTGCTCTGCTTGCTCGCGAGTCTCAGCCTTGGCCGTAATGCGTACATCAATCCCGTCAGACTTTGCATACGTTGCTACTGTAGGATTGTTGCTATGAATTACCGATCCCAATCGCTCCTCAACAGCGGACTCTCCCAACCCCCATACACGGAGGATACGTGTGAAAATCAGACCACCTGTGAAAGAAGCGAGCCTTGGGATCACCTCATTTTCCCACATATAGTACATTTCACGTGGTACTCCAGGCATTGCCACGATAATGTGCCCGTCCTTTTCAACCCACCAACCAGGTGCAGTTCCGCGCGGGTTGCGTAACACCCGAGCCGAAGGAATCAACGTCGCCTGTTTAATATTGCGCTCTGGCATCACACTACTGCGCGCAGCAAACATAGCACGTAACTCTGCTTCTAGCTCTGGGTCCACCTGCATTGTTTCGCCCAACATCGCGCTAATTGATTCACGCGCAAGATCATCCTCAGTTGGCCCTAAACCACCAGTGATAATAACCATGTCAGAACGCTCCCACGCTCGTCTCAAAGTCTCAACAATCCGTACCTGATTATCACCCACTTCCGAAACAAAATAGAGATCAATTCCAAGAGACGCCAGACCCTGAGCAAGGTACGTCGCATTAGTATCCGTTATATGACCCAACAACAATTCTGTACCACATGAGATTATTTCAGCACGCATGCATCCTCCAGTTTACAGCTAACAACACCTATTTCATTTGAGTAGTCATATCATATCACCCACATCACAACAGAATCCCTTTTCTACCTCACAAAACTGCAATCAATATATTGTGTCCAAAATCATAACCATATCAATATGTTGTGCCAAAACCCTTGAAAATCACGTTTTTTACAAGTATACTATATTGCGGTGGCCAAAACAACTAAACCTATTTGAAAACAAGCACAACCTACCGTGCTCGTGATAAGGCCAATGCAAGGAAGGAATACATAGTCATGTTGGAACAAGAGAAACCAGACACAACGACTCAGCAGCCCACCGACTCGCTAAAAATGACGCATTTAGAAGGCATTCGCCAAAAAGTCTTCATGGATAGATATTCCCTCAAAGACCCTGGTGGCCAACCCCTGGAGTTCTATCCCGAACAACTCTGGGCTAGAGTTGCGCGCGGCATTGCCTCCGTAGAAGAAACTGAAGAGCTACGTGAATATTGGGAAAAGCGCTTCTATGAGACCCTTACCAACTTCCAGTTTGTGCCAGGAGGTCGCATCCTTGCAGGTGCAGGATCAGGACACCAGGTAACATTTTATAATTGCTACGTTATACCTAGCCCTGAAGATAGTCGCCAGGGAATCCTCGACAACTTGAAAACCATGACTGAAATTATGGCACGCGGTGGCGGAGTTGGCATTAATCTCTCTAGTTTGCGGCCACGAGGTTCTTATATCAAAACCGTTAATGGTACAGCTTCAGGACCATGTTCCTGGGCGCAACTCTATTCAGTTGCCACTGGTGACGTAATCCAGCAGGGCGGAAGCAGGCGCGGAGCTTTAATGATCATGCTTGACGATGATCACCCCGACATCGAGGAATTCATCACAGTCAAACGCACCGAGGGTAAGATCGAACACGCCAATCTCTCCGTCTGTATCTCCGATAAATTCATGCAAGCCGTCAAGGATGATACTGACTGGGATCTCATCTGGCAGGGAGAAGTCAAAAAAACCATCCGCGCTCGCTCCCTCTGGGACCTTATCTGCACGTCGGCCTGGGAATCAGCAGAACCCGGTATGGTGTTCATGGATCGCTATAACAAACTCTCCAACACCTGGTACTACGAGGATATACGGTGTGTAAATCCCTGTGTTACAGGCGATACTCTTGTTTCTACTGAGCATGGATACATACACGCGCGTGACTTGCAGATAGGCATGAAAATTCGTACGCCAGCCGGATTGAAGCCCATCGAGAAGATGTATAACAATGGCCTTCAGCGCATCTTTCGCGTGAACTTTTCTGATGGCGGCTATCTAGAAGGTACTGCCGACCACAAGCTGAAGGCCGTACGCGGCAAAAAGTATCAGTGGGTACCAGTTGCTGAGTTGACTGAAGGTGATAAGGTTCTGGTTATACCCAATGAAACATTTGGGGTACGCCAGAGCCTTCCAAATGAAGCGCTGGAGTATATTACTAAACGAGAACTCAACGCTGCCAACTACTATGATCGCAGACTTGGTCTGATCGTTGGTGCTGTGCTAGGCGACGGCACACTCAGTGTAGTGCAAGCTCGGAACAGCCACTCTAATCAATGCAAGGTAGCCTTTGGCGCACATGAAGATGGCTGGTATGATACATTCACGAATTTGATGACTGATATGAACATCCACACGCACCGCACGCTCGTTGAAAAAGAGTTTGTTGGTGAAGGAGGTGTTGCTGTCAAGCATGCATCCGTGCGGCTAGAATGCTACAAATTGGCATCTTTGCTCGTGCGCATTGGTATGATACCCAATATTAAGGCATCGCAAAAGACCATTCCTGCTGCTTTCATGCGTATGGAAAAAGATTTCCTGGCTGGAATCCTCGATGGCCTCTTTTCGACGGACGGCAGCGTGCTCATGAAACAGGACAACCCTATGCTGCGCTTTCATACGTCATCATATGAATTGGCGCAGCAGGTACGTTTGATTCTGCTTCAGTTTGGTATTCACGGACGCATCTATCGCGCAAACCGCGATGAGGATCTAATGTACGATGGTCGCTCGATGTATGGCACGGGTGAAAAGTACGATATCGTCGTCATGAACGAGGGCATTGGGCGCTTTTACACAGAGATTGGTCTGAGTCATCCAGAGAAAGCAGCACGCCTGAAAGAGGTCGCTGAAGATTGGCACTGCATTGGCGGTACATGGACAGCATCGGTCGTCTCGGTTCAGGATACCGAGCGCGAAGAAGAGGTCTATGACCTCTACGAACCGGACACGCTCACATGGATCACGAATGGGTACTGCTCGTTTGACTGCGGTGAGCAAGGCCTGCCACCATGGGGCGTTTGTAACCTCGGAGCGCTCAACCTCTCTGCCTTCGTAGAAGACGGCAAGATGGACTGGGAGCGACTCGCCGAGAAGAGCAAAGTAGCCATGCGCTTCCTGGACAACGTAGTCGATGCCAACGAGTACTTCATTGAAGAAAACCGTGAGGCTCAGCTAAGTACGCGCCGCACCGGACTGGGCACAATGGGCCTGGCAGATGCGCTCATC
>Ga0209048_10003176_pt1 | contig 16093 bp, 18 predicted proteins | sample FrelakmetCRP12CR_FD_187146 | JGI IMG/M metagenome (GOLD analysis project Ga0209048, IMG submission 187146) | Freshwater lake sediment microbial communities from the University of Notre Dame, USA, for methane emissions studies - CRP12 CR (SPAdes)... | ecosystem: Environmental > Aquatic >... | reverse complement strand
GGACCTGGCTTTGTTCGGCCTCGGGCGAGACGCGGAATTTCTTGCGGAACTCGCTCGGCAAGGGCGTGCGCTTATCCCTGGCAACTCCGGCGGGGACAACCGGTGATTCTTGCTTTTGCAGCGGCGACTCGCTGACGGTTGGCCCGCTATCCAGTGCGCTCGCTTCCGGATGGGAAGCTACCCGGGAAGGCCGGCTGGCCCATTTGGCCAGGAGCTCGCCCAACCCCAGACCTACCACCAGCCCAAAGGCCAGCAGGACCGCCAGGATCAAAATACGCCAGAACGGGGCAGATAACCCCACCGGGCTTAAAACCATACTCAGGAGCTCTTGCAACCCCCAGCCAACCCGCCCGCCATCCAGCCCTGCCTCGGCTCGCTGCAAGGAAGCCCCCCAGGCCACCGATAACAACGCCATGCTGGCAAAGGCGGTCAATTCCAGCGCAAGAATATGCCCCCAGCGGATCTTGCCCTGGTCCCTGGCATGCCGCCGCTGCAACATCCACAGCCCTAGAACTCCTGCCGCCAGTACCAGCCACAAACTGCCCCAACCAAACCAGAGCTTCAGGTTGAGTGTCAGCCAGGACAGCCCGCCCCTGGATAAGCCGGGCATCAGCAAGGCCAGCAAAACCATCAGCGCCAGGGCCAGGGCAGTCACTCCCCCGACATCCCAGCCAAAGCGCTCGAAGCGCGCCCACATGCGCACGGTTTTATCAAACAGCGTGTCGCGCAGGATCGGCTCCGGCAGCGGCTTTTTGGCGCCAGAAGACCCGGTCTGAGCTTTCTGCGGCTTAGACGGTGGGCTTGCTTTGGTTGTAGGGGGTGTTTTCGACGCAGCCGCGCCCTTAGCGGCTGGCTGAGGCTTCGTCGAGCGAGGGGAGGGCGGCGTCCTGGTCATCCGACTTCTAACTGCTCACCTTCTGTCCCGATGGGACCGAAAACCTTCAAATAAAACTGCTGGCGCGACAGACCGGAGCGGTCACGTAGGTCGTAAAGCTCGGGGCGGGTCGTATCCGTCTCAAAAGGCCATACGGCGTCCATCCGGCTATACACTGCCCCGCTCACGCCCAGCAGGGCGTCCTTAATCCGGCGGCTTTGGCCGAACAGGACCGGCTCGGGCAGCTCCTGCAAGCTGAAGTAGCGCGCTTCCAGCACTTCGGCAGGAGGGATGTGCAGCGCGCCGCCCACCGGCCTGGCTGCGAAGACCACAGCGTGAGCGCCCTCGGCATGCCAGTTGGGCCAGGAGTACAGCCCAACCAGGCGGGTCAAACGCACTTCCAACCCGGTCTCTTCGCGGGCTTCACGAACGGCGGCCTGGGCGATGCTCTCGCCCGGATCGACTGCTCCACCCGGCAAACACCACACTTCGAAGTCCTCGCGCCGGGTTAACAGGACCCGGTCGTTTTCAAAGATGGCAATATTGACGCCCAGAGACGGCATAGGTCAACCTCGGAAATTGGGGATTGAAGATTGAGGATTGGAAATCATTCACCACTACTTACTCACCAGTCACAAATCAACAATCAACAATCCCTAATCATTGGTTTTCACTCCTGGACGCAATCACGATCCCAGCCAGGATAAGTATAGCACCAAAAATCTTCATCATGGTTGGGGTCTCGTTCAAGAAGAAATAGGCCAGGATGGTGGAACCCACCGGCTCACCCAGTGTGGAAATGGAAACGACCGCGGCCGGCAGGTAGCGCAGCGCCCAATTGTAGCTGGAATGGCCGATCAGCTGCGGTATTAAAGCCAGCAGGACGAACCACAGGTAGGCCGGCGGTGGGTATCCCAGGAGCGGCTGCCGCGCAAGGATGGTGAAAAAGATCAGCATCACCGCCGCCATGCCATACACCACGAAGATATAGCTGATCAGCGAGACTTTCACCCGCAAGCGCCGCCCGATCATCAGGTAAGCCGCCGCCATCAGCGCCCCGGTCAGAGCCAGCATATCCCCCAGGAAAGCCCTGCCTCTCACCAGGTCATGGAAAGACGGGCAGGCCAGGCCGCCAGACCGCCAGGCGCACACATCGCTCAGGCCAATGATGATCCCGCCGACCAGCGCCAGCCCCAACCCTGCCAGCACCCGGCGGGAAGGTGTCTCTTTCAGCACGACCGGGGAGAGCAGGGCCACCCAAAGCGGAGTAGTCGAAACCAGCACCACCGAGCTGGCCACCGTGGTGAACTCCAGCGATGTTATCCAGGTGGCGAAGTGCAGGGACAAGAAGAAACCCGAGAGCAGCGCCAGCTGCAAATCCCTCCGGCGCAGGGCGCGCAGCTCAGGCCGGTACCGCCAGATCACCAGCGGCGACAGGAAGAGCGTGGCTAACGCCAGGCGGTAGGCGGCGATCACCAGGGATGGCGCATAGGCCAGGGCGTAGCGGATGAAGATCGAAGCCGTGGAGACGGCCAGGATGCCTATCCCCAGGCCGAACGCCGGGCGGATGGGAGCAGAAGGCTGCGACGAATGGTTCATGAATCGATTTTCGGATGTGCAACTTGACAAAGGACAAAGTGAAGGCTACAATCACTTTTACCTGGTCAGCGGCGAACCCCCCAATCGTAGTGTATAACCCCGCCAGGCGTCAAGACCAAATCTCGATCTTTTGAAACAGGTACCCCGTCGGGTACGGTACCCAGTAGGGTACGGTACCCATTAGGGTACGGTACCCATTAGGGTACTCAATATTTTTTATCTTTTTGACGTGGAGGATTTCCCAATGACGCATATTATTACCAGCCTGTGCTTACGTGACTCTGGATGCGTGGATGTCTGCCCGGTGGAGTGCATTGTGCCTGGCAAGCCGCAGGAAGAATGGCCCTGGTTTTACATCGACCCGGACACCTGCATCGACTGTGGGGCATGCATCCCCGAATGCCCGTTTGAAGCGATCTTCCCCGAGGACGAAGTGCCTTCGGCCTATAAAGCCAAGGGCGGCGAATATATCGCCCGGGTAGGCCTGACCGGGCATTACGAGGGCACCAACCACCACGGCGTAGCAGTGGTGCTCGACTGCGTCAAGCAGCTGGCTCCCGGCGAGGTGGTGGACCTGACCGAAGACAACCAGCCGAACTACGAATACTTCAAGAGCGGCCCCGGCTACAGCGCCCTCGATTAATAAAATCAAATAAATACCAGGAAAACCAAGACCTGGGATATTATAAAATCAATCTAAGAAAGCGGTGGAGAGGAAGTTATGAAGCTTCCTCTCCGTTCGCGTTAAGCAGCCAGGCGCTAAAGAACAGCGCTCTCGTTCCGCAGGACATGCGATTTTTTCACATGCTCTCAGAGAATACCATGCGGTTTTTCCAAAAATTCTCAGAATGATAGATCAATAAGTGTCTCAATTCCAAATCGAAAGCGGGGCTACGATCACGTAGCCCCGCCGGTAAGCTGACTCAGCATGATGCGGTTATGGTCAGTTGCTCAATTGCAGGTTGCCAGCTCCCATGGTTACGTAGATAGTGATTTGCGGCCCGCTGCCGGAGTTGACATAGTTACCGCCCGATTTCTGCCAGGCGCCGTTCATGTTGACGTTGGAGAGGGCGCCTTTCAGGGTGACCTGGGCCGAAACGCCCTGGGGGACAATGATGGTAATCTGGCTGATGCCCGAGTCGATGTTCACCGTCGCAGCGCGCTTCAGCGTCCCGGAGAAGTCCAGGGTGTAGTTGCCAGCCCCGCTTCGGAATGTCATCGTTTGGAAGTCGGCATTGGCCAGCCCGGACAGGTTCACATTCGATGCGCCGGTCTCATACGTCAGGTTATCCATAGCGACGGGGTTCGGCTGCGAGAACTTCAGCCCAACCTGGGCAGCGCCATCGGCCACAGCCAGGGATTGCAACGCCAGCCCACCCAGCTCATAGTCGCCTTTGTAGGCGCCGGCTTTAATGTGCAGGCTCATCGGCATGTTGCCCAACTTCAAATCCCAGGTGTTCTTGAAATTATTAGCGCCGAAGTTGAAATTTGGGATGCCATTGTTGCCCATGTTACCCGTCTCGATGCGCACCGTGCTGCCGGTAACGGTCACAACCGGTTTGAGCTCCTGGACATTATAGGTAGCAATGCCATCCACGATGGCGTTTTCAGCGCCAGGAGCCAGGTTGAGCTCCCCAGCCCCAAATTCCAGGGTCACGTCGCTGGCCGCGGGTGAGGCTGCGGCTGGGGCGGGGGCAGCTACGTGGATGGTCTCGGTCTGGGTCGGGCCGGTCTTGATTTGCTTGATCGACGGCATGTTGACCGTAAACGAGCACGCGATGGTGGTTAGCACCAGGGTTAGAATAGCGATAATAGGGAAAAGTTTGCGAGACATTGAAACCTCCTGTTTCTGGAATTGGATTTTGATCCGTTTACATAGATATACGGGAGGGGACAAAGAAAGTCGCGAGAACCGATGTGCTTACTTGGGTTTTACCACCAGCGATACCACCAGGCCGAAGAAAGCGTATACCAGCCCCAGGAAGATCAGGCTGAACTTGAAGATCGCACACCAGCGCGCCACTTCGGGCCAGGGCGCCTGGACGGTTCCAAACAGGATGACCACCAGGGCGATGTTTTCCGTGGCATCGAAGGCCGCCGCCAGCCACTGCCCCCAGCCAAGCGGCGCCCCCACCCAAGCCAACGGCCAACCGCGCCGGCGCAGCACATCCGCTGTCCATACACATGCCAGGCCGATGGTAGCTGAATAAGCCAGCATGAAGACATAATCCAGTCCCAGGCTGAAGGCCGCGCTCAGCTGGGCCTGCTGGTCCCAGGAGGCCAGGATTTCCTGCGCCCGGGAGACGCTGCCGGCCAGCTCGTAGGACACGATCCCCAACGGAGCCGCCTGCGTGACCATCGGCTTGCCTTCCAGGTTGAGCAAGATCATCAAAAACAGGGTGATGACCAGTAGAGGCCAAAAGACCACCGGGCGTTTGTCCGCCGGGATGGCTTGAAATGGATGGCGCATAACCTCCTCCTTTCACCTATTGGTAGCCGGCATGAAAAGATATTTACCACAGAGCCCGCAGAGATCGCGGAGAAAATTTTCTTGGCGGAATCACCCAGCGATTACAGGCAGAATTAAGTCGGAGAGGTGGGCGGCGATGAAAAGAGATTTACCGCTGAGCCCGCAGAGAACGCGGAGAATAAATTAGTTTGGAATAATTCTCAGCGATCTTGCGAGCTCAGCGGTGGATATTTGCCTATATGTCATCATTCTCAGGTGGTAACAGGCAGGATCAAAGCTGAGGGGTGGGCGGCGTCGTGATAAATAGTCTGGTGAGCAGCCACCATGTGGGTGGCAAAGGCCTGGGGCTCGCCGGTGCCCAGGTTGCGGCTGAACCGGGGGAATGCCCCGCTGGATACCTGCAGCCGGACGCAATGCCCGCGCTGAAAGAGGTAGGCGGTGGCCCACAGGCTGATTTCCAGGCGCAAGCTGCCGTCCGGTTGGCGGGTCCCCAGCCCAGGCTCGACCCGCAACAGGCCATCGCAGACGTTGATCGAGCGCCGGTTAGGGGTGACGTCGCACAACCGCCCAAAAAAGTCGGTATAGTCACAGCTGGAGCGCACATACAACACAAGCTGCACCGGCCCGATCACTTCCTTGTCCTGTTGGAGAGGCGACGTGGTGAAGGTCAGCACATCCGGGCGGGCTTCCAGCGAGCGGTTGTCGCGCGGACCAGCCTGCAGGCTCATCAGCGCCCCACCCAAAGAAGGAGTAGGGTCAGCCGGGTCATAGATATATTCGTCAGAGACCTCATCCTCTCCAGGCCGCTCATCCAATAAACGCCGGCTCGCGCCCAGGAAGAAAGGTGTTTTCTTCGCCATGGGAGGCCAGCTCTTCATTTCGCGCCAGCCCTCCCCCATCACATAGATCCGCACGGGCAGCCTGCGCACGAAGCGGTGGTGCCCCTGCAAGATGGAGTCGAACCAGTCCAGTCCCTGGCGCAGGCTTTCCCAGGCGCATTCCAGGTCAAGGTGCATCCAGGGACCGATGGTCAGGTAAGGGGTATGCCCGGAGCTGCGCAACCTGGCATAATCGGAAAGGGTCTCGCGCAGCATGATGTCGTACCAGCCGCCCACCTGGTGCACGGCCGCCTGCACGTTTGCCAGGCGCGCGCCGTGGTCGATGGCCTGCCAGTAGGGGTCGTTCAACTCGGGATGAGCCATCCAATCCTGGTAAAACTGCACCGGTTTTCCGACCACCGCCTGGTCGGCCTGGGCCAGCGGCAGGACCTGGAAAGCATTTTCGAGGACGCGGTTCTGTACCAACGGGTTGAACCGGCTGAGCAGCGCCAAGGTGGAGGCGCCTTCCTTGCGGTCCATCGCTTCGAGCTCATAGATCCAGCGGAACAAGGTATCCATGCCCAGCGCCCGGTCACGCAGGCCCATCGTGGGGATCTGAGAGCCGGTGATGCAAGGTAGCAGCGCCTTTAAGTAAGGCGGGGCGCCGGCAGCCGCAGCCCACTGGACGTAGCCCACATAGCTCGGCCCCCACATGCCCAGGGCGCCATTGAACCACGACCGTTGAGAGATCCATTCCATGGTGGCGCGCCCATCCTGGGCCTCGTGGACGAACGGCTCGAAGCCGGTTCCGGAACCGAAACGGCCGCGCACATCCTGGACGATCACGTGATAGCCGCGCTCGGCAAAGCGCCTGGCGACAAAGGCATTCAGCAAGCCGGAACCCCCGACCACCGGCCCGCGGCCATACGGGGTACGGATCAAGATGGTCGGAAAGCTGCCCCGGCCATGCGGGATATAGTGGTCCGCCGCCAGGTTGACCCCATCGGGCATGGGTACGCGCAGATTAAAGTTTACCGTGACGGGGTAGCGGGCGGGCCTGAGCCCCAGGGCGCGTCCAACGATCTCCCGGCGATACCGGTAGACGCCTACCCCAACCAGGCCGAGACCCAGGATGCTCAAGGATGTTCGCTTTAGCAAGGTTTCGCCTCCCAAGTGCCTTATTTCACAAAGAGTATCCCACAGGTATACCAACCCTGCAAGGCTTCCCCCTTGCAAAACCGATAAAAATAAGGCAAAATACATTTGAGGGGGCCTAGCCATCTGATGCCTGCATTGCAGGAGGATTAATAAGTATTGGAGGTGAATTATGAGCGAAGAAACCCCATCTGAAGATAAACTGGGAGAAGAATTCCGCAACCTGGGCAAGAACCTGGTGGATGCCTTCCGCACAGCCTGGGAAACTCCAGAGCGCAAGAAACTGCAGCAAGACATAGAGTCAGGGCTTAATGAGCTGGGGCACACCCTCAAAGAAGAATACGACACATTTAACGAAAGCCCGGCCGGCCAACGACTGAAAGCAGACGTCGAGGATATGCGCGAGCGCGTCCGGACGGGTGAAGCCGAAGCCAAAGTGCGCAGCGATCTGCTGGTAGCATTGCGCACTGTCAACGACGAGCTGCAAAAAGTAATTAACCGCTGGTCCGCCAGCCAGCCGTCTGAAGCTGCCAGTGAAGCCCCACCGGAGCAGCCCGAGACTGGCTCACCGCCCGAGTCGCCCCAGGAGGCTTGAAATGGCGCCCATCCTCTCATTCGAAACCCAGGCCGGCGAATCGATCCACCATGGGAATGTTACCCTGGTCCCCTTTGCCAGGGTCTGGCGCATCCTTCTCCCGTTCCAGTTTCCGGGCTTCAATTCTGGCTTTGGGCTGGCCTGGAGCAAGCCGGTTTCTGTGCTGGCTGTCATGGAGGACGGTCAAGAGCAGGTGATCCCCGTGAGGGATGTCACTCGCCAGGCGCAGGTGGGCCTGCTGGGGGCTTGCATCGGCATGATGATGTTTATGCTTGTGATCGCTGGGCTAAGGTCTAAAAGAACCCATTGATGCAGGGCGCCAGGTTTTTATTAGCAACCAGATTCCGGATCTGTGTCCCTGTGTCCACGAATCGAGATCCTTCTTCGATCGAAACGCTAACCAAACAATTCTTACTGGAGGTATTGAAATGAGCGATGAAACGAAGCACCCTTTGACTGAAGAGCCCGAAGCTGCAGGTCTGGATAAGGGCTTGAACTATATGCAAGATTCAATCGATGCGTTCCTGGAAAAAACCGGTGTGGATGCCGTGTACGGCCCGCCCGTCAAAGATGGCGATGCACTGGTCATCCCAATGGCTGAAGTGGTCTCGACAGCAGGGTGGGGATTGGGCTATTCCGGCGGAATGACCATGCCAGGGGCTCAGTTAGACAACACCGATGGGCTGGGGGGAGGCGGTGGCGGCTATGGCTTCTCACGTCCGGTGGCTGTGATTATCTCAACACCAGAGGGAGTGCGCGTCGAGCCGGTAGTGGATGTCACCAAGATCGGGTTGGCAGCCCTGACCGTCTTCGGCTTCATGTTCAGCATGATGGCGCGCATCCGCAGAGGGAAGATCAGCTGAGGCGATAGGGCTTTCGAAATAAATAAACTCCCTATGGGTGATGAAATATTCGGCCATTCACAATTGTAGTGCTGATGCAGGAAGCTGCATCAGCACTACAATAAACCAGGGTAAACGGAGAGTTTATATCGCCGGTGGCAGAGGCTCGGACCCGGTTGACTCGGAATCAGGCGGCTCCGGTGGCAGGACCGTTGTTACAGCCGGGGATGGCTCGGGCGCTGGAACAGTGGGGGCTGCAGCAGGCGGCTCTGGTGCGAGGACGGTTGTGACCGCGCTGGGCGGGGTTGCGGCAGGCGCGGGCGAAGCAGGCAATGCAACCGCGCTTCCGACCGCCTCAGGCATGGGGTGAAACAGCCTGGCGCCTTCGTCGCTTAGCAAGGCAATAAAAGTATATATGCCCAGCAGGGTGCCAAACGGGAAATTGATCAGCTCTAACACAGCCAGCACAAGGGCCAGGATGCGCGCCCAGGGCCTGAATCTGAGCAAACCCAGACCGGCAATTAACCCGGGCACAGAGAGAACGACCAGCAAGCCGGACACGAATGCGGCTACCAGGAAGGTAACCATAACTGCCGTTCGGTCGCCGGAGATCAAGCCTCCGCCGAAGACCAGCAAAAAGACGAACGCGGCTACCAGCAGTCCCACGGCGCTCAGGACAATATGCAGCCAACCAACAACTTTGACGTGGGTTTCCATATCATTTTCTCCTTCTAAATTTGAGTCCTAAAAATTATCTCAATGGATGGGAGAGGATGAGGTTTCATCTATTGCATTTTGCTTGTAATCACCACATTCCCTATCATTTTGAGAAAGTGCATTTTTCATATATTTATTTACGCAAGAGACGCAAATAGGTTGCAGCCCGGGTACAGCAGTTTCTATCTGGATCTTGAGCCCGATAATTGCCTCGCTACGATTACTCATGTTATAATCTGCAAACAAATAAGACCCGAAAGGTCTAATAGGAGGGTAAATTGATGAGTGCGGCGGTCACCGAGTTCAAACGTTGTGTTGTGGTTAAATCAACCGGCAGGATCGACAGCGATACAGTTCCCGATCTGGAAGAGACCTTTAAATCCCTGGCAAAATTGGGTAAATACCGGCTTGTGCTGGATATGAGCGAGATAAATTTCGTCTCCAGTAAAGGCTGGTGGTTGCTGATCGATGTCCAGAAAGCCTGCAAGCACCTCTTCCGAGGCGAGCTGGTCCTGGCCAACATCGATAAAAAGATCAGGGATTCGTTAAAGTTGATTGGAATGGATACCTATTTTAAGATATTTGACGATATAACTTCTGCTGTAGGCTCTTTTTAATTCCCAAAAATGCAGACAATAACATTTCCCGGGCGCTTTGAAAGCCTTGATAACATCAGAGAGTTCGTAGTCCAGGCAGCCAAACAGGCAGGTTTTGATGAAGCTGCGACCTATGCAGTGGAATTATCGGTTGACGAAGCCAGTACCAATATCATCGAGCATGCCTACGGCGGCGAGGGGAAGGGAGATATCATTATCTCCGTTGAGATCACAGACCAGGATTTCATTGTGATCCTGCACGACCACGGAAAGCCTTTTGACCCATCTAAAGTTCCAGTCCCCAACCACAACGTCCCCCTCGAAGAGCTTAAACCACGCGGCGTCGGTTTGTTTTTGATCCAAAAAATGATGGATGAAGTCCAATTTGAGTTTACACCGGATAAGGGGAATATATTAACCTTGAAAAAGCACAGGCCTGGGACAGTTCAATAATTGCCTTGCGTAAAGTCGGGATTTGGATTATACGTTAGGATATGCAAAATCTATCCCGGCCTGTTAAAACCTGGTTACGGGCGATAGCCATATTCATCCTCTTAACGGTGGTTTTCGCCATCGCCTATGCCCAATCTCCACTCTACACCTCGAACCAAAACCAGTATTTCCTGCATGGCCAGGCTCAAGCCGGGATCGGCTTCCTGAGGCAGGACTGGCTGGCGAACACCCTCGACCCAACCCCGGTCTTCAGCGGCCTGACCTACCTGACTTATCGCTTCCTGCCGGTGGAAGCTCTTTTTTACATTTTCTACGCCCTGCTGATGGGGATTTACCTGTTCAGCCTGGTAGGGATTGTCTCAACAGTTTACGATATCCGCAAAAGCCGGGCCAGATTCCTGGCTTACCTGGTGCTGTTAATCGTGATCCATTCAGCAGGGTGGCGTTTTGGTATATCCAGGGTGTTGGGGGTAAATTGGACCTACATCCTGGAGGATGGCGTTGCCGACCAACGCCTGCTGGGCCCGGTCTTCGAGCCGAGCACTTTCGGCGTCTTTCTTTTGCTCTCGATTTACCTTTTCCTGCAGCGAAAGCCATTCCTTGCAGTGCTTTCGGCCGTCGTGGCAGCCACATTCCACCCCACTTATTTGCTGAGCGCGGCTGTGTTAACCGTTGCATATCTATGGGTGACTTTCTGGGAGAATTTCCGCCAACCCCCGGCTGAAGCCGGTTCTACCAACGAATTTGCTTCCGAAGACCGGTTCAGGCATTGGTTCAGAGCTATTAAAGAGCCGTTTCTGCTGGGCCTGGTTGCCCTGGTTGCCATTACCCCAATCCTGGTTTATGTTTACGTAAATTTTGGCCACACCTCACCGCAGGCCGCCACCCGGGCGCAGGACATCCTGGTAAATTTCAGGATCCCTCATCATGCCCTGCCTGCCATGTGGTTCGATGCGACCGCAGTGGTGAAAATCTTATTCGTCATCGCCGCCCTGTACCTGGTGCGCAAGAGCCGGCTGTTTGCGATCTTGTTGATATGCAGCCTCGTAGCTGCCGGGCTGACTGCTATACAGATACTTTTAAAAAACAACGCCCTGGCGTTAATTTTCCCATGGCGCATCTCTACATTCATCGTGCCGCTGGCGATCGCCATCGTTTTCGCCTGGCTGGTAACCGCACTGATGGAGCGCTTTTCAGACCTGGTTACACGTTATGAAAAGCTCGTGGTTGCATTCAGCCTGGTTGTGATGGCTGTGGCGGTGGTGGTGGGCGGACTACGCTTCAAGCTTGACCTGGATCGCAAGGCTGCGGGCAACGAGCGCGCCATGGAGAGCTACGTCGCGGCCCACCACCAGACTGGTGAGCTCTACCTGACGCCGGTCAAGCTGCAGGATTTCCGGCTGGCTAGCGGGTCGCCAGCTTATGTGGATTTTAAATCCATCCCCTACCAGGATCAGGATGTGCTGGAGTGGTTCCGTCGCAATAAGACCGCTAATCGCTTCTACAGAGACGGCGATTGCGCCTTGCTGGGACAATTATCCAGCCAGGACGGTGTCACGCACGTTGTGCTGGGCAGCGAACAATTCGGGCTGAAATGTCCCCAGATGCAAGTCGTGTATCGTGATAAACATTATGGGGTGTATGCGCTGCTGCCCATTAATCCGTAGATGCGCTGGCGACCCGTCCTATCAATAACATCAATAGGATTGGCCTCGAGCTCTTTAAAATTATCCTTGGGGAAGTAATCACGGCGTTTGCGGCTCTAAAAATATGCGGATTTCCCACACCCCGGGCTCAATAATTTTCCGCTGGAAAGGTAATCCGCTGTGCTGGATAAACCGCAGCATCCTGGCATTGGTGGAGTGGATCGTCGCCAGGAAAGTCGTAACGCCGTGGGCGCGAGCATAAACCACAAGGCGGGATAGCAAGAGCATGCCCACGCCGCGTCTCTGGTACTCGTCATCCACGATCACGGCGCTCTCAGCCAGCCCTGGCTCGGAGGGGCTCACTTTGGAGTAGCGCGCCACCCCGACCAGGCGTTCCTCGCCGTTTTCCTGAATGGAAGCTACCAAGGCCATGCGGTCCTTATAATCCACAGTGGCGAACCCCTCCGCCTGGTTGTCAGGCAGCTCTTTTAACGCTTCAAAAAAACGCAGGTAAATGCTTTCCGGCGAAAGACGTAAGAATCCGGCTTGCAAACGCGGTGCATCGTCGGGGCGGATGGGTCGCAGCAAGACCTGTGTGCCATCCCGTAATATCGCCCTTTCGATACAATTCTCGGGATAATTTTCAGGAGCACCCTGCTCGGTTTGCGAACAAGCTGCTGTAGTAGTCGGCATACTTTTATAATCCTTTTTATTAAGAAGGGGGATGTGGATTGAAAATGTGCGTTCCAGGCATTTTAAACCCTTTTTCCCGCCATCTGTTGAAATCATAACCGAAAACCATGTATATGTGGTTTTCAAACTTGTAATTTGTTGTACAATAATCTCTCATGAGCAAAGTGAACGTGCTTGGCGTCCGTATCGACCCTGTCCGCGTGGACGATGTTTTAGAAAAGATCGGATCGGCGATCTCTGGCAACGGGCGAGCCCTGGTCGCTCACGCCCACATTACAGGGCTAAACCAGGCGTAGGAGCTGGATTGCCTGTACAAAATTCTGAACCAGGCCGAGCTTGTCGCCTGCGATGGCATGGGGGTCAAGCTGGGATCCGATATTCCTCAACGCTTCACCCTGGCCGATTGGATCTGGCAGCTCGTCGCACTTGCTCAAGCCCGCCATTATACCTTATTTTTCCTGGGAAACCCACGCCCGGCAGCGCGGAAAGGGCCGCCGCACGCTTGCAGGTCAAATACCCGGGGTTGCAGGTGGTGGGCACTGCGTATGGTTTCTTCAATAAATCGCCGGGCAACCCGGAATCCGAATCGGTGCTGGAGCAGAAAAACCAGGCCCGGCCGAATATCTTGCCGGTGGGAGTTGGCACGCCGGTTCAAGAACAGTGGCTGAAAGACAATTGGGGGAACATCCAGGCCAATGTCGCTCCTGGTGAGCTGCCGGTTTATCCTTCACTCTTCCCGGTTATCGCTCTTTCAATGACCTTATCAAAACCCAGACCAATGTTGACAGGCACGGTAAACACCAGCCGGTACCCATCCGGGTCAGTCACGGTGACCTCGCGCACGTTCCAGGGTTGGGTTACAGGTCCCATTATATCAGCGCCTTTCTCCCTGGCGTGTTCAGCAAAGGCGTCAATGTTCCCATCGAAGCGGTCGAGCAGGTTAAAGTTCAGGGTAATACCCACACCTTTTGGCCCAGGCAATTCTTTGCCATCCCTGGGTCTGGCGATTAACAGATCGGCGTATTTTACCCAGCGTAGATGGACCAGGGCCGGCTGTCCGCCAAGTCCCGGCATGGTAAAGATATGCTTGAAACCTAACCCATCCTGATAAAAGTCTGCCGATGCACCGAGGTCCCGCACAACCAGCATTGGAAATGACGGCATTGGATAAATATCTTCTGTCATTTTACCTCTCACATTTATTTTTTCCGATTACCGACATATACCTTCACAGCTTCGCGCATGAACCCGGCAAGGTTTGGATCGATCTTGTCAAAGTTAGCCTTGAAGCGCGGGTCGGTATTATACAGATCCACCAGCCCCAACAACTGGTCCTCAGTCGGGACCCAGAAGTATTCAAGGTGACGACGCCAGCGTTCCACACCCGCTTGCGCTTCGGGTGATGAGGCTCCCTTTGGCATCGCCTGGAGAATAACCTCATAGACCGCATTGCCTTCATCTTGTATATCTTGTTTCTCCGCTGCGGTGTAATTCTTCCATTTTTTATTGGCAGCTTTCACTGTGGCCGGGTCATACATTTGCATGGCCTCTTTCTCATATTCAGCTTGCTGTTCATCGCTAAACGCTTCAAACAACTGTTTTTTGCTCATCTCTTTCTTCCCTTCCAAATGCAATATCGTATCGTCCACCGTGGCAATCAAGCGTTCCATCTGCGCGATGCGCTTGAGAAGCTCTTTACGGTGGCTCTCTAATGCGCTCATCAAATCGAAGTCAGGGCTTTCCATAATCTGCTTTACCTGGTCGAGCGGCAGGTCTAGCTGGCGGTAAAACAGGATTTGCTGCAAGTGCAAGAGCGACTCGTCTCCATAGTAACGATAGCCGTTTTCACCATGCGACGACGGTTTAAGCAGCCCAATCTCATCGTAATAATGCAGAGTGCGGATGGTAACGCCTGCCAGGTCCGAAAGCTGTTTGACGGTATATCTCATAGCGCCTGCCTAAATCTAGCGTAATGATAAACCATGACGTAACGTTAATGTCAAGAGGAGAATTCCATCCTAAATGACCAGACCCTAAAGGTCTTTATGACCTTTAGGGTCTATGGTTCCCCGGGCCAGTCTATAAGCCGCATTCTGTCCAGCAGAAGCGGTCTTGCGACCGTTCCAGCCTGGGCGATCATCTCTCTGGGCGAGGCGTCTCCGCCGCGCTCTAGCAGCCTACCCGAGACTTCGACATCCTCGGATGTTGCCATCCTCGGATGTTTAACAGACGAGCAGTCTATTGTCTCTGCTTGGCCTTGCTCCCGGCGGGGGTTACCTGGCCGCGCCCATTACTGGACGCGCCGGTGGTCTTTTACACCACCTTTTCACCATCACCTTGCGGCTGTCTGTTTCTGTGGCCCGATCCGGCAAGTAACCGGTGGGTTTCACCGGCCCCCGCCCCGGGTGTTACCCGGCGCCGTGCTCTCTGGAGTGCGGACTTTCCTCGACGCCGCATTGCAGCGCCGCGATCGCCCGACCAACCTGGGGATTTTTATCATACTATACTTTATAACCAAACGTCAATCACTGGGGCAAACCGCCATTCAAGGTTGCGGTTTATTCAAAATACTGTTCGGTTTGCCGAAGTGCTGGACAAATCAGCCGCTCTCAAGTAAAATAACACGCCGCAATTAAAGGGTTTATTTTTTGGAGGATCGCTTTGGCTAATATCAAATCCGCAATCAAGCGCAACAAGCAAAATGAGAAGCGCCGCATCCGTAATCGTTTTTATATCGCAGGTGCTCGCACCTATGTCAAGAAAGCGCGCTTAGCAATCGAAACCGGCGAGGTGAAAGACGCTCACCAGGCTACTATGGAGGCGATCAGCGCGCTGGATAAAGCCGCTGAGAAAGGCATACTGCACAAGAACAACGTTGCCCGCCGCAAGAGCCGCCTGATGAAACGCCTGTCCGCTCTCGAAAAGCAGGCTGCTTAGTAACCGCGCCAGACCCCTGGACTGTCCTACCCAAGGTTAAACCAGCCAGCGGGAGCCATGTGCGCTCCCGCTTTTTTGCGTAAAGGGGAAATGGAAACGGTTAAACCAGCGTGATATAATCCGCTTTGCACGCGATTCCCACCCTCAGGAGAGGCAAAAACGCATGTTTAGCGCTGAACAACAGGCCGTCGAAAATCAAATCCGCGCTTACTGCGTCAGGCATGGCCTCCCAGACCCCGACAAGCTCCAATGGAACCCCATCCCTTTCTCAGGAGAATGGGGGATTTCTACGTCATTCTTCCAGCTGGCGGCGCAGGAAGCCCGCAGCGGTAGGGCCCCGTCCGCTCAGCCTGTGGCGCAACGCGCCCAGGAGATTGCCGCGGGAGTGGCAGAAGCTCTCGGCGCACCGGCGGGGTTTGCACGCCTCGAAGCGGTCAAAGGCTACCTCAATCTTTACTTTTCCACAGCGGAATTCAGCCGCCAAGTGGTGGATGCCGTGCTGGAGCAGGGGGTTAATTTCGGCCATGGCGCATCCAAAGGGCAGCGCGTCATGGTGGAATTTTCGCAGCCCAACACGCACAAGGCCTTCCATGTCGGGCACCTGCGCAGCGCCATCCTGGGCGACGCACTCTGCCATATCCTGGAGTTTGCCGGCTATGAGGTAGTACGCGCCAATTATTACGGTGATATCGGCTTGC
>Ga0209048_10003175_pt1 | contig 16096 bp, 16 predicted proteins | sample FrelakmetCRP12CR_FD_187146 | JGI IMG/M metagenome (GOLD analysis project Ga0209048, IMG submission 187146) | Freshwater lake sediment microbial communities from the University of Notre Dame, USA, for methane emissions studies - CRP12 CR (SPAdes)... | ecosystem: Environmental > Aquatic >... | reverse complement strand
GTCGGCAGCCGACCAGCAGGCGCTGACAGCATTGCAGAAACAATTCACGGACCAGCAGATGTCGCTCTGGCAGTCGGTGCTGGCAAAGCAGCAGGGCAGCGAAGAAAGTTTCAAGGTCGCTGCCGATCCTGGTGATCGCCGCTTCGCGGCGCCCGAATGGCGCGAGAGCCCGGTCTACGATTACCTGCATCAGGCCTATCTGCTGAACACCAGGTTCGTCAAGGAATTGGTCGAACTGATTCCGGCCGACGATGACATGGCACGTAATCGCATGCGTTTTCTCGCGCGTCAGGTTTCGGATGCGATGGCGCCTTCCAACTATGCCGCGACCAACCCGGAATTCATCAAGCTGGCGGTCGAAACCAAGGGCCAGAGTATTTCCGACGGCATCAACAACCTGATCCGTGATTTCGAAAAAGGCCGTATTTCGATGTCCGACGAATCGGTCTTCGAGGTGGGCCGCAATATCGCGAATACCGAAGGCGCGGTGGTTTTCGAAAACGAACTGATGCAACTGATCCAGTATGCGCCGCTGACCCCCAAGGTTGGGACGCTGCCGCTGGTGGTCGTGCCGCCGTGCATCAACAAGTTTTACATCATGGATCTGCAACCGGACAATTCGCTGATCCGTTTCATGGTCGAACAGGGCAACACGGTATTCCTCGTTTCGTGGCGCAACCCGACGGAAGCGCATGGTCATCTGACCTGGGAAGATTATCTGGAGCACGGCCCGATTGCCGCGCTGCATGTCGCCCAGGAAATCTGCAAGGTCAAGCAGGTCAATACGCTGGGCTTCTGTGTTGGCGGGACCATACTGACCTCGGCCCTGTCCGTGCTCAAGGGGCGGGGTGAAGACATCGCCGCATCGCTGACCCTCATGACGACGCTCCTCGATTTTTCAGACACCGGGGAGATCGGGCTCTTCATCGACGCCAATTCACTGGCGTCGCGCGAGGCGACCATCGGCAAGGGCGGGCTGCTGCCGGCGCGCGACCTGCAGAACACCTTTTCCTTTCTGCGGGCCAACGACTTGGTCTGGAACTACGTTGCCGGCAACTATCTGAAGGGACAGAAGCCGCAAGCCTTCGATCTGCTTTACTGGAATGCCGATTCGACCAGTCTGCCAGGTCCGTTTGCCTGCTGGTACATGCGCAATCTCTACCTTGACAACAATCTGCGGGTGCCCGGCAAGCTGGAAATGTGCGGCCAGCGCATCGATCTGAGCGCGCTGGAGATGCCTGTCTATGTGATGGCAGCGCGCGAGGACCATATAGTTCCGTGGCGATCGGCATACGAGACAACGCGTATTCTCGGTGGCAAGGCGCGCTTCGTCCTTGGTGCTTCGGGGCATATCGCTGGCGCCATCAACCCAGCCAGCAAAAACAAGCGCAGCTACTGGACCAATGAAGATGTGAAAATCGATGCCGAGGGCTGGTTGACCGCGGCACAGGAAAACAAGGGTAGCTGGTGGCCCGACTGGGCGGATTGGCTAAGGCCGCTGGCGGGCAAGCTGCAAGCGCCGCGTAAGCTAGGTAATGCAAAATATGCTCCGATCGAGCCGGCTCCCGGGCGCTACGTCAAGGAACGTGCTGTTTAACCGTAAGTATCATCAAAAGGAAGGAAAGACTATGACGAAACGTGTTGCTCTCGTTACCGGTGCCATGGGTGGTCTTGGTACCGCTATTTGCCAGGAACTGGCCAAGGCTGGTCACAAGGTGGTTGCCTCTTACCACCCGCAGTTTGACAACAAGGAAGAGTGGCTTAAGGAAATGGCTGCTGCCGGTTTCAGCGATCTCGTCTGTGTCGCCGGTGACGTTTCTTCTCTGGAAGACTGCCAGAAGATGGTTGCCGAAGCCGAAGCCGCCTGCGGCCAAGTCGACATCCTCGTGAACAATGCCGGCATCACCCGTGACCGCATGTTCGCCAAGATGGAGAAGGATGGCTGGGATGCCGTTATTTCCACCAACCTGACCTCGCTGTTCAACATGACCAAGCAAGTCTCCGCCAAGATGGCAGAGCGTGGCTGGGGCCGTATCATCAACATCTCCTCGGTCAACGGCCTGAAGGGTCAGGCTGGCCAGACCAACTACTCGGCTGCCAAGGCGGGTGTGATCGGCTTTACCAAGGCACTGGCTGCTGAACTGGCCGCCAAGGGCGTGACCGTCAACGCCATTTGTCCGGGCTACGTGGCCACCAAGATGGTCATGGCGATCAAGCCGGAAATACTGCAATCCATCATCGACGCCGTGCCGATGAAGCGTTTGGCCAAGCCGGAAGAAATTGGTGGCGCTTGTACCTACCTGGCTTCTGACCTCGCTGCCTTCATGACCGGTGCGACGATGAATATCAACGGCGGTTTTTACTACCAGTAATCTGCGGAGTTTCTGCGCTGCATCACGAGCAGGCACCTACGGGTGCCTGTTTTATTGCGCTATAATGGTGCAGTGCACACAAACCCGCTCGAGGATCGCAGGATGACTGAACCAGTACGCCTGATCAAGAAATACCCCAACCGTCGCCTTTACGATACCAAGACAAGCGCTTATATCACGCTGGGGGATGTCAAGGATCTGGTCATCAGTTTCGAGTTGTTCAAGGTTGTCGACGCCAAGACCGCCGATGATCTGACGCGCAGTATTCTGTTGCAGATAATCCTCGAAGAGGAATCCGGTGGCGCCCCGCTATTTACCAGCGAACTGTTGTCCGGCTTCATACGCTTCTACGGGAGCGCCATGCAGGGCATGCTTGGCAAGTATCTGGAAAACAACATGCGTACCTTCGTTGATTTCCAGCATAAATTGCAGGAACAGTCGCGCCTGGTGCATGGTGACAGCAGCCATCTGCAGGCGGACTTCTGGGCGCAGTTTCTCAACTTCCAGCAGCCCGCGATGCAGAGCATGATGTCGGCCTATATGGATCAGTCGAAGAAAATGTTTCAGCAGATGCAGGATCAGTTGCAAAACAAGACGCGGAACATGTTTACCGCCTTCCCGCTGACCGGCATTCCGGACCAGGCCGAGAAGTAGCCATTCCGTGCCGCCTGCCGTTCCGGCGGGCGAGTTGGCGCCCGAGCGCCATTAACCCCGGGCGTCCCGCTCAGCCGGTGACTGAGGCGGGCAATTTTTCCTGAATGATGTTGAGTAGCGGTGCGAAGACCTTCGGCGTACCGGCGATGATGTTGCCGCTGGCCAGGTAGGTGGCTTCGCCGCGCATGTCGCTGACCAGGCCGCCGGCCTCGGAGATCAACAGCGCGCCGGCAGCCATATCCCACGGGGCGAGCCCGAATTCCCAGAAACCGTCGTAGCGGCCACAGGCGACATAGGCCAGGTCCAGCGATGCGGCGCCCGGGCGCCGCTGGCCGGATGTCTTCTGCGCCAGTTCCTTGAAGATCGCCAGATAGGTGTCGATGTGCTCGAACATGCGATATGGAAATCCGGTACCGATCAGCGAATCCTGCAACTTGGTCCGCTTGGAGACGCGGATGCGGCGCTCGTTCAGGAAGGCTCCACCGCCCTTGCTGGCAGTGAACAGTTCGTTGCGATTGGGATCGAAAATGACCGCCTGCTCGAGGCTGCCGCCCTTGGCCAGCGCGATCGAAACGGCGTACTGCGGGAGGCCATGAATGAAGTTGGTCGTGCCGTCCAGCGGGTCGATGATCCACTGGTATTCAACATCGCCTTTGCCCTTCGCCGCGGTCTCCCCGGACTCCTCTGCTAGAATCCCGTACTGTGGATAGGCTTCCCGTAGCGTCTCGATGATCGCCGCCTCGGCTTTCCGATCGACCTCAGTCACGAAATCGTTGGGCTGTTTCGTTTCCACCTTGAGCAGGTCGAGGTCATTGGAAGCGCGATTGATGATTTGGCCGGCGCGGCGCGCTGCCTTGATGGCGATGTTCAGGGCTGGATGCATGGCTTAAAGAGCTCACGGACGGCGAGGCCGCCCGGGATATTTGGAAAGAACGAATTTTACTATGAAGCCGGAACTCTTGCTGTCCCGCATCCGTGTCGTATTGTGTCGCCCGAGCCATCCGGGAAATATCGGTGCAGCGGCGCGAGCGATGAAGACTATGGGCCTGTCGGACCTGCACCTGGTGCGTCCGCGCTCGTTTCCCGATCCCGAAGCCGATGCGCGGGCAACGGGTGCGGTCGACGTTCTGGAATCGGCAAAAATCGATGATTCGCTGCCCGAAGCGCTGGCCGGCGCGGTGTTTGTCGTTGCCTTGTCGGCACGCCGTCGCGATCTCGGACCGCCGATCAGACAGCCGCGGGAGATGGCCGCACGCCTGCTGTCCGAAGCCGCCCTCGGGCCGGTAGCGCTGGTTTTTGGCAACGAAACGGTGGGCCTGACCAACGACGAGATTCAGCAATGCCATGCGGCGGTGACGATTCCGACCAACCCGGAGTTCAGTTCGCTGAATCTTGGTTCGGCAGTACAGGTGCTGTGCCATGAACTGCGCACGTTGGCCTTCGCTGATTTGCCGCCCGTCGTCGATCCGACGGTCACGCCATTTACGTCTCCGCTGGCTTCGCACGATGAACTCGAAGGCATGTACGCGCATTTCGCGGCGGTGATGACCGAAACCGGCTTTTTGAATCCCGCGCATCCTGGTCGTTTGATGCCGAAGATTCGTCGCCTGTTTGGACGTGCCAGGCTCGAGAAGGATGAGATCAACATCCTGCGCGGTATTCTTGCGGCTACCCAGAGTGGTACGGGGCACGCGCGGGAAAACTGAACCGTGTGCCGAATTCAGGAAAAACTGCCGCGCATTTCCTGGGCCAGTGCGTCGATTTCCGGTTTGAGATGGGCGAACGCCACCTTGAGAGGCTCGACGTCAAGAAGAAACTTGGGCTGTTCCTGCATCAGCCATTCGAAGTGGCCGCCGGCCAGCAGATTGGCGATATAAACCACGTCGCGCAACGTCTTAGGGGACAGTGGCGGTGGGCGCGGGTGGTCATGATCCTCGGTGGCGAGAATGAGTTCTTCCGGGAGACCCAGCGCATTGAGCAGGGAGGCACCGATGCTCTCGTGCCAATGAACAATCAGGAACTTGATGGTGTCCGGACGATGGCGCAGCTCTTCGTACTGTGATGCCCGGTAAAGCATGTAGAACGCGCCCAGATCGTGGATCATGCCCGCCAGCATGGCTTCTTCCGGGTTGAGTCGGGTGCAATTGGCGGCGATGACGCGGGCGGCTGCGGCAGAGCGGATCGAATGATCCCACAGTGCGTTGGTCATGCCCGAGAACTCCGCCATGCTCTTGGAACGCAACAACTGGGCCATGACGATCGCTATTGCCCTGCTGCGTACCGTCTTGAGCCCAAGTACGTCGATGGCGGACTGCAGATCCACGACAATCTTGCCATTGTGGCAGTGCGAATTGGCCAAGTGGATCAGCTTGGCACTGATCAGCGGTTCAAGCGACAGCGCGTGGCTAATTTCTTGAACGCTCCGCTCAGGATCCTGAAGAATCTTGCGCAAGCCGAGCACGGCGTCGAAACTGGTCGGGAAAACCACGTCTCCGGCAAGTTCCCGGGCGATATCCTCGAGCATCCGGAAGCGCTGAGCGCTCAGGGCATGACCTGATTTATCGCTATCCCCGGAGTGGTTGCAACTATCCATGCGCGTCTTTCAGAGCGCAAAAAACCCCGCCTTTCGGGCAGGGTCTCGAGTAATACTGGGCAGGATCAACTGGTGGGTGCTGAGGGGCTCGAACCCCCGACATTCGCCTTGTAAGGGCGACGCTCTACCAACTGAGCTAAGCACCCGAATTCCGGTTAGTTGACAGCGTCTTTGAGGCCTTTGCCGGGGCGGAACTTCGGCACCTTGGCGGCCTTGATCTTCAGCGCCTTGCCGGTACGCGGGTTGCGGCCGGTACGAGCAGCACGTTCGCCGACGGAAAAAGTGCCGAAACCGATCAGGCTGACGCTGTCGCCGGCCTTGAGGGCGGCCTTGACGGCGGCAACGGTGGCATCGAGTGCGCGACCGGCAGCAGCCTTGGAAATTTCAGCGGAAGTAGCGATCTGGTCGATCAATTCAGTTTTGTTCATGGGACCCCCTTGGAAAAATTACGACGAAAATGGTTCAAGCACAGATTTATATCTCTGCTGAAATCCTTGTGTCAAGCGGATTCTGGCGGTTTGGCCCGGCGCCTTGCGGGCGGGGAAGCGGGCCGGCAATAAGACGCCGGCATGCTTCCCTTCAAAATCAATGAGTAAGCACCGTTTGTGTAGGTGTGTTCTCGGCGTTGGCCGCAACGCCCGCATTTTCGACAAGCTGATCGGGCAGGGCCTCAGGCATGCGCTCGAGAGCACGTTCCAGAACCTGATCGATCCACTTGACGGGTACGATCTCGATCTTGTTCTTGATGTTGTCCGGGATCTCGGTGAGGTCCTTGACGTTCTCCGACGGGATCAATGCCGTCTTGATCCCGCCACGCACGGCGGCCAGCAGCTTTTCCTTGAGGCCACCGATAGCCAGGACTTCACCGCGCAGGGTGATCTCGCCGGTCATGCATACGTCGCAACGGACCGGAATGCCCGTGTAGGCGGAAACCAGCGCCGTGGTCATGGCGACGCCAGCCGACGGACCATCCTTGGGTGTGGCGCCTTCCGGAACGTGGATATGGATGTCGGTCTTCTCGAAGGCTTCGTCCTTGATGCCCAAGCGGCGAGCGCGGGCACGCACAACCGAGCGGGCGGCCTCCACCGATTCCTTCATGACGTCGCCCAGCGACCCGGTGCGCAGGATATTGCCCTTGCCGGGCATGTTGGCGCATTCAATGGTCAGCAGTTCGCCACCGACCTCTGTCCAGGCCAGACCGGTGACCTGACCGACCTGGTTTTCCTTTTCTGCCATGCCGAACGAGTAGCGCCGGACGCCGAGGAATTTATCCAGGTTTCTGGCGTTGACCGCGATCCTGGTGTCACGTTTCTTGAGCACCAGTGTCTTGACCACCTTGCGGCAGATCTTCGAGATCTCGCGTTCCAGCGCGCGGACGCCGGCTTCACGGGTGTAATAGCGGACGATGTCGCGAATCGCGCTGTCGGCAACAGTTAGTTCGGTTTTCTTGAGGCCGTTGTTCTTGATCTGCTTGGGCAGCAGATAGCGCATCCCGATATTGACCTTCTCGTCTTCCGTGTAGCCTGACAGGCGAATGACTTCCATCCGGTCGAGCAGTGGCGCCGGGATGTTCATCGTGTTGGCGGTGGCCACGAACATGACGTCGGAGAGGTCGAAATCGACTTCGACGTAGTGATCCTGGAAGGTATGGTTCTGTTCGGGGTCCAGCACCTCGAGCAATGCCGAGGAGGGATCGCCACGGAAATCCTGGCCAAGTTTGTCAACCTCGTCGAGCAGGAACAGCGGGTTGCGCACGCCGGCCTTGGTCAGGCTCTGCAGAATCTTGCCCGGCATCGAGCCAATGTAGGTCCGGCGATGACCGCGAATCTCGGCTTCATCGCGCACGCCGCCGAGCGCCATGCGGATGAACTTGCGATTGGTTGCCTTGGCGATGGACTGGCCAAGCGAGGTCTTGCCGACGCCCGGGGGGCCGACCAAGCAGAGAATCGGCGCCTTGACCTTGTCGACGCGCTGTTGGACGGCGAGGTACTCGACGATCCGTTCCTTGACCTTGTCCAGACCATAATGGTCGGAATCGAGCACCTTCTCCGCTTCGCGCAGATCCTTGCTGATCCGCGTCTTCTTGCGCCAGGGCAGGCCGACCAAAGTTTCGATGAAATTGCGCACGACTGTGGCTTCGGCCGACATCGGCGACATCAGGCGCAGTTTCTTCAACTCGCCCTGCGCCTTGGTCAGGCCTTCCTTGCTCATGCCGGCAGCCTTGATCTTCTTGTCCAGTTCCTCTAGGTCGGCACCTTCTTCGCCTTCGCCGAGTTCCTTCTGGATGGCCTTGACCTGCTCGTTCAGGTAGTACTCGCGCTGGCTCTTTTCCATCTGGCGCTTGACACGGCCACGGATGCGCTTTTCGACCTGCAGGATGTCGATTTCGGATTCAAGTTGCGAAAGCAGGCGATCGATACGGTCGCGAATGCTCTCCATCTCCAGCACTTCCTGCTTTTGCTCGAGCTTGAGCGGCAGGTGGGCAGCGATGGTGTCGGCCAGGCGGCCGGCGTCTTCAATGCCGGCGATCGAGGAAAGGACCTCGGGCGGAATTTTTTTGTTCAGCTTGACGAACTGGTCGAACTGGGCGACCACGGCACGGCGCATGGCTTCGATTTCGTGGTCTTCGACCCCGGGTTGCGGCAGCGGGACGGCGGTAGCCATGAAAACCGAGGATTGCACCTCGATGGCTTCGACGCGGGCACGTTGCGTACCTTCGACCAATACCTTGACGGTACCGTCCGGCAACTTGAGCATCTGCAGGATGTTGGCCAGACAGCCGATACGGTAGAGATCTTCAGGCTCCGGCTCATCCTTGGCCGCGGATTTTTGCGCCAGCAACAGGATGTTCTTGCCACCTTCCATTGCCATCTCGAGGGCTTTGATTGATTTCGGACGGCCGACGAAAAGTGGAATGACCATGTGCGGGAAGACGACGACATCGCGCAAGGGCAATAGCGGCAGTTCGACGGTTTCCGGAAGGATGTTGGGGTTCGACATTACGAAGCCTTTGAAATAGGTATGTGCCCCCTACGTGGGGGCGGGAAACCGCAATTCAAGCCCCGGTTCAGTTTGAGCCGGAGACCTTCGGCTGATCGGCGTAAATGAGCAGGGGCGGGGTGTCGCCCGTGATCATGTTCTCGTCCACAACCACCTTTTCGACATTCTCCATGCCCGGGAGTTCGTACATCGTGTCGAGCAGCGCATGTTCAAGTATCGAACGCAGTCCGCGGGCGCCGGTTTTCCTGGCCAATGCCTTCTTGGCGATGGCGGAAAGCGCCCCCGGGCGGACCTCCAACTCGACATCTTCCATGCTGAACAGTTTCTGATACTGCTTGATCAGCGCATTCTTCGGTTCGGTAAGGATCTGGATCAGTGCCGGTTCTTCCAGTTCCTGAAGGGTGGCGACAACCGGCAGACGACCGATGAGTTCGGGAATCAGGCCGAACTTGATGAGGTCTTCCGGTTCGGCATCGAGCAGCACCTGGCCGATGGCTTTCTTGTCGTCCTTGCTCCTGACGTCGGCGCCAAAGCCGATACCGCCTTTTTCCGAGCGGTTCTGAATGATCTTTTCCAGGCCGGAAAACGCGCCGCCGCAGATGAAGAGAATATTGGTCGTGTCGACCTGAACGAAATCCTGGTTGGGATGCTTGCGCCCGCCCTGCGGCGGAATCGAGGCGACAGTACCTTCGATCAGCTTGAGCAGGGCCTGCTGCACGCCTTCACCGGAAACATCACGGGTGATCGACGGGTTGTCTGATTTGCGGGAAATCTTGTCGATTTCGTCGATATAAACAATGCCCTGCTGCGCTTTTTCGATGTCGTAATCGCATTTTTGCAGCAACTTCTGGATGATGTTCTCGACGTCTTCGCCGACGTAGCCGGCCTCGGTCAGCGTGGTGGCGTCGGCCATCACGAAGGGCACGTTGAGCAGGCGAGCCAGCGTCTGGGCGAGCAGCGTCTTGCCGGAACCGGTCGGGCCGACGAGCAGGATGTTGCTCTTGGCCAGTTCGACATCGCCGGTATTCTTGGCAGTGTGGCGCAGGCGCTTGTAGTGATTGTAAACCGCGACGGCGAGAATGCGCTTGGCGACTTCCTGGCCGATCACGTACTGTTCGAGTATCGAGCAGATTTCACGCGGCGTCGGCAGGTCGGAACGACCGGCTTTGGCGGCCTCTTCCGGCAACTCGTCGCGAATGATGTCATTGCAGAGTGCAATGCACTCGTCACAGATGAACACCGACGGACCGGCGATAAGCTTTTTAACCTCGTGCTGGCTTTTGCCGCAGAAGGAGCAGTAGAGCAGTTTTTCCTGGCCGCCTTTTGACATCTGAACCTCTCTGGTCAAGCCGCGTCGCGGCGAGTCAATACCTTGTCGATAAGTCCGTATTCTGCCGCTTCCTGCGCAGAAAGGAAATTGTCGCGATCGGTATCCTTTTCGATACGTTCCAGTGGCTGACCGGTGTGCTCGGCCATGATCCGGTTCAGGCGGTCGCGGATCGACAGGATTTCCTTGGCGTGAATGGCGATATCCGAGGCCTGGCCCTGGAAACCGCCGAGTGGCTGGTGAATCATGACGCGGGAGTTGGGCAGGGCAAAGCGCTTGTCCTTGGCACCGGCAGTCAGCAAAAAGGCACCCATCGAGGCGGCCTGGCCGATGCACAGCGTGGATACATCAGGCTTGATGAACTGCATGGTGTCGTAGATCGACATGCCTGCTGTGACCGACCCGCCCGGCGAGTTGATGTAGAAATAAATGTCCTTGTCCGGATTGTCCGCTTCAAGGAACAGCAACTGGGCGACGACCAGGTTGGCCGTCATGTCGTTGACCGGGCCGACAAGAAATATGACGCGCTCCTTCAACAGGCGGGAATAGATGTCGAAGGCGCGCTCGCCGCGTCCGCTCTGTTCGATCACCATCGGAACCATACCCAGTGCCTGCGGATCCCAGTTGCTTGCGTTGTCGATATTCATGTCAGCCCTTGTTTGTTGCGTTCAAGACTTTGTCGTTTTGGCGACATCGGGAAGATTACTGCTTTTGTCCCATCAGTTCATCAAAAACCGCAGCCTTGTCGGTTACCTTGGCCTTGCCCAGAACCCACTCGACCACGTTGCTCTCGATGACGAGGCCTTCGACTTCGCCCAGGCGTTGCGGTTGGGCGTAGTACCAGCGGATGACTTCTTCAGGATGCTCATAGCTTTGCGCCGTTTCCTCGACCATCGCGCGAACCTGTTCCGGACTGGCCAGCAGGTTCTCGCTCTTGACCAGCTCAGCAAGAATCAGGCCCAGCGTGACCCGGCGCTTGGCCTGGTCGACAAACCACTCGGGCTGGAGGGGCATCTCGTTGACCTTCATGCCGCGCTGTTCCATATCCTGGCGGGCAGCCTGCATCAGACGCTGGATTTCCATTTCGATCAGCGCGCCGGGCGTTGCGATCTGGTTGGCCTTGATCAGCGCATCCATGACCTGATCCTTGACCCTGCCATCAATGCGACGCTTCACTTCGCGCTTGAGGTTGCCCTCGATTTCGGCGCGCATCTTGGCGATATCGCCATCGGCGATGCCCATGCCCTTGGCAAACTCGGAGTCGACGTCGGGCAACTTGGGCGCCTGGACCTGCTTGACGGTGATTTCGAACTGAACGGTCTGCCCGGCCAGATCCACGGAGAAGTAATCCGCCGGGAAGGTCAGGTCAAAAGTCTTGGATTCGCCAGCCTTGGCGCCTTCGACCGCGTTCTCGAAGTCAGGCAACATCATGCCCTGGCCAAGCACGAAGGCGTAATCGCTGGCCTGGCCGCCAGTGAACGGCTCGCCATCCTTCTTGCCGAGAAAGTCGATGACAACGCGGTCTTCCCTGGCGGCTGCGCGATCGGTGTCTTCGTAGGAGACACGCTGCTTGCGCAGGATGTCGAGGGTCTTGTCCACTTCCGCAGTCGTTACTTCAAGGACGGGACGCTCGACTTCCGCGGTCGACATGTCAGCCGGGGCGAATTCCGGATAGATCTCGAAAATGGCCGAGAACTCGATATGGGTGGTGCTTTCGGTGGCCTTCGGCTCGATCCGCGGGTAGCCGGCAACGCGCATTTTCTGGGCGGTGACGGTTTCACCGAAGACGCGGTCCAGTTCTTCGGACAGGACTTCGTGACGCGCCTGGTCGCCATGCTGTTGCTTGACCATGCTGAACGGTACCTTGCCCGGGCGGAAGCCAGGCATCTTCATGTTCTTGCCCATGCGCTTCAGGCGCTGTTCCATTTCCTTCTCGACATCAGCAATGGCGATCGAGAGGTCGAGGCGGCGCTCGAGTTCGTTAGCTTGAGCAGTAGTTGTTTCCATGAGAATTCCTTGTGACTACGAGCCGAAAAAATAAAGCTGATAATTCTATCACGGCATGGGAGACGGGAACGTGCCGGTGAACTGACTTGGGGCAACCAAGGGCGATCTACTCGCCGGTTTTGCCTGGTTCTTCGGCAAGGCGTTTGCACGCCTCGCGCAAAAATCTCATTTGTTTTTTGTAGTTCTTGCATCCCTTGCACATCGCCAGATGTATTTCCAGTTGCATTTTTTCGGACAAGGAAAGTTTTCTGTCCTGCGCCTCGGACAGCAAGTGCGTGGCATCTTTACAGCTCAACATGGCTGCTCTCCAGCAGAAAACCAGCTCTTTTCAAGACAACGCCGCAATCCGTTGCGTGCTCGATGCAGTATGACGTTGCAGTTGCTCGTGGTGATGCTCAATTCCTGGCAAACCTCGGTAGTCTCGAACTCAAGAAACTCCCGCATCATGAATACGCGGGCAGTGTTTTCCGGCAAATGCTTGAGACAGGCGTCGAATACCGCCCAGAACTGGTGTTGGCGCAGCGTTTCCTCGGGGTCGCCCCAGTCGGAAGGCCGTGCCCCGGGCATCCAGTGCGCATTTGTCTTGAACTGCGACTCAAAGGCTTGATCCATGTTTTCCTCTTCACCGGATAGCGCCGAGATATTGATCGTTCGACTTTGCCGCCGGATCAGATCGACAATTTTGTTCTTCAGGATGGCAAAAACCCACGTTTTCAGGGTGGACCGACCGGCAAATCCCTTGGCGTTGTCGAGGGCGGCAAGAAGTGCTTCCTGAACCACATCCTCGGCTTGGGCGCTGTCGCGAAGTTGCAAATGGGCGAACTTGATCATGTCCCGCCGAATCCCGTCCAGATACACGTCGTCGATCAGCTTGCCTTCGCTTGCCTTCATGCCTTTGCCTTGTTCATGCTTGAAGGAAAGTACTCGATCAGGCGCTCGAGGTCTTCGCTGCGGTCGACATCCCACAAGGGCTCGAATTCCTTCCAGCGCCAGCCAGTTTCCGCAAGACGCGCGCGGGTCTGCGCCATGACGCGCGTGGTGCTCCAATCGACATCGGTGAACACCCGAGCTGATGCCTCGCGCATGCCAATCAACACATAGCCGCCATCTTCGGCGGGAACCACGGTCGCGTCATGGTCGGCCAGAACACTTGCCGCCTGGCGCAACAGGCCGGGTGCCAGCACCGGGCAATCTGTCCCGACCACCAGTGTTCCGGCGAGTGTATCGGACCCTGCAATGGCCGCCTGCATCCGTTTACCAAGGTCGCCATCCGGTTGCTGGCGTAGCGCAAGCGGCCCGAAAGTGCGGCACATGGCAAAGTCCGGGTGCCCGGCATCCGGTGTGCACCACAAGGTCACCGGTCCGATGTCGGCGGTCAGGGCGGTGGTCAGGGTGCGCTGCAACAACCAGCGCTGCAATGCTGCGGCGCCTTCCGCACCCAGATGGGGAATCAGGCGTGTCTTGGCGAATCCGGCCAGCGGCGCCTTGGCCAGTATTGCTACGCTGACGCGCGGACGCTGCTCAGTTCTCCAGTGCGGCATATCCGTACTCCCGAGCAAGGTCATCGGGGCTGGCGCCGAAATGAAAGCGCAGGCGCAGCCACCACATCATCAGGACGGTGCGCAGCAGCCCGTGCTTTTCCCAGCGCCGGCCCGAGGTGGTGACTTTTTCCCGGAGGCAGGCCGGCCGGGCGACCTGGCGCAGCGAGCCGGAAAGGACGATGTCCTCCATCAGGGGAATCGCCGGAAATCCGCCACACGCCTGAAAAGCTTCCCGGGTTACGAAAATCGCCTGGTCGCCGGTCGCAATGCCGGTCAGCCGGGAGCGCAGGTTCATCATCAAGGCGACCATTGCCAGGCCGTGAATCGGGCCGTCGATGCGGACGTCGAATCTGCCCCAGCATGAACCGCTCGCGATCGCCGCCACGATCACGTTCAGTGCCGAGGGTGGCAACTGGGTATCGGCATGAAGAAACAGAAGGATGTCGCCGCAGGCTTTCGTTGCCCCGACATTCATTTGTCCGCCGCGACCGCGGGCAGCGGAGGTGACGCAATCGGCCAACGGGAGGGCAGACTGTGCCGTGTCATCGCTGCTGCCACCATCGACGACGATGATTTCGGCGCCTTGGGCGCGGAAATCCCGCAGTCGTTCGAGTGCCTGAACGATGCCACTAGCTTCGTTGAGTACCGGGATGATGATGGAGACCGTTGGCCGAGGCATGGATTTCAACTTCTCAGGATCTCAAGCCAATGTCGCTGCGGTTCGGTCAAAGAGCTATCGGGCGTGAGAATGGAAACCGCAAGCGCATTGCGAATTTCGGCTTCTTCCGGCGGCAATGGAGTTTGCATCAGATGCTGCAACAGCATGATCGCCTTGCCGATGCTTTGTTTGTACAAGGCAAAGATTTCCGTGGCCTTGACGTGCATCTCCGGGTTTTCCATCCAGCAATCGTAATCGGTCACGATACCAATCGAGGCGTAGCAGATTTGGGCTTCGCGGGCGAGAAAGGCTTCCGGTACGTTGGTCATTCCCACGATCTGGGCGCCTGTCTGGCGGAGGAAGCGGCTTTCCGCGCGGGTACCCAGACGCGGCCCCTCGACGCCGGCATAAGTGATTCCGGTATGGCAGGTCAGGCCAAGACCGGTTGCTGCGCGAGCAATCCACTCGACCAATGCCGAGGACACGGGCTCCGCCGACGAAATGTGGGCGGCCACGCCGGCGCCGAAAAAAGTTGCGTCGCGCCTCCCTTTGGTCCAGTCGAAATATTGGTTCGGTAGTGCGAGGTCGCCCGGAGCGATTGCCTCGTCGAGGCTACCCACTGCAGACAGGCTTACCAATTGGGTGGCGCCTTGAGCCTTCAAGGCATAAATGTTGGCCCGGTAGTTGATCTCATGGGGAAGGAGGCGATGCCCAGTCCCGTGCCGGGCGAGGAAGAGCACCTCATGTGCACCCCATCGGCCGCGAGCAATTGGGCCGGAGGGGTCGCCAAAAGGCGTTGCGAGCGAAATTTCCTCGGCGACGGCAAGGTCGTCGATCGAATAAATCCCCGTTCCACCAATGATTGCCAGCATTCCTGTTACTTTCTCGAAGGTTCTTTGAAATAGTCGTACACGTGGCAGGTTTCTTACAAACTTTGTTAGTTATCCGGCGCCGGACAGGCTGCTTCCTTCTCGACAAACCGGAAATCCGCAAAGCCGGCGTGGGCTTTCTCGCCGGTGTTGTCGGTATCCGATGCGATGGCCAGGCCACCCAACTGGCCGCCGATATCGCCAAAGGCGAGCTGAAAGTCCTTCACGACATTACGTCGCTCCTGTACCCAGGCGCCTGCCTTGCCAGCACCGGAACGCAATACCAGCATGCGGGTGCGGTCGGTGAAGGCATTGTCTTGCAGGGTGCCGACGGGATGAAGATTATCCCAGACGTAGTTGAGTGCCGCATCGGGCACCTGATCGCCGTAAATGGAGCGCGCCAGAGCAAGCGTGGCGCGGGTACCCAGACCGAGCTGTTCAGGTGGTACGGAAAAAGTCAGATAAACCCGGGCGGCGTAGTCGTCGCCGGATTTCTTGCTCATGTCGGCCGTGGCTAGCGGGGCGTCGATTCGCCATTGCCAACACAAAATCGGGGTTTTTTTCAGGTCGACCGCAACCGGGCGTGCCAGCAGGGCCATGCTTTTGTCGGCGTGCGCTTCAATGGCAACCACGCCATCCCAGCGCCGCAGGGCGTAGCGGGTGGGCGGTACTTTCTCGTTCAGACGCTCGATTTTCCAGGGCGCCGGGATTGCCGAGTCGGCTTCACTGAAACGACCTACCCAGACCGGTTCGGCTGATGCGGCCAGCGGCAGAATCAGGCCGAGCAGGCCTGCCGAAAAATGATGATTCAGATTCAATTTGCCTCCAGATCAAGTTCCGCGTCGAGCACCGGGATTTATTTGCCATGCCTCCGGAAGACGCTACGCTTGTGTATCATGGTTCGATCCAGGGCGCGCTGCAAGGGCCAAAGCGCTGGAACCGCAGGCTATTCAGTTTCAACTGCATGATGAATTCAATGGCGGATTCAACTCTGAAGTGCAACGACGTTATGACGCGAGTGTAACTGCTCCATAAACACCTCGTGAGGCGTTCTGAAGCCAAGGCATTTCCGTGG
>Ga0209048_10003174_pt1 | contig 16098 bp, 15 predicted proteins | sample FrelakmetCRP12CR_FD_187146 | JGI IMG/M metagenome (GOLD analysis project Ga0209048, IMG submission 187146) | Freshwater lake sediment microbial communities from the University of Notre Dame, USA, for methane emissions studies - CRP12 CR (SPAdes)... | ecosystem: Environmental > Aquatic >... | reverse complement strand
CGTGAACGCGAACAATTACGGGCACATCCTGACGATCGAGGACCCGATCGAGTTCATGCACGAATCGAAGAAGTGCCTGATCAACCAGCGCGAGCTCGGCCCCCACACGCTGTCGTTCCCCAACGCGCTCCGCAGCGCGCTGCGCGAGGACCCGGACTACATCCTGGTCGGTGAAATGCGCGACCTCGAGACGATCCGACTCGCGCTCACCGCCGCCGAGACCGGGCACCTGGTGTTCGCGACGCTGCACACGAGCTCCGCTGCCAAGACGATCGACCGGATCATCGACGTGTTTCCCGCCGCGGAAAAGGAAATGGTCCGCGCGATGCTGTCCGAATCGCTGGTGTCGGTGATCTCGCAGACGCTGCTCAAGACCAAGGACGGCCAGGGCCGCGTCGCGGCGCACGAGATCATGATCGGCAGCGCCGCCATCCGGAACCTCATCCGCGAGAACAAGGTCGCGCAGATGTACTCGGCAATCCAGACGGGCCAGAACGTCGGCATGCAGACGCTGGACCAGTGCCTTGTGGACATGGTACGTCGCAACATGGTCAATGTCGCCGAAGCGCGCAACCGCGCCGTGAACAAGGACCTGTTCATGGCGTGACAGAGAACCGTGCCGGGCCGGCCGATGGCCGCCCGCGCGGACAGGAGACACCAAGATGGAACGCGAACGCGCCACCGGGTTCATCCACGAACTGCTCGAGCTCCTCGTCAAGCAGAAGGGCTCGGACCTCTTCATCACCGCCGGCTTCCCGCCCGCGCTCAAGGTCGATGGCCGGATCCAGCCGGTGTCGAAGACGCCGCTCACGCCGCAGCACACGATGGAGCTCGTGCGCAGCGTGATGAACGACAAGCAGGCGGCCGAGTTCGAATCGACGAAGGAGTGCAACTTCGCCATCTCCCCTCCCGGGATCGGCCGGTTCCGGGTCAACGCCTTCGTCCAGCAGGGACGGATCGGCATGGTGCTGCGGACCATCACGACGGACATCCCGAAATTCGAGGAGCTCGGTCTGCCGCCGGTGCTGAAGGACATCATCATGTCGAAGCGCGGCATCATGATGTTCATCGGCGCCACGGGCTGCGGCAAGTCGACTTCGATGGCCTCGCTTCTCGGTTACCGCAATGAGAACAGCTACGGCCACATCATCACGATCGAGGACCCGATCGAATTCGTCCACGAGCACAGGAACTGCGTCGTCACGCAGCGCGAGGTCGGCGTCGACACCGATGACTGGCAGATCGCGCTCAAGAATACGCTGCGCCAGGCGCCGGACGTGATCCTGATCGGCGAAGTGCGCGAGCGGGAGACGATGGATTACGCGATCTCGTTCGCGGAAACGGGGCACCTGTGCCTCGCGACGCTGCACGCGAACAGCACCAATCAGGCGCTCGACCGGATCATCAACTTCTTCCCCGAGGAGCGCCGCGCGCAGCTTCTGATGGACCTTTCGCTCAACGTGCGCGCGTTCGTCGCGCAGCGCCTGATCCCGCGCCGCGACGGCCGCGGCCGGGTGCCGGCGGTCGAGGTGATGCTCAACTCGCCGCTCATTTCCGACCTGATCTTCAAGGGCGACGTGTCGGGGATCAAGGAGATCATGAAGAAGTCCCGCGAGCTCGGCATGCAGACGTTCGACCAGTCGCTGTTCGACCTGTACGAAGCGGGCCTCATCAGCTACGAGGACGCGCTGCGCAACGCCGATTCGCTCAACGACCTCCGCCTCGACATCAAGCTGCACGGCAAGGAAGCGAAGGGCCGCAACGTATTCTCCGGCATCGGCAATCTCGACATCGTTCCGGACGCAACGGCGGGACACGGCTGACGGGAAGCCGCGGGCGGGCCGGCCGGCGCGCTGTGTTATCCTGATCTGCTTCGCGGCAACGCGCTCGACGCCCCGTGCGCGGCACGGGCTTCCCCATGGCCGGCCTCGACGCCACCACGCCAGCTCCGACCGAAATCAAGCTGCATCAGCAATCGAAGGTGCTCGAAATCGCCTTCGCCGACGGCCGCTCGTTCCGGCTGCCCTACGAGCTGCTGCGCGTCTACTCGCCGTCCGCGGAGGTCAGGGGCCATGGCCCCGGCCAGGAAGTCCTGCAGGTCGGCAAGCGGGACATCGCGATCAAGGAGGTCGAGGCGGTCGGCCACTACGCGATCCGGCCGACGTTCTCCGACGGACACGACACCGGCATCTACTCGTGGGACTACCTCTACGATCTCGGATGCCGTGCCGATGAGCTGTGGCAGCGCTATCTCGACCGGATGGCGGCCGCCGGGGCCAGCCGCGAGGCATCGACCCGTCCGGGACGACCATGAGCGATCGCACCCATTTCGGTTTCGAGCAGGTTGCCGTCGACGAGAAGGCGCAACGCGTGCGCGGCGTGTTCGATTCGGTCGCCGCCAAGTACGACCTGATGAACGACGTCATGTCGGCCGGCCTCCATCGGCTCTGGAAGCGCTTCGCCGTCAACGCCACCGGCGTGCGCGCGGGGATGCGCGTACTGGACCTCGCCGGCGGTACGGGTGACCTGGCCCGGCTGTTCGCCGACCGCGTCGGCCCGACCGGCGAGGTGGTCCTGACCGACATCAACGGCGCCATGCTCACCTTCGGCCGGGATCGGCTGCTCGACGCGGGCCGCGTTGTGCCGGTCGTGCAGTGCGACGCCGAGAAGCTGCCCTTCCCCGACGGGCATTTCGATTGCGTGAGCATCGCGTTCGGCCTGCGCAATGTGACCCGCAAGGAGAACGCACTGGCCGAAATGCGGCGCGTGCTGAAACCGGGCGGCGTCGCCGCCGTGCTCGAGTTCTCGAAGGTCTGGCAACCGCTCGCGCCCGCCTACGATTGGTACAGTTTCAACGTCTTGCCCCGGCTGGGCCGGCTCCTCGCCCGCGACGATGCGAGCTACCGCTACCTCGCGGAATCGATCCGCATGCACCCGGACCAGGCCACGCTCAAGGCGATGATGGAACAAGCGGGCTTCGACCGGGTCGAAGTGCACAATCTCGCCGCCGGCGTCGTTGCGCTGCATCTCGGCTACTATTACTGACGCGGACCGCTCGCGCGGCCGCGACAAACCGGAGAAACACATGAAACATCGGGGGATCCTGGCGATTGTCGTGTTGACGCTCGCGACGATGGTGGCGGCCGACGCAGCCGAAGCAAGGATCGGCGGCGGCCGGAGCTTCGGCGCGCAGCGCCCGAGCGTCGCCCCGCGGGCATCGGCACCTCCGGCGGCCACACCGCCGGCCGCTGCATCGCAGCCGGTCATGCCGGCGCAGCCGGGCGCCACGCTTCCCGCCAAGCCGATCGCCCCTGCGGCACCGGCGCCTTCGGGCGCGTCGCGGTGGCTGGGGCCCATTGCCGGCCTTGCCGCGGGCCTGGGAATCGCCGCGTTGCTGTCGCATTTCGGGCTTCCCGAAGGCATGGGCAGTTTCCTGCTGATCGCGCTGCTGGTGATCGGCGGCGTGTTCGTGGTGCGCATGCTGCTCGCGCGCCGTGGCCAGGCGCAACGGCCGCTGGCGTACGCGGGTGCAGAGCCAAGCCCGCCCGTCGCCTTCGAAGCACCGTCCTCACCGCAATGGGGAGGGGCGCCACGGATCGAACCCGTGCTCGGACCCGCCGCGTCGCCGACGGAGGCGACCAAGCCGTTCCCGCCGGGGTTCGACGCCCCGGGCTTTGCCGCCCAGGCGAAGCTGCAATTCGCCCGGCTGCAGGCCGCGCACGACGCCGGCGACCGCAAGACGCTCGCGGACTTCACGACGCCCGAGATGCTGGCGGAGCTCACCCGCGACCTGGACGCCGGTGCGCCTCCGCAGCCGACGGAAATCGTGACGCTGCACGCCGACGTGCTCGAAGTCGAGACGGAAGGCAACCGCCACTGGGCAAGCGTCCGCTTCACCGGCACGCTGCGGGAAGGCCGCGCGGCGGCGCCGACCGCATTCGACGAGGTGTGGAATCTTTCCAAGCCCGTCGATGGCTCGTCGGGCTGGCTGCTGGCCGGCATTCAGCAGCCCGCCTAGGTCATGCCCGCGTTCGCCTTCGATCCTTCGTCGATCCCGCCCGCGATTGCCAATCGCGTGCTGGAGCGCGAGACGTGGGCGCTGTCCTGTCTCGCGGCCCACGCCGGTAGCGTCATCAGGGTGACCGTCGGGCCGCTGGCAACGACGATGCGCGTCGATGCGGCGGGAAAGCTGGAATCGGCGCCGCGCCCCGAGGGGCCGCCGGACCTGGAGCTGAAGCTCTCGGCACTGGACCTGCCGTCGTTCCTCGCCGATCCGAGGCGCTGGGACGAATTCGTCACGATCCAGGGCAACCCGGAACTCGCGGCGACATTGAAGGGGCTAGCGGAGACGCTACCCTGGTTCGTCGAGCGGGCGTTCGCCAACGCCCTCGGACCGATCGTCGGCCAGCGCGTCGCCGATGCGGGACGCCGGCTGCTCGCCTTTCCCGAGTATGCGGCCGCGCGCGTGGGCGAAAGCGTCGCGGGCTATGTTCGCGACGAAGCGGGGCTTGCCACCCAGGGCGCGGATGCGCATTCGTTCGGCGAAGCGGTCTCCGCACTCGCCACCCACGTGGATGCGCTCTCGGCGCGTCTCGATGCGCTCTGCGCGCGCATCGCGGCGGCACCCGCCGCGAAACGGTCCGGCTGACCCTACACCGGCGGCGCAGCGTACCCGAGCACGGCAAAGAAATGGCAGCTGGTTCCGGCCAGCACGAACAGATGCCAGATGAAATGCCCGTAGCGAACCCGGGAATCCGTGGCGAAGAACGCCACACCCGCCATGTACGCGAACCCGCCGGCCGCGAGCAGAAGCAGGCCTTGCGGAGGAATCCGCTCCAGCAACGGCCCGATCGCGATCACGCATAGCCATCCCATCAGCAGATAGAGGCCGAGCGACGCTACCGGATGCTCGATGCGATCGAACGCCTTCAGCGTCACGCCAACCGCGGCAAGACTCCAGACGAGCCCCAGCAGCGTCCAGCCCCAGGGCCCGTTGAGCGCCCCGAGCGTGAATGGGGTGTAAGTGCCGGCGATCAGCAGAAAGATCGCGCCATGGTCGATCTTGCGCAGCAGCGCCTTCGCCCGCCGGTGCGGCACGGCGTGATAGATCGTCGACGCGCAGTACAGGAGCACCACCGTCGCGGCGAAGATGCTGGCGCCGATGACGTTCACCGGTCTGCCGTTCTGCGCGGTGGTCAGGATGAGAATGGGGGCCGCGGCGACCGCCGCCACGAACCCGAGCCCGTGGCTCAGGCTGTTCGCGATCTCCTCTCCCAACGACTGCGGTCGTTCGTTCATGGCTCGACTCCCCTCCGGTCGCTGCACCGAATCCCGCCGCGTCTGCGCATCGCGTGGCGGGCCGTGGGCCGCTGCCGGGACGTGCGGACCATGGAACCTTCTACCAGACTTTACCCGCCCGTAAGCAACGATTGTGCCCGGAGGGCATCCGGCAGCCCGCCGTCGCCCGAAGCCCGGGCATCGTTTCCCTTACAATCGGCGGGATGCGCGTCACACGCCTCGCGAAGATCGTCGTCGTCGCGCTCAAGTACGGGCTCGACGAGTTCCTGACCGGCCACGAGCGGTTCCGCGCGGTGCGGCCGGCGGCGCGCGCGCTCACGTTCTGGCGCGACACGTCGGCGCCGCGCGGAGTGCGACTGCGTCTCGCGCTGGAGGACCTGGGACCGATCTTCGTCAAGTTCGGACAGATGCTCTCGACGCGGCGCGATCTCCTGCCCACCGACCTCGCCGACGAGCTGGCCAAGCTGCAGGACAGCGTGCCGCCGTTTCCCTCGGAGCAGGTGATCGCGGCGCTGGAGCGCCTCTACGGGAAGCCGGTGGACACCGTGCTCAAGTCGTTCGACCGGACGCCGATCGCCAGCGCTTCGGTGGCGCAGGTGCATTTCGCCGAGCTTCCCGACGGGACCCCGGTCGCCGTCAAGGTGCTGCGGCCGAACATCGCGCGCGTGATCGAGAAGGACATCTCGCTGATGCACGCCGGCGCGTCGCTGATGGAGAAACTGTGGTCCGACGGCAAGCGCCTGCGTCCGCGGGAGGTCGTCGGCGAGTTCGAGAAGACGCTGCGCGACGAGCTCGACCTCTCGCGCGAGGCCGCGAACTGCTCGCAGCTCGGACGGAACTTCCAGCATTCGCCGCTGCTGCTCGTCCCGGCGGTCTACTGGGACTACTGCGGCTCCGAGGTCATGGTGATGGAACGGATGACCGGCATCCCGATTGCGCAAGTGGACAAGCTGCGCGACGCCGGCGTGGATATCCCGCGGCTCGCGCGTGCCGGCGTCGAGCTCTTCTTCACGCAGGTGTTCCGCGACGGCTACTTCCACGCCGACATGCACCCCGGCAACATCTTCATCGCCGTGGGAGGGCCGCACCACGGCAAGTACATCGCCGTCGATTTCGGAATCATGGGAACGCTGTCCGAGCGCGACCAGGACTTCCTCGCGCAGAATTTCCTGGCGTTCTTCCGCCGCGACTATCACCGCGTCGCAACCGCGCACATCGAGTCGGGCTGGGTGCCTCCCGATACCCGTGTCGACGAGCTGGAAGCGGAGATCCGTGTCGTGCTGGAACCCGCTTTCGACCGGCCGCTGTCGGAGATCTCGCTCGGCCGCGTGCTGCTGCAGCTCTTTCGCGCGTCGCGCCGGTTCAACGTGGAAATCCAGCCGCAGCTCGTTCTGCTGCAGAAGACGCTGCTCAACGTCGAAGGGCTGGGGCGCCAGCTCGATCCGAAGCTCGACCTGTGGGTGACGGCGCTGCCGTACCTCGAGCGCTGGATGAACGACAGGATCGGCTTTCCGGCGCTGAAGCGGCGGCTGCTCGCCGAGGCGCCGTACATCGTCGCGGCGCTGCCCGAACTGCCGCGGCTCGTCCACCAGCGGCTCCTCGCGCCGCGATCGGCCTCCGACGAAACGCTCAAGGGTGTCGCCGCCGCGCTGCGTGCGCAGAACCGTCTGCTCGCGATCGTCGTCGTGCTGATCGCGGCGCTGGCCGGCCTCATCCTCTGGCAAACGGGATTGCGCTAGGGAGCCTCTGCACAGCCACAGAGCTTCGCGTGCCGCGCAGGCTGCGGGACAAGGGCACCCGACGCAGGCCTCGAGCCGGGCGCGGGCGCGGTCGCTCCTATACAATTGCAGGCTGTTTGTGTTCCGACCGACCTCCCGCGCGCAGCCCCGCCGATGGCGCTCCTCGAAATCCAGAACGTGACGCGCCGCTTCGGTGATTTCACCGCAGTCGACGGCGTCAGCCTCGCGATCGAAGCCGGTGAATTCTTCACGCTGCTGGGGCCTTCCGGCTGCGGCAAGACGACGCTGTTGCGGATGATCGCGGGTTTCGATCTCCCTGACGGCGGCCGCATCCTGCTCGACGGCAGCGACATGGCCGACAGGCCGCCGGAGCGCCGCCCGGTGCGCACGGTGTTCCAGAGCTACGCGCTCTTTCCGCACATGACCGTGGAGGGCAACGTCGCCTTCCCGCTCAAGATGGCGAAGACCCCGGCCGCGGAAATCGCAGGCAAGGTGTCCGGGGCGCTCGAGGACGTGCGCTTGTCGGGGTTCGGCAAGCGCTACCCGCACGAGCTTTCGGGCGGGCAGAAGCAGCGTGTTGCCATCGCGCGGGCACTGGTGACGCACCCGACGGTGCTGCTGCTGGACGAGCCCCTCGCGGCGCTCGACGCCAAACTCCGCGAAGACATGCAGATCGAGCTCATCAACCTGCAGAAGGAAGTCGGCATCACGTTCGTCTACGTCACGCACGACCAGACCGAAGCGCTCGCTCTTTCGCACCGGATCGCGGTGATGAATGCGGGACGGGTCGAGCAACTCGACGAGCCGTCGCGGATCTATGGCTTCCCGCGGACACGATTCGTCGCGGACTTTATCGGTCATTGCAACCTGCTGTCGGGCTTGGTCAGCAGCAACGCCGGGGGCATCGTCACCGTGGACGTGGCCGGGCTCGGGCCGGTGCGCGTGGCCGCAAGTTCCACGCTGGCAGCGGGCCGGCCCGGAACCATCGCGCTGCGCCCCGAGAAGATCCGGATTGAAGCCGCCACCCCGGCGCAGACTCCGGACAATCACTGCCACGGCACCGTGTCCGACCTGCTCTACATGGGCGACGTGACCGTGTACATCGTCGACACGCCCGGCGGCCCGAAGATCGAGGCGCTGCTCGCGAATTCGGCGAGCGGGCGCGCCAAGTTCTTCGAGGTCGGCGATCCGGTCGAGGTGAGCTGGCCGGTCGCTGCCGGGCATTTCGTCGAGGAATAGAACCGTGGCGGCACGTGCCTCGGGTCGGGCGGGCAAATGGCTGATCAGCGGGCCGCCGCTCGCCTATCTGCTGGTTTTCTTCGCGATCCCGACGCTGATCATGGTGCTGGCGTCGTTCCGCACGCCCGGCGAATTCGGCGGCCTCGCGCCGCTCGTCGACGACGCGGGCGCGATCGACCTCAACGTCGATGCCTACGCGCGGTTCCTGACGGAGCCGGTCTACGCCCTGGTCTTCCTCAAGTCCGTCTGGTACGCGCTGCTGACGACCGTGCTGTGCCTCGCGTTCGCCTACCCGCTGTCGGCGCTGATCGCGAAGAGCCCGAAAAAGTACCGCAACCTGCTGCTGCTCCTCGTGATCCTGCCGTTCTGGAGCAACTTCCTGATCCGCATCTACGCGTGGATGATCATCCTGGGGCCGCAAGCGGCGCTCGCACGAAGCGTCAACGGCCTTCTCGCGGCGTTCGGAATGGAACCCGTTTCGCTGTTGTTCAGCTCCTTCGCCGTGCTGGCCTGCCTCGTCTACGTGCACCTGCCGTTCATGGTGCTGCCGCTGTACGCGAATCTGGAAAAGCACGACCAGGCCCTGCTCGACGCCGCGCAGGATCTGGGTGCCGACGCGTGGCAGCGGTTCTGGCGGATCACGTTCCCGCTTTCGCTGCCGGGCGTGTACGCGGGCGCCGCGCTCGTGTTCATCCCGGCGCTCGGCATGTTCGCGATTCCCGACATTCTCGGCGGACCCGACGACAGCCTGATCGGCAACGTCATCAAGCAGCAGTTCCTCGAAACCCGCGACTGGCCCTTCGGCAGCGTCCTTTCGATCGTGCTGACGGCGGCGGCGCTGCTGCTGGCGGGACTGGCGGCGTGGGTGGGCCGCCGCAATCTGGGCACGCCGTCCAGCGCAGGCGAGTCGGATGCGTAGACAGCCGATCGGCCTCTGGATCGCGGCAGTGGCAGGGTACGCATTCCTGTACATTCCGCTCGTCATCGTCGTCGTCTACTCGTTCAACAACTCGCGGCTGAACGCCGAGTGGGTGGGGTTCACGCTCGACTGGTACGACAAGCTGTTCCACAACGAGGAGATGCTTGCCGCGGCGGGAAATTCGCTGATGATCGCGCTCACCGCGAGCGTCGTCTCCACGGTTCTGGGAACGATGGCCGGGGTCGCGATGTACCGCTACAAGCTATGGCTGCTGCCGGTGCTGGTGCTGACGCCGATCGCGATTCCCGAGATCCTGATGGGTGTATCGCTGCTGATCTTCTTCGTGCTGCTCAACTTCACGCTCGGACTCGTCTCGGTGACGCTGGCGCACATCGCCTTCTGCATCGGCTTCGTCGCGATCGTCGTCCGCTCGCGCCTCGCCGGCATGGACGAAAGCCTGACCGAGGCCGCCCGGGACTGCGGCGCCACGCCATTCGAGGCTTTCCGCTACGTGACGCTGCCGCTGATCATGCCCGGCGTCATCGCCGGCGCGCTGATGGCGTTCACGCTGTCGATCGACGATTTCGTGATCACGTTCTTCACCGCCGGAGCCGGCACCGTGACGCTTCCGCTGCAGATCTACTCGATGATCAAGATCGCGGTGACTCCCGAAGTCAACGCCGTGTCGACGCTGTTGATGCTGCTGACGCTGGCGCTTATCATCATCGCCTCGAGGCTCTCGCCGAGCATGTTCGCGGCCAACCAGGAGAAATCATGAGACGGCTCGTTCTGCTGTTCGCATCGCTGCTGTTCGCCCTGCCGGCTGTCGGCGCGAAGGACGAATTCCATCTGTACAACTGGAACAACTACCTGGCGCCGGAGACCGTCAAGCGCTTCGAGGAGGCCTGCAAGTGCGCGGTCGTGCAGACCTACTATTCCGACAACGAGGAGCTGCTGGCGAAGCTCGCCGCGGGTGCCAAGGGCTACGACATGTACGTGCCGACGTCCAACGCGGTGCAGGCGCTGATCAAGGGCGGCCGGCTGAAGCCCATCGACAAGACGCAGTTGCCGAATCTCAAGAACATCGACCCCGCCTATCTCAACACGCCGTTCGATCGCGACAACAAGTACTCGGTCCCGTACGCGATGTCGACGACGATCATCGGCTACAACGACGAAAAGATCCGGGAACTGGGGTTGCCGACCGACACCTGGGCCGTCATCTTCGACCCCAAGCACCTGGAGAAAATCAAAGGCCGCGTCACCGTGCTGGACAGCGCCAACGAGCTCTTCGCGGCGGCGCTCAAATACCTGGGCTACTCGGCCAACGACGTCGATCCGAAGCACTGGGACGAGGCCGCCGCGGTGATCAAGAAGGCGAAACCCTACTGGGCGGCGTTCAACGCCTCGTCGTACATCAAGGAGCTGACGGTCGGCAACATCTGGCTCGTGCACGGCTACTCGAACGACATCTTCCAGGCCAACCTCGACGCGCAGGCCGCCGGTCGCAAGTTCAAGATCCTGCAGGGAATGCCGAAGGAAGGCGCGGTGCTCGCCGTCGACAACATGGTGATCGACAAGAACGCGCCACGGCCGGACCTCGCGCTCAAGTTCATGAACTTCATGCTCGAAGGAAAGAATTCCGCCGAGCTAACGAATCTGATCGGCTCCGGCAATCCGAACACCGACGCGGTCAAGTACATCAAGCCCGAACTCCTGAAGAGCCCGGCGATCTTCCCGGACAAGGCCGTCCAGGCGAAGCTCGAGCAGCTCCAGGACCTGACGGGCGCGCAACGCCGTCTGCGCAACAAGCTGTGGACGGAGATCAAAGCCGGGCGTTGATCGCCCATTCGCACACGCGTCGCGCGGCCCTGCGGAAAGAGCCGCCCCGTCACCGTGCCAGCCGCGCGATCGCACTCGCTTCTTCCCGACTTCCTGGCGGCGCTCTACGGCCTGGCGATCTTCTACGCGAGCCTGCAGCCGTTCGAGCCCTGGATGGAGCCGGCACCCGGGGCCTCGTTCTTTCTGTTTGCCCCGTGGCCTCCGCGCTGGGTGCGGTATGACATCGTCAGCAATATCGTCGCCTACTTTCCGTTCGGCTTTTTTGTCGCTTTGGCGCAGCGCCGGCGGCCGCCGGGCGGGAGGCTGGCGGTCGCCCTCGCCGTCGGAGCGCTGCTGTCTTTCGCCATGGAATCGCTGCAGATGTTCCTGCCGACGCGCGACGCCAGTGTCGCCGACCTCCTGTCGAACACGGCCGGCACGGCGTTGGGGTGCGCACTGGCATTCGCCCTGGACCGTTCGCCGCGCGCGAAATGGGCGATCGCGTCGATCCGCGACCGGTGGTTCCTGCCGGGCACCGTGGGCGACCTCGGCATCGCATTGCTTGTGATCTGGCTCGTCGTGCAGGTGAACCCGGGCATTCCGCTGTTCGCCACGATGTACGACGCGACGTCGCGACCGGGCGCCCCGGGCGTGGCGCCGGACGTCGCGGCCACGGTGATCGAAGGTGCCCACAGCGCTTTTCAGCTGCTGGGCGTCGGGCTGTTTCTGGCACTGCTCCTGCGCGAGCGCCGCTACGTCGCGGGCGCTGCATTGCTGCTGGTCGGCGCGGCGGCGTTGGTCAAGGGTATCGCCGCCGCGGTGCTGCTGAGACCCACCGCCTGGGAGAACTGGCTCGCCCCTTCGGTTTCGCTGGGCGTCGCGGCAGGCTCGCTGCTGCTCTCGATGGCGATATGGCTCCCGCGGCCGGCGCAGGTCACGCTCGCCGCGGTTGCGCTGCTTTCCTCGCTGCTCGCGACCGCGCTGTTGCCGGACCTCGTTTTCGCGCATGCGCCGCTTGCGCTCTTCAACGGCCCGTACGGTCACCTGCTGAACTTCAACGGCCTCACGCACACGGTGCTCCTGCTATGGCCGGCGGTCGCCAGCGCGTTTTTGTTTGCGCTGGCCGGACAACCGGGATGGGGCGAACCGCGCGACGAAGCCGCCTTCGGCACGCCTCCTGACTTGCGCGAACCCCGGGCCTGAATGTCGCCGGATGTTTTCCATCGTCATCCCGAGCTGGAACAATCTGCGCTACCTGCGCCTATGCGTGGAGAGCCTGCGCCGCCATTCGGCGCGGCCGCATCAGATCCTCGTGCACGTCAACGATGGCAGCGACGGCACGCGCGATTGGCTCGCGCAGCAGGGCCTGGAGCACACGACAACGGAAATCAACGTCGGGATCTGCGTCGCGGTGAACCTCGCCGCGGCGCGCGCCAGCTCCGACCACGTGCTGTACGTAAACGACGACATGGTGGCCGCGCCCGGATGGGATGTCGCACTCGAACGCGCCCTCGGGCGCGTCGGCAAGTTCGCGGCATACATGCTGTCGGGAACGATGATCGAGCCCGTCGCCACAGGCAACCGCTGCGTGGTCGTTGCCGACTTCGGCCGCGATCCCGACCAGTTCGACCTCGACCGCTTCGCGCGCGAAGCGGGGGGTCACGCGCGCGCCGACTGGCTCGGCGCAACGTGGCCACCGGCGCTCGTGCGGCGCGAGGCCTGGGAACGCGTCGGCGGCTACAGCATCGAGTTCTCACCCGGGATGAGCAGCGACAACGATTTTTCGATGAAGCTGTGGCACGAGGGCTGTCGCGTGTTTCTGGGTGTCGGCGACAGTCTCTTCTATCATTTCGCCAAGGCCTCCACGGCGCGCATCCGCAAGAACGACGGGCGCCGGCAGTTCCTGATGAAGTGGGGCATGACGCAATCGGCCTTCGATCGCCACTGTCTGCGCCGCGGGCAGCCGGTGCCGCCAGGCGGGCAGGGCTTCGTTCTGGGCGATCCCGACCGATCCTGGAACTGGCAGGTGGAACGGCTCAAGGGCGCGTTGAAGCGCCGGTTCGGATAGTCGGCACCGGGCGTTGCGCGCAGGGCGCGACGATCACGCGGGACTCACGCCGGGTCGGAATGCCCGATCAGCGTCTCCGCGGCCTGGATGACGCGCCCGGCGCTCATCCGATCGAGGCAGGCGCTGTAGCTCTCACGATGGCGCTCGCATCCCTCTTGCTGGCACGGCACGCAAGGCAACGAGTCTTCCTGCAGCAGCATCACGTTCCCGCGACGCTGGCAGGGCGCCACCTTGGCGTAGGGCCGATCTAGACCCGTTCGCGGGATCGGCCCCCACAATCGCGGATCGGTCGGCCCGAACAGCACGACGGCCGGCGTTCCACACGCCGCCGCAAGATGCGATGTGGCGGTATCGGGGCCGACGTAGAGCGCGGCTCCACGCAGAAGATCGGCGACTTCTCCAAAGCGCAGACGACCCACCAGATCGACGACAGGCACGCCACTGCCGGCGAGCACTTCCGTTGCATACTCGCGCTCCGCGGGCGCACCGCCGCCGGTGATCGCGACGCGCAGTCCACGCGCGGATAGCCGCGCCATCAGGCTGCGCCAGCCCTCCTGGTTCCAGCGCTTGTAGCGAAAGCGCGGCGCGAGGTGCAGCACGGCGTAGCGCTCGCGCATGGGGTCGAATCCGAGGCGCGTCGTCCACTCCGACCCCCGTGCGCCCGCCGTCGGCGCGACCAGTTCCGCCGCGAAGGGGAGCGCCATCGCCTCGGTCAAGCGCCGATAGCTCTCGACGCGCGGCTCGTCCGCAGTGGAAATCACGCCGTGCCGCAACAGCGGCCGCTTCCACCAGCGCTTGTCCAGTTGCGGGGGCAGCAGACCCGCCCGCTGCCGCGCCGCGATCCAGCCGTAGAGGTGCGGACGATCGCCGGTCTCGGCGATCACGGCGAGATCGTAGCGGCGCCACAAGCGCCGGACGAGTCGGAGATGCCCGCCGCCGCCGGGCCGCTCGGCGACCGTCACGACGTCCCGCACATCCGGGTTGCCCTCGAGGATGCCTTCGGTGCCCGCGATCAGCAGCACGTCGATCGCCGCGTCGTCGAATCCGCGCCGCAGTGAGCGGATGAGCGGCGTCGTGAGCAGCACGTCGCCGAAGTAGCGCAGGGAAATGACGAGGATCGACTGGCGAGGCGGCGCCATTGTCGGGGACGCCTACGAGGGTGTCGGTTCGCTCAGCCGCTCGCGGTTCCCCGCGCCGCCGTAGCCCGCGAACAGCAGCCCGCTCATGTAGACGAAGAAGATGCCCTCGGCGTGATCGACGAGGGTCGACGTAAGAATGCTCGCCACGACAATGGTCAGCACGAGGCCCCGCGCCGCGGCCTGGTCGAAACGGTCCGGCAGTCGCGCGGCCAGCCACCATTGCGTTGCGAAGAGGCAAAGAAGGACCGCGAGGCCGGAAGCGCCGAATTGCGCGGTGATCAGCAGGAACTCGTTGTGCGGGTTCTTCGTCGGCGCTTCGCCCGTGCGGCTCACGCGTACGGCATAGGCCGCGGCAAAGCCGCCGGTGCCGACGCCCGCCACGGGATTGTCGCGAATGATCCCCAGCGTGTTGCGCAGGAATTCCATCCGCTGTCCAACGGACGACGTCGGATCGGGGGGAACGCCCGCACGCCACTGCTGGAACTCGTCGTCGGCCATGGTGATCCGCTTGTGGAGCATCGTGCCGGGCGAGAGAAACACGACCACGGCGAGAACGCCCAGCGCCAAGCCGGCCAATGCGAGCCCTTTCGCGCGCAGCTGGCGGTAGAGAAAGTACGTGAAGAGCACGAGCAGCACGATGTGCCCCGTGCGCCCGGGGACCATCATCAGCACGTTGACCGTCGCGGCCGCGGCGAGCGCGAAGAACCCGAGCCGTCCGCCGCGCGTTCTTGCGTCCACGGCGGCCAGCGCGAAAAGAAACGCGGCGAAGGCCATGAACACGTTGTGCGTGATGTGCGCCTTGAAGACGACGGGGTCGTGCCCGGTTCCTTTCAGCAAGGTGTTCACGGGCAGTGCGCCGAGCCAGTACAGGTACGACACCAGCAGCACGACCAGCATCGACCCCTGGAACGCCCAGATGCCGCGCCGCCGCCATTGCTTCTCACGCATCAGCGGCATCAGCGCCGGAATCAGCAGCAGGCGCAGTGCCTTGGTCATTGCGTCCTGAACGTCGTCCCCGCCGGCAATCGTGTACAGCATTCCGACGATGTACATCGAGAACATCGCCAGCGTCGCGAGCGCGACCGGGTTGCGGCGAATGGCCGCAAGCTTCTCGCGATAGCCGCCGCCTGCGATCCAGTACAGCAGGATGAGGCCCAAGATCACGTTGTCCGTGGCGACCGAGATCGGAATCGAGCAGCCGAGCACCACGGCGGCCCACTTGAAGACGATCTCGGCGCGCTCCCGAGCCTCGGGCGTTGCAGGCATCGCGGCGGACGGGATGACGCCAGCCGCGCAATCTGGGGGATGGCGATCGAGCTTCAAGGAAAGTGGCAGGGCGGAGGAACGGAAGCCCGGTGACGCGCCGCCGCTTCCACGGCGCGATTATATCGGACCCTCGAGAGGGCGCCCGACACGTCGCGCCGGCTTTCGGCATCCATTCCCCGCTGATCCGTGCGCGACACTGGACACTGGCATAATACGCGTGAACGCTGCGGGTCGACCGCGTGCGCTCGACCCGCAGGACCGAGAGCCGCGGTCACCGCGATCGCGGTACGCGACGAGACACCCTTCGATTCCATGCCAGATTTCCCGCTCGTGCTGTTGGTCGTCACGATCTGCGCGTACTGGATCGGCGTCGGCGTGATGATCGTGCGCGTCCGCCGCGAGACCCGCAAAGTCGTCGGCCTCGTTCCGGAACAGCGCCTCGAGCAGCTGTTGTGGCTCGCCTGGGTGCCGATGGTGGCGGCCTGGATATTTGTGCCGTGGGCCACGCTCGCAAGGTCCGGAAAGGTCCCGGCGCTCCCCGGGTTCGCCGTGGACGAGCCCGCGTACGCGGCGCTGCGCTGGATCGCGGCGATCTTCTGGAACGGGCCG
>Ga0209048_10003173_pt1 | contig 16098 bp, 16 predicted proteins | sample FrelakmetCRP12CR_FD_187146 | JGI IMG/M metagenome (GOLD analysis project Ga0209048, IMG submission 187146) | Freshwater lake sediment microbial communities from the University of Notre Dame, USA, for methane emissions studies - CRP12 CR (SPAdes)... | ecosystem: Environmental > Aquatic >... | reverse complement strand
AGGCCGGAATCACGGTCCGCCTCTACGTGACGCTGCCGAAGAAAGCGCCGATCCAGGTCCGCGAGATCACTCTTGGCGAGACGCCCAGCTTCGCCATGCCCGACGTGGTGCTCCAGACGGGACGGAATGACTTCTCGGCGACGATCGTCGGCCCCGGGGGCGAGAGCGAGGCGTCGCCGATCGTGACGTATGTCCTGGACATCACGAAGCCCAAGATCACCATCTCGTCGCCCAAGGACAAGGCGACCGTCGAGGACTCCTCCGTCACGATCGTGGGCAAGACCCAGGGCAGGTCCACCATCACCGCGCGCAACGGGGCGAACGGGCGCACGACGATCAGCGCCGCGGACGGGACGGGGAGCTTCCAGGTCGTGGTCCCGCTGGCGGACGGGACGAACGCGATCTCCGTGACGGCCACGGATCCGGCCGGCAATGCCACGACTGCCCTCCTGACGGTCCAGCGCGGGACCGGCCAGCTCAAGGTTGCCCTCAACGCCTCGTCCTACCGGATCAGCGCGGCGAACCTCCCTCGCGTGCTGGAGCTGCGCGCCGTCGCGACGGATCCGTCGGGCGTCGGCCTGGCGGGGCGTGATATCGCGTTCACGCTTGCGATCCCCGGGGTGCCGCAGATCACCGGCCAGGGGACGACCGATGCGTCCGGTGTTGCGGTCTTCCGAACCTCGATCCCGGCCGGCGCCACCCCGGGCAGCGGTCCCGGCACCGCATTCCTGACCACGCCGGAGTACGGCGACGCGTCGGGACGGGTGGTGATCACGATCACCCCCTAGCGCGGCGGCGCGGGCGCAGCTACCATCCCTGCATGGCGAACTGGCGCTGTCCGCATTGCCGGACCCCGCAGCCCGAGGCGGCGCGATGCTGGGTATGCCGACGGTCCAGCACCAGCTGCGGTACCTGCGCCCATTTCCGCAGGGCGATCGCGGGCCCGGTCGGCGGCACCTGCGGCCTGGATTCACGCCGGACTGCGTTGTGCGGCGACGAGCTCCGCGGTTGCTGGCGGCCGATCCCGTCTGCGGCGGGACGATCGGAAGACGGGATGCAGATCCCGATCATCGACCCGGCGGGGCCGCCGTTCCCGGCGCCGGGCACGCTCTGGAGCAAGCCGGGCGCCTGAACGCCCGTTCGATCGCGCCATCCGGATGCGGCGCGCCGCGTTGTCAGGGTGACGGGCTGGGGGGCGGCGGGGCCGGGTTCAGCAGGATCGGCGACCCGAGCGCCACGCTCGCGCCCGGCGGAGGGTTCTGCGAGGCGATGATGTCCGACTCGGCCGGCGTCCCGCCTCCCTGCCACTGGATGATGAGGCCCTCGCCGGTGGCCTGGGCCTTGGCCTGGGAGACGGTCAGGCCGACATACGTTCCCACCGTCACGGGCACCGGCGTGGGAGGTGGCGTGGGCACGATCGTGGGTGCCACGCTCGGCTCGGGCGATGGTGATGGGACCGGCGTGGGCGACGGAGACGGGCTGGGAGTCGGCTCCGGCCCCTTCGAGACCACGTAGTCGACGGGCGTGTCGGTGGGCACCGAGAGGCCCGCCGGCAGCCCCTGGCCGATGATCGCGCCGGCCGCGATCGCGGGGTCGAAATCGTCCGTCCGGGTGCCCAGCCGGAGCTTCGCGTCCGTCAGGGCCCGGATCGCGTCCCCCTCTGCCAACCCCACGATGGACGGCACGGCCACCAGCTCCTTGCCGCTCACCACGTCTACCTTGACCTCGGATCCGGTCACGACGCTGGTCCCCCCGGGCGGGACCTGCGTGACCACCGTGCCTTCAGCAGCGTCGTTGCGCTTGACGAAGGTGGGCTTGAGCGTGACGCCCAGCTGGTTCGCCGTGGAGTTCGCGTTGAGATACGCCTGGCCGACGAAGGACGGCAGCGTGACGTTGCCGGGCCCGGGCGTCGCCGCGGGAGTGGAGCCCGCCAGAACGAGCCGGAAGAGGACGAACCCGGCGATCGCGAGGACCAGGAGCCCAAGCACGCCGGCCACCCAGACCCAGGGGCTGGTGCCACCGCCCCCGCCGGGGTCGGTTGGCGGTGGAACCGTTGCGGGGCGGCGCGCGGGATCGGTGCCCGCGACCGGCCCGTCGGCGTAGGCCGCCGGGTCATACGGGGGCGGCACGCGCACGGCGGGCGTCGCAGCGGCGCCGCTGACGGGCCCGGCCGCGCGCACCGCACCGGCGGAGACCGCGATGCCCGCCGCGAGCGGCGTTGCCGGTCGCGCTCCCACGATCCGGCCCTCCTCCAGGAACGCTTCCAGCGCGTCTGCCATCGCGCCGGCGCTGGCGAATCGAGCCGCCGCGTCGAGCGCCAGCGCCTTCCGGTCAATCGCCTCGAGGGCCGGCGGGACGGTGGGCCGAACGTCGCTGACACGCGGCGGCGAGGCCGAGATGCGCGCCATCGCGACCGCGGCGGCGGAGTCGCCTTCCCACGGGCGGCGCCCGGTCAGCAGCTCGTAGAGGACGATCCCCAGGCTGTAGACATCCGAGGCGGCCGTCACCGGCTCGCCCAGCGCCTGCTCCGGGCTGAAGTAGTGGACGGACCCCAGCGTCGTGCCGGGCAATGTCAGGCCAGCGTCCGCCCAGGCACGCGCGATCCCGAAGTCAGTCACCTTCACGCGCCCGGTGGCGGTCAGCATGATGTTCCCGGGCTTCACGTCGCGATGCACGATTCCCCGCTCGTGCGCCGCGTTGAGCGCGCGGCCCACCTCGGCTACCAGCCGGGCGGCCTGGCGCGGTGGGAGCGGCCCGTTGCGACGCAGGACCGAGGCAAGGTCTTCGCCGTCGACGAGCTCCATGACCAGGTACGGGCCGTCGTCGTCCGCGCCGAAGTCATAGATCCCAACGATGCCGGGGTGGCTGAGGGCGGCCGCCGCCTGGGCCTCCTGGCGGAACCGCGCCACGAAGTCCGGGTCGCGACCGAACTCCCGGTGAAGCACCTTGACGGCGACATCGCGGCCAAGCTGACTGTCGACGGCGCGGTAGATCGTGGCCATGCCGCCCTGGCCCAGCAGCTCGACGAGGCGATACCGCCCGCCGAGCACATCGCCGAGACCCGCCACGATCCGTCTCCCTTCGTCTGTTGCCAGGCGCCGCGGGGCGCAGGTTCGAGGCCTAGAAGTCCAGGCCGCGGAGGTAGGCGCCGAACTCCTCGCCCAGGTCCGGCCGGGCCAGCGCAAGCTCGACCGAGGCCTTCAACCAGCCCATGGTCGTGCCGGCATCGTAGCGGGTCCCTTCGAACTCGTAGCCGTAGACGTCCTGCTCCTCCATGAGCGCCTGGATCGCGTCGGTGAGCTGGATCTCGCCGCCGGCGCCCCGGGTCGTCTGCTCCAGCTTGTCGAAGATCTTCGGCGTCAGGACGTAGCGGCCGACGATCGCGAGGTTGGACGGCGCGTCGCCGGGCGCCGGCTTCTCCACGACCTGGTCGACCTTCCAGAGGCGACCGTCGCCGCCATCGACGCGCCGCCCGCCGATGACCCCGTAGCGAGACGTCGCCTCGTGGGGCACTTCCATCACAGCGACCACGGACGAGCCGGTCTGGGCGTACGCGTGCACGAGCTGCCCGATGCAGGGCCGCTCGCCGACCACCACATCGTCCGAGAGGATCACGGCGAACGGCTCGTGGCCAACCAGCTCCTTCGCCATGAGGACGGCGTGACCGAGACCCAGTTGCTCCTTCTGGCGCACGTAGGCGATCTGGGCAAGGTCGCTGATGCGGCGGATCTGGCGGAGGCGCTCGATCTCGCCGCGCTCCTCGAGGAGGTGCTCCAGCTCGTAGTTGATGTCGAAATGGTCCTCGATCGCGCGTTTCTGGCTGGAGGTGACGATGATCACCTGCTCGATGCCCGCCGCCACGGCTTCTTCGACCGCGTACTGGATGACGGGCTTGTCGACCAGCGGGAGCATCTCCTTGGGCTGGGCCTTGGTGGCAGGCAGGAAGCGGGTACCCCAGCCGGCGGCCGGGAAGACGGCCTTGCGGACGCGCATGAGACCTCGGACAACTCGAAGACGGGCGGTGGCTGCCCGGGCGAGAGCGCCTCGTCAAACCGGGCAGGCCCAGTATACGAGGGCCGGCGACGCCGCTCCGTCGGGTGTCCGCGCGGTCGGGGGCCTCGCGCGGGGACCGACGTCAGGCGGTTCCGCTGGTCGCTTCGTGCGGCTCGGCAGCCTCGCCGCCACGCTGGAGCAGGGCGGCCCCGGCCAGCACCAGCACGCCGCCCGCGACCTGCACGGGACCCAGCATCTCGGCGAGGAGGAGCGCGGCCAGCGCGGCGCCGGCCACGGGCTCGATCAACGCGATGATGGCTGCCCGGGTGGGGCCGATGGAGCGGATCCCCAGCAGGAACAGGAGCGTCGGGATCGAGGCACCCACAAGGCCGGCCCAGATCAGCACCGGGAGTGCCCCAGGCGACCTGAAAGGCAGCAGCGCCACGTCCAGCGATCCGGACGCAAGCGTCAGCAGGAGGAAGCCGCTCGCCGTGCCGCCCAGGACCACGAGCGTCGCCTCCTCGGCCGGGACGGCTGGGAAGCCGCGTCGGCCCAGGAGCACGTAGACGGCCTGCATCGCGGCCGCCAGGAGGGCAAGGCCGAAGCCGGCAAGCTCAAAGCCGGGGCCGGCGCTTGAGCCGCCCAGCACGACGACCACCATCCCCAGGAGCGCGAGCGAAAGCGCCGCCACGAGATCGCGGTTCAGCCGCTCCTCCCCGATGGCGACCGACCCGATCGCGACGAGCGCCGGGTACGTGTAGAGGCCGAGAAGCGCGAGGGCGATCGACATTCGCCCGAAGGCCGAGAAGATCGCCAGGTTGAGCACGATGCAGACGAACACCGCAGCGCCCAGCGCCGCGATCGTGCGTCGGTCGAGCGCCTTCCAGTGCAGCCGATCGCGTCCGCGGAGCGAGAGCACGGCGAGGATCGCCAGCAGGCCCAGCGTCCCCAGTGCGGCGCGCCACAGGGCGAACGTGAGCGGGGTCAGGCCGGCGTCGTAGGCGTTCCGGGACACCGGGCCAAGCGTGCCGAAGAGACACGCGGCCACGGCGACGGCGAGCGTGCCGCCGAGCGGCCCGCGGGGGCCGAGCGGCCCGCGAGGAAGGGTCACGGGCGAAGGGTAACTGCCGCCGGTGCGGTCAGGTGCTCGGCCGCGATTCCCCGGCCGGAACCGGCTCGGGCCGCCGCCGGAGGAGGACGATCCGGGTGAACGGGACCCGCACCTCGCTGAACGCCTCGACGCTCACGAGGAAGCCGACGAACAGGAAGACGACCGCCAGCAGCTTTCCCAGGACGAAGAAGTCCGTCACGCCGAAGCGCGCAAGGATGTCGCCCGAGGAGGCGAGGAACGCCCCGATCGCGATGAGGATCGTGGCCGGGACGCGGCTGTGCAGGCGCCCCGCCAGGAGCGCTCGGAGCGCGCCGGGCAGCGACACGACGAAGTTGACGCTGATGGCGACGGGCGAGATCGCCAGGTTGAAGAGGAACTGGTCGCCGGGTTGGTTCGGGTCCAGCGAGTAGTCGAGGACGCGCCGCTTCGGCATGAAGACGTAGGCGGAGAAGACCGCGCCGAACGCCAGGGCGAGGCCGCCGGTGATGTTGAGGAATGGCGTGAGCAGCCGGAGCGTTCCGGGAAAGAGGTCGGCGACCGGCGCCATGGTGACCGGATCCACCTTCCAGCCCGGCGCTGCGAGCGTCGTCGTCAGCATCAGGCCCACGGAGAGGAGGCTCGCGCCGATCACCGCGAGCGCCGCGATTCGCGGCCAGCGGTTGTCCTGGAAGTACGTCTCCACGGCCACGGCGAGAGCAAGGATGCCGGCCGCGATGAAGTAGAGGATCGGGGAGCTCCCGGCGCCCTCGTAGTTGTACCGCCGCTGGGTCAGGAACGTGAACAGGCCGGCCAGGAAGAGGCAGAACGCGAATGCGTAGCCGAAGCGCGTCCGCCCCAGCAGGAACGCGGTCCCCAGACCCAGCCAGCCAGCAGTCCAGACGGCACCCGTCAGATACCAGGTCCGGTAGAGCGGCTCGCTCCAGCCGTTCGCAGCCGCGATCGTCTCGCACCCGCTGGCGATCCCGAAGAAGAGCATCCCGATCGCCCAGGCGAGCTGGAAGGTCTGGCGTCGGACCCGCCACTGGTCCAGCAGCGCGACCGCGAAGACCAGGGCGATCAACGCGGTGATTCCGGGGATGAACACGCTCATGCCGGGGAGGCCTCCCAGGCGGCCCGCGTGGGCCGGTCAGGCGGGAACGAACTCGTGGTCGTCGTGATGAAGCCCATCGCACAGGCCCCAGCGTGGCGCGTCGCCGGGGATCGCGATGGGTCGCATCAGCTCGCGGATCGCGGACTTCCGGCAGAACAGGTTGCCGCGCTCGCGCATCCAGCGCCGCGCGCAGGCCGGGTCCGCGTGGAACTGGAAGGGTCCGGGGTTGATGGAGGTTCCGCCGGACCAGGCCGGAGGGATCTCCACGGCCGTGATGTCCATGACGTTGACGCGGAACGGAGCGCCCTCGATCACGCCGCCGCACCCGCGGCAGCGCACTGCCACGTTCTCCTTCTGGATGGTCGGGATGCGGATCCCGTTGATCTCGAACGGCACGCCTCGATGGTAGCAGAGGCGCGCCGGGCGACGACCATCATCGCGTGCTCGGCTGGGGCGGGCCGGCACAGCGGCTCGGTGGCCGCCACGCGGGCCATGAGGGCCCGGTCGCGGGCTGGATCCTTCGAGACGGCGACATTGCACGTGAAGTCAACACCCCGCCCCCAATCCGGGCTCGACACCGTGGCGGGGATCCGCCGTCTGCTCGACATCGACGTGACCGACGGCGTTGGGCTCGAGCCCGGCTGGCGGCCCTACTTCTTCGGCTTGGCCGGCTTGCGGGGCAAACGCTTGGATGACGCCCGGGTCGCCCGCTTCGGCGCGAGCGGGCTCGTCCCGCGACGATGATCGGATGGCGATCGCGCCGGATCAGCCCGGCCATCGCCGTTGGAACAACCCGGACTCCGCGCTCGCTAGAGAGCCAGTTGTTTCGGGGCCGACGTGACCGCCGTCGGGACCGCCTGGAAGGTCAGGTAGCGGCCGGTCCAGGGAGTCGCGGCGAACCGAAAGCGGTACGGCAGCAGGAACCGTCGCAGGGCGGCGTACGAGATGCTGGTGTCCGGCGGCGAGTCATACCCGTTGATGCTCTGGCGCCCGTAGAGCGGACCGACGATCCGGACGCTGACCACCTGGAAGTCTGTTGTGCGAGCCGGGTCGGCGGTCGCCGTGAACCCCGTAAGGACCCAGGCGTGGCGTCCGGCGGCAACGATCAGCACGACCGGCTTGCCGGTCAGGCGGAGCCGGGTGACGGCGGAGCGGACCGCAGCGTCGAACGTCGGGCTCGCCACGAGCGCGTAGTCGGTATTCACGAAGTGCCGAAGACCGGCGAGGAAGCCCTGCGGATCGACGCCCCGGTGGTTGGCCAGCTGGTATCTGTTGCTGGCCCGCATGTAGTCGAAGAACTGCTGCTGGTGGGCGGTGCTGTGGTCGGCTGCGGCGAACAGGATGTTGCGCATGATCTGCACGCTCGCCGCGGTGCAGCACGTCCAGGTCGCCTGCTCCGAGTAGACGCCCGGGCGATAGACATCGAACGTCTCTGGCCCCGCTTGCTGCGAGGTGCCGGCGACCGCGACGGGCGCGCGAGAGAACATCACGAGGAACAGGGCGGCGATGCCGATGATGCGAGGCCGCCATGCACGATCAGACGAGGAGGCCATCAGGAGGACCTTCCTCGACAGGGCGACCGTGTCACCGGGCATCCTCGAACGCCGTTGACCCATGCCCGGAACGGCCGCCTGACCGACGCGCGTTCCAGGCCTGTCCCGGGGGTCGCCATCACAAAGCCATCACTCCCGCCGTAGGGGTCAGAAGAGCAGGCCAGCCGGAAGTGGCTCGTGGCCATCGGGCACGTACAGGTGGTTCGCCGATGTGCCCGGCGCGTCCGTGGTGCCGTACTGCCAGATGATCCTGTTCGTCGCCGGGTCCACGATGAGCAGCCGATGGCGGAAGTCGTCGTTGACCGAGATCGTGCCATCGGGGAGCGGGGTCGCCAGGCTCGGGTAGTCGAGGCGGCCCGCCCCGGTCGTCGGCCCATATCGCCAGAGCAGCTTCCCGGTCGGGCTGACCTTGACGACGGCGCCGGGGTTGTTGTAGTCGGCGACGATCACGTTCCCGGCGCTGTCGAGCTGCGCGTCCGACGGGTAGTGGACCGGAACGTGGATGTCGAAGACGACGCTCCCGTCCGCGGCCAGCCGCACCACGCGCGAGCCGGTGATTTCGGTGATCAGGATCCCGCCGTCCGGGAGCGGGGTATCCCCGTTCGGGCGACCGAAAGTCGTGGGCGCGGCCGGCGTGCAGACCCCGGTGCGGCCCCACTGGTGGACGGTCTGCTTCGCCGGGCTGATCTCGAGCACCTGGCAGTTCTCGATGTCGGCGACCACGATGTCCCCGTTCGCCAGCGGGTAGGCGTCGTCCGGGGTGTGGAGGAACCCCGCGCCGGATCCAGCCTGGTTGTAGTGGCCGTACTGCCACGTGATCCGACCGGTGACGATGTCGATCCGGTCGATCACCTGGTGGGTCTCGTCGTTGGCGACGATCGAGAGGCCGTCGGGGCTGATGAACGCGTCGTCGGCCGCAAACGACTGGCCGGACGGCACGGCCCTGGCAGCCGACGTCGGGAAACGCCACCAGACCTTCCCGGTCCGGTCCACCACCAGGAGCCGGCCGTTGCCGCGGTCGGCGATGAGAAACCCGCCCGGGAACGCCCCGGGAAGGGCTGCTACCGGCGTGCTCGATGCGCGTGCCGTTGCCGAAGCGGGCGGCGATTCTTGCGGTGGCTCCTCAGATCCAGTGCCCGCGGCGCCGGGAAGCGTCGCGCCCGCCCGCACTGGCGAGGGCGACGATGCGGGGCTCAAGGCACTGGCTGATCCCTGTCCACAGGCTGCGACGAGGAGCAGGATCGCGCCAGCCACAACGAGGACGCTGCGCGGCGACGGGCGCGATGGTGCATGGGGTTGGTTCATGGCGGCGAACCCTACGCTCCGGACGCCGTGCGCGGGGCGTTCGTAGCCGAACCTTCATCCAGTTCGCACGCTGGCGCAATCGCAGCGCAGGCGATGCCGTGCGCCAGCCCCGGGGCCCCTGCTCAACCGGTGCTCGAAACGCCGGGATCGACGGGCGCGTGCTCCTCACGGCAGCGTTCACAGTCGATGGCCGCCCGGCAACCGTCGGTGGTGGGGGTCAGGCGCTCCAGCTACCTCCTTCCCGGCAACCGCGTGGGCTGGAGCGAATGCGTGTCATGGGAACTGGATGCGACCCTCGGGGGGCAACAGCCCCCGGTCGTCCGGCCCGTCTCCCATCCCGCGAACGGAGCCGAGCGCCCGGCGCGGAGACGGGGCTGGGGTCAGGCTGGGCGGCGTTGGGGTCGCGGTCGCCCATTGCGCTGCAGTTGGTCAGGCGAGCGGGACCAAAGCCGGGGGCGCGATCGTCCGCGGACGACCGCGTGGTCCGTGGCTCGGTGATCACATTGTGGTCGGCAGGAGACCCGGGGAGAAGACGATCGCAAGACCCACCCCGACGAGCACGACCCCGACTAACTGGCTGATGCGCCGCCCTACGGGCAGTGTCTTCTCGGCGAGGACGAGCAGCGCTACGACCGCCATCGCGGCGACGTTCATGATCCCGAGCGGAAAGAGGACCACGAACAGGAGCCAGCAGCAGCCCAGGCAGTAGGCCCCATGCCCGAGGCCCATCCGGAACGCTCCCGGGAGACCGTCTCGCCATGAGGTCAGGACGAACTGCGTCGGCGTCCGACACTTCGACAGGCAGGCCTGCTTGAGCGGCGTTAGCTGGTAGATCCCGGCCGCGACGATCACCGCACCAGCGACCCGGGGGGCGAGCATCGCCAGATCCGGCCATGCGTCGGACAGAGCGCCGGCCAGAAGCGCGGCCGTGAAGGCCACGACGCCGAAGGCCGCCCAGACGATGAGGTAGCCGGCGACGAAGACCGAGGTCGGGACCGTTGGCCGTCCGCCGCGGGCCTTGCCCGCCTGGATCGCGTCGAACATGAGGATCATGGGCGCCGCCGACGGCAGCATCATCGCCGCCATCATCACGACCCAGATTGCGAGGAAGATCGGCGCGCTCATCCCCATCGTGAGCCCCGCGGCACCGTTCACCATGCCCCCGGCCATCCCGTCGCCGACAGGCTGCATCGTCCCGGCCTGCCAGAGCACGACGGCCCACGAGACCGCGCTGAGGGCAAGCAGGGCGACGAGGATGGCGCGCCGTTGACGCGCCATCGGGACCTCGGTGCTCCGGCTCATCGGTCGGTCTCCGGCGATCGCCCGCCAGGACAGGGCGCGGTGGTCATCGGTGGGCCGGGGTGGCGCCGGCAGTCGCCTGTTGAACCGGCTACGCGTTCGTCCAGTCGATCGGCGCGTAGTGCCCGTTCTTGCCGGAGTTGTCCCAGCGCATCCCGAAGTCGGTCCAGGTGCTCGCGTCGGTTCCGACGGCCATCGCGATCTCGGGGGCGAACGGGTGCGCGTTGCGCGCCCAGATCGCCTGGTCCGGCACCATGCTGGGAGCCGCGACGACGCCCATTGCCAAGCGGCCGGGGATCTCGATCGAGCGGCGACGATCCTCGGCACGCCAGTGGATCGGGGCCGGGACGACACCCAGGACGGTCGAGATGAGCGGCGCCAGGTTGCCCATGGTGCCGCCGGCCGCGCCCGAGAAGATCGCGGTGAGCGCCGCGCGCTGTGATTCGTCGGCGCCCTCGTCGACATACAGCGCGACGGTCCAGTTGCCCTCGGCCATTGGACCGGGGGTCCTTGCCAACACGGCGACGTTGAAGCCGTCGAGCGCCACTTCGCCGTAGTTCCCATGATCAACGTGGAAGCCGAAGCCGACCTCGCACGCCCCCTGCGTTGGTTGGGAGCTCAACGAAGGGGCGGGTGAGAAGAGGCAAGGACACACGACGTCGCAGTTGCAGTTCTCGAAGTAGTCGCCCGTGATGTGCCAACGGGTGTCCGCGGCCATGTCGCACCTCCTGACGGCCGGCTTGGGGACGCACGGCGGTCTGGTCGGGATGGCGCGGCGGCATACTCCGCGACGCATTTCCGCCCTGTCCCCTCGTCGGGACGGAAGTGTCGCCAGTGTGCACCCGGTGTCAACATCGACGCGACCGCGCTATCGGCGGCGACAGTGTGTGAACGAGCGTGCCGCAGGCTGTGCCAACCAGACGGCTCCCGGACGTTCGATGCGCGCCCCATTGTGGATCAGCGCCCGCACCGCAGAGTGGTGCCGCGGTGCCCTCGCTGCCTCGCAATCCGCTATCAGGGCGGGCGACACGCTCCACGCAACGGGGACCACCGGCGAGACAGCCGACGAGACCTACTCGGACGAGTCCAATGGCAATCCGCCCAACGCCCAAGGCATTCACCAGACGATCGATGTGCCACCCGGCGACTGCGCCCTGGTCGAGCTCCCGTTCGCGGAGCCCGGCACCTGTCCCTTCGTGACGCACACGTTCAGCGACGAGCGCTGGACCGACCCCGTTTGCATCTCGAATTGGCCCACACGATGGAAACGTCGTGAGAAGCCCTGTGCTGGCCGCGGGCGTCCCGGAGCGACGTCGCCGAACGCGGCCTGACGGGGACGGTCAGACCCCGATCGGCTCCCGCACGAGAACGACGGTCGTCCGACCGGGTCGTGGCTCCTCGAAGACGACGAGCAGCTTGGCGAGTTTGGTGGGAACTCCGAGCTGCGCGCGGAGGCTGGCGTCCTCGTAGGGCATGACGTGCTCGCGGGCCCGGCGCAGCCCTTCGTCCAGATCTCGCACGATCTTCTGGCTCCCGACAACGAGGATCACGCGCCCAGCCCCAGAAGCGTAGGGCCCGATCTGGCTGCCTGCGTAGGAGACGACGACAAGCGCTCCGTCGTCGGTGATCGCCTGCACGCTGCCCAGCATCACGTCGGGCGCCGCGACGAGCTTGCGGATCTCGCGCCCCTGGGTGGTTCGATCCATCGCCATGTAACGTGGCCGGAGGGCATCGTACCGGCCTGAGATGAGAAAGTCGGCTGTGAGCCCGATCTCGTCGAGCGTCCGCGACTTGCCCCAGTGGACTTCGGCGCCGTCCGGGATCATCGCCAGGATTCGGGAGCGCGCATCGGCCCCCGTGTCCACCACGACGGCTTCGATGTTGTGACGTTCGAGGGCCGCCGCCACCTGGGCGACCCGTTCGCTCGAAGCCGGGGCGGTGAAGGGGGCGAGTGGCGCGGGTTCGACGGGCTCATGGATCACGGCTGCGCCTCAGCTGCGCTCGTTGCGTAGGCAACTATACGGCGCGAGGCTGAGGAGCGCAGCGCAAACGGCTCGCACCCTCTGCCCACGGTGCGGTCGAGCCGCCTACGATGCGCGGGCGCGGATAACGGTCGTCGGAATCCAGGGGGCGCCGGCTTGGCGCTCGAAGAGGACCAGCGCCCGCGCCATCAGCGCAGCCTTCCCCTGATCACGATGTAGTCGACACCGTTGCCGGACGTGACAATGCTCTGCCGTTTCTGACCCGACATCCTCGGGCAGCAATCGACCTCAAACGACTCCATCACGGTCGCCCGGTGGTCCGTCGACTGGACTCCGCCGGCACGACCCTTCTTTGGACGACAGCGGGCGTGGTACCCCCAAGGGGATTCGAACCCCTGATCTCCACCTTGAAAGGGTGGCGTCCTGGGCCTCTAGACGATGGGGGCGCCGGACGGGGCCGAGTCTAGCAGGGGTCGGCCGGGCGCCTCGGGGCAAGGCCGGCCTGGACCAGACGCGCGGCCTGGGGGGCGGACGCCGGTCCCGTGCTGGAGGGCCTGGGACCGTCAGGGCGTCCGGGAGAGGATCGCGAGGATCGCGGCCGCGGCGAAGCACCCCAGCGAGACGATCCCCGCAACGCCGCCCAGGACGGCCGCCACGAACGCTCGCGCGGGTCGGGCCGCGCGCGCCGCCCGGTACGTCTCGATGCCGCCGACCGTCGCGAGCATCCCGAAGACCAGCCCCAGGACCAGCGCACCTGAGGCGAGGGCGGGGATCTGCGACGTGTCGCGGACGGTGACCGCGTAGATGAAGTAGAGAAGCGACCCGATGAGGGCGACGGCAAGGAAGGCGCGGGTCGGCGTGATCCGAACCGGCCCAAGGAATGCGCCCGTGCGGCGGCGCGACCCGTCTGGTGCACGGGGCGAGACCTGGCGTCGTGGATCCATCGGCCGATTGGGCCCTCAGGCAGTTGGCTCTGGCCCGGACGCCGCGCGGGGCGGCGGCTTGGGAGCCGCGCGTCGGCGGGGCGCCGGCACGGCCTGGGGCGCAGCCACGGCCTGGGGCGCCGGCCCGGACGGCGGCGCAGGCTCGGACGCCGAGCGAGGCATCGACTCGGGAGCCGCACGTGGGCCTGGTGCCGGCACGGCCTGGGGCGCCGGCCTTGGAGCCGCGCGTCGGCGGGGCGTCGGCACGCCATGGGCGTCGACGTCGCGCGTCCAGTGGTAGAGGGCCACGTTGTGCGCAAGGCGCGGGCGATGCAGCCGGCCGATCGCCGGCTCGGCGGCGGGCCCGTAGGCTGCCCGGAGCAGCTCGCCCCCCTCTTCGATCGACTCGAAGCGCCAGAACGTGTGGATCACGCGGATTTGAAATCCCCGGCTGAGGAACCAGCCGTCGCGGCGACTCCACTCCACGAGGCGCCTGGTCCGCTCCGGCCCACGGACCACGTCCAAGTCGTCGCGCCCGTAGTCGAGCACGACGAGGAGCCGGCCTTCGGGACGGAGCAGTCGCTGGGCACGGGCCAGCAGCGGGGCGCGGTCTGGGCCGTCAAAGGCCGCCCAGAACGCCACGACCACATCGGTGCTCGCGTCGGGCGGCCAGGCGGGCTCCGCGGCGGGCTCTACGGCGGGCTCCGCGTCGGGCGGCCAGGCGGGCTCGGCGATGACCGTGAGCCGCGCCCCCAGTTCCGTAAGCCAGCGCGCACGCTCGACAGACGCGCCAAACAGGGCCACGTCCCGACCGGCGAACAAACCGTGGGCTTCCAGCGCCCGCGGAATCTTGCCCTCGGCATCGACGGCCCGGAGGAGTCGCTGCGTGCTCCCGGCGTCGGCCGGCTCGAAGGGGAGGTCTGCCACGAGAGGCCGAGTATAGGCTCAACCCGCCGCGGCCAGGACGAGCCCTTCCCGCGCGGGGACCGTCACCCGCGTGCTGCCGTCGGCGGCGACGTCCACGTGGGAGCCCGCGGAAAGCCCGGCCACGGTGAGCGGCGCGAGCCGCGCTCCGGCAAGCTCCGGGAGCTCCAGCGCCATCGTCACCGGCGCCGTTCCGGCGTTGACGACGACGACGACAGTCTCGCGCTCGGCAGACGGATCATCCACACCGCCCCGCACCAGGGCCACGCAGGCGCCGTTGGCGCCGGCCGCGCGCAGGCCGTCGGCTCGGAGTGCCGGGTGCGCCCGGCGCAGCGCGATGAGGTCACGATGCGTTGCGCGGAGCGCCTCGTCGCGCCCGGCCGCACCGCTCGGGAAGGCCCGCCGGCAGTCGGGGTCGTTGCCGCCTTCCATCCCGATCTCGTCGCCGTAGTAGACGCAGGGCGCGCCGGGCAGCGTCATCTGGAGGAGCACGGCCAGGCGAACGGCGGCGACGTCACCCGAAACGAGCGTCCGGAAGCGGGGCATGTCGTGCGACGAGAGGAGGTTGAGCTGGGCCGCCACCGTGGCCCGCTCATAGGCTCCGGCCTGGACGCCGAGCGCCGCCGCGAAGTCCGCCGCGGCCGACGCTCGGACGTGCATCGAGAGCTCGTGGTGGGAGGCAATCAGGGCGGTGTCGAGGGATGGCCCACCCACGAACCCCAGGATCGCCTCCAGCAGCGGGTAGTTCATGAGGGCGTCGAAACGGTCGCCGCGGACCCACTCCGGAGCCAGGTTCCAGATCTCCCCCACGAGGTACGCGTCCGGGTTGACTGCCCGGCAGCGTCGCCGGAATTCCTGCCAGAACGCCTCGTCGTCGATCTCCGCGGGCACGTCCAGGCGCCAGCCGTCGACCCCGAACCGGAGCCAGTGCTCCGCGACGCCCCACAGGTACTCGCGCACCGCGGGGTGGTCCGTGTTGAGCTTCGGCAGGGCCGGGATGTCCCACCAGGCCTGGTAGCCGAGCTGCTCCAGCGACCCGCCGCTGTTTCCGTGCGCAGCGGCGGCCGCCGGGCCATCCGCGCATGGCGCGGCCCGATCCGGATAGGCGTCCAGGCCACGGCCGGCCGCCAGGCGCTCCCGGTCAAGGTGGAACCAGTCCACGTACGGCGAGGCGAGCCCGTTCTCCAGCACGTGGTGGAACGGCCAGAAGCCGCGACCAACGTGGTTGAACACGCCGTCGAGCACGATCCGCATCCCGCGGGCGTGGAGGGCGTCCACCAGCTCCCGGAGGGCCGGCGTGCCGCCCAGGAGCGGATCCACGGCCAGGTAGTCGAAGGTGTGGTAGCGGTGGTTGGAGGCGGAGCTGAAGACCGGCGTGAGATAGAGCGCCGTGACGCCCAGGTCGGCCAGCTCGTCGAGGTGCTCGACGATCCCCAGGAGGTCACCGCCCTTGAAGCCGTTCCCCGTGGGCGGCGCGTCCCACGCCTCCAGCGGCCCGGCCTTCGCGAGACGCGACGAGCGCGCGAAGCGGTCGGGGAAGACCTGGTAGAAGACCGCGTCACGGACCCAGGCCGGGGTGTCGACGCTCACGACGGGCGCGACCGCGGCGGGTCGGCGACGACCGATCGCGGCGCGCGACCGAGCGTCCGACCGGCGTCGGGGAGCGCGCGGGAACGACGCGGAGACGACGCCGCGGTGAGGCGGCGCCGTCCGTGGCGGCGGGACGGGTTCAACCCTTGACGCCGCCGATCGCGAGGCCGGAGACGATGTACTTCTGGGCGAAGAAGTAGACGACCGCCGGCGGGATCGCGACGAGGATCGCGAAGGCTGCGAACATCGACCACGGCGTGGTCCGCGCGTACTGGCCGACCATGCTGTAGAGCGCCATCGCGAGCGTGAAGTCGCTCGGCTTGGTGAG
>Ga0209048_10003172_pt1 | contig 16111 bp, 12 predicted proteins | sample FrelakmetCRP12CR_FD_187146 | JGI IMG/M metagenome (GOLD analysis project Ga0209048, IMG submission 187146) | Freshwater lake sediment microbial communities from the University of Notre Dame, USA, for methane emissions studies - CRP12 CR (SPAdes)... | ecosystem: Environmental > Aquatic >... | reverse complement strand
CCGCCTATCCCGGGCCCGGCGGGCGCCCCTCCGCCTCGGGTCGGCGGAGGTCCTTCGACGGCGGTCTCGGCGGCAGGGCGGGCTTCTCCGCCGCCACGCGCTTCAGTACCTCGGCGATGGCACGCTCGAGCTGGGCATCCCGCCCCGCCAGCACGTCGACCGGGAGATTGTCGACCTCGATGTCGGGCGCGACGCCCTGGTTCTCTGCGACCCAGCGGCTCTTCATGTCGTAGATCCCGAACTCGGGGACGAAGGTGTAGCCGCCGTCCACCATCCCCGAAGCGAGCGACCGGATGCCCACGGTACCGCCCCAGGTGCGCTGCCCGATGATGGGACCGAGCCCGTAGGCGCGGAAGAAGTGGGGGAAGATGTCGCCGTCCGACGCCGAGTACTGGTTTGCGAGCGCCACCATCGGCCCCAGGAACGCGGCCACGGGCCAGGTGCTCGACCGCTCGTCGCGCCAGTTCTCCATCCCCGCCACCCGCCGCCGCAGGCGCTCCAGGATCATCTCCGAGACGAAGCCGCCGCCGTTCGCTCGCACGTCGACGATGAGCCCCTGCTTGTGCACCTGCGGATAGTACTGGCGGATGAACTCGGTCAGGCCGTGCTCTCCCATGTCGGGGATGTGGATGTAGCCGACTCGCCCCTCCGTGGCCTCGCTCACCTTGCGCCGGTTCCGCTCCACCCAGTCGAAGTACCGGAGGTCCCACTCGTTCCCGAGCGGCTGGACCCCGATCTCCCGGGCACCGTCGAATGAGGGCTTCGCGCTGACCGTGAGCGTGACGGTCCTGCCCGGGGTTTGCGCGAGGAGCCGGTAGGGCTCGTCGGACCCGCGCAGCTCCTGGCCGTCGATGGCGAGCAGGTAGTCGCCCGCGGCCACCTTGACGCCCGGGGCGGCGAGAGGAGAGCGGCGGCCCTCGATCCAGCTCTGACCGGGAAGGATGCGCGCGATGCGCCAGCGGCCCGCTCCGGCGTCGAGCTCGAGGTCGGCTCCCAGCGTTCCCACCGGCACCCGCTCCGGTTTCGGGTCTCCCCCGCCAACATAGGTGTGCCCGGACCCGAGCTCCGCCGCCATCTCGCCGAGGACGTAGGTCAGGTCGTAGCGGTGGGTAACGTGGGGCACGAGAGCCTCGTACCTCCTGCGCATCGCGGGCCAGTCCACCTGTCCCATGTCCGGCAGGTAGAAGAAGTCCCGATAGACGCGCCACGTCTCCGCGAAGATCTGGCTCCATTCGGCCCGGGGGTCGAGCTCCATCCTCATCCCGTCCAGCTTCAGGGCCCCATCGCCCGCCTTGAGCCCTTCCTTGGGCTCGACGATGCCCCAGGTCTTGTCGACCTTGTAGAGGAGCTTGGCACCGTCGCCCGAAACGTCGAAGCGCTCGACATTCCCGAGGAGCTCGAGCTCCTTGCGCTTCTCCATGTCGTAGACGCGCAGCGACCCCTTCATGGGGCCGCCGTCGGTGAGCTCCCGGGTGGGGAAGCTCAGCCAGTAGACCTTGCCCTTGGACGCGAGGAGGCCCCGGTCGTTGCCGGGTGGAACGGGGAAGGCGACGATGCGCTCCTGGATCCCGGCCAGATCGATGCGCAGCGGCTCGGGCTTGACGTCCTTCTTCTCCCTTTCCTTCTTCTCCTTGTCCTTCTCCTTGTTCCTGTCGGCCTCGCGCACCTCGGGCGGCTTCACCTCGTCGCTCTTCGGCGCGAAGGGCGACGGAAGGTCGGCGCGCAGGGGAATGGCATGGGGACGGGTCATCTTGTTGACCGTGTAGGACAGCTCCAGGTGGCCGAGCGTCGGCGCCACGTCGCGGTCGGAGAGCAGGTACAGGTACCTGCCTTCCGGGTCGAACACCGGCTCGTGGCTCTCGAAGGCGTCGGAGGTGACCTGCGTCGTGCTTCGAGCGTCCAGCGAGTAGAGGAAGATGGCGGAGAAGTCCGTGGCGGTGTCGGTGGCGTAGGCGAGCCAGCGGGAGTCGGGCGACCAGGCGTACTCCGAGATCTCGGTGCGCGCCGCCTTGGTCACGAGTACCGGGCTCTTGTCGGCGACGGAGACCCACCAGAGCCGGAGACCCCGGTCGGCATAGGCGATCTTGGTGGAATCGGGCGACCACACGGGCGGGAAGCGCCAGCTGGGAGGTCCCTTCGTGATCTGCACCGGCTTGGACCTTCCGTCCTGGGCGAGGACGTAGAGTTCCTCCTCTCCGGTGGCGTCGGAGAAGAAGGCGATGGAGCGGCCGTCCGGCGACCACACCGCGTTCTTCTCCCTCACCCCCTGGGTGCGAGTCACGTTCCGCACGTCCCCCTGCTCTGCAGGTACCGTGAACACGTCGCCGCGAGCAGTGAAGACCGCGCGCTGGCCGTCGGGCCCCAGCGAAGCGTCGGTGATCCGGTCCTCCACCCTGACCCACCGCTTCCGCGCGTAGCGCTGGTCATCGGGCAGATCCACCGTGACCTTGCGTGGGACCCCGTCGGCCGGATCGAGCACGTACAGGTAGCCGCCGTTCTCGAACACGATCTTCCCGGACCCCGAGTGGGCCCACTTCACGTCGTACTCGACGAAGTTGGTGACGCGCGTGGTCACCTTGGTGGCCACGTCGTAGCGCCAGAGGTTCACCTTCCAGTTCTCGCGATCGGAAAGGAAGTAGATCCCGCCGCCGATCCACATGGGCTGCGTGTCCGTTCCCCGCCAGTCCGTGATCCTTTCCAGGGCGCGCGAGGCGGTGTCGTAGATCCACACGTCCTGGGCGAGACCGCCTTGGTAGCGCTTCCAGGTCCGGAAATCGCGGAAGATGCGGGTGATGGCCATCTTCTTCCCGTCGGGGGAGAAGGACGCGAAGCCCACCTCGGGGAGCGGGAAGCGCTCTACCGGGCCGCCTTCCGGGTCGACAGTGTAGGGCTCTCCGACGAAGCCTCCGATGGGGCCTCGCTGGCTCCGGAAGAGCACCTTGCCGTCCGGCGTCCAGCCGATGACCATGTTGTCGATCCCCATCCGCTCCGGGTACTCGCGCGACGGATACCAGGTGAGCCGGCGAGGGACCCCGCCGGCGGCAGGGATCACGTACACGTCCGACGAGCCGTCGTACTGCCCGGTGAACGCGATCCAGCGTCCGTCGGGCGAGAAGCGGGGGAAGAGCTCCAGACCATCGCCGCTCGTGAGCCTTCGCGCCGGCCCACCCGAGGCCGGTACGCTCCAGAGATCGCCCCCATGGGAGAAGACGATGGCGTCCCCATGAATGTCGGGGAAGCGGAGGAGGCGCGCATCGTCCACCGCGTGCGCAGGCAGCGATAGGAACGCGAGCATGAGCGGGAGTGCTGCTCGGGCAACGGCTGCAGGCATCTCGACCTCCGGCTGGGACGGGCGGGGCGGCATTAGACAACACTTCCTCGGGACCGGGAACGCGGGGCGGCGGCGGCGCCTTCCCGCCTCGCGCCTCGTCCCGGGCTCCTCGAGCTCTCGGCTCCGCGAGACGTCTTGCCAGCGGCGCCCCCGCAAGATAACTACCGGCGCTTGGCGCCCGGATGCCCGGCGAACCTCTTTCCCGGGCCGATTCCCGCGAGTCGCTGCCGAGGTGAAGATGCACAGGCCCAGTCCCCGACGATGGCTCCCCGCTGCCCTCCTCCTCGCCGGGTCGGCCTACGCCTCGGCGCCGCCGCAGCCGGACGTGTCCAGGCTCGGCCCGGAGGAGCGGGCGGCGGCCTCGCGCGTGACCGCGGAGGAGATCTCGGCCCACACCCGGTTTCTCGCCGACGACCTTCTCGAGGGGCGCTTTCCCGGCACTCGCGGCTCGGAGCTCGCGGCGCGCTACCTGGCCACGGAGATGGAGGCGATGGGCCTGATGCCGGGGGTCCCGGGACGCGACGGGGGTCCGCCGTCGTGGACCCAGCCCGTCACGCTCATCCGCCACGTGAGCTCCGTGCCGGAGGAGATCGTGTTTCGCCGCGGCAAGGAGAGCCTGGCGCTCCCAACAGGGCCGGGGACCGACGCCCGGGTGGTGGTTCGCTCGCTCGGCGACACCGACCACGTGCAGCTGCGGGACGCCGAGCTGGTCTTCGTGGGCTACGGCATCGTGGCGCCGGAGCAGGGCTGGGACGACTACCGGGACGTCGACGTCCGCGGGAAGGTCGTGGTTCTCCTCAACTTCAACCCGCCCTTCGCGGGCGAAGGCGTCCGCGTCTGGAGTGGCCGCTGGGACTACAAGTACCTGGAGGCGGCCCGGCACGGGGCGGCAGGCGCTCTGCTCATCCACACCACGGAGTCGGCCAGCTACCCGTGGCAGGTGGTGGCGAGCTCGAACCGGAAGGTCTCCTTCGCCCTGCCTCCGGAGGGCGAGCCGCGATTGCCATTCCAGGGCTGGATCTCCCACGATGGCGCCGAGCGGCTCTTCCAGATGGCGGGACGGAAGCTCGACGCCGACGGCGCCGCTGCCATGGACGTCCGGGCGAAGGGAGCCCACCCCGTCGCCCTCGGCGTCACCATGTCGCTCGACATGCCCGTGCGCCGCGAGAGGATCGAGAGCGCCAACGTGGTCGGCGTCCTGCCGGGGAGCGATCCCCTCCTGAAGTCCGAGGCGGTCGTGTTCACGGCGCACCACGATCACCTCGGCACGCGCAGCCCTCCCGTGGAGGGACAGCGCAACGTCTACTCCGGGGCCCTCGACAACGCCTCCGGCTGCGCAGCCGTCCTCGCCATCGCCCGGGCCGCCGTGAGCACCGCTCCGCGCCGCTCGCTGATCTTCCTCTTCGTGACCGCCGAGGAGCAAGGGCTGCTCGGCTCCCGCTGGTTCGCCCGTCACCCGACGTTGCCTGCCGGGCGCATCGCCGCTGACATCAACGTGGACGGGGTGAACAACCTGGGGCGCACGAGCGACCTCACCATGCTGGGGCTCGGAAAGTCGACGTTGGATGCCGAGGTGGCGGCCGTGGCGCGGGCCCAGGGGCGCACGGTGCACGGCGACCCCTTTCCCGACCGCGGCTCCTTCTACCGATCCGACAACTTCGAGCTCGCCCAGGTGGGGGTGCCGGTCGTGGTGGTGAAGGGCGGGCCGACCTACGTGGGGAGACCGCCCGACTGGGGCAAGGAGAAGGGCGACGAGTACGTGGCGCAGGACTACCACCAGACGACCGACACCTATCCGCCGTCGCCCGCCGCCTGGGATCTCTCCGGCGCGGTGGAGGACGCCCAGCTGCAGCTTCTCGTGGGGCTGCGGGTGGCGAACTCGACCCCGCTTCCCGCCTGGAAACCGGGAGACGAGTTCGAGCGCGCGCGGCTGCAGGCGACCCGCTGAAGGGCGGGCTCGCCCCGGGACGTTCACGCCGCCCTGAGGCCCGGCGGCGTCTTCGCGTTCGACGTCGCCGGTCCGGGCCGTGCCCCCGGAGGTCCGCAGCGCGGATGGAGAGAGGGCAAGGACTGGGCCGTCCTCTTCGAGAAGGAGGAGGATCGGCGGCGGCGCCTGCTCGCGCCGCGCATCACCACCTTCCGGCGGTTCGGAGGGACCTCTCGCCGCTCGGAAGAGCTCCACGTGAAGCGGCTCCACCCGAGGGGCGCCGTGGTGGCGGCGCTCGAGAGGTCCGGCTTCGCCGTGCGGGCGCTGCCGGGCTACGGCTCGCTCCGCCTCGAACCCGGCTCCCATGTGTTCCTCGCCTTCAGGTGAGGAGGTTCGCTCCTTCCCGGCCCCTCCTCAGTCTCCTGGCTTCGACCCCGGCTCGCGCGCGGGAGCGCCCCAGGTCTCCCGGTGCTCCGCCTTCCACCCCATGGCAGCGTGTATCCGGGTCTTCCCGCTCGGGTGATCGTAGAAGACCATCTCCTCGATCGGCCCCGGCTCCATCTTGCGGTACTCGGAGAGATGCAGGGCCGCCTGCGCGAACCCGTCGGGCTGGCCGGACGCGTTCAGCCCGAAGATATCCGCCTCCACCTCCTGCCACCGGATGAGCGAGTTGAGGACCGGCGTCGCCACGAACGCGTAGGTGCTGAAGAGCAGGGCGAGCAAGGGAAGGCCGGCCGGGTCGGCGACGTCCCGGATCCTCCACGCCCCCTCGTAGCGGCGGCGAATCCGCTCGAACAGGACGGCCATCAGCGCGAAGCCGCAGACAAAGAGGATTCCGAACTCGAGCAGGCCCTGGTAGGCGTGGTTCAGGACGTAGTGGCCCATCTCGTGCGCCATCACCGCCTCGATCTCCGGCAACGACCCGCGCTTGAGCAAGTTGTCGTTCAGGGTGATGCGCTCGGTCCCGAGCAGGCCCGCCACGTTCGCGCTCATGCGGTTCGACTGCTTCGACGCGTCGACCTCCCACACCTCGGAGGCGTGGATGCCGTTGGCGCGCGCCATCGAGAGGATGGGCGTCCGGACGCGCTCGTCGGCGAGGTGCTTCTGGGTGTTGAAGACCGGGACGATGAGCACGGGCGTGATGAGGGTGACGAACGCCACCAGGGCCGTGGCGGTCACCGAGCCCCAGAGCCACCAGGAGCGTGGGGCGCGCCGCACCACCGCGTAGAGCAACGCCAGCCCGAGGCTTCCCAGCACCACCGCCAGCAGAAGACCCTTGGCCTGCTCGCCGAGCCAGCTCCCCAGGGTGAGGTTGGACAGCCCGTACCGGTGCTCGCGCAGGTAGTCCTGATAGAAGGTGAGCGGAAAGGAAAGCACCGTCACCGCCACGATGAACTGGGCGGAGTACGCAGCGGCCTGCAGGAGCTTGAAGCGCGTCAGGCGCTCCGCGCGGTCGCGCATTCGAGCGGAGGTCCCGCTCGCGAGGAGCAGGAGGAACGCCCCGACGCTCCACAGGTACCCCCACAGCTGCAACCAGTAGCCCCCCTCGAAATAGGCGTCCGATCGCGCCTTCTCCCCTGCGGACAGGGTGTCGAGGTAGGCGCGCGTCGCCGCGTCCGGATCGATGGACCCCGACCTACCGCTCGCCTCCGGCGGGGGGCGGCGCAGCTCGACGAGCGGCGGGGGAGCGGCCTCCGAAGCGGCCGGCGAGATCGGCCTGGCCAGGAGGAGCAGGACCGAGACGAGCCGAGGACCGCGCAGGGAAGGGCTCATTGCGTCTCCACGATTCCGCGAGGGAGCCACCCAGGGTTAACGGGTTTTGGGCTCGGATGCCACCGGTCCGGGGCGAAGGGCGACGGTCGTCCCGCGCCGAGCGAGCCCTTGCGCCCCGGCGCATTCTGGTGAAACGTGACCCCGGCTCGCCTTTCGCTTCGAGCGGAGGCGAACCATGCAAGGGAGAGGGCAGCCGCCCGAGTCTCGCTCGAAGGAGCTGTGTCATGCCGTGCATCGCATCCATCGCCCTGGCCCTCTCCCTCGCTTCCGCGGAGCCGCGGAGCGCGCACGTGACGGAGCTCACGGAGTCCGTCGATCCCTCGAGGCTCCGGGCCACGGTGGCGAAGCTCGTCTCCTTTGGGACCCGCCACACGCTCTCGGATACCGCGTCCGAGAGCCGCGGCATCGGCGCGGCGCGCCGCTGGCTCACCGCCGAGTTCGACGCCCTCTCCCGGGCGCCGGGGTCCAGGCTGAAGCACTTCGAGGACCGCTTCACCTGCGAGCCCGGCCCGCGCATCCCGAAGGCCACCGAGCTCTGGAACGTGGGCGCCGTCCTGCCCGGAGTGGACCGCGCGCGCACGGACGAGGCCATCGTGCTCGTCGGTCACTACGACAGCCGGGCCTCCGACGCGATGGACGCCGTCTCGGATGCGCCCGGGGCCGTGGACGACGGGAGCGGAGTCGCCATGGTGCTCGAGCTCGCGAGGGTGATGGCCCGGGAGAAGCCGGCAGTCGCCGTCTACTTCGCCTCGGTCGCCGGGGAGGAACAGGGGCTCTTCGGCTCGGCCCATCTCGCCCGGCGCCTCAAGGCCGAGGGCGTGAAGGTGCTCGCCATGACGAGCATCGACATCGCCGGGAACACCGAGGGGCAGGACGGCGTGAAGGACAACGCGTCCGCCCGGATCTTCAGCGAGGGTGTCGGCGTCGAGTCGGATGCCCAGCGTCGCCTCCGGGAGGCCGTGGGCGGCGAGAACGACGGCGGGGCGCGCGAGTGGGCGCGCTACCTGAAGCGCGTCGGCGAGCGCTACGTCGAGAACCTGGACCTGTGGGTGATGCTGCGCCGGGACCGGATCGCCCGGGGATCGGACCACCTCAGCTTCTCCAAGGAGGGCTTCCCGGCGATCCGCCTGACGGAGGCTCACGAGCACTACGATCGCCAGCACCAGGACGTCCGGGTGGTCGACGGACGCGCGTACGGCGACGACCTCGCCCACTTCGACGCGCCCTACGCGGCTCGGCTGGCCCGGGCGCTGCTCGCGTCCGTCGCCCAGCTGAGCTTCGCGCCGTCGCCCATCCGGGAGCTCACGCTCGGCGGGGCGGTGAGCCCGGATACCCGGCTGCGCTGGACCCTGCCGGACGACGCGCGGATAGCCGGCGTGGTGCTCTACCGCAGGCGCGCCGACGCGGTCGAGTGGCAGGTGGTGTCGAGCCACCCCCGGACGGACTCGCTCGTCCTGAAGAACGCGGTCCCGGACAGCTTCGTCTTCGCGGTCGCCACGGTGGACGGGGAGGGCAACGAGAGCCTGCCCACCTATCCCTCCAAGCTGGAGTAGCGCTCGCCCCCCCCGAGCTTCCTACCCGCCTCGCGCGGGGCCGGCGGGGCGGCACGCGTCCGCGTAGGCCGCGAGCGCCTGCGAAAGGACTCTGCGCTCGTCACCCGTGTCGCGATCCGGGATGGCGTCGATGGCGCGCTGCTGGATCCGGATCGCCTCGGAGCAGCGTCCGAGAGCCGAGAGCGCTGCGGCGTAGCCCGCCAGCACCGGCGGGCTCCAGGGGGCGAGGTCGGCGGCCCGCTCGGCCACCGGGAGCGCCTCCGCCGGCTTTCCCACCGCCAGGAGCTCGTCGGCGAGATTATGGAGCGCCGCCGCGTTCCTCGGGGCGAGCTCCGCTGCGCGGCGGAAGGCGCCCTCCCGCTCGGCGGCATGGTTCGGCCCCTGCAGCGCGGTCGCGAGGAAGATGTGTGCCCGCGGGTCGTTCGGGTGACCGGAGACGGCCCTGCGGGCGTAGGGCAGCGGATCCACCTGGTCCAGGTTGGCGAGGTACTCGAGGGCGACGGGGTTCGCGGGGTCCTCGGCCAGGGTCTCGTCGACCTCGGACCGAAGCGCCGCGCCGCTCCGGCCGGTACCGAACTGCCAGATCTCCAGCCGGATCGCGTGCACCTCCGGCGTGGCCATCTCCTGCTCGAAGTAGCCCACCACGGCCGGCGTGAAGGCCTCCCGCTCCTGCCTCTCCATCCTTCCCTGCGCGTAGGAAGTGAGCGCAGAGTCGAGCGCGCGGAGCGCCGCCGGATCCTCGGCGTCGATGTCGGGGAGCGCGGCACGCCAGGCGATGTCGGGTGCGGTGCCCGTAGCGAGGAGCCGCTCCATCGTCGCAAACGCGTCGGGCCTGGTGTGGACGAGCCAGTGCACGAGAAGCCAGCTGGAGCCGTAGTAGTCGAGGATGGGATGGAGTCCGGCAGCGCCATTCCAGGCCAAGAGCTCCCGGACGCTCACCCTGGACATCCGGACGCGCTCCAGTCTCTCTCGCGATGCCGCGCCGACGGTGAACACGTGATCTCCCGAGTCCTCCCTCATGGTCTCCATGTAGACCGCGAGCCCCTCGGCAAACCAGCGCGGCCGGCGCTTGTACTTCACCGCCAGGAGGTCGTGCGTGATCTCGTGGGCGAGCATGTCGTGCTGGTAGGAGCCGAACTCGCCCGGGATGACGATCCGGGGCGAGCCGCCGTCGTACCGGATGTAGTAGCCGAGCGCGTTGTCGGGCGAGAAGGGCCGGTACTCCTCCAACGTCCGGAAGGCGATGACGTCGACGCGGCCGGAGACCGGCACCGTCCCGCCGGGCAGGGTTGCCATGAGAGCGGCGCGCAGCCGCTCGATCTTCCCGAGCAGCCTCCCGGCCTCGGAGCTCGACAGGTCCGTGTGCAGGATGAAGTGGTCGCTCGCGATCTCGTGCCACGGCGCCCCACCAGCGCTCGGGCAGCGGAACGTCTTCGGGGCAGTGGCGCAGCCGGCGAGGGCCGCGAACCCAAGCAGAGCCAAGGCGGCAGGAAGGCGGGGCCGCCGCATCCCTCGATGCTAGCTCCGGTCCAGGGGGTGGTTGCAAGCGGCCCCCTGTGCCGCCCACGAGCAAAGAGCCCCGACCGGCGTGGACCGGGTCGGGGCTCCCCCTCTCCAGAGAGATCTTCCGTTCTACGCCTGGGTCTTCGCGTCGGACTCGAGCTGCTTCTTCGCGGGAACGCCGACGAGGGCGCTCACGGCTGCCCCTGCCACGGCACCGCCGACAGCGAAGAGCGCGCCGACGCCGGTCACGCCGAGCACCATGCCGAAGATGATGAGGGAGCGAACGAGGAAGGTCGCCTGCACCGGCGTTCCGAAGATGCCTCCGGCGAGGAGCACGCCCGCGTATCCGCCGTACATGAGCGCGGGCAGCAGGCCGATGGCGAGGAAGAGGGCGAGGCCGACAGCGGCGCCGATGATGGTCGGGGTCTTGCGGTTCATCGTGTTTCTCCTTTTCGGTTGTGAATTCTTGGGTGCGGTATCCGTCGTCCGTTCACCCTTGCCCCTGAGGAGTGCAGGCGGCCTGCCAGGACCGGCTTCATGTCATTTCGGGGGCTTAGGCCGCCCGCCTGTCGGGATTCTCAGACCGGATGCCCGGGCGCCCCGACAGCGGCGGAGCGCCTTCAGTGAATCCGGGGCTCGAGCGGCAGCGCGGCAACGACCGACGCCTCGGCCCGGGCCATCTCCGCAAGGCGCAGCTCGGCGGGCGCTCTTCCACCGGCGTCCCGGGCCAGGTCGAGGAAGAGGCGCTCGTGTCCGGCCTCGGCGCTGGCGAAGCGCGCGTAGAGATCGCGCAGCCGCGGGTCGTCGAGCGCTTGCCCGAGCAGCTCGAGCCGCTCGCAGCTGCGGGCCTCGATGAGCGCGCACACGAGCAGCTGGTCCATGAGGCGGACGGGACCCCCTCGCACCAGGCGCAGGAGCGCCTGCGCGTACGGGTCGCCCCGGTCGGGGGGAAGCGTTCGCCCGCGCCGGGCGAGCTCGTTCAGGACGGCGAGGAAGTGGTGAGTCTCTTCCTGGGCAAGCTTCGCCATCTTGCGAACCAGGTCCGGCCGGTCCGGGTGGTCGGCGATGAGCTTGACCGCCGTGGCCGCCGCCTTCTTCTCGCAGTGGGCGTGGTCGCCCAGGGTGGCATCGAGGTCGGCCAGGGCCACCTCCACCCAGCGCGGGTCGGTCTTCGAGCAGAGGACGCTCACCGCCGCGAGTCTACCCTCGGCCGCCCCCCGTCGGGGCGCCGACGAGCGACTCCACCGCCGATGGCTCGAGCCTCGCCGCCCGGCGCGACACCCGCGCGAGGCTGAATCCGCCGACGAGCTCGCGCGGGTGGACCCTCGCTCCGGGCCGGGCGAGGCCGGAGATGGACGCGAGGAGGCCGGCCACGTCTCGCGGATCGGCCCCGCGCTGCCGCAGCTCGCCGAGGGAGAGCGCCCCGTGACGCTTGGCGAGGCGCTCCCCGTCCGGACCGACCACCAGGGGAACGTGCGCGAAGCTCGGCGCCTTGAGCCCCAGCGCGCGGTAGACGAGGAGTTGGCGCGCCGTGGACGGCAGCAGGTCGTCCCCCCGGACGACGTCGGTGATCCCCATCGCGGCGTCGTCCACGGCGACTGCCAGCTGGTAGGCGGGTATCCCGTCGGCCCGAGCCACCACGAAGTCTCCCACGGTCCCGCACACGTCGAATGCCTGCGGACCGTGCACGCCGTCGACGAAGGTCACGCGCCCCTCCTCCACCCGCAGGCGCCACGCCGGTGCCTTCAGCCGGGCGCGCTCCGCCCGCTCCGACGCGCCGAGTCGCCGGCACGTCCCGGGGTAGCGGGGACCCTCGTCCGAGGCGTGGGGTGCCTGCGAGGCCTGGGCGATCTCCGCCCGGGAGCAGAAGCACGGGTAGGCGAGCCCCGCCTCCACGAGCGCACCGAGCGCTGCGGCATAGGCCGGTGCCCGCTCGGACTGCCGGTAGGGCGCGAGGGGCCCGCCCACGTCGGGCCCCTCGTCCCAGTCGAGCCCCAGCCAGCGCAGGTCCTCCAGGATCCTGCCCTCGAGACCGGGCCGGACCCGCGGCCCGTCGAGGTCCTCGATCCGCATCAGGTAGGTGCCGCCCGCGGCTCGGGCCGCGAGCCAGGAAAGCAGGGCCGTGCGGGCGTTCCCCAGATGGAGGGGTCCCGTCGGGCTCGGCGCATAGCGCCCTCGGTAGGATCCACGCTGCGACAAAATCGCCCCTGGCTATCGCTCCGGGAAAGAAGCTACAACGTCCGGTCTCATGCGTCAGGCTGGCGTCCTCATCCCGCTCTTCTCCATTCGCTCTGCGGCCAGCTGGGGTCTGGGCGAGATTCCCGATCTGGTGCCGTTCGCCCGCTGGGCCGCGTCGGCAGGCTTCTCGCTGCTGCAGGTCCTGCCGGTCACGGAGGCGGCGCGGGGAGAGAGCAGCCCCTACTCGGCGCTCTCGGCCTTCGCCATCGACCCGGTCTACCTGGCCCTCGAGGCCGTCGAGGACTTCGATGCCGCGGGCGGCCTGGACGCCCTCTCCGCCTCGGACCGGGAGAGCCTTTCCTCCGTGCGCGAGTCGCCGCGAGTCCGCTGGCGCGAGGTGCGCGCCCTGAAGTACCGGGCGAGCGAGATCGCCTTTCGCTCGTTCGTCGGGTCGGAGTGGCGGCACAGGAGCGCCCGGGCCCGGGAGCTCGAGGATTTCGTTCACCGGCAAGCCGTCTGGCTCCCCGACTACGCGCTCTTCGTCACCTTGCACGACGATCTTTACGGCGGGAGGAGCTGGGGAGAGTGGGAGGTCGGGCTGCGGGCGCGGGAGCCCGGGGCGCTCGCCGCGGCGCGCGCCTCGATGTCGGAGCGCCTCCTCTACCGGTGCTGGCTGCAGTGGCAGCTGGACTTGCAGTGGCACGCGGCACGGCGGTCGGTGAACGAGGTCGGGGCCGAGCTCATGGGCGACATGCCCTTCATGGTGGCGACCGACTCGGCCGACGTCTGGGCACGGCCCTTCGACTTCCGCCTCGACGCCCGCGCCGGCGCTCCCCCGGATGCCTTCAGCGCCGAGGGCCAGGACTGGGGCTTGCCGGTCTACCGCTGGGACGAGATGGCGAAGAACGGTCTCGCCTGGATCAACGAGCGAGCGCGCCGCTACGCGGAGATCTACGGAGCGTACCGGGTCGACCACGTGGTGGGCTTCTACCGCAGCTACTTCCGCCCCAACGACGGGGGGCCACCGGGCTTCGTTCCCTCCACCGAGCCGGAGCAGGTGAAGAACGGCGAGCGGGTGATGGCGGCCTTCGCCCAGGGAGCGCGCGTCATCGCAGAAGACCTGGGCGTCGTCCCCGAGTTCGTGAGGAGCTCGCTCACCCGCATCGGAGTGCCGGGCTACCGGGTCCTGCGCTGGGAGAAGGACGGGACGGTCTTTCGCGACCCGGCGCGCTGGCCGGAGGTGTCGCTCGCGACCACCGGCACGCACGACACCGAGCCGCTGGCAGACTGGTACGACTCCCTTCCAACCGCGGAGCGGCAGGCGCTGCTCGCCATCCCAGGCCTCTCCGGCCTGGCGGCCTCGGCACCCGAACGGTTCGACGCGGGGGTGCGCGATGCGCTGCTCGCGCTCGTCTACGAGTCCAGGTCGGACCTGCTGCTCGTGCCCTTCCAGGACGCCATGGGCACCCGCGAACGGATCAACGTCCCGGGCACGGTGAACGAGCTCAACTGGACGTATCGCATGCCGACCGACCTGGCAGCCCAGCTCGCCGCGACTCCCACCGTGACGCGGCTTCGCGGGCTAGCGGAGGAAAGCGGCCGGATCCCCAGGAGTCCGGGGTGAGCGCGCTCTTCTATCTCGTGCGCCATGCGGAAGCCGAGCGCCGCGAGGGCGTCGCCGACCGGGACCGCAAGCTCACCGGGCACGGCCGCTCCTCGTTCACGCGGCTCGCCGCGTCCCTCCCCCCGTCGCCCCGGATCCGGCGCATTCTCACGAGCCCGTTCGCGCGCGCCCGAGAGACGGCCCTCATCCTGAGCGCCGCCAGCGGAGCCGGCGTCGCCGAGGAGGAGCTCCTCGCCTCCGGCCGCTCTACCGGAGCGGCGGTGCTCGAGCTCGCGCGGGGCTCCGGGGACGGAGCGGCGCTGGTAGGGCACAACCCGGAGATCGCGGAGGCCATGGTTCTCGCGAGCGGCTCTGCGCTTTCGGTACCGGCCGGCGCGATCGCCGCCGTCGAGGCGACCGTCGGTGGATGTCGGCTTCTGTGGGTGCGGAGCCCCTAGCTCGGCAGCTGCGCTCCGGGCGTCAAGAGGAATGGGTCCTCGCGCCTTGATATTGTTCGTCGGATGCCTCTCCCCGAGGGCGGCGCCCCGGAAGCGAACGCGGCCGCCGCACCCGCCAGACCCCGCTTCGTAGCGGAGCTCGAGACCCTCGTGCGGGCTCGCTACCCGCTCGTCTATCTCGTCAGCTGGGAGGAGCAGCGCGTCGACGCGCACCTCGAGGAGCTCGCGCGCGAGCACGGCAAGGCGTACCTCTCCTGGTCCGTGACCAAGGGCCTCCAGCAACGCGGCGCGCGCACGCCGGTCCCGGAGGGCTCTCGCGAACCCTGCGGGGCCCTCGCCGCCATCGAAAGGCTCGCCGAGCCTTCGCTCGTGGTGCTGAAGGACTTCCACCCGTACCTATCGGACCCGGCGGTCGTCAGGGCCCTTCGGGAGCTCGCCCAGTCCCTGAAGTCGACCTACACCACCCTCATCCTTCTCTCCCCGGTCCTGCAGATCCCGCCCGAGCTGGAGAAGGAGGTCACGGTCCTCGACGTCCCCTTGCCCACCTACCGCGAGCTCTACGACTTGCTGCGCGAGATCGCGGAGGTCGTCGTGCGCGGCAAGAAGGCGGTGGTGAGCCTGAGGCGCGAGGACGTGGACCACATCGTGAAGGCGGCCCAGGGGCTCACGCTTTCCGAGGCCGAGAACGCCTTCGCGAAGGCCATCGCGTCGGACCAGAAGCTCTCCGGCGAGGACGTCGCCCTGATTCTCGACGAGAAGCGGCAGGTGATCCGCAAGAGCGGGCTGCTCGAGTACTACCCCAGCGAGGAGGAGCTCGCGAACGTGGGAGGGCTCGAATATCTGAAGACCTGGCTCCTCCGCCGGAGCAATGCCTTCGGCGAGGCGGCACGGCGGTTCGGGCTGCCGGAGCCGAAGGGGCTGCTCCTCCTCGGGGTGCAGGGCTGCGGCAAGAGCCTCACCGCCAAGGCCATCGCGTCCACCTGGAGGCTCCCCCTCCTGCGGCTCGACATGGGCCGGATCTTCAGCGGCCTCGTGGGCTCGTCGGAGGAGAACCTGCGGCGCGCCATCCGGGTGGCGGAGAGCGTGGCACCGGCGGTCCTGTGGACCGACGAGATCGAGAAGGGTCTCGCCGGGAGCGCGTCGTCCAACACCGCGGACGGGGGCGTCACCGCCCGCGTGTTCGGCGCGCTCCTCACCTGGCTGCAGGAGAAGACGGCACCGGTCTTCGTGGTGGCCACCGCGAACCGCATCGACCTCTTGCCCCCGGAGCTCCTGCGCAAGGGGCGGTTCGACGAGATCTTCTTCATCGACCTGCCCTCCGAGGCCGAGCGCCAGGAGATCTTCCGGATCCACGTGAGCCGGCGAGGCCGTCGCCCCGAGGCGTTCGACCTCGCCGGGCTGGCCCGGCTCGCCGAGGGCTTCAGCGGTGCCGAGGTGGAGCAAGCGGTCGTCGCCGCGCTCTACGACGCCTTCGCCGAGGGGAAGGAGCTCGAGGACGCGCACCTCCGGCATGCGGTGGAGGAAACGTTCCCGCTCGCGACCACGATGCGCGAGAGCATTCACCGGCTGAGGGAATGGGCGCGGACCCGCACCCGGCCCGCGTCCGCGCCGGCCGGCGGCCCGCCCCGCGAGCCGCCTCCCCGCTCCCCCTAGCCATGGGCTCCGATACCCGCGATCGCTTCCTGAAGCTCGAGCGGCCTCGCGAGGCTCCGGCGGGCAAGGTCGATCCCCTGGCGAACGACGAGCGGTTCGAGCGGGTCGGAGACGACGGGGGTGCGGGAACGC
>Ga0209048_10003171_pt1 | contig 16114 bp, 10 predicted proteins | sample FrelakmetCRP12CR_FD_187146 | JGI IMG/M metagenome (GOLD analysis project Ga0209048, IMG submission 187146) | Freshwater lake sediment microbial communities from the University of Notre Dame, USA, for methane emissions studies - CRP12 CR (SPAdes)... | ecosystem: Environmental > Aquatic >... | reverse complement strand
CTCGCGGAACGTTCCGGCGAGGCGACGAAGCAGATCGAGGCGATCGTGAAGACGATTCAGGCCGACACGCAGGACGCCGTCGCGGCCATGGAGAAGTCAACCGTTGGCGTGGTCGAGGGAACGAAGCTTTCCGACGCGGCCGGCCAGGCGCTGGAGGAGATCCGCAAGGTGTCGCGCGAGCTGGCCGAGCTGATCGGCGGAATCTCGGCGCAGACGCAGAAGCAGTCGGCGTCGGTTTCCGACGTGACGCGCGGCATGCAGGGCATCCTCAAGATCACCGAGGAGACGACCGAGGGCACGAAACAGACGAACGTGTCGATCGGCCAGCTGACGCGACTCGCAGCCGAACTGCGCAGCTCGGTGGCGGGGTTCAAGGTCTGAGGCAGGCGTTGGGACCTGACCGGCGCTTCGCCGTTTTGCGGCGCGGGCCCGGTTCTTGCTCAAGCGTCTAGAATCCGGCGGAACCACAATGGCGACCGATTCCACAAGCGAATTCGACCTTGGCCCCCTTTCATGGGTCCAGGGGGAGATCGACCAGGCGCTGACGCGCGGCATCGAGTCGCTCGCGACGTTTCGCGCGGCGCCCGACGATCCGGCGCCGCTCAAGCACGCGCGCACGCACATTCACCAGGCGGCCGGCGCGATCCAGATGGTGGGGCTCGACGCGGTGGTCGCGTTCAGCGACGAGATCGAGCGCCAGCTTGCGCTCGTCGCCGATCTCGACCCGGGTGAGGTGCCGCCGATCTGCGACCTCGTCGACAAGGCGTGCCGCAAGCTGCGGATCTTCCTGGACGAGCTCGTCAAGGGCGCGCCGCCGGTGCCGCTCAAGCTCTTCCCCGAATACGAGCTGATGCAGCGCTCGCGCGGGGTCAAGGCTTCGGCGCCCACCGATCTCTTCTATCCGGATCTCGGTCCGCGCGCGCCGCGCCTCACGACGCCGCAGGTGATTCCGCCCAACAAGCTGCCGTCGTACATGGTGAAGCAGCGCCGTCTCTACCAGCGCGGCCTGCTCGCATGGCTGCGCGGCGACGACCAGGGCGCGACCGTGATGCGCGACGCGGTGGCCGGCATCGAGAGCGCGACGACGCAGCAGAACCTGCGCGCGTTCTGGTGGACCGTCGGCGCCCTGCTCGACGCGCTGGTCGAGCGCGGCCTCGAGTCCGGTTTCGGCGTGAAGCAGCTCGCGGCGCGGGTCGACCTGCAGATCCGTCGCGTCGTCGAGGGCTCGGGCAAGGTCGCCGACCGACTGCGGCGCGAAGTGCTCTATTACGTGGCGATCAGCGCGCCGATCGCGCCGTCGGTGCAGGCGGTGCAGCGCGGCTTCAGGCTCGGCGGCCTCATTCCTTCGGCCGAGGTGCTCAACGCCGACCTCGTGCGAATCCAGCCGCATCTGCGCGACGCGCGCGAGCTGCTCAACGCCGCCAAGGATGCATGGCTCAAGTTCACGTCCGGGCGTCCCGAGAACCTGCCCAAGCTCAAGCAGACGCTCACATCGGTCCACAAGCACGGCGCCGAAGTCGGCAACGGCGCGCTGATGAAGCTCACGGCGGCCCTGGTCGAGCGCCTGAACAAGCTGCCGCAGACCGTCTCCGAGTCGTTCGCGATGGAATATGCGACAGGCATTCTGCTCGCGGAGAGCGCGTTCGAGAACTACGCGAGCCTGTCGTCGCAGGATTTCCCGAAGCAGGTCGAGGCGATGATCGCGCGGCTCGGCACCGCGCAGCTGTCGCGCCCCGCCGCCGGTGGCGCGGCGGCACCGTTGCTCGACGAGATGTCGAAGCGCGCGCAGGAGCGCGTCCTGCTCGCGCAGGTCGGCCGCGAGATCCAGACGAACCTGCGGCACATGGAGCAGGTGCTCGACGCTTTCTTCCGCGACAGCTCGAAGCGCGCCGAGCTCGCGACGCTCGCGAAGGACAGCCAGCAGATTCGCGGCGCGTTGCGCATGCTGGGCCTCGACGACGCCGAGCGGCTGCTCGGCCTCTGCGAAGCGCAGATCGATTCCTACGCGGATCCCGAAGCGGTCGTTCCGAACGAGGACCTCGAGCTCCTCGCCGAGGCGCTGTCGGGACTCGGCTTCTACATCGAGGCGGTCGAGCAGCAGCGGCCGGACCGCGAGCGCCTGATCGCGCCGCTCCTCGCGAAGCGTCTCGGCGAGGCGCCGAAGCTGGCCGCCGACGACCGCAGCGATTCGGTCGAGGCGGCCGTCAGAGAACTGCGCACCGCGCTGCCGAAGCTCGTCGAGGAAGTGCGGCACGCGCCGTCCGACGTCGCGATCCGCGAGTCGCTCCGGGCCAAGCTCGCGAGCCTGCGCGACGACGCGGAACTCATCGGCGACGAAGGACTCCTCCTGCAGGCCGAGGTCGCGCTGAACGAGCTCGACGCGGGCGGCGCCGGCGCGCTCGCGGCCGCCGTCGAGGCGATCGCCGAAAGCGGCGCCGCGGCGCCCGCCCCCGAAATCTCCGAGGAGACGCAGCGGCTGCTCGACACCGATGCGACCGGTCTCGATGCCGAGCTCATCGGCATCTATCTCGCGGAGGCGACCGAGGTGCTCGAGACGGTCGACGTGCAGCGCCATGCGCTCGACGGCAATCCGGGCGATCGCGAGGCGCTGCGGACCGTGCGCCGCCAGTTCCACACGCTGAAGGGCAGCGGGCGGATGGTCGGCCTCGAGGAGCTGGGCGAGCTCGCCTTCGCCGTGGAAAAGGCATTGAACCGGCTGCTCGAGGAAGATCATCCGGTCACGCCGACCGTGCTGGCGATGATCGCGACCGCGTACCGCGAGTTCACCACATGGGTCCAGGCCATCTCGGCGATGGGGCGCGTCGTGGTCGATCCGAAAGTCCTGCACGAGGCTATCGAGGCGGTCGAGGCCGAGCTGCCCCGGGGGCGCGAGTCCGCATTGACGCCGACGCCTTCCGCGCCGGAGCGTGTCACCGAAACGCCGGAGGCCGTCACCGAAACGCCGGAGGCCGTCACCGAAACGCCGGAGGCCGCACACGCCGGGGACGCCGCCCTGCTGCCGGACGTCACCGACGATGCCGAGCTTTTCGCCCTGCCGGAGCTGGGCGCGATGCAGCAGGGCCCGTCACCGCAGGTGATCCCGCTGTTCGACGCGCCGGGCGAACGGATGCGTTCCGCCGGTCGCGGCGAACCGGTCCGCGCCGAACGGGCACCCGAGCCCGTGCCGCTGCCGGACCTGGCGCTTGCTCCGGAGCCCGGGCCCGCGTCGCTGTCGGCGCGGGAGGCGCAGGCAGAGTCCGACGAAATCGCCGTGGGCGACGTCAGGCTTTCGGCAACGCTTTTCCAGATTCTCGTGGACGAGGCCGACCAGCATCTCGCGACGCTCTCGCGCGAGCAGGAGATCCTCCAGTTCGATTCGCACCACGTTCCGTCGGCGGAAATGGTGCGTGCGAGCCATACGCTGTGCGGGATTCACCGCACCGGCGGATTCCCGTTGGTCGCCGACACCGCGAAATCGCTGGAGCAGTGCCTCATCGGCCTCGCCGAACGCGGCACGCCGCTTCCCGGCGCGGCGCAGCCGGTCCTCGCGCGGGCGATCGAAGGCCTGCGCATGCTGGTCGGATGCGTGCATGCGCGCGCGGGATTCACGGCGTCGGACGCCGTCGAGGCCGCCGAAATCCAGCAGGAGCTCGAGGCGCTGCGCCAGGAGGCGACGCCCGAGCTCGCCGACGCCGAAGCGCACGCCGAACGCGAGGCAGCGCGCGCGCTGCATGCCGAGGAGCAAGCGAGGAGCGAACCCCCGGGCGCGGCCCCCGTGCCGGAGGCCGCCCCCGTGCCGGAGGCCGCGCCCGTGCCGGCCCGCGTCGCCGAGCTTCGGCCGGCACCAACGCCTGCCGCCGCAGCGCGGGATGCGAGCGCGGCTCCCGAAATGGCGCCGCACGCCGCGTCCGCGCCGGCATCCGGCGCCGGCAGGGACCCGCTGGTCGACGTGCATGACGACGTCGACCGCGACGTGCTGCCGATCTTCCTCGACGAGGCTGCGGAGCTGTTCCCGCAGGCAGGCGAGCAGCTTCGCGCGTGGCGTCGCCAGCCGGGCAACGACGAACATGCGAGCAAGCTGCGGCGCACGCTGCACACGTTCAAGGGCAGCGCACGGATGGCCGGTGCGATGCGGCTGGGCGAGCTCACCCACCAGATGGAATCACGGCTCGTCGCCGGCGACGCGCCGGTTGCGGGAACGCCGGCGCTGTTCGAGGCGCTCGACGACGACCTCGACCGCGTGGCGTTCGTGCTCGAAGCGCTGCGCGAAGGCCGGACCGATGTCACGCTGCCGTGGCTCTCCCCGGAAGCCGAGGCGGCATTCCCGCGGGAAGCCGCGCCGGCTCAGGAACCCGCGCTCGCGCCGACGGCCGCCGTGCCTCCGGTCGCCGAGCGTCCGATCGTGGTGCCGATGCCCGGGACGGCGCCGGTCACCGTCGCGCCTGCCGGTCAGGCCGCAGCGGAAACCGCGGGCCCCCCGACGCCGGCCATCGAGACCGATGCCGCGCAACGCCCCGTGCTGCGCGTGCGCGCCGACCTGATCGACCGGCTCGTCAACGAGGCGGGCGAAGTCGCGATCACGCGGGCGCGCGTCGAAGGCGAGCTGCGCGCGCTGAAGAGCAACCTGCTCGAGCTGACGGGCAGCGTGATCCGGCTGCGCACGCAGGTGCGCGAGATCGAGATCCAGGGCGAGTCGCAGATCCAGTCGCGGATGTCGCTGGTCGGCGAGGCGGCCGAGGGCTTCGATCCGCTGGAGTTCGACCGCTACACGCGCTTCCAGGAGCTCACCCGCTCGCTTGCCGAGGGCGTCAACGACGTCTCGACCGTCCAGCAGTCGCTGCTGAAGAACCTCGACGATGCCGATGCGGCGCTGGTCGCGCAGGCGCGGCTTTCGCGCGAGGTCCAGCAGCAGCTGTTCTCGATCCGAACCGTTCCGTTCGGGAGCATGTCGGAACGCCTCTACCGGATCCTGCGCGCCACGGCCAAGGAACTCGACAAGCGGGCGAACCTCGAGATCCGGGGGAGCCAGGTCGAGCTCGACCGCTCGGTGCTGGAAAAGCTCGCGGGTCCGCTCGAGCACCTGCTGCGCAACGCGCTCGACCACGGCATCGAGCCCCGCGCGACCCGGATCGCCGCGGGCAAGGCCGAGACCGGCGAGATCTCGCTGACGGTGCGCCAGGTCGGCAACGAAATCGCGATCGAGATCGCCGACGACGGGGCCGGTCTCGATTTCGCGCAGATACGCTCGAAGGCGATCGCGCTCGGCCGCATCGCAGCCGACCTGCAGCCGACCGACGCGCAATTGATCGAGTTCATTTTCGAGCCGGGCTTCTCGACGGCGACCAAGGTCACCCAGGTGTCGGGCCGCGGCATCGGCATGGACGTCGTGCGCGCGGAAATCGCGGCGCTCGGCGGCCGCGTCGAAGTATCGTCGCGGCCGGGCCGCGGCACGACGTTCCTGCTGTATCTGCCGCTGACGCTCGCCGTCGCGCAGGCGGTGCTCGTCCGCGCCGGCGGAAGGCTCTGGGCGCTGCCGGCGCCGATGGTCGAGCAGGTGCAGCAGGTCAAGGCCGAGGCGCTGCTCAGCATGTACGTCCAGCGCCAGGTCGAATGGAAGGGCGGCGTCTACCCGCTGCACTACCTGCCGCGGCTCCTGGGCGATGCGCAGCACAATCCGGAAACGGGCCGGTTCAACCCGGTGCTGCTGCTGCGCGCGGGCCAGAGCACCGCCGCGATCCACGTCGACGAGATGGTCGGCAACCAGGAAGTCGTGGTCAAGAACATCGGGCCGCAGCTCGCCCGCGTGTCGGGCATCGCCGGCGCGACCGTGCTCGGCACCGGCGAGATCGTGCTGATCATCAACCCGGTGCAACTCGCGCAGCGCGCCAACGTGCCGGCGTTCGACCCGCACGCCGAGCGCGTCTCCGCGCACGCCGACGTGCCTGCGCCCGTCGCGGTCGCGCCGCTGGCGATGATAGTCGACGACTCGCTCACCGTGCGCAAGATCACCGGACGCCTGCTGACGCGCGCGGGATTCCGCGTCGTCACCGCGCGGGACGGCGTCGACGCGCTGCAGCTGCTCGACGTCGAGCGTCCGGACGTGATCCTGCTCGACATCGAAATGCCGCGCATGGACGGATTCGAATTCACGAAGACGATCAAGGGTGACTCGCGCAACGCGCACATCCCGATCGTGATGATCACCTCGCGCACTGCGGAAAAGCACCGCAACCGCGCGCGCGAGCTGGGTGTCGACCTCTTCCTCGGCAAGCCTTTCCAGGAAGGGGAGCTGATCCGGAACCTCCGCGACATGCTGTCGCTCTCCGCGCCGGCCTAGACACCGCCGGCCCGAGCGGTCTCCCGTGCAGTTCCCGCGGCCGGCTAACCCGGCCGCGCCGTCTTGCCGCGCCGTCGCCGGCGTGCGCTTCGCGGCCGCTCATACGATATTCGGCAAGAGGACCGGCCGTGCACGCCGGGAGGAGCGTAGGCGCCGGTATAATCGTTCTGTCACGAACAGGGGAGGTAGGTCGCATGCCGAGCTATGCCACACAGAACCTTCGCACCGTTGCGCTCGTGGGGCAGGGCGGCTCGGGCAAGACGACGCTGACCGAGGCGCTGCTGCTGAAATCCGGCGCGATCAAGGAGGCCGGGGCGGTCGAGCGCGGCACGACGGTCAGCGATTTCGATCCGATGGAGAAGAGCTGGCAGCACTCGCTGCGGGCGTCCATCGTTCACATCGATGCGCAGGACACGCGCATCCACCTCATCGACACGCCCGGATTCGCCGACTTTCTCGGGCAGGCGATCGGCGCGCTCGATGCCGTGGAGACGGCCGCCGTGGTCGTCAGCGCGCAGACCGGCGTCGAGATGATCGCGTCCCGGATGATGGACTGGGCGGCGAAGCGGCGGCTGTGCCGGATCGTGATCGTCAACAAGATCGATTCCGAAAACATCGACCTGCCGGCGGTCCTCGCGTCGATCCAGGCCGCGTTCGGCCGCGAATGCCTTCCGGTCAACCTGCCCGCCGGCGGCGGCAAGCGCGTCGTCGACTGCTTCTTCAATCCCGACGGCGAATCCGATTTCTCGTCGGTCGCCGATGCCCATCGCGCGCTGGTCGACCAGGTCGTCGAGGTCGACGAGGAGTTGATGGCGCTCTACCTGGAGCAGGGCGAGATCTCGCCCGACCAGTTGCACGCACCGTTCGAGAAGGCGTTGCGCGAGGGCCACCTCGTCCCGGTGTGCTTCGTGTCCGCCAAGACCGGCGCCGGCGTCGCCGAGCTGATGGACGTGCTGGTGAAGCTCGCGCCCAATCCCGCCGAAGGCAATCCGCCGCTCTTCTACAAGGGAACCGGCGATGCGGCAGGTGAGTTCCGCTCCGAGCCGGACCCCAAGAAGCACGTGCTGGCCCACGTGTTCAAGGTCGTCGTCGATCCGTTCGTCGGCAAGCTCGGCGTGTTCCGCGTCCACCAGGGCACGGTGACAAAGGACTCGCTGCTCTTCGTCGGCGAAAACAGGAAGCCGTTCAAGGTCGGGCATCTCTTCCTGCTCCAGGGCGGCAAGAACGTCGAGATCGACCGCGCGGTGCCGGGCGACATCGCCGCGGTCGCCAAGGTCGACGAGATCGTGTTCGACAGCGTGCTGCACGACTCGCACGACGAGGACCAGATCCACATGCGTCCGCTCGAGTTCCCGGTGCCGATGCACGGCGTCGCGATCACGCCGAAGAAGCGCGGCGACGAGCAGCGGATCTCGGACGTCCTGCACCGGATGCTCGCCGAGGACCCGACGGTCGTGATCGAGCACGACGCGACGACCAACGAGACAGTGCTGCGCGCGCTGGGCGAGCTGCACCTGCGCTCGATCCTCGAGCGGATGTCGGCGCAGTTCAAGCTCGAGATCGAGACGCGGCCGCCGCGGATTCCCTATCGCGAGACGATCACCGCGCCGGCCGAGGGCTTCCACCGGCACAAGAAGCAGACGGGCGGCGCCGGCCAGTTCGGCGAGGTCTCGCTGCGGGTCGAGCCGCTCGGGCGCGGCGCGGGATTCGAGTTCGTCGACAGCACGAAGGGTGGCGTGATCCCGCATCAGTTCATGCCGGCGGTGCAGAAGGGCGTCGAGCAGGTGCTCGCGGCCGGCGCCATCGCTGGTTTCCCGATGCAGGACGTGCGCGTCGTCGTCTACGACGGCAAGCACCATCCGGTCGACTCGAAGGAAGTCGCGTTCGTGTCCGCGGGGCGCAAGGCGTTCCTCGACGCCGTCGAAAAGGCGCGCCCGATCGTGCTGGAGCCTATCGTCAACGTCGAGGTCATCTGCCCCGAGACGAACACCGGCGACATCGCGGGCGATCTTTCGTCGCGGCGCGGCCAGGTCACCGGCACGACGGGACTGCAGCCCGGGATCATCGTGATCAACGGCCTCGCACCGCTCGTGGAGCTCGTGGGCTACTCGGCGCGGCTGAAATCCGTCACCGGCGGGCACGGCTCGTGGTCGATGGAGCTCGCGCGCTACGAGCAGGCGCCGCCGAATCTCCAGCAGCAGCTCAGGGAAGAGTACAAGAAGTCGCGTCGCGTCGAGGAAGACTAGAAACCATCTCCAAGACTACTGCGCGCCCCGATCGCTTTGTAGCTCCGGCCGCCGCTTCGCGGCTAAACGTTCGCTGCGCTCATGTTGGCCTTCACTGAAGCTGACGCTTTCGTGTCCTCGCTCGCCCCTCGCCGTACCTCTGGGTGATATCTCGGGGCTCGCTGCGGGCCTCCGCGCGCTCGGGGCTGCTCGCTACTTTTTTGAGATGGCTTCCCGCGATCGAAGCGGGAGTCACTGGGTGCGGCGGGTCATGGCGCCGCATTCGCGGCAGCGCCGACGCGAGTCTCGTCGAACACGCGCAGGACGTCGGGTCGGGCCTTCACGAAGGCCTGCAGCGAACGGCGCTGCGACTCCGTGCGCACGCAGCCCGAGACCGTGACCCATCGGCGCGTCGTGGTCAGCCACAGCGACGTGTCCGCGAATTCCGGCGCGGCGGCGATCGCCGCGCGAACGCGCTCGTTGATCTCGTCGTCGCGGCGGTACGCCCCGCCGGGCTCGCAGGTGCCCTCCATCGCGCAGCGCGTTCCGCGCTCGACACGCTCGTGCGCGACGATTCGCGATTGCGCGAGCGTCAGCAGCGGCGGCGGCGTTGCCGCGCATCCCGGAAACCCGCTCGTTGCCTGCGCGAACGGATCGAGCTGGATCATTGCTTCGGCCGGCGCGCCGATCGCCGCGCCCGGGGATGCGCACCCGACGACGACGACGGCCGCGGCGGGCAGCACGAGGGCGCGCGCCCGCCGGCCCGGCGGTTGGCAAGACTTTGCTGCGGGCATCGTCACCTCCGCGTGAAGGCCGCGGGCTCGTCCCGGGAGCCCTCGGGGAGGCCGCGCCGGCGGCCCGGCGGGCGCATGCCCGAAGGGATGCGAATTGTGCCGGGAGGGCGCGACGTTTACAATTCGGCTCATGGCCGGCGCCACCGCCAACTTCACGGATCACTTCCTCATCGCCATGCCGGCGATGGCCGATCCGAATTTTGCCCACACGCTCACCTACGTGTGCGAGCACAACAAGGACGGCGCACTCGGCATCGTCGTCAACAAGCCGACCGACATGATGCTTGCCTCGCTGCTCGAGCAGATCGAGGTCCCGCTGACGTCCGCAGGGCTGCGCGCCACGCCCGTGCACTTCGGCGGCCCGGTGCAGGTCGATCGCGGGTTCGTCCTGCACCGTCCGCTCGGCAACTGGCAGTCGACGCTGGCCGTCAAGGACGACCTCGGGCTCACGACCTCGAAGGACGTCCTCGAGGCCGTGGGCCGCGGCCAGGGCCCGAAGGATGTTCTGGTCTCGCTGGGCTATGCGGGCTGGTCGGCGGGACAGCTTGAGCACGAAATCGCGCAGAACGCCTGGCTCACCGTCGCCGCCGACGCGGACGTCCTGTTCGAGACGCCCGCCGACGCGCGCCTTCCCGCGGCGATGCGCCTGCTCGGCATCGACTTCTCACGGCTGTCCGACGCCGTCGGGCACGCGTGACGCTTGGCTGCCGAACTGCTGGCGACGGAGACCACAATCCTCGCCTTCGATTTCGGCACGCGCAAGATCGGGGTGGCGGTGGGCAACACGCTGATCCGCATCGCGCATCCGCTGGAGACCATCGAGGGCGCGTCCGCGCAGGCGCGCATCAGGGCGATCGCCGAATTGATCGCGCAATGGCGCCCGGCGACGCTTGTCGTCGGCCGGCCGGTTCATGCCGACGGCACGCCGCACGCGATGACCGCTTCGGCCGAGAAATTCGCGCGCCAGCTCGAGGGCCGCTTCGCGATTCCCGTGGCCCGGGCGGACGAGCGTTACTCGACGCGCGAGGCGACCGCGGCCCTCGCCGACGTCGCGGGCACGCGGCCGGGGGCGCGCAAGGCGGCGCGCGACGCCGTCGCCGCGCAGCTCATCCTTCAGTCGTGGTTCGACGACGGCCCTCACGGTGACAACCCGGATGCCGCTGCCTGACGCCGAACGCGCGCTCGCCGACCTCGCCGACCGCATGCGCGGCGCCGTCGCGTTCGACGCGAAGTTCGTCGGCATCTACTCCGGCGGCGCCTGGGTCGCGCAGCGACTCGCGCAGATGATCCCCGGCGAGCACATGCTCGGATACATCGACGTGTCCTTCTATCGCGACGACTTCAACCGGACCGGCTTGAAGCCCGCGCTGAAGCGCACCGAGATCTCGTTCCCCGTCGACGGCGCGACGATCGTGCTTGTCGACGACGTGCTGTACACGGGACGCAGCGTGCGTGCCGCGATCAACGAATTGTTCGACTACGGCCGGCCGGCGCGCATCGAGCTTGCGGTGCTGGTCGACCGCGGCGGCCGCGAGCTGCCGATCGAGCCGACCTACGCCGGCGCGCGGCTCGCGGTGGCCGAGAACATTTCGCTCGCGCTCGCGCGGGCCGGCGACGGCGCGCTGTCGTTTAGCGCCGAGACCAGCGCGAGCAAAGCCGCCGATGCGTAATCCCCAGCTCGACGCCGAAGGACGGCTGGTCCACCTCCTCACGCTCGAAGGCCTGCCGGCGGAGGTGATCGTCCGCATCCTCGACGCCGCCGTCCCGTTCGCGTCGATCTCGGAGCGCGACGTCAAGAAGGTGCCGCTGCTGCGCGGACGCTCGGTGTTCAACCTCTTCTTCGAGAATTCGACGCGTACGCGCACAACTTTCGAGATCGCCGCCAAGCGCCTGTCCGCCGACGTCATCAACCTGAACATCGGCGCATCGTCGACGAGCAAGGGCGAGACGCTGCTCGACACCGTCGACAACCTCACGGCGATGAATGCCGACATGTTCGTCGTCCGGCACGCCGAGTCGGGCGCGCCGCACCTCATCGCGGCGCACCTCAACCGGACGGGCCGCAGCCACGTTCACGTGGTGAACGCCGGCGACGGCCGCCACGCGCATCCGACGCAGGGGCTGCTCGATCTCTTCACGATCCGGCACTACAAGCACGACTTCCGCAGGCTCACGGTGGCGATCGTCGGCGACGTCCTGCACTCGCGCGTCGCGCGGTCGCTGATCCATGGCCTCACGACGCTCGGCACGCCGGAGGTCCGCGTCGTCGGCCCGAAGACGCTGCTTCCGACCGCCGTGCAGGCGATGGGCGTGCAGGTCCACCACGACATGCGCAGCGGCATCGCCGGCTGCGACGTCGTCGTGATGCTGCGGCTGCAGAACGAGCGGATGAAGGGGGCGCTGCTCCCTTCCGCCGGCGAATTCTTCAAGCACTACGGCCTCACGCCGGGAAAGCTCGCGCTGGCGAAGCCCGACGCGATCGTGATGCACCCGGGGCCGATGAACCGCGGCGTGGAGATCGATTCGGCGGTCGCCGACGGCGCCCGCTCGGTGATCCTGCCGCAGGTCACGTTCGGCATCGCCGTGCGGATGGCGGTCATGAGCATGCTCGCGGGTGGCTGACGTGAAGATCGAGATCAGGAACGGCCGCATCGTCGACCCGAAACACGGCGTCGATCGGGTCGCCACGCTCTACGTCGCCGCCGGCAAGGTCGCGGCGATCGGCGCCGCGCCGGCCGGCTGGAGCCCCACGCGCACGATCGACGCGAAGGGCCTGGTCGTCGCGCCCGGTCTCGTCGACCTGTCGGCGCGGTTGCGCGAGCCGGGATTCGAGTACAAGGCGACGCTCGAATCGGAAATGCTGGCCGCGGTCGCGGGCGGCGTCACGAGCCTCGCCTGCCCGCCGGATACCGATCCTCCGCTCGACGAGCCGGGCCTCGTGGAGATGCTGAAGCACCGCGCCCGCTCGCTCAACCAGGCCCACGTCTATCCGGTCGGCGCGCTGACCGTGGGCCTCAAGGGCGTGGAGCTGACCGAGATGGGCGAGCTGGCCGAGGCCGGCTGCATCGCGTTCTCGCAATCGGAAGCGCCGCTCGTCGACACGCAGGTGCTGCTCCGGGCGATGCAATATGCGTCGACGTTCGGCTACCGTGTGTGGCTGCGCCCGCAGGATCCGCATCTGGGCAGGGGCGGTGTCGCCCACGACGCCGAAGTCGCGACGCGTCTCGGGCTCGCCGCGATACCGGCGTCGGCGGAGACGATCGCGCTCGCGACGATATTCGCGCTGGTCCGCGAGACCGGCGCGAGCGTCCATGTCTGCCGCCTGTCGACCGCCGACGGCGTCGCGATGGTCGCCGCCGCGAAGAAGAGCGGGCTCGCGGTCACCTGCGACGTCGCCGTGCACCACCTCCATCTTTGCGACAACGACATCGGCTGGTTCGATGCGCTTTGCCGCCTCGTCCCGCCTCTGCGCGGCACGCGCGACCGCGCCGCGCTCCGCGCCGGACTCGCGGACGGAACGATCGACGCCGTCTGCTCGGACCATTCGCCGGTCGACGACGATGCGAAGCAGGTGCCGTTCGCGGAGGCCGAGCCGGGCGCCACGGGGCTCGAGCTGCTGCTGCCGCTGACGCTCAAATGGGCCGCGGAAAACAAGGTCGGACTGCCGGATGCGCTGGCGCGGATCACCGCGCGGCCGGCGGCGATCCTCGGCCTCGACACCGGACATCTCGGTCCCGGGCAGCCGGCCGACATCTGCATCTTCGATCCGCAGCAGAGCTGGACGGTCATTCCGTCCGCGCTCGCGAGCCAGGGGAAGAACACTCCTTTCCTCGGCCTCGAGCTCGCGGGGCGCGTCCGCTGCACGCTCGTCGCCGGCCAGGTGGTGCACGAAGACTGACCGTACGGCCGCGACACGGGCACTCCGGAAACTCCGCCGTGCCATCGTCGTCGAATTCTGGGTTGTTCACGCAATCGCGCCGGAGCGGCGCATCACTGATGGAGGCAACGCTGGCGCTTGATCTCGAGCAGGACATGAAGGGCATGCTGCCCGAGAAGGACTTCGACCGCCGCGACTTCATCTGGACGGCGCTCGGCGCGAGTGCTGCGCTCGCGCTGTCGCGTCCCGCATCGGCGCAGGAAATCACGACCGACACCGAGGGGATCGTCGGGGACGACGTGTCGATTCCCACGCCGACGGGGAACCTCCGAGGCTATCGCGCGATGCCGGCAAAGGACGGACCGTTCCCCGTCGTGCTGGTCGCGGCGGAGATCTTCGGCCTCAATCACTACATGAAGGACATCTGCCGCCGCCTCGCCAAGTCGGGTTATTACGCGATCGTGCCCGACCTCTACACGCGCAAGGCCGACCTGACGAAATTCACGTCGATGGCCGACATCCGGCCGATCGTCAACTCCAAGTACGACAGCGAGCTCGTCTCCGACTACGACGCGACCGTCGAATTCGTGCGCGCGAGCTTCAAGGGCGACCTTGCCCGGATGGGGATCACCGGCTTCTGCCGCGGCGGCCGAACGCCGCTCATCTACGCGGCGTCGAATCACCGGCTCAAGGCGGTCGTCGCGTGGTACGGCCCGGTCGGCGGAACCGTCAACGAGTTCACGCCGCGCACCGTGCTCGATCTCGCCGGTGAGATAAAGTCACCCGTGCTCGGGCTATACGGCGCGAAGGACGCCGGCGTTCCGGTGGCCGAGGTCGAGAGATTCTTCGCCGCGCTGAAGGCCGCGGGCACGCCGGCGGAGCTCGTCATGTACCCGGAGGCGGGGCACGGCTTCCACGCGGATTTCCGGCCCGACAACTACCGCAGGGCGGATGCCGAGGACGGCTGGGAGCGAATGCTCGCCTGGTTCGCGAAGTACGGCGTCGCCTGACGCCAACCGCGATTCCGCGCATGAAGGGCGGCTCGCGGGCCGCCCTTCTCTTATCCGGACGCCGGGCCGGCGCCGGCCGGCGCCGCCTCCGACGCGAACCGGACGTCCTTCAGCGCCTCGTCCGGCAGCACGTACGTCGTCTTCAGGAAATCGCTGCCGTCGTCGATGATTTCCGGGAACTGGATTCCCGCGAGCGCATGCACGGCGAAGATTTCCTGCACCGCCCCGCTGAACTTGAGAAAGGCGATCGTCCGGCCCGTGTCGACGTTGACGACCCAGACGCCGCTCATGCGGTCGGCATTCTCGTCGGTGATCGGAATGTCGGTGAAGGCGTTGGACTCGCGCAGCTGCGACAGGCCGATGAATGCGAGCGGCCCGAGAAACGAGAGGCCGCGCGTGAATCCGGGCACGCGCGCGACGGTCTCGACCTTTCCGGTTGCGATGTCGACGGTGGCGAGGCTGCCGCGCCCCGACTCCAGCACCCACAGCCGGTCGCGGTGCCAGCGCGGGCTGTGCGGCATCGACAACCCGCGCGCGACGACGTCGCCGGTCGCGTGGTCGAGCAGCACGCCGCCGTCCTTCTTGTTGGCGCGCCATCCCTGCGCGGTGTCGGTCGCGCCCAGCGCGGTCAGCCAGCGCGGCTTGCCGTTCGCCATCGCGAGCCCGTTCAGGTGGCAGCGGTCCTCGGGCGAGAGCCCTGAGACGAATCGCGGCCGCCAGCGCGGCACGAAGCTGTTGTCGCGGTCTAGCGTGCACAGGCACGAAAAGCGCGTGTTGACGAACCACAGCTCGCCGCGCTCGCCGAGCGCCATCTCGTGGATGTCGATGTCGCCGGTGACACGCTGATCGCGAAACACGTAGACCGCGTCGTTGCGCCCGGGCGGGGTGAGCCGCGCCGCGACGTCGGGAACGTTCCGGAACTCGCGGATCCCGGTTTCGGTGCCGACGAGGAGCCGGCTGTCGTCGGCGGCGAGCCCCATCGGCTTGCGCATGTCGACGAAGTAGGTGTTGATCGACGCGCCTTCGTGGCGCACGGCGATGAGCTTGCCGGTCTGATAGGTGGTCACCAGCAGCGACGACCGCAGCTCGCGCAGGATCTGCGGCAGGTTGCTGGTGAAGACGCTGCCCAGCGTCGGCGCGTCGGGGGACGGCGACGCGATGGCGCCGGATGCCGGCGGCACCGGCTCGCTCATGCGTTCGCCGCGCGTGGCTGCGGGATCCGTGCGCGCGCGTCCAGGAGGAAGGCCCGGGCGCGCGCGTCGACGGCGTGCAGCGCGGGCAGGTGGGGCGCCATCACGTCTTCGTGGCGACGCCACTTGTCCGGGCGGGGCGGCGTCACCGTGTGGCGCGAGGCCGGCAATACCGAAGGCACCGCGCGATCCCGGCCGATGCCCGCGAACGCGCAGATTTCGGCGACGTGGCGCGCCGGGTCATCGACGAATTCGCGGTACGCGAGCGCGTGCACGCGGTCCGCCGGCACGGTCGCGAGGTCATCGAGCAGGATTTCCTGCGTGCGCCGCCATTGCTCCGCCGCGATCGCCGCGAGCGGCTGGTCGACGAGGTCCCGCCAGCCCGGAACTAGCAGGAACGACCAGGGCAGCCCGTGCCAGCCCGGAAGGTCCGGGTACGTCACGAAGCGGCCGGACTCCCACCCTTCGATCAGGCTGCTTATGTTCTCGTGGGGCTCGCGATACAGGTAGACATAGAGCGCGTCCGGGAAGACCGCGTCCAGCAGCGGCAGGCGCAGCGCGTTCTTCGGGGTCTTCTCCAGCAGGCGCACCGCCGCGCTGCCGGGACGACGGCCGTCGCGGTCGCGCAGCGCGACGGCGAACCCGCGTTTCAGCGCCTCGATCGTCTCGGCGGTCGCCGCG
>Ga0209048_10003170_pt1 | contig 16116 bp, 12 predicted proteins | sample FrelakmetCRP12CR_FD_187146 | JGI IMG/M metagenome (GOLD analysis project Ga0209048, IMG submission 187146) | Freshwater lake sediment microbial communities from the University of Notre Dame, USA, for methane emissions studies - CRP12 CR (SPAdes)... | ecosystem: Environmental > Aquatic >... | reverse complement strand
GGCCGAAGCGCTGCGCGCCGGCGAGGTCGTCGGCATCTTCCCCGAAGGCAGGCTCACCGACACCGGCGAGCTCGCCCCGTTCCGCCCCGGCGTGCAGCAGATGCTCGCGACCACGCCGGTGCCGGTGGTGCCGATGGCGCTGTCGGGGCTCTGGGGCAGCTTCTTCAGCCGGTCGGTGGACGGCAAGGCGATGCGTCGGCTGCGCGGAATCTTCTCGCGGATCGCGCTGGTCGTCGCGACACCGGTGCCACCCGAGCGCGCGACGCCGGAGGCCCTGCAGGCGACGGTCCTCGCGCTGCGGGGCGAGCGACGGTGAGCGCCGGCGGGCCGACGCGCGGCGCGCCCCGAGGACGGGCGGATAGGCGCCTGAGGGGAACCGGAGGACCGCGATGGCGGCACTGATCGGATTGTTCGTCGGAGCGCTCGTCGGCAACCTGCTGTGGCACGACTGGGGCGCCGCGCTGGGCGGCATCGCGGGGTTCCTCGTCGGCGTGAAGCTGCTGCCGCGTCGTGCGGCGGCCGCGAAGCCGCTGCCGGAAAGCGCTGCGGCTTCCGCAACGCCGCCGGCGGGCGCCGTGCCTGCCGGTGTCGCCGGATCCGGCACCGATCACGCACTGCGCGAACGCATCGCGGAGCTCGAGCGGCGCGTGTCGGGCCTCGAGAAGGCGCTCGCGGACGCGGGCGTCCGCGTCGCGCAACCCCCGGCCGAGGAAGTCATCGTCGGGCAACAGCCTGCGCCGCAAGACGCATCCGAGCCGTCGCCACGATCGATGGCGCCCACCGGGTCGGAAATGGTCGCGCCCGCGCCGGCGCAGGCGGCGACCGGTCCGGCGCCCGCTGCGCCGGGGGCGAAGACCGGAAACGCGGTGTGGCGGTGGTTCACGGGCGGCAACGTGCTGTCCCGCATCGGCGTCGTCGTGCTGTTCTTCGGCGTGGCGTTTCTGCTCAGGTATTTCGCCGAGCACTTCACGGTGCCGATCGAGCTGCGGCTCGGCGGGGTTGCGCTCGCGGGGCTCGCGCTGGCGGCGCTCGGCGTACGCGTCGCGGCGAACCGTCCCGCGTACGGCCTCACGCTGCAGGGCGCCGGCGCCGGCGTGCTGTACCTGACGACCTACGCGGCGTTCCGGCTGTACGCGGTGCTGCCCGAGCCAGCGGCGGTCGCGCTGCTCGTCGCGGTTTCGGCGGCGACGGTCTGGCTCGCCGTGCGCAGCGACGCGCAGGCGCTCGCGGGCCTGGCGATCGCGGGCGGCTTCTTCGCCCCGATGCTGATCGCCACCGGCGGCGAGCCACTGTGGCTTTTCGGCTACTTCGCCGTGCTGAACGGTGCGATCTTCGCGCTGGCGTGGACGAAGGCGTGGCGCGCGCTCGACGCGCTCGGCTTCGTGTTCACGTTCGCGCTGGGCGCGTTCTGGGGCCATGGCTATTACCGGCCGGAGCATTTCGCGGTCGTGCAGCCCTTTCTGGCTCTCTTCTTCGGGTTCTACGTGACGATCGCGATTCTGCACGCGCGGCGCGGCCTGCCCGCGGCCCGGGATCCGGTCGACGGGCTGCTCGTGTTCGGCGTGCCGCTGACCGGTTTCGCGCTGCAGGCGGCGCTGGTTCGCGATGTCACGCACGGCGCGGCGTGGAGCGCGCTGGCGATCGCGGTGCTGTACGCGCTGCTGCACGTCGCGCTGCGCAGGCGCGACGAGCCCGGCCTTCTCCTGCTGTCCCGCGCGTTCCTCGCGCTCGCCGTGATCTTCGCGATGATCGCGGTTCCGTTCGCGCTCGACAACCGCGAGACCGCTGCGCTCTGGGCCGTCGCCGCGGCCGGCGCGCACTGGTTCGGCGTTCGGCAGGGTGCGCGCGTCGTCCGCGTGGCCGCGCTGGTCGTCCAGCTGGTCTCGGGCATCGTGTTCGTCGCCTCCGGTATCGGCGGGGGCGACGATCCGCTGTTCGCGAACGCGTTCTTCGCGGGGGCGCTCTCGATCGCGGTGTCCGGCCTCGTGAGCGCCTTCGTCGCGGACCGCGCCGGCGACGCGCTGCCCGCCGGCGAGCGCGCTCTCGTGCCGCTGGTCTTCGGCTGGGGCGTCGTCTGGTGGCTCGCCGCGGGCGGTGTCGAGCTCGTCCGCCAGTTGTCCGACACCGCGGAAACGCACGCCGTGCTCGCCTGGGTGACGGCCGCCGTCGCGCTGGCGCTCGCGCTGCGGCGCCCGCTGTCGTGGCCGCGGCTAGCGGGAGCCGGCATTGCGCTGCCGCCGACGATGGCCGTTGCCGCGCTCGGCGATTTCGATCTCGCCCGCACGACGTTGACGACGTACGGCTGGGCGATCTGGCCCTGCGCCTGGGTCGTCCACTGGCACGCGCTGCGCGCGGCGGACGCGCCGGGCTCCGACGTTGCCGCGGATCGCCGCGCGAACTCCGGCGCCTGGCTGGGAACGGTCCACGCGATATCGGCGGTCGCGCTCACGGCGCAGCTCGCGTGGGAGGCGAGCGAGTGGACCGGACGCTACACGCCAGGGTTCACCGTGTGGACGCCCTGCGCGGCGGCGCTGCCGGCGATCGTGTTCCTGTGGCTGGTCGTGCGCTTCGGCGAGAGCCGGCGCTGGCCTGCCGTCCCGCACGGCCACGCGTACGTTACGGGCGCGGGCGTCCCGGTCGCCGCGTTGCTGACCGTATGGTTCTTCGTGGTCAACGTGCTCTCGCCGGGCGATGCGACGCCGCTCCCCTACGTGCCGCTCGCGAGCCCGCTGGACATCACGCTCGCGCTCGCGCTCCTCGCCCTCGCGGCGTGGGCGCGGCGCTGGGCGCGCATGTCCGAGCGCGCGCGCTATCGCTGGATCGGCGTCGGCCTGTTCGTCGCGCTGAACGGGATCGTGCTGCGCACCGCGCACCACTGGGCCGACATTCCGTGGCGGCTCGCGTCGATGCTGGCGTCGAAGCCGCTGCAGGCGGCGCTGACGCTCGCGTGGACGGCCACGGCGCTGCCGCTGATGGTCGCGGCGACGAAGCGCGGCGTGCGGCCGTTGTGGATGCTCGGGGCGGGACTGCTCGCCCTGGTCGTCGGCAAGCTGTTCCTCGTCGATCTCGGTGCGCTCTCGGGGCTGCCGCGCGTCGTCGCGTTCCTCGGCGTCGGCGTGCTGCTGCTCGTGATCGGCTATCTCTCGCCGCTGCCCCCCGCAACGGGGGACGGCGAGCCCCGGGACAGCGTGCCGCCCGCCGCGTGAGCGACGACCGCGTGCCGGCGCCGATGCCGGGCGTGCGCCCGGCGCTGTGCTAGACTCGATTCGGTCTTCCGCCGCTGCTGGCGCTGTTCTGCGGTCTCCTGTTTTCGCGGTGCCCCATGTCCGGCAATACGCTCGGCACGCTCTATTGCGTCACGTCGTTCGGCGAATCGCACGGTCCGGCGATCGGCTGTGTCGTCGACGGCTGTCCGCCCGGGCTCCCGCTCGTCGCCGCGGACATCCAGCGCGAGCTCGACCGGCGCAAACCCGGCACGTCGCGGCACGTGACGCAGCGGCGCGAGTCCGACACCGTCGAGATCCTGTCCGGCGTGTTCGAGGGCCGGACGACGGGCACACCGATCGCGCTGCTGATCCGCAACGAGGACCAGCGGAGCAAGGACTACGCGGCGATCGCCGACACGTTTCGTCCCGGGCACGCCGATTACGTCTACTGGCAGAAGTACGGCATCCGCGACCACCGCGGCGGCGGACGCGCGTCGGCGCGCGAGACGGCGGTGCGCGTTGCCGCCGGCGCCATCGCGCGCAAATGGCTCGCGGAGCGCTACGGCATCGTCATTCGCGGGCACCTGGTCCAGCTCGGCCCGAACGCGATTCCGTTCGAGGGCTGGGCGCACGTCGACGAGAATCCGTTCTTCGTCGCCAATGCGCGGATCGTGCCCGAGCTCGAAGCTTTCATGGACTCGCTGCGCAAGTCCGGCGATTCCTGCGGCGCGAAGATCACCGTGGTCGCCACCGGCGTGCCGGTTGGCTGGGGCGAGCCGGTCTACGGCCGCCTCGACGCGGACCTCGCGCAGGCGATGATGGGGATCAACGCGGTGAAGGGGGTCGAGATCGGCGCGGGCTTCGCGAGCGTCGTGCAGCGGGGAACCGAGCACTCGGACGAAATGACGCCCGACGGCTTCCTGTCGAACCACGCCGGAGGGATTCTCGGCGGCATCTCGACGGGCCAGGACATCGTCGTCACGCTGGCGGTGAAGCCCACGTCGTCCATCCGGCTCGACCGCCGATCGATCGACAAGGCGGGCCATCCGGTCACCGTCAACACCCACGGCCGGCACGACCCGTGCGTGGGCATCCGCGCGACCCCGATCGCCGAAGCGATGCTCGCGATCGTGCTGATGGATCACGCGCTGCGCCACCGCGCGCAGAACGCCGACGTGGTCACCGCGACGCCGCGGATCGCCGCGCGTGCCGGCGCCGGCACGGCGCAGTCCGCAGCGGCACCGCCGGTCGACGACCCGGATCCCGACGAAGCGTGACGCGCGGCCGCGCGCTGCGCACCGACATCCTGCGGCGCCGCGCGGCGCGCTACTCGGAAGGCTCGATGCGGGTGATCGTCGCGCCGGCCGCGCCGCGCGCCAGCGCGAGCGTCACGCCGTCGCCGACGGCGAGCTGCGCGGCGTCGTGGACGATGGTCCCGTCCGCCGTGGTCACGAGCGCATAGCCGCGGTCCAGCACCGCGTGCGGATCGAGGTGCGCGAGGCTCTGCGCCAGAACCGCCACGCGCGCCTGCGAGCGCTCGAGCCGCGTCGCCGCGGCGCGCACCAGCGCATCGCGGACCGGCGCCAGGCGTGCGGCCTGCCGCAGCGGTTGCCGCAGCAGCCACGCGAGGCGCAGGCCGCGACTGTCGACGTCGGCGGTGGCCGCGGCCACGCGGGTGCGGTACGCGCGGGCGAGGCGTCCGGCCAGCGAGGCCGCATCCCGGCGCTGCTGCGCGAGCCGCGCCGCCGGATGCACCAGCCGCGGCGCGAGGCCGTCGACGCGCTGCAGGCGGGTCTCGAGCGCGCGGACGCCGGCGCGGTGCCAGCGGCTCGCCAGCGCCGTGACGCGGGCCAGCACGGCGCGCCGGTCGGGCGCGACGAGCGTCGCGGCGCCGGTCGGCGTGGGCGCGCGCGCGTCGGCGACGAAATCGCAGATCGTGAAATCGGTCTCGTGGCCGACGCCCGAGACCACCGGGATCGCCGACTCGAACACGGCACGCGCGACCGCCTCCTCGTTGAACGCCCACAGGTCCTCGATCGAACCGCCACCGCGGGAGACGATAAGCACGTCGACCTCGGCGCGGGCACTGGCGGTGTCGATCGCCTGCGCGATCTCGCCCGCCGCCCCCGCGCCCTGGACCGCCACCGGATAGAGAATCACCCGCATCGCGGGCCAGCGCCGCGCGAGCGTGGTCAGGATGTCGTGGAGGGCGGCGGCGCGCGCCGACGTCACGATGCCGACGGCGCGCGGATACGCCGGTAGCGGACGCTTGCGCTCCTCGGCGAACCACCCCATGGCCGCGAGCCGCGCCTTCAGCCGCTCGAACTTCTCGTACAGCGCGCCGATGCCGGCCACGCGCACGGTCTCGACGTTGAGCTGGAACTCGCCGCGCGCCTCGTAGATCGTGGCGGTCGCGCGGACCTCCACGGCGAGGCCGTCCTTCAGCGCGAAGCCGGCGAACTGGGCCTTCTGCCGGAAGAACACGCAGCGGACCTGGGCACCGCCGTCCTTCAGATTGAAATAGCAGTGACCGGACGCGGCGCGCGTGAAGTTGGAAATCTCGCCGGAAACCCAGACGAGACCCAGGTGCCGCTCGAGAATGAGCCGCGCCGAGCTGACGAGCAGCGACACCGGAATGACGGCGGAAGGGCCGCCCTGGCCGCTCGCCGGGGCTTCCGGTCCGAGCGGCCGGCTTCCCGCGGGTGGCGTCGGAATCACGGGTCGACTCTCAGGATATGCATCGACAACGCGCGGACATGCCCCATTTTGTCCAGGTCAAAAAACCGGCCATTGCACTGCCCGGCGACCCCGTCGGGGGAGGGACCCGACGCCGGAATCGGCGCCGAAGGCTCCTGCGGCGGATTCACAAGCCCATGAAAACGAAACGGAAAAACAAGGCGCGAAATTGGGCACGGCAACAATTCTTCCATTGCGCGCGCCACTTAGCGGCCGAATGTACAAGATACGCACACTTTTATCCACAGGATTTGTGGACAACGGCTCGCCGTCGGGACCGAGGCCCCCCCGGGAAGCCTTGTCTGGCGCGGCTTTCGGGGCAGTGCTCGCCCTGCACTGGGAAGCCGGGCGATGACGGGTGCAGGCCCGCCGGTTAGAATGTGGGATCGGTATCGATTGTTCATGAACAAAAGCCCATGAGTGCTGCACCGCCGCAAGACAGGTCGCCGCGTCCGGCGGCCGGCGCCCGGGCCGCGCGCCGCGCGCCGGCGGACGGGGCGGCCGGCGGCGCGGTCCCGGCGTCGAATTTCCTGCGGGCCATCATCGCCGACGACAACCGCACCGGCAAGTACGGCGGACAGGTGGTCACGCGATTTCCGCCGGAACCCAACGGATACCTGCATTACGGTCACGCCAAGTCGATCATCCTGAACTTCGGCCTCGCCGCCGAGAACGGCGGCCGCTGCAATCTGCGCTTCGACGACACCAATCCGGTCAAGGAGGACGTCGAGTACGAGGATTCGATCGCCGAGTCGGTCCGCTGGCTCGGTTTCGACTGGGGCGAGCACCGGTATCACGCGTCCGACTACTACGGGCGGCTCTACGCGTTTGCCGAGTGGTTCATCGAGCAGGGGCTCGCGTACGTGGAAAGCTCGACGCCGGACGAGATGCGCGCGCTGCGCGGCACGCTGACCGAGGCGGGCCGCGCGAGCCCGTACCGGGATCGCAGCGTCGCGGAGAGCCTCGACCTCTTCCGGCGGATGAAGGCGGGCGAGTTCCCGGACGGCGCGCACGTGCTGCGCCTCAAGATCGACATGGCGAGCCCGAACATCAACATGCGCGACCCGGCGATCTACCGGATCCGCCACGCGTCGCATCACCGCACCGGCAGCGAGTGGTGCATCTACCCGCTCTACGACTACACGCATTGCATCTCGGACGCGCTGGAGCGCATCACCCACTCGATCTGCACGCTCGAATTCCAGGACCACCGGCCGCTGTACGACTGGGTGCTCGCGCGGCTTGCCGACGGCGGCCAGCTGCCGCGGCCGCTGCCGCAGCAGTTCGAGTTCGCACGGCTCAACCTCACGCACGTGCTTCTGTCGAAGCGCAAGCTGATCCAGCTCGTCGCCCAGAACCACGTCGACGGCTGGGACGACCCGCGGATGCCCACGCTGGTGGGCGCGCGCCGGCGGGGGTTCACGCCCGAGGGGTTCCGGCTGTTCGCCGAGCGCATCGGCGTGTCGAAGGCCGACTCGTGGATCGACATGAGCGTCCTCGAGGACTGCATGCGCGAGGACCTGAACGAGCGCGCGCCGCGGCGCACGGCAGTGCTCGACCCGGTTCGGCTCGTCATCGACAACTATCCCGAGGGCAGGCACGAGGAGTGCTTCGCGCCGAACCATCCGCAGCGGCCCGAGTGGGGCAAGCGCGCGCTGCCGTTCTCGCGCGAGCTCTGGATCGAGCGCGACGACTACCAGGAGAATCCCCCCAAGGGCTATTTCCGCCTCGCGCCGGGGGCCGAGGTGCGGCTGCGCTACGGCTACATCGTCCGGTGCGTCGGCGCCGACAAGGACGCGGAAGGCAACGTGACCGCGGTCCATTGCACGTACGATCCCGCGACGCGCAGCGGGACGCCGGGTGCCGATGCGCGCAAGGTCAAGGGCAACATCCACTGGCTGTCCGCCGCCACCGCGGTTCCGGCGGAAGTCCGGCTGTACGACCGTCTCTTCGCCGTCCCGTATCCCGGCGCGCGCAATCCGTGGGGGACGCGCGGCGACGGCGCCCCGGTCGAGATCGCCGCGACCCGCGCGCCGGTGGTCGCCGGCGAGGACGACGACGAGGAGGCCGCCGAGCCCGTCGAGCGCAACTGGCTCGACGACCTCAATCCCGATTCCAGCCGCGTGATCACGGCGTTCGTCGAGCCCGCGCTGGCGCACGCCGCCCGTGAGGAGCGGTTCCAGTTCGAGCGGCACGGCTACTTCGTCGCCGATCTGCGCGATCACCAGGCGGACAGGCCGGTGTTCAACCGCACGGTGACCCTCAAGGACTCCTGGGCGCAACGTTGATCGCGCGACGCAAGGGCGTTGCCCACCCCCTTGTGGCGGCACCGCGACGCCCGCATCTGGTGGCCATGTCGCGGGCGCGTTAGAATCGCGTCCCCGCAAGCCCCCCGGAGGTCGATCCATGAAGCGCATCGTTCTCTTCCTCGCGACCAACATCGCGGTCGTCCTCGTCCTGACCTTCGTGCTGAAGGTGCTCGGGCTGGACCGGGCCATGGCGGCGCAGACCGGCATGGGCATCGGCCCGCTGCTCGCGTTCTCGTTCGTCGTCGGCTTCACCGGCGCCATCATCTCGCTGCTGATGTCGAAGCCGATGGCCAAGTGGTCGACGGGCGCGCGGATCATCGAGACACCGCAAAGCGAACCCGAGGCGTGGCTCGTCGAGACGGTGCGCCGGCTGGCGGAAAAGGCCGGCGTCGGGATGCCCGAAGTCGCGATCTACGAAGGCGAGCCCAACGCGTTCGCCACCGGCGCGTTCCGGAACTCGGCGCTCGTCGCCGTCTCGACGGGGCTCCTGCAGTCGATGAACAAGCAGGAAGTCGAGGCGGTGCTCGGCCACGAGATGGCGCACGTCGCGAACGGCGACATGGTCACGCTGACGCTGATCCAGGGCGTCGTCAACACGTTCGTCGTCTTCTTCGCGCGCATCATCGGGACCCTCGTCGACAGGACGGTCTTCCGCACCGAGCGCGGCACGGGCCCGGGCTACTTCATCACCGTCGTCGTCGCGCAGATCGTGCTCGGCATTCTCGCGTCGATGATCGTCGCGTGGTTCTCGCGCCGCCGCGAGTTCCGCGCCGATGCGGGCTCCGCCGCGTACCTCGGCACGCCGTCGCCGATGGTCAACGCGCTGCGCCGCCTCGGCGGCCTCGAGCCCGGGGCGCTGCCGCAGTCGATGTCCGGATTCGGCATCACCGACAAGGGCGGCATCATGGCGCTCTTCTCGACGCACCCGCCGATCGAGGAGCGGATCGCCGCGCTCACGAGCGGGCGCGGCGCAACGGCCTAGCAGCGTGACCGGCCGCGCGGGCGTTTCGCGGGCGGCGCTTCGACGCAACCGGAGGCAGCGATGATCGACCTGTACACGTTCGACACGTCCAACGGCCTACGCGCGGCCATCGTCCTCGAGGAGTGCGGGCTGCCCTTTTGCACGCACCGGGTCGATCTCGCGAAGGGCGAGCAGCTCGCGCCCGAGTTCCTCGCGATCAATCCGGCCGGCGCGATCCCGGCCATCGTCGATTCCGCGGGTCCGGACGGCAAGCCGCTCACGCTGACGCAGTCGGGCGCGATCGCGATCTACGCAGCCGAGAAGTCGGGCCGTTTCCTGCCGCGCGACCCGGCGCGGCGCGCGCTTGCGCTGCAATGGCTGATGTTCGCGGTCACCGACTGCGCGCCCGGGTCGGCGATGATCTACTACGAGTCGGCGCTGCTGCCGGAGAAGTCGGCGGCCAATCTCGCGTTCTGCGAAGAGCGGCTCCTGCGCTACTTCCGCGTCGCCGACGCGACGCTCGCGGATCGCGAATGGCTCGCCGGCGAGCTCTCGATCGCGGATTTCGCGGTGTATCCGGTCTGCGCCTCCCGCCGGAAGCTCATCGACGCCGCGGGGAACCTGGCGCACCTCACGCGCTGGATGGCCGCGCTCGCGGCCCGCCCCGCCGTGGCGAAGGCGATGGCGGCGTGAGCCGGGGAGCAGGGGCCCCGCGCGAGCGGGGATGCGACCGGGGCGAATCGACGCAAGCAGCCGACGCGCCATCCTGCGCATCACGCGGACGATACACGGAGGCCGCGGCGTAGGTTGCGCGCTCAGCGCGGCGCTTCGCGCAAGAGCCGGTAATCGCCGTACGTGCCGGCGTCCTGCAGCCTGGCGCGGTCGGCCTCCGCCAGCGTGGCGAGGTCGCGTTCGCGCATCGCGAAGAAATCCGGCACGGCGTCGTCGAGGAACGCGCGCAATGCGTCGGCGTCGGCCGCCTTGTGCGCCTTCCCGCGCGAGTAGAACTCGGCCGAGTGCGGCCGCTGCGGGAAGTAGACGAGGCGCGCTTCCGGGACGGTGCGCGCTCGCTCGTAGTCGCGGACCAGTGCCTTCTGCGAGCGCTCGGCTTCCAGCGAACCGTGCAGCAGGACGATTCCGGCCACGAAGAGCACGGGGACGACCGCGGCGGCGATCAACGCCTGCCGCACCGCGGGCCGCAGTTCGTGTTCGCCCGGCGCGTCGCCGGCGCCGCCCGGTCGCCAGAGATCGCCCACCAGCAGCGCGAACGCGGGGAGCCCCGGCAGCACGTAGGTCACGAGGATGTTGCCCGACAGCGTGAAGAACGCCATCGGGGTCACCGCCCAGAGCAGCAGGTAGACGCGCCAGGGGTCGGCGACGAACGCGCGTGCACGGTCGCGCTGCCGCGTCGCGGTGCGGACGAGCCAGCCCAGCACGCCGATCGACCAGGGAAGCGCCGCGGCGATCCAGAACAGCCAGATCATGCCGCGCACACGCGCGTGGGCCGAGCCATAGAGATCACCCTTCCAACCCGGCTCCACGAAGCGCTTCCAGTGCTCGCCGACGAGGAAGTAGGTGAGGAACCCGGGCGATGCACGCTCGGCGGCCCAATACCACGCGATCGTCACCGCCGCGGTGAGCGCCGTGCCGGCGATCCAGGGCAGGCGCCGCCACGCGGCACGCCACGATCGCGTCCACAGCGTTGCCGCGGCGATGGGCACGAACACGAGCACTGCCGCGACGGGCCCCTTCGCCAGCAGGCCGACGGCAAGGCCGGAGAAGAACGCGAGGCCGGCGGCGCGGCGGTGGCGGTCGGGCCCGTGGACGGCGATCCAGAAGCCCGCCATCGCGAGGGTCGTGCCGAGGGCGAGCGCCGGGTCGGTCATCACGCCGCCGGCCGCGACGAACACGAGACCGGTGGCCGCGAACAGCGCGAGCGTCCACCGCGCCTGGTCCCGTCCGCCGCGCAGCACCGCGAGCGCGTGGACGAGCCACCCGCAGCCGGCGACGAGCAGCAGCGACGGCAGGCGCGCCGCGAACTCGTTGACGCCGAAGAGGGCCATCGCGACGGCCGACAGCCACGTGGAGAGCGGCGGCTTGCCCCAGAACGGCACGCCGTAGTCGAACTGCGGCATCAGCCAGTCGCCGGTCTCGAGCATCTTGCGCGCGATCTCGGCGTAGCGCGATTCCGTCGTGTCCATCAGCGGATACGCGCCGAGGGTCGCCAGACGGACCGCGACGACCAGGACGATGCACAGCGCGAGCCAGCGGCGCTCGCGCGCCGTCAGGACGAAGGCCATCGCCCCATCTGCGCGCTCGCGGAATCGTCGGTGGCCGCGAGGGGCCGCGCCGGCGGCAGGCGGCGCTGGACGAGATACAGCGGCCGCTCCTTGACCTCGACGAACATCCGCGCGAGGTATTCGCCGATGATGCCGAGCGCCATCAGCTGGAGGCCGCCCAGGAACAGCACGACCACGATCAGCGTCGGGTAGCCGGCCACGGGATCGCCGTACAGAAGCGTCCAGACGATGACCTTGACCCCGTAGCAGAATGCGCCGAGCGCCGTCAGGAGCCCCGCGTAGCTCGCGAGCTTGAGCGGCACTACCGAGAACGACGTGATCCCCTCCAGCGCGAAATTCCAGAGCCGCCAGTAGTTCCACTTCGTCTCGCCCGCATAACGGCCGTCGCGATCGTATTCGATCTCGGTCGACGGGAATCCGATCCACGCGAACAGCCCCTTCATGAAGCGTGCGCGCTCGGGCAGCCGGCGCAGCGCGCTGGCGGCCCGGCGCGACAGCAGCCGGAAGTCGCCGACGTTCTCGGGAATGTCGATGGAGCCGATGCGGCCCATCGCGTGATAGAAGAGGCGCGCGGTCGTCTTCTTGATCCAGCTCTCCTGCAGGCGGCTGCGGCGTCGCATCAGCACGATGTCGTGCCCTTCGCGCCACGCGCGGATCATGCCGGGGATCTGCTCGGGCGGATCCTGCAGGTCGGCGTCGATCACGACGACGGCGTCGCCGTTCGCCGCGTCGAGCCCGGCGCTCATCGCCACTTCCTTGCCGAAGTTGCGGGAGAGGTCGATCACCGCGACGCGCGCATCGGCGCGGTGGAGCTCCTCCAGCAGCGCGAGCGTCCGGTCGGCGCTGCCGTCGTTGACGTAGACGATCTCGGCATCGACGACGGGCAGACCGTCCAGGACCGCGGCGAGCCGGCGGTGGAATTCGGGCAGCACCGCTTCCTCGTTGTAGACGGGGACGACCACCGACAGCGAGTGGCGCGCGCCGGCCTGCGCGCCGGCGACCGCGTTCGGCGCGCTCAGAACGTCCATCGGCGGTTGGCGAGGAATCCGGCGACCAGCACGACGCCGGTCGCCACGGCCTGCATGACGAGATAGTGCAGCGTCACGGTGGCGAGCAGCGCCGCGAGCACCGCCGCGTTCAGCAGCACGCCGGCGCCGGCGACCGCGAGAAAACGGGGCAGCGCGGCCCGGTGCGCGCGGCGGCTCGCGAACGTGTAGCGGTGGTTCAGCGCGTAGTTGACGAGCGCGCCGACGATCGCGCCGGCCGTCGAGGCCGCGACGGGGCCCGCGCCGGCGAGCTGCACCAGCGCGATCAGGACGCCGTAATGCGCGGCGGTGCCGATCGCTCCGGCGCCGGCGTACAGTAGGAACTGCGGTGCCATCGACGAGGCGGCGGGACAGGAAAGGATCGGTGCATCGGCAGGCATGACGGCCGCGCGCCGGCGCGGTGCCGGAGGGCGCGGCATTCGCACTTTACCGCGTTGTGGCCCGCGGTGCGCAAGCCGTGCCGCGCAGCCCGGACGCGCGTGCACCGGCGTCCCGAAAAAATCACGGCCGGCGGGACAGGCCCGGCCGGCCGTGGCATGGTCCCCGGATGCGGGACGCGTGGCGCTTACTTCAGGTGGTTCGAGACGAGCTTCGTCATTTCGAACATCGACACCTTGCCCTTGCCGCCGAAAACGGCGCGGAGCTTTTCGTCGGCGTTGATGAGGCGCCGGTTGACTGCGTCCTGGAGCTTGTTCTTCTTGATGTAGTCCCAGATCTTCTTGGTGACTTCGGTGCGCGGCATCGGTGCCGAGCCGATGACGGCTGCGAGCACGGACGAAGGCGTCATCGGCTTCATGAACGCGGCGTTCGGCTTGCGCTTGGCGGCGGGCTTCTTCGCAGCGGCCTTCTTGGCGGCGGGCTTTTTCGCAGGGGCTTTTTTCGCCGGGGCTTTTTTCGCGGCCGGCTTTTTCGCGGCGGGCTTCTTCGTGGCCGGCTTTTTCGCGGCGGGCTTCTTTGCAGCTTTCTTGGCAGTTGCCATGGTTCTCCTTCCTGTGAGTAGACGCAGAACACAACGCCGAACACTCTGAAGCAGACCCTCCTGTCACGGGTAATGCTGCTCCATCGGCGGCAACTATAGCGCAATTCCGAGCGAAGGGAATCCCTCGCAAGCGGTTTTTTCGAGGGGGCGCACGCCGGTGTTGCGCCGGGGAAATCGCGACTGTCGACCGTCGGGCTTGCCCGACACGCTGCCGGAACCGCCCGATGCGGCGTCGCGTCGCATTCCTCCGTCCGCGCGGCGCAAGTCGGCACGGACGGCACGCTTGAGTCCGGCGGGACGCGATGCCACACTTCCACCCGAATTCCTCCCGACCGCGACCGTGTCTGCCCCGCCGCCCGCTGCCCGTCCCGCGTCCGGCCGCGCGCGGTTTGCGCGCCGGAGCCGCCGTCGCGACGCCCGTGGCGATCGGCCGGCCGATCGGCCTGGGGGACCGCATTCCATTCGTGCCGACGAGTTTCCGACCCGACTTCGCTTCAGGGCTGCCATGCAATCGAAACTGCAAGTGACCTTCCTGCTGTCCGCGCTCGCGGCCGGCGCGCTGACGGCTGCGCCGACCGCCGCGCTGACTTTCCTGGCCGACGAGAATCCGCCTTTCAACTACACGGAAAAGGGGAAGCTCGCCGGTGCCGCGACCGAGATCGTGCTGGAAATGGCGAGCCGCGCGAGCCTGCCGGTCAAGACCGACGTGCTGCCCTGGGGCAAGGCTTACGTCCGGGCGCAGGCCGAGCGGGACACCTGCGTGTACTCGACCGCGCGCCTCGAGAACCGCGAGCGGCTGTTCCTCTGGGTCGGCCCGATCGCGACGAACCTGTGGGCGGTCTACGGCAGGGCCGACTTCGCGCCGACGATCCGCGGCCTGAAGGACCTGTCGCCCTACCGGATCGGCACCGTGATCCGCGATCCGAAGGTCGAATTCCTGCGCGAGAACGGCGTCAACGAGCTGCGGCAGGCGCGCGACGATGCGCAGAACCCGGCGCGGCTCCTGCTGCCCCGCGACAACCCGGAGCACATCGATCTCTGGATCACCGATCTTCACGCCGGCCATGCGCTCGCAGCGGCGGCGAAGGTCGCCGACCTCAAGCTGGTGTTCATCGCCGGCGAGGAGCCGCTGTTCCTCGCCTGCAATCCGCAGACCGACCGGGCGATCGTCAGGGCGCTCGGCGATGCGCTGGACGGCATGAAGGCCGACGGCTCGTTCAAGCGGATCACCGACGCCTACGACAAGCGGTTCCCGCGCTGAGTGCGGTATACGCCGTTCGCGTTCGCTGCCGCCAGTCCGCCGATCGGGACGGCACCGTGACCGACGGCGCGCGCCGCGATTCGCGTACGCTCACCCTGCTCGTCCTCCTCGGGATCGCCAACCACTCGGTCCTGAATGGCAGCCGCGTCATCGTGTCGCTCGACGCGCTGTCGAGGGGCGCGTCGGCGTTCACGGTCGGCGTGCTGATGGCGCTGTTCGCGCTGCTGCCGATGCTGCTCGCCGTCGCCGCCGGCCGGCTGTCGGACCGCGTCGGGACCCGCCGGCCGATGCTGATCGGCTCCGCGCTCACCGGCATCGGCGCCGTGGTGCCCGTGGCGATTCCCGGCCTGCCGCCGCTCTTCGTGAGCGCGACGCTGCTCGGCGTGGGCTTCATGGTGTTCCAGATCGCCGCGCAGAACGCGACCGGCGAGCTGGGCGGGCCCTCCGCGCGGTCGCGCAACTTCACGCTGCTCGCGCTCGGGTATTCGGTGTCCGGCTTCATCGGGCCCCTGGTCGCCGGGTTCGCGATCGATCACTTCGGGTTCCGGGCGGCGTTCGCGCTGTTCGCGCTCGTTCCCCTCGTGCCGCTTGCCGTCCTCGCGCGCGGCCGGTTCGCCTTTCCCGGGCGCCACGTGCCCGCCGGCGCGTCGCACCACGGCGGCGTCCGCGCCCTGCTGCGGCACCGGACGCTGCGGCGGGTGTTCGCGATCAACGCGCTCTTGTCGCTGGGCTGGGACCTGCACTCCATTTTCGTGCCCATCTACGGCGCGAAGATCGGCCTCTCCGCGTCGGAGATCGGGATCGTGCTCTCGTCGTTCGCGGCGGCGACGTTCGCGGTCCGCTTCTCGATGCCGGCGATCTCGCGCCGGATGAACGAGCAGCAGGTCCTCACCGCCGCGCTCCTCCTTGCCGGCGGCGTCTACCTCGTGTTCCCGTTCTCGACGAGCGTGCCGGGACTGCTGGCGCTTTCGTTCGTCCTCGGGCTGGGGCTCGGCAGCGGCCAGCCGATGGTGATGTCGCTGCTGCACACGCATGCGCCGCCGGGACGGATGGGCGAGGCGGCCGGCGTCCGGATGTCGCTGGTGCAATCGATGGCGGTCGCCGTGCCGCTCGTCTGCGGCGCGCTCGGCGCGTCGATCGGGATCGCGCCGGTGTTCTGGTCCGTGGGCGTGTGCCTGGTGACCGGGGGGTTCCTCGCGCGCCGCGGAGGGCGCTAGGACTTGCGTTTCAGCCGCTCGGTGAAGTGCTTGCGGAACTTCGCGACCTTGGGGGCGACGACCAGCGTGCAATAGGGCTGGCGGGGGTTCTGCGCGAAATA
>Ga0209048_10003169_pt1 | contig 16117 bp, 14 predicted proteins | sample FrelakmetCRP12CR_FD_187146 | JGI IMG/M metagenome (GOLD analysis project Ga0209048, IMG submission 187146) | Freshwater lake sediment microbial communities from the University of Notre Dame, USA, for methane emissions studies - CRP12 CR (SPAdes)... | ecosystem: Environmental > Aquatic >... | reverse complement strand
CGCTGGTCGTGGCCCTGTGGCCGTCGCCCGGACCGCGACGAGTGGCACTGGCGGTCGCGGCCGGAGTCCCCGCGGCCCTGTGCGGCGTAGCGGCGCTCTCGTCGGGGAGCCACCTCGCCACCGACGTCCTCGGCGCGTGGCTGTGGGTGGCCTTCTGCTCGGCCGGCGTGGCCTGGCTCGTGCGACGGTGGGCAGCCGCCCGAGGCCGCTCGCGCCCAGCACATGACGGCCCGGACGGGTCGAGCCTCGACTGACGGCGGCTGTGGCCGTTGCGCGCGGCAGGTCCAATGACTACCCTCCGTGACATCGTCAGCCTCCCAGCACCACGCAGTGCACTGGAGGCGGGCGCTAGAGGGAAGGACGAGGGCGATGCGCGTGGCGATCCTGGCAGGTGGAGTAGGCAGCCGTCTCTCCGAAGAGACTGTGCTGAAACCGAAGCCGATGGTCGAGGTGGGGGGCCGGCCGATGCTCTGGCACATCATGAAGACCTACGCCCACTTCGGCTACCAGGAGTTCGTGGTCGCCCTCGGCTACAAGGGCGAGCACGTCAAGCGGTACTTGGCCGACTACTGCTCGCTGACGAGTGACATCACCGTCGACCTGGCCACCGGCGAGCTCGAGATGCACGAGGGCGAACGCGAGCAGTGGCGGGTCTCCCTCATCGACACCGGGCAGGGCACCGCCACTGGCGGACGCATCAAGCGCCTGGCGCCGTATCTCGACGACGAGACGTTCATGCTCACATGGGGCGATGGAGTCTCCGACGTCGACATCCCGGCTCTGCTCGAGTTCCACCGCTCGCACGGCAAGCTGGCAACCGTCACTGCGGTGCGCCCGCCGGCCCGTTTCGGGCGCCTGGAGCTCGACGGCGAGCGCATCGTCGAGTTCTCCGAGAAGCCCCAGACCAGCGAGGGCTGGATCAACGGCGCCTTCTTCGTACTCGAGCCGCAGATCTTCGACTACATCGCCGGCGACGACACCCAGTGGGAGCACGAGCCGCTCGAGCAACTGGCCAAGGACGGTGAGCTGATGGCCTATCGGCACTACGGCTTCTGGCAGTGCATGGACACCCTGCGCGACAAGAAGCTCCTCGAGGAGCTCTGGGACTCGGGCGACGCCCCTTGGGCTGTGTGGGAGCAGTGATGCGGGTCCTTCTCACAGGCCACGACGGCTACCTCGGCCGAATCCTCACCCGCCGCCTGCACGACGCCGGCCACGTGGTGGTCGGCCTCGACACCCTGCTGTTCGCCGATTGCGCATTCGGCCCGGTGGAGGACGAGCCCGACGAGGTCCTCGACCTCGACATCCGCGACGTCGAGCCCGATCGACTCGACGCCATCGATGCGGTCGCGCACCTGGCCGGGATCTCGAACGACCCGCTCGGCGACCTCGACCCCGGCTGCACCTACGACGTCAACCACATCGGAACCATCCGCCTCGCCCGGGCCGCCAAAGCGGCCGGGGTGACCCGTTTCGTCTTCTCGTCGTCGTGCAGCCTGTACGGCGCCCACGGCGACGACCTGCTCGACGAGCGGGCCCCGTTCCATCCCGTGACGCCGTACGGAGAGTCGAAGGTCTTCGCCGAGCGCGACCTCGCCCAGCTGGCCGACGACGACTTCAGCCCCACCTACCTCCGCAACGCGACGGCCTACGGTCTGTCGTCACGACTCCGCGGCGACCTCGTCGTGAACAACCTGGTCGGCCACGCGGTCACCACCGGCGAGGTGTTCCTGAAGAGCGACGGCACCCCGTGGCGGCCACTCGTGCACGTCGAGGACATCGCGCTGGCCTTCAGCGCCGTGCTCGACGCCCCGCGCGACCTCGTCCACGACGAAGCCTTCAACGTGTGCCGGACCGCGGAGAACTACCGCATCTCCGAAGTGGCCGAGATCGTGGAGCAAACCGTCCCCGGCAGCCGCATCACCCTCGCCGACTCGGCGGGACCCGATCTTCGCAACTACCGGGTGAGCGGCGACAAGCTCGCCTCGACCATCCCGGCGTTCCAGCCCTCCTGGACCGTCGCCGCCGGGGCCGAGCAGCTCTATCGGGCCTTCGTCGAGTACGGCCTGACCTACAAACAGCTCGAGGGCTCGAAGTACCTGCGAATCGAACGCATCCGTGAACTGCAGCGCGAGGGCGTGCTCGGCAGTGACCTGCGGTGGCTTGCTTCGGAGCGTCCCGTCGATGGCTGAACGCTCGTCCTGCCGGTCCTGCGGTGGAACCGACCTTCAGGTCTTCCTCTCGCTGGGCGCCACGCCCCTCGCCGACGCGCTGCTCGACGAGGACGGCCTCGACTCGCCGGAGCCCCGGTTCCCGCTCGACGTGGCGTTCTGCCCCGCGTGCTCATTGGTCCAGATCACCGAGGACGTACCGCCCGAGACCCTGTTCGTGACGAACTACCTGTACTTCTCGTCGTTCTCCGACATGCTGCTGCGACACTCCCGTGACCACGCGGTGGCGCTCATCGACCGCCAAGGGTTGGGTCCCGGTTCGCTCGTCGTCGAGATCGCCAGCAACGACGGCTACTTGTTGCGCAACTTCGTCGACGCCGGGATCGACGTCCTGGGCATCGACCCCGCGCCCGATCAGGCGGCGGCCGCCGAAGCGCAGGGGGTGCCGACACTGCAGGAGTTCTTCGGCGTCGAGCTGGCCCGGCGGCTGAGATCCGAGGGTAGGAGCGCCGACGTGATCATCGCCAACAACGTGATGGCCCACGTCCCCGACCTCAACGGATTCGTGGCCGGCATGGCCGAGCTGCTCTCGGACGACGGCGTCGCCACCATCGAGAACCCTTACGTACGAGATCTGATCGAGCACTGCGAGTTCGACACGATCTACCACGAGCACCACTGCTACTTCTCGTGCACCGCGGTCGACCTGCTGATGCGGCGTCACGGGCTGGTCCTCAACGACGTCGAGTACTTCCCCGACCTCCACGGCGGCACGTTGCGCTGGTTCGTGGGGCACCACGAAGACGTGTCGCCCAGTGTGACGCAGCACCTCGAGCAAGAGCGCGCTTCCGGGATGACGGCGATCGACTACTACCGCGACTTCGGTGGACGCGTGGAGCAGACGCGGACCGACCTGCGCGACCTGCTCCAGGCGCTGCGGGCCGACGGCAACCGGATAGCGGCATACGGCGCCGCGGCGAAGGGCGCGACGCTGCTCAACTACGGGGGTCTGGACACCTCCTTGGTCGACTTCGTGGTCGACCGGAACGTGTACAAGCAGGGCAAGCGCATGCCCGGCACGCATCAGCCGGTCTACGCCCCTGAGGCCCTGCTCGAACAACAGCCCGAGTACGTGCTTCTCCTGGCATGGAACTTCGCGGACGAGATCATCTCCCAGCAAGCCGAGTACCTGTCGCGAGGCGGCCGCTTCATCGCCCCGATCCCCAACCCACGGATCCTGTGAGGTCGACGTGAGCTCCTCCGCCTGCCCGAGCTGCGGTGCCGAGCACCTCGAGGTGTTCCATGAGCTCGACGGCATCCCGGCCCACAGCTGCCTGCTACTCGACGATCGCGACGCCGCGATCGGCTACCCCACGGGTTCGCTGGTCCTGGCCGTGTGCACCGACTGCGGGTTCATCACGAACGTGCGCTTCGACGTCGGACTCAACGAGTACTCGTCGTCCTACGAGGAGACGCAGGGCTTCTCGCCCACGTTCAACCACTTCGCCGAGGAACTCGCGCTCGACTGGGTCGACCGGCTCGACATCCGTGATCGCCGGGTGCTCGAGATCGGCTGCGGCAAGGGCGAGTTCCTCGCACTCATCTGCCGCCTCGGCGACAACCGGGGAATCGGGATCGATCCAGCGGTCGCCCCGGAGCGGCTCGCCGACGATGATCGTGCGCGCTGCACGTTCATCGCCGACCTCTACTCCCCCGCCTACCGGGATCTCGACGCCGACGTCGTCCTGTGCCGGCACACCCTCGAACACATCCACCCGGTCGCGGAGTTCACCGGCCTCATCCGCGACGTCTTCGCCGACCGACCTGGCACCCCAATCCTGTTCGAGCTACCCGATGTCGGCCGGGTCCTGGACGAGGTCGCCTACTGGGACCTGTACTACGAACACTGCTCGTACTTCACCCCCGGCTCACTTGCCCGCCTGTTCCGTCGGCAGGGCTTCGGGGTGACGGGTCTATGGACCGGCTTCGACGACCAGTACATCCTCCTCGAGGCAACGGCTGGTACCGAGGGGGCCGACGGCGAGCGGCTCCCCATCGAGGAGTCGCCCCAGGACGTGGTCGACCGGGCCCGGGCTTTCTCCCGGCGCTATGCCGACCAGTTGGCGCGCAGCCGCAGCTGGCTCGAGGCCGCGCGCGACGCCAGTCACCGGGTCGTCATCTGGGGCGCTGGGTCGAAGGGCGTGGCCTTCCTCACCACCCTCGACCGCGACCACGTGATCGATCGGGCCGTCGACATCAATCCTTACAAGCACGACAAGTACCTTGCTGGGAGCGGGGTCCCCGTCGTGTCACCCGAGTCGCTGATCGACGACCCTCCCGACACCGTCATCGTGATGAACGCGGCCTACCACGCCGAGGTGAGCTCCCACCTGGCGCGGCTCGGCATCGACGCGACCGTCACCACCGCTGAACTCCCGGCATCGTGAGCGTCGACGACACCGTCCCTTCCCGACAGCGCGGGCCCACCCTTCTCGGCGAGGCCCCGACCCCGCTCGTCATGGGCCTGCCCGTCTACAACGGATCCCGGTTCCTCGCCGAAGCGGTCGATTCCCTCCTCGACCAGACCTACGGAGACTTCATCCTCATCCTGGCCGACAACGCCTCCACCGACGACACCGAGGAGATCTGCCGAACGTTCGCCGCGCGGGACCCACGTATCCGCTACGTCCGCCGACCGCGCAACATCGGGGCCGTCGCGAACTACAACGGCACCTTCGACCTCGCGCAGTCGTACAACCCGTCATTCTTCAAATGGTGCGCCCACGACGACGTGTGCGCCTCGACGTTGCTCGATCACTGCATCCACGACCTCCGCGCCACACCGAACGCCGTGCTGTCCTACCCGCGCACCGTCCTCATCGACGAGGACGGCCACCAGCTGACCGGCCTCGTCGAAGACCCACCCCGGGCCACCAACGACGACCCCATCGAGCGCTTTCGCGACATCCTCTTCCACGAGGTGTGGTGCTTCCCGATCTTCGGGGTCATGCGCACCCGCGTCCTCGCCGAGGCGGGCCCGTTCCTGCCCTTCAGCTCCTCGGACAAGGTGCTGCTGTCCAAGCTCGCCCTCCTGGGCCGGTTCAGCCAGACGTCCGAGGTGCTCTTCCTACGCAGGGTCCACGACAGCCAACTCACCGTGATGGCGCCCGCGGACAAGGCCCGATGGGCCGGAAGGGGCCACGCGCGGGTACCCGAACCCGTGTTCGCGCTCGAGGGCTACCTACGGGCACTCCGCGAGGTCCCCCTGACCTGCCGTCAACGGCGGGACGGGTACCTCGCGCTGACCCGTTTCCTGGGGCGCCGCGACAAGTGGAAGAAGACGCTGCTGCCCGGCCCCTACAACTACCTCGGTTGGCGCGGCCGCAAGCCGAACGAGCCCTACGCCCACCTCCAACTCGAACGGGTTCGTGAAGACGTCGTACCGTCCCCCTCTGAGGAGGCGGGTACCGAGACCAGCGCCTGAGCCGGGCTCGGTCGGCCCGACCTGCTGTCGACGGCGCTCGTTGCCGAAACGACGGGGCCGAGACGCCGCTCCCACCGGGAGATGTTGCGGAGAGGCTCAGCGGGCGATGACCAGCTGCGCGGCGAAGGCGACGAGCAGTGCGAGGCCGCAGAGGAGGGCGAGGAAGATCAGCTTGCGGGTGCTCATCGCCAGGCGAGCCTAGCGAGCCTCCCTGGCGTCCGGGTCGTGACCCGGGCCACGCCGATCGGCCGCGGACGGCGACGACGACCACCACCACCCAAGCGATGCGCCGGCCGTTCACCCCTCGACAGGGTTCGGGCCGGGAATACTCCTATCCGGGCATACCGGACGGCCCGGCGAGGGTTGTACCCGCCGGCGCGGAACCCACCGAAAGGACTCTTCACCATGGACGTCGTCGTCACCGGATCGAGCGGGCTCATCGGCACCGCCCTCGTCGCCTCGCTCGAAGCCGACGGCCATCGCGCCATCCCTCTGCTGCGCCGGGCGCCCCGACCGGGCGAGGATGCCGTGTCGTGGGACCCCACCGCCGGCACGATCGACGCCGCCGGGCTCGAGGGCGTCGACGCGGTCGTGCACCTCGCCGGCGCGGGCATCGGAGACCAGCGGTGGACCCCTGCCTACAAGCAGGAGATCCTCGAGAGCCGCACGCGCTCCACGACGCTGATCGCCTCCACGCTCGCGGGCCTCCAACGCCCCCCGACGGTGCTGGTGAGCGGCTCGGCCATCGGCATCTACGGCGACCGCGGCGACGAGGTGCTCACCGAGCAGAGCGCGCCGGGCAGCGGGTTCCTCGCCGATGTCGTGGTGCAGTGGGAGGCGGCGACCTCGGCCGCGGCCGAGGCGGGTATACGCGTGCCGCTCGTGCGCACCGGCATCGTGCTCACTCCCACGGGCGGCGCGCTGCCCAAGCTGCTCCCCCTCTTCAGGTTCGGTGTCGGCGGTCGCATGGGGTCGGGCCGCCAGTGGTGGAGCTGGATCTCGCTCGACGACGAGATCGCTGCGCTGCGCTTCGCCCTCGACCACGACCTCGACGGGCCGGTCAACCTCACGGCTCCCGAGCCGGCGACCAACGCCGAGTTCACCCGCACCCTGGCATCGGTGCTCGGGCGGCCCGCGTTCCTCGCCGTACCCGCGTTCGGCCCGAAGCTGCTGCGCGGCGCCGAGCTCGCCCAGGAGCTGCTGTTCAACAGCCAGCGGGTGCAGCCCGAGGCGTTGCTGCAACACGGGTTCGTGTTCACCCACCCCGAGCTCGACGAGGCGTTGCGATCCCTGCTCGGCCGGCCCGCGGCCACCGCGGCCTAGCCTGAGCCGATGAGCGACAACCCCCAGCAGGTCTCGGTGAGCCGCGTCATCGACGCGACTCCGGAAGCGATCTTCGCCGTGCTCACCGACCCGTCGAAGCACCCGGTCATCGACGGGTCCGGCAGCGTGAAGAAGGCCCGTGGCAACCCCGAGCGCCTGGAGCTCGGCTCGACCTTCTCCATGGGCATGCGCATCGGCCTGCCGTATTTCATCAAGAACACGGTGGTCGAGTACGAGGAGAACCGCCTCATCGCCTGGCAGCACTTCGGCAAGCACCGGTGGCGCTACGAGCTCACGCCGGTCGAGGGCGGCACCGAGGTCACCGAGACGTTCGACTGGTCGACGGCCCGCAGCCCCGGCTTCATCGAGAAGCGTGGCTATCCCGAGAAGCACCCGAAGGACATGGCCCGCACCCTCGAGCGCCTCGACACCTACGTCACCACCGGCGAGGTGCCCGCCACCTGATCCGTCCGCGCTCGCGCCGTCCCTGCACAACGGATGCGGCCCGGGCCCCTGAGCTCGAAGCGAGGGCCCGGGCCGGAGTCCGGACAGTGTCGGCTAGCCGAAGATCACTTGGGGGGCATGCGCAGCGCGCCGTCGACGCGGACGGTCTCGCCGTTCATGTAGCTGTTGCCGAGCAGCTCGACCACCATGCTGGCCAGCTCCTCGGCCTTGCCGAGGCGCTTGGGGAACACGACGTCCTTGGCCAGATTGGCCTTGAACGCCTCGGAACCCTCACCCGTACCGTAGATCGGGGTGTCGATCAGGCCCGGAGCGACGGTGCACACGCGGATGCCGACCGGCGAGAGGTCGCGGGCGACCGGAAGGGTCAGGCCCACGACGCCGCCCTTCGACGAGGAGTACGCGGCCTGGCCGATCTGGCCGTCGAACGCCGCGAGCGAGGCCATGTTGACGATCGCGCCGCGCTCGCCGCTCTCGAGCGGCTCGGTCTTGCTCATGGCGGTGGCCACGAGACGGATGCAGTTGAAGGTGCCGACCAGGTTGATCTCGATCACCTTGCGATAGAGGTCGAGGTCGTGAGCCGACTCGTAGGTGCCGTCCTTGCCGATGGTGCGGGTGGCCCACCCGACGCCCGCCGAGTTGACCAGCCCGCGGAGGGGACCCATCTCGCCGGCCAGGTCGATGGCGGCGATGACCTCCTCGACGTTGGTGACGTCGGTGTGGGCGAACGCGCCCCCGATCTCGGTCGCGAGGGCGTTGCCCTTGTCGTCGTTGAGGTCGGCGATGACGACCTTGGCGCCACGGTCGGCGAGCAGCCGCGAGCAGGCCTCGCCGATGCCCGAAGCGCCACCGGTCACGATTGCGGAGATTCCGTTCAGATCCATGGGGGCACCCTAGGGCGCAGTGCGCATCGGGCCAAAACTCGCTGACGAGGGCGTCAGTCCGCCGGGCCCCATCCACCACCACCGGGTGTGCGCACCCGTACGACGTCGCCCGCGGCCAAGCGCACCGTGACCTTGTCGGGCAGGGTCTCCGCGGCGTCCTCCCGCCCACCGGGCAGGAGCCAGTTCTCCCCCACCCAGCCGGGCCCGCCGCCATCGAGACCCCAGGGCGCCGAACGGCGCCGCTCGGTGATCAGCGACAGGGTCGCCGGCTCGAGCAGCTCGAGGTCGCGCTCGATGCCCTCGCCGCCGGCGTTCGTGCCCACCCCGCCGCTGCCGACCCGCAACCGCAGGCACCGGACGCGCAACGGGAACGCCCGCTCGAGCGCTTCGACCGGCGTGTTGCGGGTGTTGGTCATGGCCGTGTGCACGCCGCTCATGCCCGGCCGGGTGGAACGCCCGCCCTGCCCGCCGGCGATGGTCTCGTAGTACACCCAGTCGCGGCCACCGAGCAGCACGTTGTTCATGGTGCCCTGCGAGGCCGCGCCGATGCGGCCGGGCAGGGCCGAGGCGAGCGCTCCCAGGCAGACGTCGGCGACGCGTTGGCTCACCTCGACATTGCCGGCTCCCACCGCGGCGGGAGGAAGCGCGTTCACGAGCGAGCCCGCGGGGGTGACGACGGTGACCGGCCGCATCGCGCCACCGTTGGCGGGGATCGTGGGGTCGATGGCCGAGCGGAGCGCGAACATGACCGCGCTCACGGTCACGGCCTCGACCGCGTTGACGTTGCCCTCGCGTTGCGAGCCGGTGCCGGTGAAGTCGAAGGTGATCTCATCGCCGTCGACCGTCACCGCGACCCGGATACGGGTCTCGTCCTGCTGGTGCGGCGCGGGACCGAAGCTGTCGACGACGTCCTCGAAGCGCCAGGTGCCGTCGGGCAGGGCGGCGACAGCAGCGCGCATCCGGCGCTCCCCGTGGTCGAGCACCTCGGCCAGCGGCGCCCCCGCGAAGGCGGCGAGGCGCTCGACACCGAGCACGTTCGCTCCCATCTGGGCATCGAGATCGCCACCCCGCTCGGTCGGCGTGCGCGAGTTGGCGAACAGCAGCGCCCGCACCTCGTCGGTGAGTCGCACCGGTGGGATGCGCAGGCCCTCCTGGAACACCTCGGTCGCGTCAGCCGGGATCGATCCGGGTGCCGCGCCGCCGACGTCGGCGTGGTGGGCCCGGTTGGCGACCCAGCCGACGAGCACCCCGTCGACGACGCAGGGGGCCACCAGAGTGATGTCGTTGAGGTGGGTGCCGCCGGCGAAGGGGTCGTTGAGCACGACCTGCTCACCTGGCGCCAGGTTCGTGCCCACGTGCTCGATCGCGGCCCTCACCGACGCGGGCATCGACCCCAGGTGCACGGGGATGTGCTCGGCCTGCACGAGCAGCTCACCGTCGGCGGTGAACAACGCAGCCGAGCAGTCGGCCCGCTCCTTGATGTTCGGGCTGAAGGCGGCCCGGCGCAGCACCGCGCCCATCTCCTCGGCGACACCGGTGAGCCGGGAGATCAGGATCTGGAGCGACGCGGGATCGAGCATCCGTGCCATCGTGGCGCATGGACGACCCGCGGATCGACCAGGGCACCGGCGCCTCCCCCGGCAACCACCCGGGACCGCCCGGATCGCTCGACGACATCGACCTCACCGACCTCGACCGGTTCGCCCACGGGTTCCCCCACGACACGTTCACCGCGCTGCGCGACCGGGCGCCGGTGTGGTTCCACCCGCCCACCGAGCACACCCCCGGGGGCGAGGGGTTCTGGGTACTGAGCCGGTACGGCGACATCCTCGCCGCGGCTGCCGACGCCGAGACGTTCTCCTCGGCCGGCGGGGGCCCGCGCACCGACGGGGGCACGCTCATCGAGGACCTCCCCGACGGCTTCGCGTCGGGCGTACTGCTCAACATGATGAACGACCCCCGCCACCAGCGCATCCGCCAGCTCGTCACGCCGTCGGTGGCCCCGAAGGCGCTGGGCCGCATGGAGCCGGAGCTCCGGGCCCGCACCACGGCCATCGTCGACGCCGCGGTCGAGAGGGGCCGGTGCGACTTCCTCCTCGACGTCGCCGCCGAGCTGCCGCTGCAAGCCGCGGCTCGGCTCATGGGCGTGCCCCAGGAGGACCGCCACCAGCTCTTCGCCTGGGCCAACGCCACCCTCGACTACGACGACCGCGAGCTTGGGGTGAGCGACGAGCGCACCCAGGCTGCCTCGGCAGCCATGTTCGCCTACGGCACCGACCTCCTCGAAGCCAAGCGGGCCGCACCCGGCGACGACATCATCTCCGCCGTCGTGCACGGCTCCGTCGTCGGCGACGACGGCGAGCCCGGCCCGCTCACCGCGCTCGAGCAGCAGATGTTCTTCAACCTGCTCATCGCCGCCGGCAGCGAGACCACCCGCAACTCGATCGCCGTCGGGCTTCTGGGCTTCATGGAGCACCCCGACCAGTGGGCGCTGGTGCAGGCGGATCGCTCCCTCCTGCCCGCCGCGGTCGAGGAGATCCTGCGCTGGGCATCGTCGACGATCTACAACCGACGCACGGCCACGCGCGAGGTCGAGATGAGCGGGAGGACCATCGCGGCCGGCGACAAGGTGACGCTTTGGTGGGCGTCGGCCAACCGCGACGACGCGGTGTTCGCCGACCCGTTCCGCTTCGACGTGCAGCGCGAGCCCAACCGGCACCTCGCGTTCGGGCACGGCTCGCACTTCTGCCTCGGCGCCAACCTGGCCCGGCTCGAGATCCGCCTGGTCTTCGAAGCGCTGCTCGACCGGGTCGACACCTGCGAGCTGACGGGGCCGATGGAGTGGACGCGCTCCAACAAACACAACGGTGTGCGGCACATGCCCGTCGCCCTCGTTCCCCGGTGACGTCGTGCTCGTGGTGCTGACCGGGCTACCCGGCACCGGGAAGTCGGCCATCGCCGAAGCCGTGGCAACCGAGCTCGCCGCACCGGTGTTCTCCGTCGACCCGCTCGAGGCCACGCTCCTCCGACTCGGCATCACGAGGGAACAACGCTCGGACCGGGCGGCATACGCGCTGGCGCACACCCTGGCCGACGGCCAACTCGCACGGGGACAGTCCGTCGTGATCGACGCCGTCAACGGCGTGCCCGCGGTCCGCGACGAGTGGGAGGCCCTGGCCCGGCGCTGGGACGCGCCGCTCGTGTGGATCAAGACGATCTGCTCCGACGAGGCCGTGCACCGGGCCCGCGTCGAGAGCAGGAACCGCGGCATCGAGGGCTTCGTCCACGAGCCCACCTGGGACGACGCCGAACAGGTCCGCGCCACCTGGTACGAACCGTTCGCCGGCGAAGCACTGGTGCTCGACGCCGTCGACCCGTTGGAGGACAACATCACCCGTGCCCTCGACCGGCTGATGGCTCGTTGACGACCGCACAGGGTCGAGCCTGCGTCGACGTCGCCGTCACCCAACCCGCCGCAGCATCAGGGCCCCGGCCGCGCCCGGCTCGGCGCGCCATCCCGCGGGCACCCAGATCGTGCAGTCGGGCTCGGCGATCACCACCGGGCCGGTGGCGGCCGACCGGTGCACCGGCGGGAGCACCGTGGCGTCGACCGGGGCCGGCACCCACGCCCGAGCCCGCACGGCCACGACCTCGACCGGGTGATCGGGTCGCTCGTAGCCGTTGCGGCGACGATGCTCGGCGTGGAAGTCGAGTGGGGAGGCGACGGTCAGCTCGAAGCTCTGACCCGCGTAGCGGCAATCGAGGCTCGTGGCGATCTGCAGCGCCGACGGCCCGCGACCGCCGCTCGCCGTCGCATCCGCCAGACGGTCGACCGCTTCGACGCCCAGCGCCGCGGCCTGGGCCCGCGCCGCGTCGTGGTCGGTCAGGTCCGGCACCGACCGCACCAGATCGACCTGCCGTGGCGCGCCGAGGATGCCAACGGCGGACAGCACCCCGGCCCGCGCCGGCACGATCACGCAGCCCATGTCCAGGGCCTCGGCCAGGGCGCAGGCGTGCAGGGGCCCGGCGCCACCGAACGCCACGAGGGCGAGCGGGCGCGGATCGACCCCCCGCTCGACCGACACCACCCGCACAGCCTGCTCCATCGCCGCGTTGACCACGGCGAGCACGCCCTCGGCGGTGACCCCCGCGCCGTCGAGCGCAGCCCGCGCCGCGGCCAGATCGAGCGGCCCGAGCTCGGGGAACGAGGCGCCGGCCGGGATGTGTGCCGCCACCAGGTTGGCGTCGGTGACCGTGGGTTGCGTGCCGCCGCGGCCGTAGCAGGCCGGGCCGGGGACCGCGCCCGCGCTCCTCGGGCCAACGATGAGCGCGCCCCCGTCGTCGACGCTCGCGATCGAGCCGCCGCCGGCGCCGATCGTGTGCACATCGAGCGAGGGCAGCCGCACCGGGAAACCCCCGACCTCGCGCTCGGCGGCGGGTTCGGGTGCTCCGTCGAGCACCAGACACACGTCAGTGCTGGTGCCGCCCATGTCGAAGGTGATGGCGTCGGGGAAGCCGTTGGCGACGGCTACCGCCGCGCCGGCCAACACACCCCCGGCCGGTCCCGACAGCAGCACGGCGGCGGGACGCTCGGCCGCCTCGGCCGCGGGGACGAGCCCACCGGCCGAGGTCATGACGGCGACCTCGGCCGCGGCCGGGGCCAGGCCCAGCAGATACGAGCGGCAGACGGGGCGCAGATACGCATTGATCACCGTCGTGACCGTGCGCTCGTACTCGCGGTACTCAGGCGTCACCTCGTGCGATGCCGTCACGTCGAGGCCCCGGCCGCGCAGCACGTCGGCCACGACACGTTCGTGCGCCGGATCGAGGTCGCTGTGGAGCAGGCACACGGCCACCGCCTCGACTGCAGGATCGACCTGGGGCACCGCGACGGGGTCGACCGCCACGAGCTCGTGACCCGTGGCGTCGAGCCGCTCCACCACCTCCAGTCGACGCGACCGCGGTATCAGCGGCTGGGGCCGGTCGATCTCGGGGTCGTAGAGCGACGGGCGGTCCTGGCGGGCGATCTCGATCACGTCCGCGAACCCGGCGGTCGTAACCAGGGCGACCTCGGCCCCCCGGCGCTCGAGCAGGGCGTTGGTGGCGACGGTGGTGCCGTGGGCGAGCACGTGAGGCACGACGCCGCCGGTCAGCGCGGACACGCCGTCGCGCACGGCGAGGCCGGGGTCGGCAGGGGTCGAGAGCACCTTCACCACGCGACCGTCGTCGCCCACCACGTCGGTGAACGTGCCGCCGGTGTCGCTGGCGACGCGGGCGAGCGGCGCCGAGGGGTCGGTCACCGAGCGGCCCCGAGCTCGTGGGGGTCGAGCACCCAGACGTCCTCTCCGAGGTGGTCCTCGAGCGAACGTTGCAGCCGGGCGAGTGACGGGTCCTCCCCGTCCCACACCAGGATCGCCTCGGCGGCATGGCGGGCCAGCCACGCGTCGCGCCGGCCGAGCGCGGCACCCGCCTTCTGCTTGGAGTCGGGCGCCTTGCGCTCGAGCAGCCGCACCTCGGTGGCCCGGTCGAGCAACGACCGGAACCGCCGCTGCGACGCCTCGGGCCACACCGACTCCGGATCGGGGTAGGGCAGGACGGCCACCAGGGGCAGGCCGGACTCGAGCGCGGCCTCGGCACCCAGCATCTCGGCGCCCAGGCGCAGCCCGCTCACGACGACCAGGTCGTCGTCGAGGATGGCCTTGGCCCGGAGGATCTCACCCAACCGGGCCCGGACCGCGTCGGCCAGCGGGTTGACGTCGTAGCCCCCGAGCTCGGTCGGCCGGTGGCCGAATACCGCCACCGGATGTCCTGGCAGCGCATCCCCGCCCCCGCCGACGCCGCCCTCACCGGAACTGGGCATGGTTTCCCGCGCCTCAGCGCGGGAAACCATGCCCAGTTCACCGGGTTGGGGGGTCGAGGCGGACGCCGGGGCCGGCGCGGTGGGGGTGGCCCCGGTGGCGATGGCCGCGGCCGCGGCGATCGCGCCGGTGCCCGTGCTGCCGACCTGGCGGGCGGCGGCGTCGACAGCGAGAGCGTCCACCAGATCGTTCATGGGGTCGCCGCTGTGCCCCTTCACCCACCGGAAGGTGACGTCGCCCCGTTCGCGGACCTCGTCGATCAGCGGCTCCCAGAGATCGCGGTTGGCCACCGGCTTCTTCTGGCTGTTCACCCAGCCTTTGCGCAACCACCCCTCCCACCACCGGTCGCGGAAGCAGTGCACGACGTAGGTGGAGTCGCTCACCACCTCGACGGGGCCGTTGAGGGCGCGCAGCGCCTCGAGCACGGCGGCGATCTCCATCCGCTGGTTGGTTGTGTGGTCCTCGGCCCCACTGGCGAAGGGACCGTCGGGTACGGCCCACGCCCAGCCGCCGGGGCCGGGGTTCCCGCTGCAGGCCCCATCGGTGTACACGACCGTCGTCACGACTCCGATCCTCCCACGACGAAAGTCCCCAGATGTTCACCGACTACCGACCGGTAACCGGGGCCGCTCGGGCATCATCGGTGGTGAAGGCCCCGCCCGCTGCACCCGGGAGACACCGTTGACCATCGATCGCTTCGTCCACCAGCTCCCCGACAACGACCCCGCCGAGACCGAGGAATGGCTCGATTCGCTCGACGCGGTCATCGACGAGCACGGCAAGGTGCGGGCCCGCTACCTCCTCAGCCGTCTGACCGAACGGGCCCGCGAGCGCCAGGTGGGCACACCGGCCGAGGTGTCGACGCCGTACGTGAACACGATCCCCACCGAGAACCAGCCGTGGTTCCCCGGTGACGAGTACCTCGAGAAGCGACTGCGCCGCTTCATCCGCTGGAACGCGGCGGTGATGGTGGTCAACGCGAACAAGCACGCCGAGGGCATCGGCGGGCACCTCTCGACCTTCGCCTCGTCCGCGATGCTCTACGAGGTCGGGTTCAACCACTTCTTCCGCGGGAAGGAGGACGGCCTTCCCGGCGATCACGTCTACCTGCAGGGGCACGCGGCGCCGGGCATCTACGCCCGGGCATTCCTCGAACGGCGCCTCGACGAGGCGCAGCTCGACAACTTCCGTCGCGAGATCGGTGGCGACGGCCTGTCGAGCTACCCGCACCCCTGGCTGATGCCCGAGTTCTGGGAGTTCCCCACCGTGTCGATGGGCCTCGGCCCGCTCAACTCGATCTACCAGGCCCGGTTCTGCCGCTACCTGCACAACCGCCAGCTCGACGACACCTCGGAGAGCCGGGTGTGGTGCTTCCTCGGCGACGGCGAGACCGACGAGCCCGAGACCCTCGGCTCGATCTCGCTCGCGGGCCGCGAGCAGCTCGACAACCTCACGTGGGTCGTGAACTGCAACCTGCAGCGCCTCGACGGGCCGGTGCGCGGCAACGGCAAGATCATCCAGGAGCTCGAGTCGGTGTTCCGCGGCGCGGGCTGGAACGTCATCAAGGTCATCTGGGGCTCGGGATGGGACGACCTGCTGCACCGCGATGTCGATGGGGTGCTGCTGGCCAAGATGAACGCCACGGTCGACGGCGAGTTCCAGCGCTACGCCGTCGAGAGCGGGGCCTACATCCGCGACCACTTCTTCGGGCCCGATCCACGGCTGCGCAAGCTGGTCGAGCACCTGAGCGACGACGACCTGCTCGCGCTGCCCCGCGGCGGCCACGACTACCGGAAGATCTACGCCGCCTACAAGGCGGCGACCGAGCACCGCGGCTCGCCCACGGTGATCCTGGCCAAGACGGTGAAGGGTTGGGCCCTCGGGTCCGAGGTCGAGAGCCGCAACTCCACCCACCAGATCAAGAAGATGTCCGCG
>Ga0209048_10003168_pt1 | contig 16123 bp, 14 predicted proteins | sample FrelakmetCRP12CR_FD_187146 | JGI IMG/M metagenome (GOLD analysis project Ga0209048, IMG submission 187146) | Freshwater lake sediment microbial communities from the University of Notre Dame, USA, for methane emissions studies - CRP12 CR (SPAdes)... | ecosystem: Environmental > Aquatic >... | reverse complement strand
CCACCTGGTAAGGCAATGGCTTGTCGGAGATCTTCTGGAAGTCAGTAAGGAAACCTTCGGACAGCTCGATCTTATTGAGATCGGGCGGAAGGCCTAGCGTCATGTTCTGCCGCCGGCCGCCGAAGAAGTTGGTGAGCACCCGGAAGCCTTTCGGATAGCCCGGGATATCGTCGAACAGCGCCACGGGCGCCTTGGCGTCGTGCTGCAACAGCTCCGCCGCCATGCCGATGTCCTCTTGCCAGGAGTACCCGTTGGCGCGCACCAGCTCACCGAGCTTGTCAGCCTCGACGATCCATTCGCGCAGATCGTCATAGACCACTCGGGCCCGGCGATTGTCCGTGAGGGCAATATTCATGAGCGTTCTCCCTCTCCAATCCTGTAATCAGGCTCAACCTAGAAATTTCTTGAGTGCGAATTCGAAGAATTCCTGTCCTGTGCGGACGTGTCCTTGATTTGAGTCAAGTAACCAACAGTTCGCCGACTTCTTGTGCTGGCTCAGAACTCCCGGAGCCGCGTCTGACGAGAGATCGTCGCCCGGCGACATCGGCGACCACCCTGCCGCAATTTGGTGTCGGCAATGAACCGGTTGAACGCGTTCAGGATCGCAAATATCGGCCAAAATGAACGGCTTCCTCAGCGACGCTCACGCTGGCGCAAAAGCCAAAATGGGATTAAAATTTAGCTTAGAGGGCTAAGTAGGGGCTGATCAATCGCCCTAAAGTCCTCGCCAGCGCTACTGACCGAGAAATAGCTCGTGGATCTAATCTAAATACCGACGCGATAGTGGGCTGGCACGGGTTAGGGACGCAAAAAACAGGGGGAGGAAACGATGAGAAAGAATACGCTCGCTTGCGCACTCGCCGCACTGACGCTGTTCGGCGCCGCAAACGCGGCCTCGGCACAGGACAAGTTGAAGCTGGCGGTTGGCCAGCGCGGCAACTGGGACACCTCGGTGTCGGAGGTCGGCCAGCTTGCCGGCATCTTCAAGAAGCACGGCCTGGAGCTTGAAATCGTCTACACCAATGGCGCAGGTGAGACGCAACAAGCCGTGATTTCGGGCAGCGTCGATATCGGAATCGCCGCGGGCGTGATGGGCGTGCTCAGCGCCTATTCCAAGGGAGCACCAGTGCGCGTAATCGGAGCAGAGACTACGGGCGCCAACGATCTTTATTGGTATGTGAAGACGGATTCGCCGATCAAGTCGCTGAAGGACACCGATGATAAGATACTCGCCTACTCGACCAACGGTTCTTCGACCCATGGCATCGTCACCGCCTTCATGAAACAGTACCAGCTCAAGGCCAAGCCGACCTCGATGGGCGGCCCGGCCGCGAACCTGACGGCGGTGATGTCGGGCCAGATCGATGTCGGCTGGGCGGCGCCGCCGTTCGGTCTCGACCAGCTCGACCAAAAACAAATCCGCATTATCGCCACCGGCAACGACGCCGATGCCTTCAAGGGTCAGACCGTACGGCTGAACATTGCCAACGCCGATTATTTAAAGGCACACAAGGATATTGTCGATCGCTACATGAAAGCCTATCGCGAAACGGTCAACTACCTGTACACCGATCCGAACGCGCTGAAAGTCTATGCGGAATGGCTGAAGATCACCGAGGCGAAAGCCAAGCGCACGCGCGATGACTTTTTCCCCAGGTCGTCAATCGAGCCGGATAAAATCGTCGGTCTCGACACGATCGTTAAGGATGCGGTCGCTTTGAAGTTCACGGCCACCGAGCTGACCAAGGCGCAGCTGGACGACCTGATCCAGATTCCGCCGCGGTAATGGCGTGCACCCGCCCGGCGCGACACGCGAAGGCGCGCCGGGGGCTCATCGTCGCCTCTGGCGACGCGTTCTATTGCCAACGAGGCTTTTGATTGAACTTAGCCAATTCTGGTATTGCAGAGATGACGTTTTCACGTCCAATCGCCGATCGCTATTTCGAGGACTATGTTGAAGGCGACGTGCATTGCTTCGGCACCATCGCAGTCGAGGCAGACGAGATAATCACCTTCGCCAAGCGATTCGATCCACAGGCGATGCACACCGATCCTGAGGCGGCTAAGCACACACCCTTCGGCGGCCTCATCGCCAGCGGTTGGCACACCGCCGGCCTAATGATGCGGCTTTACGTCGAGCATTATCTCACCCACGTTGCGAGCCTAGCCTCTCCCGGCCTCGATGAGCTGCGTTGGCTTAAGCCGGTGCGACCGGGCGATACGCTGTCGGTGCGCGTGACCGTCCTCAAAACCGCACCCTCGAAATCAAAGCCCGATCGCGGCGCAGTCACCTCGTTCGTCGAGGTCATCAATCAGGCCGGCGAGGTCGTGATGACGTTCAAGGTCGTCAACATCATCGGCAAGCGGCCGCCGGCAATCTTGACCTGACCTGGATTTTCTAAACCAAGCGCGGTGAGAGAATGGCTTCCGCGCAGGTTCCGCAATCCGCCATTCTGCGAATCCAATACCTAAGCCCACCGCCAGGAAACGGGATTTCGCAACCAGAGACAAAAGCGCCAATTAGCCCTCCATCCGCTGGACCTATTCTGCAGAGACTAATTTGCCCGCAACGCGCAGCGCCAAATTCGGGCTATTCGGCTACGATCGGGGGATCTCTGCGACCTCGGAAATGCGTGGTGGCGGACGCAGTCCTATGCGAACCCGTCTCCACTCCTAAATTCCCTGCTGACAGGGAAAAGAACTGGGAATTATTCGATTCTTGGCTACCTTCCGAATGAAACGACTCCGTTAGCCCAATGATCTTGCGAGCTTAGAGCCAAATTCCCTACTCATCGGAGCAGGGGATTTTTGGGAAAGAACAGGGAATTCAGACTCAAGAACAGAGAATTTTAATTCGACAAACTGAAGTCATCGCCGGTGGAGGTTACTGCGATGGTAAACTGCCGCGGCGGCATGGCGACGAACAGTCCGAGCGCGTGCAGCAACGAATGATGCGATGATTCTGTTTCACAACGCGAACCCATGCCGAAGAATATCTTCGGAAAGGACGGCGGTAAGGGTTGGTAGATTGATTTTATTTCGAATAGGAACTATTATTGATGACTTGGATTTGGGTATGTACATGGTACACGGGTGGTAAAAGCTATCTGGACTCCTAAATTTTCTCGTAACGTGGGATCTCGCGCTCTTTTTGGGGTGGGTTTTGAGCACGTTAGCGATCTATCACTGTTTGCGCCAAGACGATTTTGTTAATATTTGGACGGTTTTTGGTGGGATCCTTGCAGCCGTCTGTATGTGGCAGGTACAGGCACGTTTTCCTGAGCACAATTAGTTATGATGATCAGCTCGGTGTTGGCCGAAAACGTAGATCCGAACGTATTGGTGATGAAATCCGCCAAGGACCAGCGCAAATACGACGCCGTGTCGGTTATCCCTTCTAAAAACCAGATGAGTGCGATATTCATTAGATGCAAGCGGTAGTTTTGAAGATGGCCTGCGCATAGGACCTCAGACCCATGTGCGTCGCGGCCTTACCGGCGGAATAAAATGACTGAGGTTCGAGACCTCGCCAAACAATCGCGTTACTGGGCGGATCCGTTTCGGGATCTCCTTGTTCAGCTCGAAGCTGCGCAAGAGCTGCTGCGCGTGGAAGAGGAGGTCGACCCGAAATACGAAATCTGCGCTTTCTGCAGGCATATCGCGGATATGGACGGACCAGCGTTGCTGTTCGAATCTATCAAAGGTCATTCCATGCCGGCGCTCGCAAACCTGTTTGGCACGCGTGGCCGAATAGCCATGGCAGTTGGAGCGCCTCTTTCAGAACTAACAAACGTGATCGCAGAACGTCTGAAAAAACGAATACCACCGATTAGCGTAAACGCGAGCGAAGCCCCATGCCAAGAAGTCGTGCTGAAAGGAAGCGATGTCGACCTCGGTCGTATTCCAATTCCGTTTTGGAATGTTGGTGACGGCGGAAATTACATTTCCGCCGGAATCAGTATTGGCGCGCATCCAAAATGGGGCAAGAACGCCGGTATATATCGCAACATGATCCGCAGCAAAAATGAGATCTTTGCGCAGATCGCTCCAGACCATCAACAGCGTCTTTTCTACGAGGACATTGGCAAAGGCTGTCCGATGGCAATCGTACTGGGCGCCGATCCCCTGCTTTATCTTGCGGCGGGGTCTGATTTTCCTCTCGGCGACTATGAGGTCGACATAGCGGGTGCGCTACGCGGGAATCCACTTCGCGTCGTCAAGGCAACTAGCCTCGACTTGGAAATACCGGCCGATGCCGAGATCATCATTGAAACGGAATACACCGGTCAGTCCGACGAAGAAGGTCCGTTCAATGAATTCACCGGCTACCAGAGTGAGCGGCGTTCTGCGCCGATCTGGTTGGTGAAAGCCGTAACCATGCGCAAAAATCCGATCATGCATTTGGCGTTCGCGGGTAAGCCACCCAACGAAAACATCGCGTTCTGGCGTGAGCTCGAAGATGCTCTCGCGCTCGACACCATGCGACGCCGTTTCCCCATGGTCACCGGCGTGGCTCGACCGGCAGAACTTGCGCGAGATTTCTGGGGGATCGTTCAGATCAAGAATATTCGACCAATGTATGTTCGAAACATCTTGCTTGCGCTGACTTATCTCATGCCGCGCCTTAAATATATTGTAGCGGTCGACGACGATATCGACATTCACAATGTACTTGATGTTTTCTGGGCCATTTCGACGCGAGTCGATCCGGGCCGCGATACATTTGTGGTTGAAAACACCGGAACTGGCCCGATCGATCCATCGAGTTACACCTTCAGCGTCACTTCGAAACTATTCATCGACGCGACTAAGAAGGCACACTTTCGTGGAATCACATCGGCTCCGCCGCAAGATGTCCTCGACAAAGTTCGGGTAAAGCTGGAAAAGCTTTTGGCGCAGCGACCGAGAAACGACTGAATGAAACCTTTCACCGGTGCCCCCAAAAACTTTTTCGGAGCGCCACGTCAGAAACGCTGCTGCTGAGACGGCACAGCGACTATTAGGTCAGCAGCGAAGCTCGGCAATGGATTTTATTCTTCATGAGGCTGGATCGGCATTGCTAGTGCTGTTCACGCCATTGCGTATGGGGCTTCTGCTTGGCGGCGTGCTGCTTGGACTGATGGCCGGGGTTATCCCGGGTTTGGGCGGGATTGCCGCGCTGTCCCTGTTGCTGCCGTTCACGTTCGGTATGGATCCGTACTCAGCGATGGCCATCCTGATGGGGCTCGCGGCGGCGATCAGCCACGGTGATGTCATCCCGGCGGTCTTATTCGGCGTGCCAGGAACAGTTGGCTGCGCAGCTACCGTGATGGACGGCTATCCGATGGCCAAGCGCGGTGAAGCCGGACGCGCCTTGGGTGCGGCATTCAGTTCGTCACTTATCGGTGGCCTGATTGGGGCCGTCATACTTGGCGTCACTATTCCGATCATAAGCCCCATCGTATTATTTTTCCGTTCTCCCGAATTGCTGGCGATCTGCATATTCGGCATGACGCTCGCAGCCTCGCTCTCCGGAAACGCACCACTAAAGGGAATCTTAGCCGCGTTGATCGGACTTTTATTGTCCATGATCGGCGAGGATTTACAGACCAGCACGCTGCGCTTCACGTTCGACACGCTTTATCTGTGGAGCGGCATGCCCATCGTTCCGATCGCTCTCGGCATCTTTGCGATACCCGAGCTATGCGACATCATGATCAATAGAAGGTCGATCGCGAGTGGCGCAAAAATCGATGTTATGAGCGGACAATGGCAAGGCTGGAAGGATTCGATCGTCCATTGGTTCCTGGTGGTTAGGACTGGCGCGCTCGGCGCCGTTTGCGCGATGGTTCCGGGCATCGGCGCACCGGTCATCGATTGGATCGCATATGGCCACGCCCTCAAAACCGAGAAGGGCGCCGCACAAACCTTTGGTAAAGGTGATGTTCGTGGCGTGATTGCTGCCGAAAGCTCAACCAATGCGCGGGAGGGAGGATCGCTCGTCACGACAATCGCATTCGGCGTGCCTGGACAGCCCTCAATGGCAATTCTGCTCGGCGCTTTTCTGATCCAGGGCATTGTGCCGGGCCCCGATATGCTTACCAAGCATTTGGATCTGACATATACAATCGTTTGGAGTCTGACGATTGCGAACGTCTTCGGTACGTTGATTTGCTTCGCGTTTGCTAACCAGTTTGCCCGGCTCGCTACGCTTCGCTACACCCTGCTCCTCCCTATAGTGATGACGCTTGTCTATGTCGGCGCTTTTGAAGGCCAGCATAGTTGGGGCGATATCGTTGCGCTGCTTGTCTTTGGCACGATTGGTTGGATAATGAAACGTTGCGGCTGGCCGCGGCCGCCGCTGGTGCTCGGCTTCGTGCTCGGAAAATTGATCGAGCGCTATATGTTCATATCGGTCGAGCGATACGGGTGGGATTGGCTGACGAATTGGTTCGTCGTTCTGATGTTTGCTGTCTCAATACTGAGCATCGCGCGGCCCTTGCTGGCAACACGAAGCCAGTCACTCGCTAATTTGTTCAAAATATCATTCGTTTTGCCAAAGCTGTCATTGCGCAGCATTTTCGCGACTTTGGTCTTTGGAATTTTTATGGTAACTCTTTATCTCGAGTTGCAATGGCCGTTCGAGGCCAGACTAGTGCCAGAAATGGTGTCGATTTTCGGAATAATATTCGCGGTCGTGCTTTTGGCGAGCGAAGTTGTCCGAAAACCTGACGCGCCTCCAGCTCCAGCAGCGGCATTCGGCATCACAAGCAGCCCTCAAAAGATATCAATGGATCTCGACCTCGGTTATGCCGGCCTTACGGAACGACAAATCTATCTTCGCGCGGTTGGTTATTTTATTTGGATTTATGGCGTTCTGCTCGCCGCTTTTTTGATTGGGTTCGTGCCCGCGCTGGCTTTATCCACGTTGTTATTTATTCGATTCCACGGATCAGAAGCGTGGTTTACGGCCATCAGCGTCTCAACTGGCCTTTTCGCATTCCTCTGGGTCGTCTTCGATCGGATCGTGCACCAGTCTTGGCCAGCGTCCGTCATCGGTGACCTTTTCCCGGTCCTGCGGACCGTCGCACCGTGGTTCTGATCCCACCGCAATGCAATCTGCCTGACAGCGTTCGATTCACGAATAAAGATAGCTATTTGACAAATTGTTCAACCTTCGGCGAGACTGTTGTGATTGCGGCTGGGTAGCCGGCCGTGACAAGCCTCGATAGGCGCAATAAGCCGCGAGCCAAAAAGAATCGGGCGGTAATTTTTCAGGATACCGAATCAGTCACGGAGAGGATTATGTGGTCGCACAGAAAATCAGGGCTAATCGTCGCACTCTTTGTTTCGGCAATAAATGTATGCACGCCTGCTACTGCGCTGGATCAAACGCCGGCGAATTTTTATTCAGGCCGGCAGGTCACGCTCGTTGTTCCAACCGGGCCCGGCGGTGGTTATGCATTGTACGGCCAGATTTTAAGTCGCTATTTTGGAAATCACATCCCAGGGAATCCGACGGTCATCGTTCAGTACATGCCAGGCGGCGGCGGCAATGTCGCGGCTAATTACCTTTATAACGTTGCGCCCAAGGACGGGGCAGTCATAGCGTCGCTTTTCAGCACAATCATCGTTACGCAAGCCTTGCAGCCGTCGGGCGCTCACTTCGACGCAACACAATTCGCGTGGATTGGCAGCATTGCGCCAATGGTCAATGCGATTGGCGTCTGGCAAAAGGCCCCGGCGCTGACGGTCGATGACGCCAAGGCCAAAGAGGTGATCATAGGCGCGACCGGCAAATCAGCCGATCTTTATATCTATCCTAAAATCATGGACGCCGTGCTCGGTACGAAATTCAAGATCGTACTCGGTTATGACAGTTCTGGCGCAATTCTGCTCGCAATGCAATCCGGTGAAGTCCATGGCATGGCAATGGGGCTCGAAGCCTGGCACGCGATGCGGCCCGAATGGATCAAGAACAAGGACGTCGTGCTGATAGCCCAAACCGGCGTCAAGCGCGACCCGTTGCTGGCAGATGTTCCGACGCTCGTTGAGCTGGCGCCAACGTCGGACGGCAAACAGGTCATGACTTTCCTCGCCTCGCCCGCAGTCCTTGGGCGTGCCGTGGCGGCGCCGCCCGGGATTCCGCCGGATCGCCTTGCGACATTGCGGAAGGCGTTTGACGACACGATGAAGGATCCGGACTTTCAAAAGGACCTGATGTCGCGGCACTTGAGCATCGGGCCGACCGAGGGCTCGGAAATTGCGGCGTTCATCGAAAAAGCATCCGCGACACCCAAACCACTGCTCGAACAGACGAAAAAGCTTCTTGATTTCTGAAACAACAGCGGTGAGTGGCGTGCGATTTGTCAAATCATTGACCAGAGCGACTATCGAATTATGAAGCTTCCGCTCACCCTTGCTTGCGGCCTATACGATCGCACATACGGCTTGCACGACGGCTCCGTACCAGTCGAGGGGGTCGATCTGAACTTCTTGCCGATGATGCCGGTAGAAACCTTCCGACGGCAGGCCCGTCACGCAGAATTCGATGCGTCGGAATTTTCGCTTTCCACATTCATGATCCTGCACGCACGCGGCGACCGGCGATTCGTTGGAATCCCAGTATTTCCGTCGCGCCGTTTTCGCCATGAGCATGCTTGGATCAACGTCAATTCTGGTATCCGGTCGCCCAAGGACCTGAAAGGCAAGCGGGTCGGCGTAGAGGAGTACATTCAAACCGCAGCACTCTGGATCCGAGGTTTTCTGCAGGATGATTTTGGCGTCCGTGACGAGGACATAGATTGGTACTTCGGCGGTTACAACGAACCCGATCCGCATTTTGCGCCCCGCATTGAGACTGAGTTGCCGGCCAGGCTGCGCGCCACGGTTATTCCCGGTGATCAGTCTATTGATGCGATGCTCGAATCTGGCGCACTCGACGCGGTATTTCCGAAGCGGCCGGCTTCGTTTCTGCGCGGATCGCCAAAAGTGGCAAGGCTATTCCCAAATTTCCGCGAAGTTGAGGAGGAATATTTCCAGCGTACGCGTATCTTTCCAATAATGCATGTCGTTGTTGTACGGCGCGATATATACGAAAAATATCCATGGGTAATGCAGGCTCTGTACAAGGCATTCGTCTATGCCAAAGCGCTCGCAATACGTCGGCTAACGGTGTCTCCACCGCTACATGTCACGCTGCCTTGGCTCACAGCACATATCGAAGATACGCGCCGCGTCATGGGCAATGACTATTGGTCTTATGGACTTGAAGAGAATCGCCACGTGCTCGAAACGGCTGCGCGTCACGCTTGGGACCAGGGACTACTTACGCAGCCAATCGACAGAGTTGATGAACTTTTCGCACCGGAGACGCACGCAAATGTGCTCGATTTGCCCCCGTGAAAAAACGTTCGGTCTAAATACCGGCGAATTGCTTGGCCTCTTACGATTAGTCCGCCTGTACCCAAGCGAGATCTAAACCTCGCGCGATTTGAAGCCTGCGGCTTATTCGGCTGCAGAAATCTGCTTATTCTCCTTTAGAAACTGCAGCAATGAGAGCGCGCGATCGCCGCTGTCGATAAGCCGATAGATTAACGCAACAAGCTGACGAAAGTCAGAAGCAGTCAAACTGCTAAATTGCAAGTCGTTCACTTGACAGCGCAGCGGAGCGATGCTGTCGAGCAGGGCATTGCCGCGCGCACTCAGCTTGAGCGACAACATTCGCCGATCGCCAGTTTGTCGCTCCTTATCTACCAAACCCATGGCCTCGAGCTTTTTTGTTTCGACGGTAATGAACGAGCCACTGAGTCGTAAATGATCTGCAATCGTGCGAACGCTGACCGGCTTGGTCGCTGCGAGGTGTCTGATGCAAAGCAGAATCGTATATTGCTGTCCGCCGAGACCGAGAATCTCCGCATACCCATCACGAACCGATGTGTGGATCGCAAGGTACGCAAATAGCCCATGCACGAGACGGCGTAATTCGTGGTCAGAGCCGTTTACGAGCAGTTGCGGTCGCGAAACAGTGAGCGGAGGCTTTGCCGATCGCGTCGGCCTGCTCTGCGGCCTTATCTTGGTAACTTTCATTTGAATTATTCCCGGCTTAGGCAGCAAAGGATTACTCGCGTATCGCGACCAGTCGCAAATTACCTTTGTAAGGTAGGCATGTAAATTGGATTCCGCAGTTCGAGAGCATTTTCTGCGGGCGCATGACGCCTGCGACAATCAGTTGTCCAGGGCAATGAAACCAGACCGTGGCCGAGCCAAAGGTTTATGAATGCGAGCTATGCGTCCGTGTTTACTTTTACCAATTAGCTAATATAATCAATCAATAACCTAGGCAATAGAAGATCCGTCCGGAGCGCGTGATGCCATCTCGGGCAAAGATCGAGATTTGTAACGTCAGCAAGGTATTTGACGGCTCGCAGCGTAGCCGGACGGCAGTTTTCGACAATGTGAATTTGTCCCTCAGCGACGGCGAATTCGTTTCGCTTGTTGGGCCGAGCGGCTGCGGCAAAAGCACACTATTGTTGTGCGTAGCTGGGCTCGAAACTCAATCTCAGGGAAAGATCTTTCTTGAGGGGAAGCTTATCACCAAACCCGGCCCCGAACTCGCGATCGTATTTCAGGAATACGCACTGTTTCCCTGGCGTAGTGTCATTCGTAATGTCGAGTATGGCCTGGAGGTTGCGGGAATACCCGCTGGTGAGCGAGCAGAACGCGCACGAGAGAAGCTTGCCCTCGTTGGTCTCATTGGCTTTGAAGACTATTGGCCGCACGAGCTCAGTGGCGGCATGCGGCAGCGTGTGGCTATAGCGCGTGCGCTGGTGACTGAGCCAAAAGTTCTTCTCCTAGATGAACCGTTTGGTGCGCTTGACGCGCTGACGCGATCGTCCCTTCAAAAAGAGCTTTCTAGAATTTGCCAAGCGACGAAAAAGACTGTGCTGTTTGTCACTCATAGCATAAGTGAAGCCATTTATTTGTCAGATCGGATTATCCTTCTCAGCAAGCGGCCGGCCTCGATCCGCTTGGAAGTAGAAACTAAGTTGCCACGGCCGCGTGATCCATATGATCTGAAATTTGTGGCTCTTCAGGAGAAGCTCGAGCGAATGTTGCTTGAAGAATTACCGGATGAAACAAAGGCGATAGCTGCAGCGTGAGAGCAAAAAATTGAATCCACTCTATCGATGGATAATTCGCATCAGCGGCCCGATATTGGTACTGGCCACTTGGGAAGCGATGGTACGGTTCGGCGAAGCGGACCCGATCATTCTGCCGTCACCATCGACGATCGCAGTAACGTTCGTCGCGATGTTGATTTCGGGCGAACTCGCATTCCACGCAGTCAACAGCATTGCTCGACTTGCGATCGGCTATTCGCTCGCTGCCGTTACTGGCATTACACTTGGCCTTTTGGTTGGCTGGTTCAGAGTAGCGAACGATTTCTTCACGCCATTAATCGAACTCACACGCCCGATTTCTCCAATTGCCTTGATTCCGCTGGCGATCCTTTGGTTCGGTATTGGCCTAGGATCAAAAGTGTTCGTTATTACAATGGCAACGTTTTTTCCGATCCTACTCAACACAATCGCCGGGGTTAAAAATACCGATCAATTGATGATCCGCGCCGCGCGCTCGCTTGGAGCGGGCCATATACGATTGCTGCTCACGGTTTCCATACCATCGGCGGCACCGTTCATCCATACCGGGCTGCGCATTGCTCTCAGTATCGGCTTCATTGTGATTATCGCATCTGAAATGGTGGCCGCCCAAAACGGATTGGGCTGGCTGATACTCGACTCGGAGCGCGTCTATCGCACGGACATTGTTTTCGTCGGCATCATTGCGATCAGCTGCCTCGGTTTCGTTGCCGACTACGGTATGCGCGTTCTTGGACGGGTTCTGTTTCCTTGGATACACGCCAAGGAGCAGCAAAATGCCTAGCGGTTTCACTCCTGGAATGAATGCCTTATCAACTAGTGAAAGTATGGAGGATATAATGCACAGGTCTTGGAAGCTGTGTTGCAGCTATTCCGTTGCAATAATGTTCCTGTCACTGCTTTTCAACACTCTGTCAAATCCCGCTAACGCCGCTGAAAAAGTGCGAATCGGCGGAGTGCCGTTCTACAGCAGCGCCCTTGTCTACGTCGCACAGGAATTGGGCTACTGGAAGGATTCAGGGCTTGATGTCGAAATCATAGACTTTGCCGGTGGTCCGCTGGTGAACGAAGCACTAATGGGTGGCGGCGTCGATTTCGGCATGGGCGTCGGCGCTGGACCGGCTGTCGCACTTGCATCGCGTGGCGCCGGTGTCGTGATTGTCGCTGGCGAGGCCTATGCCGGCGATGCGGCGGCCCCGCCGGATCAGCTGATGGTCGCGGCCAACTCGCCAATCAAGAATATCAAGGAGCTCGACGGCAAGCCCATAGCTGTTCACGCAAAAGGTTCAATTTCTTACGTGATGCTTGCGGTGCTCGCGAAATCCAGCGGGATAAAGCCAGTCATCCTCGAAGTGCCAGCACCGAGCCAATATGCAGCTCTCAAGCGCGGCGACGTGGCCGCCGTGATGGCCGAAACACCTTTCCCGGAGCAAATGATAGTCGAAGGCGGCCGGTCGGTTTACGGATTGCCTAACGATACAGTTGTGCCCTACATGGCGGCAACAGTGAGCTTGACGACCAGTAAATATGCACAAGAGCACCCGGACGTGGTTCAAAAGGTGCTGGCGGTCGAAATGCGAACTGCCCGTTGGATCATGGATAATCCGACAAGAGCTCGCGACGCGATCACTGCGCGGCTCAAGTACAAGCCAGAAGTCGTTAAAGCGATCAACCCAAACTGCTACAAATGGAGCCGAAATGGACTTTTCCTGACGTCCTCGATCCATTGGTGGGGCCGGCAGATGAAGGATCTCAATGTCATTCAGAACGAGCCGGATTACGCCAAATATTTCGTCACGACCTATGCGGAGGCTGCGGGGAAGAATACCGGGACGCAAGCAGATCCCGATTTCGAAGCACTAGCAAAGCGCACGATCCAATAAGCAGTAGATCGAAAATCGGAGTCTTTGAATGATCAAACCGTACCTTGCAGTTTGCATGCAGCCTCCGATACACCTTGCGCGCAGTCGTCGGGACGTGGCGGAGAACATCAAGAGAGTCGTCGATATGATTGGCCTCTCGGTGTTCCTCCGCCGCCGCTGGCCGAGCGCCTGGGTCGGTGGCGACGTTCGCATCGTTGCCTTTCCCGAGTACTGCTTTACCGACTGGCGCCAAATCGCTCGGGGCGACATTGATCCCATGAAAGTATCGATCGAAATTCCCGGCCCCGAGGTTGAGCCTCTCGCACAAGCCGCAAAGGAGAACAGCATTTTCGTCGCCGCGCAGGCGCTGGAATTAGTTCCTGAGTTCCCTGGCCACTACATGAACACGATGTTCATCTTCGGCCCCGACGGCCGGCTTATATACAAACGCCACAAAATGCGACACCTCATGCTGACGCTTTATACCAGCCCCAACGACATTCTCGATCAATACATGAGTGCATTCGGAAAAGGCCGATCGGTGGGCGAGACACTTTTTCCTGTCGTCAATACCGAGATCGGCAAACTGGGAATGTGCGTGTGTCACGAGGTCGCTACTCCCGAAGTGGCGCGGCAACTTGCCGCCAACGGCGCGGAAATTATTATCCGTCCGACCAACGAGCCCGAAACTTATTGGCATCACCTCGATCGCGCCCGCGCGATCGAAAACATGGTTTTCTGGGTCATGTCGAATTCCGGCTACAGCACGGAATCGACCACAGTGAGCGATTACGGCCACTCCCGCATCGTCGGATTTCGCGGCGAAATGCTCGGCGAATCACAAACCGGGGACACGACGATCGGTGGTGTGATCAACGTCGAAGAACTTCATGTATTCAAAAGGCGGTCGGGATTACCGCTCTATTCGCCGGCCGTGTTTGATTATTATAAGAAGCCATCAATTCCACCAAACATGTTTGCAAACGGCCGACCGGATCGCAAAACGCTCGAAATGGAATATTTAAAACTTGGTTTGCTGGTCCCGGAGGCAGACCAGCGCTGATACGATCTACTTTATCAGGGGTGTTAACATCGTGGATGACACAAATAAAATTTACGTCCGACAAGGTTATGGACAAGAGCTAGGCTTTGGGGCGCGTCCAGCCCTCTTGATCGTCGATTTCAGCAACGGCTTTGCGGATCCAAATCTATTCGGCGGCGGCACTATCAATTCGGCGATTGACAATACCGTACCTTTGCTGGCTACTGCCCGCGATAAAAAGATTCCGACCATGTTCTCGACACACGCCTATGCCGCGGACGGAAGTGATCACGGGCTATTCGTCAAAAAAAATAGAAACCTCGCGAAACTCATCGTCGGCAGCCATGCCACTGCGATAACTGATAAACTGGCGCCGCGCAGCGGTGAACTCGTCCTCACTAAGAGACATCCATCGGTTTTTTTTGCGACCGACCTCGCTGGATGGTTAGCAATAAGGCGGGTCGATACCGTTATTATTTGCGGCTGTTCAACGAGCGGCTGCATACGCGCGACGGCCGTCGATGCGCTTTGCCTGGGCCTGCGGCCAATCGTGGTGCGTGACTGCGTTGGCGACCGGGCCTTGGCACCGCACGAGGCCAATCTTTTCGACCTGCAGCAAAAATACGCCGATGTATTGTCGCTGGAGGCGACAATAAATCATCTAAGCGCGCTGTTTGCGCGCGAATCGGCAGCTTGATAGCGAATGCCGCAGGAAGCGACGACTAGCGCGCCGCTACCAAACGGCTAATCAACCGCTTTCCTGAGTTCAGAAATAGATCGGCCTATCTCACGAACACCGGCATTTATTCGTGAGATATTGCACCCCAAATCTCCATCCAATTTTGATCACCGTGTTCTCCCGGCGAGCCAATTCCGCCGGAAAATACGCTTCACGCAGCCGCCGGCCGTTCGCGTAACATCTGGCGAATTCGCTTTGGCGACAGTGGCGTGCTCGTCACCTCCACGCCCAGATGCTCAATGGCGTCGGCCACCGCACTAATGACGGCGGCATAAGAATAAACTGCACCACCCTCACCCATTCCTTTGTAGCCGCCGGGAATCTGGGGTGCGGGTGTAGCCATATGAATCACGTCGAAATTCGGTACTTCGCACGCGGTCGGCAGCAGATAGTCCATGAAGGTGGTAGTGAGAAGCTGGCCTTGCTCATCGTAGACTAGTTCCTCGAAAAGCACACCGCCGATCCCTTGCACGGAACCGCCCACGGCCTGGCCTTCCACAACCATGGGATTAATCTCGGTGCCGCAATCATGGACGATTACATATTTCAGTACCTTAGTTTTTCCAGTCTCAATATCGACCTCGACAACCGGCATGTGCACGGAATACGGCCAAGTGACGCATATGCTGTCGCGCGGCGCACGAAAACTCTCTGTCGCTTCCATCCCCGGCGGAATATCGGGCGGCAATGACCACACTTCTGCGAACGCTACCTGCGCAATCCGTTGCAGCGTTACGGTTTTGCTCGGCATGCCGCGAACAAAGGCTTCGCTGCCATTGATCTCGATATCCTCCGGCGCTGCCTCGAGGAGATGGGCTCCGATCCGCACGACCTTGGCACGCAGCGCTTTGGCGGTTTTCTCCACACCGGGGATGACAACTCCCGCAAAACGCGCGGCTCTAGTGCCCGAATCGTAGGGTGTTACCGCTGTGTCGCCTTCTACGACATCGATATCCTCGAGGTGAACACCGAGTGCATCGGCGGCGACCTGCGATGCCGTGACTGCGTGCGATGTACCAATGCTGGTGTCTCCGATATAGATTGTTACCCGGCCCGACAAATTCATGCGCATAGTGACTGTGGAATAGTCCTGAGTGGGCACATAGGGTTTCGCCATCGCCGCGGTATACGTATTCCAACCCGCACCTTCGACGGCCATCGCGAGCCCAATCCCAATATATTTGTTCTGCTTGCGAAGCTGCGCTTGCTTAGCCTTAAGACCAATGTAGTCGACCGCCTTCAAAGCTCTGTCGAGCGCCTCTTCGTAGTCACCACTGTCGTAAACAAGACCCGACACCGTTTTATATGGCAGCTCTTCCGGCTGGATCAGGTTTTTCCG
>Ga0209048_10003167_pt1 | contig 16127 bp, 11 predicted proteins | sample FrelakmetCRP12CR_FD_187146 | JGI IMG/M metagenome (GOLD analysis project Ga0209048, IMG submission 187146) | Freshwater lake sediment microbial communities from the University of Notre Dame, USA, for methane emissions studies - CRP12 CR (SPAdes)... | ecosystem: Environmental > Aquatic >... | reverse complement strand
CTCGCGTGCCGCCGGCCGGCCAATTCTCATCGGCCGTTCCGGCAGCGAGCCCGTTGAGATGGCCGGCTGAGCCCGACGGCGACCGTGGCCGGCCCAACCGGCAACCGCCCGCAATCCTTCGCCCCGACGGCGGCGCCCTCCGAGGTGCCGCCGTCGGCCGCCGACGCATCGAACGCGGCGTCCGAGGTCGAGCAGCTGCGCCTTCGCGTCGCGGTCCTCTCGGTGGTCGGGCCTGTCCGCGAGACGAACGAGGACCACGTGGGCTGGTTCGACGCTGCCGGACTGGACCTCGCCGGGACGCCGGGAGAAGCGGTCCGGTCGGTCGCGCTCGGCGGTCCGGCCGTTGGCCTGATGGTGGCTGACGGCCTGGGCGGGCACGGCCGCGGCGACCTCGCCAGCCGCACCGCGACCCGCATCGTCCTTCAGGCCTTGGCGGCAGCGCCGCGGCCGGGATCGGGCGAGGTCCGCGCGGCCCTCGAGCTGGCGAACGGCGCGCTTCTCGCCGGCGAGCTGGACGGGGCCTCCGATCGCCGCCCCGGCCCCCAGACGACGGCCACCCTGCTTCTCTTCACGGACGACTCCGTCCAGGTCGCGAATGTCGGGGACACGCGCCTCTACCGCATGCGGGACGAGGTCGTGGAGCTCCTGACGAAAGATCACTCGCAGGCAGCAGAGCTGCTCAGGATGAAGGTCATCACGCCGCACCAGGCTCGCAACCACCCGGGGCGACATCTGCTCACGCGCTCGGTTGGAGCCGACGTCACGCTGAAGATCGACTCCATCGCCCGTGCCGTCTACCCCCGCGACGCCTACGCCGTCTGCACGGACGGCTGCTGGGGCGGCCTGGAGCAGGAGGACTTCGAGGCGGCGTTCTCGGAAGATCCTGCCGCGGGCGCACGTCGCCTGGTGGAGCGGGCGATCGCGATGGGCGGCGACGATAATGCCAGCGTGGCCATCATCCACGTCGACGCCGTGGGGGCGTCCCGCGAGGCAGACGCATCCGATCGCCCGCTCTGGCGGCGGCTCTTCGGCAGCCGCCCATGAGCGCCGCGCTGGCCGCGGGCCAGAAGCTGGACCGCTACACGATCGTCGAGGCGATCGGTCACGGCGCGTTCAGCGACGTCTACCTGGCAACCGACCCGGACGGCGCGCCGGTCGTCCTCAAGTGCCCGCACGAGGGGATCATCGGCGACGTCGCCACCTTCGACCGCTTCCGCCGCGAGATGGAGATCGCCCGACGCCTCGACCATCCCGGGATCCAGCACTCGCTCGATCCCGGCGGCGACCGAACGCGGCCATACCTCGTCATGCAGTATGTCGAGGGGGAGACGCTCCGCGAGTACCTCGGGCGCCGAGGGCACCTGCCGATCGCCGAGGCGGTCGCGCTCGTGGACGGCCTTGCCGCCGCGATGGGCTACGCCCACGGAAAGGGGATCACCCACCGCGACCTCAAGCCCGAGAACGTGCTCGTCACGCCGGACGGCCGATCGGTCGTGACCGATTTCGGGATCGCGCTGCTGGCCGGCGCCCGCCGTCTGACCTGGCGCTGGCTCACCTCCCAGCTGGGCACCCCGGACTACATGGCGCCCGAGCAGATCCAGGGCGAGCGGGGGGACGCGCGCACGGATGTCTACGCCCTTGGCGTCATCCTCTTCGAGCTGCTCGTCGGCCGGGTCCCTTGGGAGGGCGACAATCCGCTCTCGATCATGAATCAGGCCGTCACGCGGCCGGCACCGTCACTCCGCGAGCTGGACCCGACGATCCCTCCGCCGCTGGACGCGATCGTCCGCAAATGCCTGCGCAAGGATCCCGCCGAACGTTACCCGGACGCGGCCGCGCTGTCCGCCGACCTCGAGTCCTGGAAGGACCTGGACCTCTCGCAATTCGTCTTCGCCGCCGAGGAGAAGTCGGCCCCGCCGGCGGGACGGCGAGGCCCGATCCTCCTCGTCGCCGGGATCAGCCTCGGCTTCCTCGGCGCGAGCGCCCTGTTCCTGCTGCTGGTGGCGCTGCTCCAGCACCACTGACCGGCCGGCTGGGCGCGGCGGCTTCCGGCGCGGTCCGCCGGTCAGCCCTCGGCCGGCCGGCTCCCCGCGATCCGGAGCGCGTAGCCGCGGCCGCGGACGTTGCGCAATCCCGGGTGCCCCTCCCCGACGAGCTTGGCATTGATCCTCGTGAGGTGGCTGCGAAGCGTCTCGGGGTCCACGTCCGGGCGGCCGGGCCAGGCGGCGCGGAGGAGGGCGCGGTGATCCACCACGTCGCCGCGCCGCGCCGCCATCACGGAGAGCAGCTCGAACTCGGTGGGGGTGAGCGGGATGGCGTGGCCCGCGACCGTGGCTTCGCGCCGCCCAAGGTCCACCCGCAACCCGTCGAGGCTGGGCTCGAAGACGCCGCTCGCGGGAAGCCCGCGCCGGACCGCGGCGTTGAGGCGCGCGATCAGCTCCCCGACCCGGATGGGCCGTCCGACCACGTCGATCGCGCCGGCTTCGAGCGCGGCCACGACCGCGACCTCGTCCCTGAGGTCGGCGACCACGATGATCGGGACGTCGGTCCTGGCCCGGACGCGGGCCACGATCGCGACGCCCTCGCCGTCGGGCAGGCCCGGGTCCAGGAGCACCGCGTCCGGCCGCTCCTCGGCCAGCCGCGCGAGCGCCGTCTCCGCGCGATACGCGGTCACAACCTCGTGGCCGGCATTGCCCAGGGCGCTCGCGATCGCCCCGACGTCGGCCGGCACGGCGGCGGCGATGAGGATGCGGAGGCGGGCGGGAGCAGTTGGGGTCGCCACGGTCCAGCGCATCGTACGGGTGGATCGTGATGGTCGTCCGGCCGGACGGATGCGGTCGGGGGGCGGATCGGTGGCGGATCGGATGTTCGCGCCGGGCGTTCGCAACTGCAACCGGCCCGCCACCGGTTCCGCACCCGGCCGTGCCGCGGCGGTACTGAAGGGTGAGCCGCCACCGGGTACGTTCGCGCTCCCGCCGTCCGGGCGAGGCCCAGCGACCCCCAAGGAGGCCGCCCGATGGATCGCCCGCGAGATCGCGCCCGCACTTCCCAGGAGATCCCCGACGCCCCGCTCTACGATCCGGGCTTCGAGCACGATGCATGCGGGGTCGGGTTCGTCGCGGACACCCGCGGAAGGCGGTCCGCCGAGCTGGTCGCCAACGCGCTTGCGGCCCTCGCGGCGCTGACGCACCGGGGCGCGATCGCGGCCGACGCGAAGACGGGCGACGGCGCCGGGATCGGGCTGCCCCTCGCTCGCGCATTCACCGCGAAGGTCCTCGACGAGATCGGGCGGGCCGACATCGACGTCGCGCGCGTGGGCATCGGGATGGTCTTCCTGCCAGCGGCCGCCGACGCTCCCGTTGCGGCAGCCCGAATCCTCGAGGATGCGCTGCGCGCCGAGGGCGTCGACGTGCTCGGTTGGCGCGACGTCCCGGTAGACCCGTCTGTCCTGGGCCCGGAGGCCGCGGCCACGGCTCCGGAAATCAGGCAGGTGGTTGTCGCGCGGCCCGGCGGGATGGGCCCGGCGGGTTTCGAACGTGCGCTCCTGGTAGCCCGGCGGTCCGCGGAGGCGGCCGCCGGCGCACTCCCGGAGCTGGCCGGATTCCACGTCGTCTCGCTGTCGGCCCGGACGCTCGTCTACAAGGGCCTCTTCGTGGGCGCCGAGCTTGGCCGCTTCTACGCCGACCTGGCCGATCCGGCGATGGCTGTCGCCTACGCCACGTTCCACCAGCGCTACTCCACGAATACGCACCCGTCCTGGGCACTCACCCAGCCGTTCCGGTTCCTGGCCCACAACGGCGAGATCAACACGGTGCGCGGCAACCGAGAGGCGATGCGCGGGCGGGCCGCGCGCCTGGGCGGCGGACGCCTGGGCCGTCGGATCGGCGCGTTGGCCGCCGCGGGCCGGCCGATCCTGGATCCCGCCGGATCCGACTCGACCTCGCTGGACGAGGCGCTGGAGCTGCTGGTCGCAAGCGGGCGCCGCGTCGACGCGGCGCTCCTCGCGCTGGTCCCGGAGGCGCTCGATCTTCGCGGCGCGCCCGTCCCGGGCCTCGCCGCATGGCAGGCCGCGATGCAGGCGCGCGTTGAGCCGTGGGACGGCCCCGCAGCGCTCGTCTTTGCCGATGGCCGCCTCGTCGGCTGCCTGCTGGACCGGAACGGGCTCCGCCCGGCCGCCTTCGAGGTCCGCCGCGACGGCCTGGTCGTCTGTGCTTCGGAGGCCGGGTTGCTGCCCGCAGTCGCGGGCGACGTCGTCCGCCGCGGGCGCCTGGGCCCGGGCGAGCTGCTCGTGGTCGACACCACGGGCCGGCGGCTCTTCGAGGACGCGGAGGCCAAGCGGGCGGCGCTGGCTGCGGCGCCGGCCGGCGACCCGCCGCGCCTGCTGGCGAGCGGGCCGGAGATCGGTGTAGCCCCCGACGCGTTCTCCGATGCGGATGCCGAGCGTCGGCGCCAGCTGCTCTTCGGCCTGGACGCGGAGGCTCTCCGGCTGACTGTCACGACCATGGCGACGAGCGGTCGCGAGCCGATCTGGAGCATGGGCGACGACACGCCGCTTGCCGTTGTCGCGCGGCGCCAACGCGGCGTCGCCGCATACCTGCGCCAGGCGTTCGCGCAGGTCACGAACCCGCCCATCGACCCCGAGCGCGAGCGCGCGGTGATGAGCCTCGAGGTCCCCGTCGGGCCGCGCCCGCGGCTCCTCGACCCGGTCGGCCACGGCGCGCCCCGCTGCGTTCGTCTCGCGCATCCGGTGGTCGGCCGCCTGGAGCGGGCCGCGCTCCTCGCCCTTGGCGCCGTGGGGCCGCACGGCACAGCCCCGTGGCGCGTTGCCCGCCTGGACGCCACGTGGCCGGCCGCGGACGGCGAGTCCGGGCTCGCCGTGGCGCTGGACCGGCTGGTCGCCGATGCGACCGCCGCCCGCGACGGCGGCGCGGATCTCCTCGTGATCTCGGACCGCACGGCCGGGCCGGGCCGCCCACCGGTCCCCGGCCTGCTGGCCGTCGGCGCGATCAACGCCGCGTTCGTGGAGGCGGGTCGGCGGGACTCCTGCGACCTCCTCGCGGAGGCGGGCGACGCGTTCGACGTCCACGCCGTGGCCATGCTCCTCGCCGCGGGTGCCGACGCAGTGCACCCGTGGCTGGCCCTGCAGGTCGCCGGCGAGCTCGGAGGCGGGCGCGGCCGGGAGGACCTCGCGCCCGCGGTCGCTGAGGCGAACGCGCTCGCCGCAATCGACCACGGCATCCGCAAGGTGCTTGCGCGGATGGGGATCAGCACGCTCGCGAGCTACCGGGGTGCGCAACTCTTCGACGTGATCGGCCTGGCGGACGAGGTGGCGGACCGCTGCTTCCCGGCCGCCCCGCGGACCGCGGGCGCGGCGACGTTCGCGCGCCTCGGCAGCGATCTCCTGGGCCGCCACGCGGCGGCCTACCTCGAGGCACCCGACGCCACGCCGACGCTGCCCGACCCGGGCTTTGCGCGGTTCCGCGCCGGCGCCGAGCTGCACGCGTTCGCGCCTGTCGTGGTCAAGGCCACGCAGGCGCTCGTCGCGGGCCACCCGGCCGGGGTCGGTCCCGGTGCGGCACTCGCGACCGCCCAGGAAGCCCGTGCGATCGATGATCGGCTTGCGAGCTACCGCGCAGCGGTCAGCCGGGTTGAGCCGGCGCTCGTGCGAGACATGCTGGCGCTCCGCCGTCGGCGCGCGGTGCCGCTGGCGGCGGTGGAGCCGGCGACCGAGATCGTGCGCCGGTTCGTGAGCTCGGCGATGAGCCTCGGGGCGCTCTCCCCGGAGGCGCACCGCACCCTGGCGATCGGGATGCGCCGGCTGGGCGCCACGTCCAACACGGGCGAGGGCGGCGAAGATCCGGCCTGGTACGAGCCCGACGAGAACGGGGAGCTCGCCGAGTCCGGCATCAAGCAGGTTGCCTCCGCGCGCTTCGGCGTGACCGCGCGCTACCTTGCCCGGGCCGAGCAGCTCGAGATCAAGATGGCCCAGGGATCGAAGCCGGGCGAGGGCGGCCAGCTACCCGGGAAGAAGGCGACGCCGTTCATCGCCGCGCTTCGCCGCGGCCAGGTCGGGATCACGTACATCAGCCCGCCGCCGCACCACGACATCTACTCGATCGAGGACCTGGCGCAACTGATCGCGGACCTGCGGGCGATCAACCCGATGGCCCGGATCGGCGTGAAGCTCGTCGCGGCGGCGGGCGTCGGGACGATCGCGGCCGGCGTCGCGAAGGCGCACGCGGACTACGTCCTGATCGCAGGGCACAGCGGTGGGACCGGCGCCAGCCCGCTCTCGTCGATCAAGTCGGCCGGCGCGCCGTGGGAGCTGGGGCTCGCGGAGGCGCACCAGGTCCTGGTCCGGCAGGGGCTTCGCGACCGCGTGGTGCTCCGAACGGATGGTGGCCTGCAGCTCGGGCGGGACGTCGTGGTCGCCGCGCTCCTGGGCGCCGAGGAGTACGGGTTCGGCACGAGCGCGCTCGTCGCGCTGGGCTGCGACATGGCCCGCCAGTGCCACCTGGACACGTGTCCCACCGGCATCGCCACCCAGCGAGCGGACCTCCGCGCGAAGTTCACCGGGACGCCGGACCAGGTGGTGGCGTTCTTCCTCGCGATCGCCGAGGACGTCCGGCGCGAGCTGGCGGCGCTCGGCTTCACCCGCCTCGGGGAGGCAGTCGGCCGGATCGACCTGCTGAGCGGGGTGGCCGGGTCCGCGCTGGCGCTGGACCGCGTGGTTGGGGCGCCGGCCTGGCGCGCGCCCGCGGTGCGTCGGGACAGGCCTCCGAAAGCGCTCGGGCGAATCGCTGAGGCGCCGGTTGCGTCCGCACTCGAGGAGCGGCTGGCGGCCTCGATCTCGCCGGCGATGGACGCCCTGGCGGCGATCGGGTCAGGTCCCAGCGTGCTCGGGCGTGCTGCTGACGATACGGCCCGGGTCGACGACCCGCGCGCGGACCCCATCGTGCTGGCGGCATCGGTCACCACCGCCGAGCGGGCGCTGGGGGCGCGCATCTCCGGCGAGCTCGAGCGTGCCCGCGATCGGGCCGGTCGACGCGACCACGCGGACCTGGCGACCGGCGCGCCGTTGACCGCGGACGCGCTCCGCGCGACCCACGCCGTGGAGCTGCGCCTGTCCGGATCGGCCGGGCAGAGCCTCGGGGCGTTCCTCGCTCGCGGCCTGCGCGTCGTCGTGACCGGCGTCGCAAACGACTACGTCGGCAAGGGCCTGTCCGGCGGGACGGTCGTGGTCCGGCCTCCGGTCACGGCTGGCTACCGGGCCGAGCACGAGGCGATCGCGGGCAACACATGCCTGTACGGCGCGACCGACGGGCGCCTCCACCTCGTGGGGCGCGCCGGCATGCGCTTCGCCGTCCGCAACTCGGGGGCGGCGGCAGTCGTGGAGGGTATCGGTGCGCACGGCTGCGAGTACATGACCGCCGGGGTCGTGGTCGTCCTGGGACCGACCGGCCGCAACTTCGGTGCCGGCATGACCGGAGGGCGGGCGTGGCTCTGGGACCCGGAACGTGCCGCCCAGGGTCGTGTCAATGCCGCGAGCGTCACGGCCACCGCCTTGCCGGCACTCGCCGGGGCGCGCGACGATGCCGCGCACCTCGAGGCCGAGCTGGCCGCGCTGGTGAGTGCCCACGCGGCCGAGGGGAGCGGCCTCGCCACGTCGCTCCTTGCCGACTGGTCGCGAGCCCGTGCCGCGTTCTGGTTGGTGGAGCCGGTCGTCGTCGAGTAGGCGCGCCACCGTGGGCGTTCGTCGCGCGGAGCGGCCCGCGCAGGAACGGCCGCGCCCCCGCGGGCGAACGCCGGGCCCCGCGAACCGCCGCCCGGCTCCCGGCTCCCGGCTGCGCCTACACCTCGGTTGCCTCCAGGCGGTAGCCCACGCCGCGCACGCTCGTGGGGAGTGGCGCGCCCGACTCCTCCAGCTTGGCGCGGAGCCGCGCCAGGTGCGGCTTCAGCCATTGCGGGTCCGGGTCCGCATCGCTGGGCCAGCCCGCCGCGAGCAGGCGGTCGTGCGGAACCACCCTGCCGCGGGCCATGGCGAGCGCCGCCAGGAGCGCGAATTCGGTGCGCGTCAGGGCCAGCACGCTTCCCTCGACGGACGCCTCGTGGCGCCCGGTGTCCAGGGTCAGCCGGCCGACATGCAACCCGCCGGCGGGTGAGTCGCCGGCCTCGCGCCGTCGCATGACCGCGCGAATCCGGGCCAGCAGCTCCTGCTTGCCGAACGGTTTCGTCACGTAGTCGTCGGCGCCCGCGTCGAGCGCCTCCACCTTGGCCAGCTCGTCCGCCTCGCCGGTCAGGACGATGACCGGGGTCTGGCTGGTTCGCCGGATCTCGCGGCAGACGTCCACCCCGTCGCGGCCGGGCATGGCCAAGTCAAGGAGCACGAGGTCCGGGCTCTCCTCCTCGAAGCGGCGCAGGGCGGCCTCGCCGTCATAGGCGGTGATCACCTGGTGCCCAGCGGTTCCGACCAGCGCCGTGATCGCCCCGACCATGGCCGGCTCGTCGTCCACGACGAGAATCCGCAGCCCGGCTGCCTGCGCAAGCGTCATCCGTCCCTCTCCCATCAACCCGGCGCGACGGCCGGAAGCGCCACCACGAAACGGCTTCCGCCGAAGCCGTTGCCCTCGATCCAGATCCTGCCTCCCATGGCACCCATGAGGCGACGGGCGGCGTACAGCCCGATCCCGGAACCGCGGCCGCGGCGCCCGGTGGCCCGGACGAACGCCTCGAAGACCGATTCCCAATCCTCCGCGGGCACCCCGGGCCCGTCGTCGGTGGTGTAGGCGCGGATCTCTCCGGCCTGGCGCCACGCGCCGATCGAAACGCCCCAGTTGCGCGGCGCGTACTTCGCCTCGTTCTCCAGCAGCAGCTCAAGCACCTGGCGGAAGCGCGCCTCGTCCCCGGCCGCGATCAGCACTTCCTCCGGGGGGTCCCAGCGCAGCCGGTGGTAGCGAAGCAGGGGCCGCAGCAGCTCGACCGTCTCGCCCATTGTCCGCCCCAGGTCGAACGGAGAACGCGCCAGGACGCCCAAGCCGTCGCCTCGCACGGACACGAGGATCGAGTCCACCAGCCGGTCCAGGCGGCCGATCTGGTCGACCGCCGCGTTGCGCCAGTCCTCACTCGAGGCGCGGGCCGGCGCATCGGTCAAGCCACCCGCGGCATCGGCCAGCAGGTCCACGTACGCCCGGACCACGGAGAGGGGCGTCCGCAACTCGTGGGTGACCACGGACAGGAGCTCCGCGCGGGCTTCGTCGAGGGCCTGGAGCTCCCCGAGCTGCCGTTCCTGCTCCCGCTGGAGGCGCCCCTTCTCGACGATCCCGGCGAGGAGTGCGGCGATCGTGGCCAGGAAGTTGATCTCCTGCGGGGTGAAGCGCCGGTTCGCGACCGTCTGGACATTGAGGACGCCGACCACGATGTCGTTCCAGGTGAGCGGGACGGAGAGCATCGAGGTGAGCCCCGCGAGATCGAAGCCCCGCAGGTACTTGAAACGGGAGTCCAGCCGGACGTCGGGCACCTCGATCGGCCGGCGCGCCTCGGCTGCCGCGCCGGTTATGCCCTCGCCCAGCGCCAGGCTGACACGGCTCACCTGGTCGCGGTCCAGGCCGTTTGTCGCCGCGAGCGTCAGCCGGCCCGTGGCGTGGTCCAGCAGGTAGAACGAGCAGACCTCGACGTGGAGCGCCTCCGTGGTCCGCTCGACGAGCGTCAGCATCAGCTCATCCCAGTCACGGGCCTGGGCTGCCAGCTGGGCGAACTCGTGGAGGAACGCCAGCTCGCGGAGGGTTCGCGCCGTGTCCTCGTCGACGCCCGGGGAGGCGACGGCAGCGGCCGCGGCGGCCACAAGGACACCCGGGGCGGTGGTCGGCATGGGTGCCGGCAGGTTGCTCATCGGCGCGATTGTCGCGCGCGACGGCGCATCGTGCGCCGGCGCACCCTGACGCGCCCGTGGACCGCCGCTCAGGACGATGCGCCCGCCGGCGCCGGATCCGTGACGCTTGCCTCCAGCCGCTCCAGGAGCGGGTCGGTCCACGTCCACGCCGCGCCATAGTGGGCGCCCACCGCGCCGTGGCGCGCGGCCTCGGTCCGGAGCGGCAGCCCGAAGATCTCGATGAAGCCGACGGCCGAGGCGTGGTCGAAGGAATCGCCCGTGTCGTACGTGGCCAGGTTCTTCTCGTACAGCGAGAGCGGCGAGCGCCGCCCGGTCACGACCGCGCTGCCGTGGTCGAGCCGGACCCGGACTTCGCCCGAGACGACGCGCTGCGCGCTGGCGACGTAGCCCCGCAAGTCCCGGTGGAGCGCGCTGAACCAGAGGCCGTCGTAGGTGAGCTGGGCAAGCTCGTCCGCGACCCGGCGGTTGAAGCGGAGCGTGTCCTTGGTGAGCGTCAGCGATTCGAGGGCGCCGTGCGCCGCCAGGAGGACCGTGGCGGCAGGCGACTCGTAGACTTCGCGGCTCTTGATCCCGACCAGCCGGTCCTCGACGTGGTCGATCCGCCCGACGCCGTGGGCCCCGGCGAGATCGTTGAGGCGCTCGACGAGCGCCACCGGGTCGAGCCGCTGGCCGTCAAGGCTGACCGGGATCCCACCCTCGAAGCCCAGGAACAGGTCCACGGCCGACGGCGCGCCGGCGGCCGGCACAGTCCACGCGTACGCATCCTCCGGCGGCGCGGCCCACGGGTCCTCCAGGACACCCGTCTCGCACGAGCGGCCCCACATGTTGACGTCGATGGAGTACGGACTGGACTTCGTGATCGGGAGCTCGATGCCGCGGGCGGCCGCGTAGTCGATCGACTGGTCGCGCGAGAGGCCCATGCCGACCCGCATCGGTGCCACCACCTCCAGGGCCGGGTCCAGCGCGTGGACCGCCACGTCGAAGCGGACCTGGTCGTTGCCCTTGCCCGTGCAGCCGTGGGCGACCGCGTCGGCGCCCTCCTTCTGGGCAACCTCCACCAGGAGTTGCGCGATGAGCGGGCGCGCGAGTGCCGTCGCCAGCGGGTAGACACCCTGGTAGCGTGCGTTGGCCTGGAGGCTGGGCCAGCAGAAGTCCCGGACGAACGTCTTGCGCGCGTCGACCACGTACGCCCGCGAGGCCCCGGAGGAGATCGCGCGGGCCTCTACGCCCTTGCGCAGCGAGCCGCCCCCGACGTCCACCGTCAGGGTCACCACATCGACGCCGAACTGCTCGCGCAGCCAGGCGACCGCCACCGAGGTGTCGAGACCGCCCGAGTACGCGAGAACCACCTTCTTCATGTGCGTGTCGCCTCCGTTCCGGGCTTCTGGGTTGCGTGCTCGTGAAAGGGTCGGGTGCTCGTGTGATCAGCCGCGGGAGGGCCGCTGGCCGCCCGCGCGACAAACGCCCCGAGGCGGGCCTGCCAGCACTCGAGTGCGGGCTCGTCGGCGAACAGGACGAGGAGCGTGTTGTCCCCGGCGAGCGTGCCGACCTGCTCGTCGAAGCCCGACTCGTCGATCGCCTGCGCGATCGCGGCCGCCGTCCCGGGCGTGCTGACCAGGACCAGCGTGAGGCCGCTCCGCGCGACGCGGACCGGGTAGTCGGCCAGGACGCGCCGCAGGCGCGCCTCGCCGGGCTGGGGGAGCGGACGGCCAGGCTCGGCCGCGCCCGCCGCGCCGCCCGCCGCGACGCCGGCGGTGGCTGCGGCCTCGCCCGCGAACGTCCGCGGCGTGACGTACGCGTGGCGATCCCCGCGGGGCGCCTTGACCAGGCCGAGATCGGCGATGTCCCGGCTGACGGTCGCCTGGGTGACGGCGAAGCCGCGCCCTCGAAGGAGCGTGGCCAGCTCCTCCTGGCTGCCGATATCCGCGGTTTCCACGAGCTCGAGGACCGCGCGCCGACGGGCAACGCGGGCAGCCTCGCCGACTCGGGCGGGTGCCTCCGTGGTCGTCACCGCGGCAAGCTCATTCCGCCGCGCCGAGGGTGGCGCTAGCCGTCGCGGCAGCCGGGCTGCCGGTCGAGATGCGGGTGCCGAACGTGGGATCATCCAGGGCGCGCGCCAGCGCGCCCGGTGCGGCCGCGTCGCAGATGACCGCCTCGGCGCCGGGCGCCGCGATCCCTGCCAGGGCCGCCCGGACCTTGGGGACCATCCCCCCGCTGATCGTGCCGGCCGCGATGAGCGCCTCGGCATCGGCGGCGCGAATCGTGGCGAGCTTCGCGCCGTCCACGTCGCGGATCCCGTCGACGTCGGTCATGAGGATCAGCTGCCTGGCGCCAAGCCCGGCCGCCAGCCCGGCGGCCGCGTCGTCCGCGTTGACATTGCAGACGATGCCGCCCTCGTCGCGGGCGAGCGGCGCCACCACCGGCACCTGGCCACCCACCAGGATCGCGTCGAGCAGGTCGCGCTTGATCCCCACCACGTGCGCCACGAGGCCCATGCCGTCGACGCGCTCGCCGACAAGGAGCCCGCCGTCCACGCCCGAGAGGCCCACGGCATCCACCCCGACATCGTGCAGGGCAGTCACCAGCTCGCTGTTCACGACGCCGCGCAGGACGGCCGCCGCAACCTCGATCGCGGCCGCGTCCGTGACGCGCAGGCCCCCCTCGAAGCGGGTGGGGACGCCGAGCCGATCCAGCCACTCGGTCATCCGCTTGCCGCCGCCGTGGACGATCACGACGGGCCGCCGGCGGGCGATGGTGGCCACCTCGGCCAGCACCTGGCGCTGCTCGACGAGCGTCGTCCCGCCCAGCTTGAGGACCACGATCTCGCTCATGAGTGGGCCCCGGTCATGTCGTGTACTCCGCGTTCTCGCGCACGTATGCCTCCGTCAGGTCGCAGCCGAACGCCTCGCCCGTCCCGTCGCCAACGCCCAGGTCCAGGCGGATCAACACCTCGCCGGCCGTCATCGCGGCGCGGGCCGAGTCCCGGTCGAACGGCAGCGGCCCGCCGGCGTAGACGGGGTGGCCGGCCACCGCGATCCGGAGCCGGTCGGGCTCCACGTGCACGGGCGTGCCCGCGCGCGTCGCGGCCTCGGCTGGGGCAAGGCCGGCCGCTTCCAGGACCCAGGACTCGGCTGCCTGGGCGTTGCCGACTGCGCCGGCGATCCGTCCCCAGTTCGGGTCCCGGCCGTGGACGGCGGCCTTGACGAGGCTGCTGGAGATCACGGCCCTGGCCGCGCCGCGCGCGTCGACGTCATCCCCGGCCCCGCTGACCTGGCAGGTGATGAGCGTGGTCGCCCCTTCGCCATCGGCCGCCTGCTGCCGGGCGAGCGAGCGGGCCACGGCCTCGATCGCGCGGCCGAGCGCGGCGGCGCCCGCGTCGCCGGCGCGCACCGGAGTCGCGCCGGACGCTCCGGACGCGAGGACCAGGACGCTGTCGTTCGTGCTCGTGTCGCCGTCCACGGAGAGCTGGTCCCACGTCCGGGCGGCGGCGCCCCTGAGCATGGCGTGGAGCGTACTGGGGTCGGTGGCGGCATCGGTGAGGATGACCGCGAGCATCGTCGCCATCCGAGGGTGGATCATCCCGACACCCTTGGCGATCCCGCAGACTGTGACCAGGACGTCTGTGCCCTCGGCATCGGGGAGCGCGAGCCGGACCGTCGCCCACTTCGGGCGCGAGTCGGTGGTCATGAGGGCGCGCGCCGCCGCGGTCAACGCTTCGTCGCTCGCCGCGAGCAGGCCCGGGATGCGCTCGGCGATCGCGGCGGTCACGAGGTCCACCGGCAGCCGCGTCCCGATCACGCCCGTCGAGAACGCGAGCGTCCGGTCGACATTCGTGCCCAGCGCCGCGGCCAGGCTGCCGGCGAGGTGGAGCTGGTCGGCGTCGCCGGGGGCGCCCGTCGCAGCGTTCGCGGAGCCGGAGGTCGCGAGGATCGCATCTGCCCACCCGGAGCCGGCAGGGCCGTCGCCACCGGTCTCGGCAAGATGCGCGCGGGTCAGCCGGACGGGAGCCGCGGCAAACGCGTTGCGGGTGAAGATGCCGGCCGCCGCCGCCGCCGCGCCGGTGGTGGCGATCACCGCGAAGTCCGGGCGGCCGGACCGCTTGATGCCGATCGGTGCGCCCAGGGCGCGGAAGCCGGCCGGCATCACGGCACGCTCCTCCACGTGCGGGAGGTCGATCGCCAAGGGTTCGAGGCCGCTCACATCTGCGCCCCGTCTCGCATTCGGCGCAGCCGGTGTTGCGTCCGGCGGAGCCGACGATGCCACAGCGCCTGGGTCCGTCGTCGCTCCGCTCATGGGACCAGCGCGTGCTGCTCGAGCCCGGCCGTCTCGGGGAGCCCGTGGACCAGGTTGAAGGCCTGGATCGCCTGGCCCGCGGCGCCCTTGACCAGATTGTCGATGACGCCGATGGCGAGCACCCGGCCCGTCCGCTCGTCCAGCCGGACGTGGACCCGGCACGTGTTGCTGCCCAGGACGTGCTTCGTTGCCGGCGGCTGAGAGACGACGTGGACGAACGGCGTCCCCGCGTACGCGTCGGCGTAGAGCGCGTCGAGCTCCGCCTGCGTGACCGGACGGCTGGGGCGCACGTGGCAGGCGGAGAGGATGCCGCGAGTCATCGGGACCAGGTGGGGCAGGAAGTCGATGCCGCGGACGCCCGGGTTCGCGGAGGCTCCTCGGGGCGCGCCGGACGCGTCGAGCCCGCCGAGGGCCGCCAGCTCCTGCTCCATCTCGGCGACGTGCCGGTGGCCACCGACGCCGTAAGCCTTCACGCTCTCGTTGACCTCGCCGAACATGAGGTCCTGTTTGGGCTCGCGACCGGCGCCGGAGACGCCGGACTTGGCGTCGACGACCAGGTCCGCGATCAGCCCGGCCCGCGCCAGCGGCGCAAGCGCGAGGAGCGTGGCCGTCGGGTAGCAGCCGGGCGCTCCGACGATCGCGGATCCGGCGTCGCGCAGCGCGCGCAGGGCGTCGGCGTGGAGCTCAGGAAGCCCGTAGACGGCGCCTGCGAGGAGGTCCGGTCGCGGGTGGGTGAAGCCGTACCAGCGCGGATAGTCGGCCGGGTCGCGAAGTCGGAAGTCGGGCCCCAGGTCGATGATCGCAGCGCCATTCGCCGCGAGGTCGGGCACGATCTCCGCCGCGGCCCCGTGCGGCAGCGCCAGGAAGACCGCATCCGCATCCGGGACGGTCGCGTCCACGTGGAGCCCGGTCCTGTCGAGGTGGATGTGGGTCCCGCCGATTGGCTCCTTGCTGCGGCCGCGGCCCACCAGCCCCTCGATCTGCACGTTCGGGTGGCGCGAGAGCAGCCGCACCAGCTCGGCGCCTGCGTAGCCCGTCGCGCCCACGATGGCAACGCGGATCCGTGGTCCGGCGGGCGACGCATGACCATTCGCGTGGCCACCGCGCGGCAACGGCACGGTCCGACGATCGGGTGCGACCAGGACCGATCCTCCGCCCCTCGCGGGCGCCGCCGCGACGACGGACCCGGTGGTCGCGTTCACCGGCGCGCCAGGCCGCTCACGGGCGGCTCCCCCCGGGTCGTCGTGGTGGCCGGCGCGGGCCAGCCTGCGGTTGTCTGCATGACACGCATGACTATACACGGCTGATGCATAGTCATGCAAGCGTACCGGGCGCGAAGGTCGGCGGGCGTTGCAACGTGAGGGTGGCGCCCGTGAAGCACCTACGTCGTCGTCGGTGGCCATCGCGGTGTCCCAGCGGATGCCCGCTGGCGTCCTTGGGCTCCGGAGCCCGCCCGTCGTTGCCTCGACCGCAGCGGGCGAAGCATCGGTCGAATCGACCCGGGCTGCCGACTCGTTCTCAGCTGCCGTGTGTCGTGTACGTTCTCGAAGGTGGCCCGGGCGGGTCACGGTCCCGGCGAGGCGAGTTCCGGATGGCCTGGGTTCCCGACGATTCCGATGGTGTTGAATGGAAGGTACCAGAGCCACGCCCGCCCGATGAGGGAGATCACGGACACCGTCCCAATCGCCGAAGTCCCCCCCCATCTACCAGCCCGCGCGCGGCCCGACGCGACCTCCTCTCGACGCGACCGCCTGGCTCCACCGGTCACGCCACTCGCCGGAGTTGCGCCAATCGCCGACGCCCAGCTCCCTCTTGCCGACGATCGAGCCGGCCGGCGTTGCCCGGGCTGGCCAGGTGCCAATACATGCGGGCCACTTCGCCGGGTTTGAGTGCCACTACCTGCGGGCCGGGTACCGTGCTATCAAAACGTTCGTGAGAGGGGGGA